>Ga0182024_10001980_pt1 | contig 51679 bp, 35 predicted proteins | sample P32metaG_FD_120480 | JGI IMG/M metagenome (GOLD analysis project Ga0182024, IMG submission 120480) | Permafrost microbial communities from Stordalen Mire, Sweden - P3-2 metaG (Illumina Assembly) | ecosystem: Environmental > Terrestrial > Soil > Wetlands > Permafrost | place: Sweden: Stordalen... | reverse complement strand
CGAACTCACGGCTGAGAAGTTCGTCCCGCACCCTTTTAGCAGTGAACTCGGAGCACGTATCTACAAGACTGGCGACCTCGCCCGCTACCGACCGGATGGGACGATTGAGTTCCTAGGCCGCCTCGACAGCCAGGTGAAAATCAGCGGATACCGGATTGAACTGGGCGAGATTGAAACGGCGCTAATGCATCACCCCAACGTGAAATCAGCGGCAGTTCTAGCCAGACAGGACGCGCCGGGAGAAAAGAAGCTGGTTGCTTACGTCGTTGGCCGGTCACAAGGTTGCGCCGTAAACGACCTGCGCACTTTTTTACAGGGAAAGCTGCCGGCCTACATGGTTCCTTCTGCTTTTGTGCTCATGGATTCGCTGCCACTTTCGCCCAACGGCAAAGTGGATCGCGCGGCCCTGCCTGCGCCCGAGGTTATGCAAGGCAGTCTGGTAGAGACTCCGAGTTCCCCACAAACGGAAATCGAGCAGAAGATCGCAAGCGTCTGGCAGCGCGTATTGGGACTTAAGCAAGTCAGCGTGGAAGACAACTTTTTCGACGTGGGCGGCGATTCCTTACAACTGCTCGAAGCCCATGCCGAACTGCAGAAAACACTAAGTCCTGATCTTGTTATTACGGACTTGTTTGAATATCCCACGGTCCGCACCCTGGCTAAACATGTAGGCGGAGCTAAAAGCTCTTCGGGTATTACCGACGCTCAGGAACGGGCCCGCAAGCAGCAGCAAGTGTGGTCGCGGCAAAAGCCATCTCGAGTGAGTCAGATTTCATGAGTCAGACTGAAAACCAAAACGGAATCGCCATCGTTGGCATGGCGGGACGGTTTCCCGGTGCCAAGGATGTCCATGAGTTCTGGAAGAACCTCGCCAATGGTGTGGAGTCGATCTCGACGCTGAAGGATGAGGAACTCGAAATCGGAGACTCGGCGCTCTGGAGCCAGCCCAATTTCGTCAAGGCACGGGCCGTTCTCGATGACGTTGATTTGTTCGACGCAAATTTCTGGGGAATGTACCCAAAAGAAGCCGAGATCACCGACCCGCAGCATCGGGTGTTCATGGAGTGTGCATGGCAGGCCCTGGAAGATGCGGGCTACGATTCGCAAACCTACAATGGCGCTGTCGGCGTGTTCGCCGGTTGCAGCATGAATACGTATTTCCTGCGGAATTTGTGCAGCGACCGCGACTTTGTGGAAGAGTTCACACGGACCTATCAAGTTGGCTCCTATCCGGCCCTCGTCGGCAACCACATTGATTTCCTGTCCACAAAAATCGCCTACCGCCTGAATCTGCGCGGACCCGCTTACACCATTCAGTGCGGCTGTTCGACTTCTCTGGTTGCGATATGCCAGGCCTGCCAGAGCCTGCTCACCTATCAGTCGGACATGGCGCTGGCCGGTGGCGTCTCGATCAGTTTCCCGCAAAAACGCGGCTATCTGTATCAACCGGATGGGATGGCCTCTCCGGATGGGCATTGCCGAACTTTTGACGCACAAGCACAGGGGACAGTTTTTGGAAGCGGCGCCGCTGTCGTTTTGTTGAAGCGGCTGGAAGATGCGATTGCCGATGGCGATCACATCCACGCGGTCATCAAGGGATTCGCTCTGAATAACGATGGCTCAGCCAAAGTCGGCTTTGCAGCCCCGAGCGTCGAAGGGCAGGCCGAAGTTATTGCAATGGCACAAGCGTCGGCTGGAGTCTCTCCGGAGTCGATTAGTTATATCGAATGTCATGGTACAGGCACGCCGCTGGGTGACCCCATCGAAGTTGCAGCCGCTACCAAAGCATTCCGCGCCAGCACCAAAGCTAAAGGCATTTGCGCAATCGGCACCGCCAAAACGAACGTCGGACATCTGGATATCGCCGCAGGAGCGACGGGGCTGATCAAGACGGTGCTGTCCATGCAGAATGGACAACTGCCGGCAACTCTGCACTTCAAGCAGCCGAATCCTAAACTCGCTCTCGAAGAGAGCCCGTTCTATGTGAACTCGAAGCTCACGGAATGGAAACGAAATGGCAGGCCTCTCCGGGCCGGCGTAAGCGCGTTCGGAGTGGGAGGCACCAACGCCCACGTCATCGTGGAAGAATCGCCAGCCGTTCCCAAGGGTCAATCCAGGCGCGAGTACCAGTTGCTCGTGCTCTCCGCAAAGACGCCCACGGCTCTTGAGAAGGCCAGCGTCAATTTGGCTGAGCACTTAAAGAAGAACAACAGCTTGAGTCTGGCTGACGTCGCCTACACGCTGCAGATTGGCCGTCGGCCCTTTGAGCATCGCCGCTTTGTAATGGCCAGCAGCCATGCCGGCGCGATTCAGGCTTTGGAGGCTTCTGATAGCAAACGCGGCGGAGTGGCCAAGCAAACTCGTCCGTCCATGGTGTTCATGTTCCCCGGGCAGGGCGCGCAATACCACCAGATGGGCAGCCAGCTCTATGAGTCTGAGCCCGAGTATCGCAAGTGGGTGGACGAATGCGCCGATATTTTGAAGCCGAAGCTTCCGCAAGATCTGCGTGAGGTTTTATACGCTAAAGATAGTAATAAGGATGCGCAGAAGCTTCTGACCTCCACCGTGTTTGCCCAGCCTGCTATTTTTGTCACGGAATTTGCGCTGGCCAAGCTGTGGATGAGCTGGGGCATAAAACCAGATGCCATGATTGGCCACAGCGTGGGTGAATTCGTAGCTGCTTGCTTGGGCGGCGTGTTTTCTCTGAAAGACGCCTTGCATCTGGTTGCCACTCGCGGACGCATGATGCAGGACGTACCAGGTGGGTCAATGTTGGCGGTTCGACTCCCGGAATCGGAGACACGCGCTCTGCTGAACCCGCAACTTTCCATCGCCGCAATCAACAGCCCAGCTCTTTGCGTGGTTTCCGGCCCGACAGCAGAAATCGAGAAATTAGAAAAGACACTTACCGATCGGGGTGTGATGGGCCGCCGCCTGCATACTTCTCACGCCTTCCACTCGCCCATGATGGACCCGGTCATTGGGCCGTTTACCGAGGTGGTCAGGAAAATCAAGCTCAACTCGACTTCGATTCCTTATGTTTCGGGAGTGAGCGGCCAGTGGGTCACCTCAGAGCAGACCACCGATCCCCGCTATTGGGCCACCCATTTGCGCGAGCCGGTAAGATTCGCCGATGGCTTGACCAGTCTTGCCACCATGCAGAATGCGGTTCTGCTGGAAGTCGGGCCAGGCAACACTCTGAATACGCTGGCACTCCAGCATCCCGCGAAAAAGCCCGATCAAGTTACCCTCCCGTCATTGCCCGATTCTGCCCGCACGGTCACCGATGGTGAAAGCGTGCTGAATACCCTGGGCCGCCTATGGATCACGGGAGTGCAGCCGGATTGGGTGGCTTTCCACAAAAACGAGCGTTTATATCGTGTCTCGCTCCCAACTTATCCATTTGAACGCAAACGTTATTGGGTTGAACCGAAAGTCTCGGCCATGCCCACAGCCCTCCCCAATCCACAATCGAATTTAGCAGCCGCGCAAGCTGAGTCCGCCCCCCCAGCGGAAGTGATTCCAGCGGCTAGCCAAACCAACCAAGGGAATGAACCAATGAGCGAGTCTATGGCAGGGGCGAGTTCCGCCGTCCCCCGGCGGGAAACCATTCAACAGACTTTGTTGTCGTTGTTCCAGGAGCTTTCCGGAATCAACGCTTCGGATATGGATCCAAGCGCCAGCTTTATGGAGCTGGGATTCGATTCCTTGTTCCTGACGCAGGCGACGCAGGAATTGCAGACCAAGTTTGGCGTGAAGATCACGTTCCGCCAGTTGCTCGATCAGGAATCAAGTATCGGCGCGCTGGCCGCGTACATCGATAGCAAGCAGCCTGCTGAAGTGGCTGCTCCGGTTCCTGTGCCAGTCGTAGCAAAGCAAGTTTCGCCATCTGCCGCTCAGCCCTCCCCCGCAATTCCTGCGGTCGTGTCGACCGCACTTCCGGCTTCTCCGGCTTCCTCCAGTGTGATCGAGGCCATGATGAAGGAACAGATCCGGGTCATGTCTGAGTTAATGAACCGGCAGCTTGAGGTTCTTCGTGGCTCCGGTGTGGCACCGGCAACTCCGGCCGCCATCAGCATTCCAGCGTCTGCACTGCTGCCAGCAGCTCCTCCGGCTGCAGCACAGACTGCACAGGCAGCACCCGATGCCGTAAAAGAAGAACCAAAAGCTTTTGGTCCTTATAAACCGCCAACCAAGGGCCCGTCTGGTGGCCTGACGCCTGAGCAGGAAAAACACACAGCATTGCTCATTGAGCGCTACACCAGGAAGACTGCGGAATCCAAACGTCTCACTCAGAAGTATCGCCGCGTGATGGCCGATCCACGAGTGGTTTCCGGTTTCCGGGCGCAATGGAAGGAAATGGTTTATCCCCTCGTGACCAATCGTTCCGAGGGTTCGAAGCTATACGACGTGGACGGCAACGAGTACATCGACATTCTGAATGGCTATGGACCGACCGTATTCGGGCACAAACCCAAGTTCGTGACTGATGCGGTGCACAAGCAATTGGATCTGGGTTTTGAAATCGGGCCCATGTCTCCGCTGGCGGGAAAAGTAGCGGAGATGGTTTCCGAATTCACCGGAATGGAGCGAGTGGCTTTTACCAACACTGGCTCAGAAGCTGTTCTCTGTGCGATCCGCGTGGCCCGCACTGCAACCGGACGCAACAAGATTGTGATGTTCACCGGGGACTACCATGGCATGTTTGATGAAGTGCTGATCCGTGGCGTCAAACGGCCGGGCCAGCCGTCACGTTCCATCCCCATCGCGCCAGGAATTCCTTCCCAGGCGGCAGAAAATATTGTTGTGCTCGATTACGGAACTCCGGAATCGCTCGAATATATCCGGGCACACTGCAGCGAATTTGCCGCCGTCATGGTGGAGCCGGTGCAGAGTCGCCATCCCAACTTGCAGCCCCGCGAATTCTTGCACGAACTGCGAAAGATCACTGCTGAATCCGGTACGGCTTTCATCTTTGACGAAGTAGTGACCGGATTCCGTACCCACCCCGGCGGCGCACAAGCCATTTTCGGCATCCGCGCGGACATGGCCACCTACGGCAAGATTATTGGCGGTGGTCTCCCGATCGGCATTCTGACCGGCAAGCCGCAATTCATGGACACACTCGATGGCGGCATGTGGCAATACGGCGACGATTCTTTCCCCGAAGTGGGAGTAACCTTCTTCGCCGGAACATTCGTCCGCCATCCATTGGCATTGGCCGCAACTTATTCCGTGCTTCAGCACTTGAAGGAACAAGGCCCGCAGTTGCAGGAGCGGTTGAACGAGAAAACCGCAAAAATGGTGGCCAGGATCAACGCTTATCTGCAAGAGCGACAAGTCCCGATCAAGATTGAGAACTTTTGCAGCATTTTCTTTTTCAGTTTCCCTGCCGACATGCGCTTCGGCAGCCTCTTCTATTACCACATGCGGGAGAAGGGAATTCATGTTCAGGAAGGCTTCCCCTGTTTCCTGACCACTGCTCACACAGAAGCCGACATTGAACGCGTTGTTAAAGCCTTCCAGGACACCATTGCCGAGATGCAAGACGACGGCATGCTGCCAGGAGTCGCCGATCCGCGGAAGTCCGACTCGACGCAACCCGTTCTGGCTCAGGCCCCAGGAACAGTTGTGGAAGCCCCGGTTACCGAGGCCCAAAGAGAAATCTGGCTTTCTGACCAGATCGGCGCCGATGCGTCTTGTTCCTACAACGAATCATTTTCGCTGGTTTTAAAAGGTGAACTCAACGCGAATGCGCTGAGAGAATCCATCCTCGAAATCATCAACCGGCACGAAGCACTCCGCGCTACCTTCAGCGAAGACGGCGAACACATCAAGGTCGCTCCTCGCCTCTCCATTGAAATCCCGCTGATTGATCTCTCAAGCCTTTCGCCTTCTGAACGGGACAAGAAGCGCGCAGACATTCTGGCGGAAGAAGCTCGCACTCCGTTCGATCTGATGCAAGGACCGTTGGTGCGCGTCAAACTACTGCGTCTAGAACAGTCGTCCTACGTGGCTGTATTTACGAGCCATCACATTGTGTGTGACGGATGGTCGACCAACGTGATTCTGGACGAGCTCACGCAGTTGTACTCGGCAAAAGTGGAAGGCCGGCAGAGCAACCTTCTCCAGCCCAAGTCTTTTCTGGAATACGCGCGGGAACAAAAGCAGCAACAAAGCTCTCCAGAAATTAAGAAAGTGGAAGAGTACTGGCTCAAGCAGTTCGAGAAGCCTGCTTCTATTCTTGAATTGCCGACAGACCGCCCGCGGCCGGCGATGAAGAGCTTTGACGGCGCGACTTATCGCACCACGATCCCGGCTGACTTCTATCGCAATATCAAGAAAGCTGGAGCGAAGAACGGATGCACGTTGTTTGTTACGTTGCTTGCCGCCTATGAGCTGTTGATGTGCCGGCTCGCCAACCAGGATGATGTGGTGGTCGGAATTCCAGCGGCGGCGCAGGCACTGCTCGAGGGGAACGCGTTGGTTGGCCACTGTGTGAATTTCCTCGCCTTGCGCGCCCAGATCAACAAAGATCTTGCCTTCGCCGATTTTGCCAAGCAGTTAAAGCGAAGTGTTCTGGATGCCTACGACCATCAAAACTATACCTACGGCACTCTGGTGCGGAAGCTGGGAATTCCGCGCGACCCCAGCCGCCTCCCACTGATCGAAGTGCAGTTCAATCTTGAGAAGATCGGATCAACCATCCATTTCCCTGGACTGCACGCTGACGTGGATCCCAATCCCAAAGCCTTCGTAAACTTTGATCTGTTCTTGAATATTGTGGAGAGCGAGCATGGCTTAAGCCTGGATTGCGACTACAATTCCGATCTATTTGACGAAGCCACCATCGTCCGTTGGATCTCGCACTACAAGACGCTGCTTCAGGAATTTGTGGCGGATGCGGCTCGCAGCGTAATGCGAGTGCCGCTGCTCACGGCTGCCGAACAAGACCAAATCGTGCGGGATTGGAACGCCACACAGGCAGATTATTCGGTTACCAAGAAAGTCCATGAACTATTTGAAGAACAGGTAGCGCGCACACCCGACAAAGTTGCCCTCGTATTCGAAAGCCAGCAGCTGACGTACCGTGAGCTCGATCAACGCGCAAACCAGTTGGCGCATTATTTGCAGGCTTTTGGAGCAGGTCCGGATAAGAAGGTCGGTCTCTTTGTTGAACGCTCTCTGGAAATGCTTGTGGGGCTGCTAGGAATTCTCAAGTCCGGCGCTTGCTATGTACCGCTTGATCCTACCCATCCGAAATCGAGGATTGAACACATTTTGGGTCAGGCAGGAAGCCCGATTGTCGTCACACAAAAAAGCCTTTCAAATGGATTAACGAGCTCGGCCAAGCTGGTCTGCCTGGATTCCGATTGGGCGAAGATTGAATCTCAACCAGCTTCCAAACCCACTGAGCAGGCGTCTTCCAGCAATATCTCGTATGTGCTGTTTACTTCCGGTTCCACGGGAAAGCCGAAGGGAGTGGAAGTTACCCATCGCTCCCTGGTCAATTTGCTGAACTCGGCACGGAAAAAGCCAGGCATGCGGGCAGATGACACTGTCCTGTCGGTTACAACTATTTCCTTTGATGTGGCTACGGGTGAGTTGCTTGTGCCCCTGTGTGCGGGAGCGCGGGTGGTGATCGCCAATGCGGACATGGTTACCGATGGCTCCCAACTGAAGTCAGCAATGGAGAAGCATAAAGTCACCTCCATTACAGCCACGCCAGGAACGTTCCGGCTGTTGGGAGAAGCCGGATGGAAAAGCCATTCGGGTCTGACAATTTGGTGTACCGGCGAAGCCTTGCCGCGAGAACTCGCGAACACATTACTAGAAGGTGGCGCAGATTTGTGGGACATGTACGGCCCTACTGAAACCACGATCTGGTCAGTGGGCGGTCCGGTCGAGTCCGGGCCTGGACCGGTGCCCATCGGGCGTCCGGTGGACAACACCCAACTCTATGTGGTCGATGAATTTGCTGCTCCGGTGCCGATCGGAGTGGCTGGAGAACTTTGGATTGGGGGCGATGGCGTCGCACGCGGCTATCTGAACGATCCTCAGCTCACCGCAGAAAAGTTTATTGCCGATCCATTTCGCGGTGGAGATGCCCGTGTTTATCGGACGGGCGATCTGGTCCGTTACCGCACCGACGGCACCCTCGAATTCATGGGCCGCATTGATCGCCAGGTGAAAGTGCGCGGGTTCCGTATTGAACTGGGCGAAATCGAATCCGTACTGAATGGCGCCCCAGGCATTCATGAGTCTGCGGTAATTGTTCGGGAGGACGCTCCGGGAGACCGGCGTTTGGTCGGATATTACGTTCCGTCCGGCAATCTCGCTCCTTCCAATGCGGACCTGAGAACCTACCTGGGCCAAATTCTGCCCGATTACATGGTTCCTTCCGCCTTTGTGAAGCTGGATGCGCTTCCCCGTACGCCGAACGGCAAACTGGACAAGCGGGCTTTACCGGCTCCGGATTTCTCGGCCGCGAAAGCTCCCGCCGAAGTTGCCGGGCCGCGCAATCCCGAAGAGCAGAAGATGACGGAAATTTGGGCCGAGGTTCTTCGCCTGGAAACGGTGGGTATTGACGACAACCTGTTCGAACTGGGTGCGGATTCCCTGCATGTGTTCCAGATTGTGGCCCGGGCAAACAAAGCGGGAATGAAGATCACTCCCAGGAATGTCCTGCAGTTGCGCACCGTGCGGGCGATCATGAAAGAAGTAAAACCCGCAAATGGTAACGGTGCTGAGGCAAGCACCCCTAACTCTCCTTCAATCGCACCGGTTTCGCGGGACAAGTATCGCCTGACCAAGACCAAGCCGTGATTTCCGTCAATCCCCAACTCGAAGCGGAATGCAGCGCCAGCCAGCCCTTGGTAAAAGAGCAGGCAACCGGAGTATTTTCTGGGGACGTGTTCGCTCTGCCGGCTTCTCCTGCCCAGGAAAGATTCGGGGCTTTCGAAGAGGCATATCCGGCAAGCCGTGTCTGGAATGTGGCGGTACGGTGGTCTTTGCGTGGGCCCCTGAAAGTGGAGATTCTTGGCCGCGCCATCAACGCTGTATGCGCGCGTCATGAGGCCCTTCGCACTTGTCTTGAGTTGCAGTCGGGAGAGCTGATCCAGAAGGCTGCTTCCAACCTTGACCTGTTCCTTCCCCTGCATGATCTGCGTCAACTGCCTGATGCTGAGAAGGAAGCCGAGGCCGAACGCATCACCCTCGAAGACGCACGGCGCAAGTTTTCTCTTTCTCAGGGGCCACTCATTCGTGCCCAGCTTCTGCAGCTTGAGAATGAGCATCACATTTTGCTGATCACGGTACACCACGCCATTGTCGATGGCTGGTCGATCGGCATGATCAGCCGCGACCTGGGCGCATACTATCAGGCCTTTCTGACGAACTCGGAGCCAAAGCTTGCGGAGCTTCCAGTGCAGTTTGCCGATTTTGTGATCTGGCAAAAGGAATCCTTCGAGAACGGCTCATTTCAATCCCAGTTATCGTTCTGGAAGAAACAGCTTCGGGGACTCAATCCGTTGGTCATTGCGGGAGACTGCCCGCAACCGGCATCCCCGACTTGGGACGGCAAGATTGTCTCGCAACTTCTCCCGCGGCAAATGACCGATGCCCTGGCGCAAGTGAGCCAGCGTCATGGCACCACCATGTTCAGTACCGCCTTGAGCGCCCTGAATGTGCTGCTGTGCGCGCTGTCTGGCCGGGAAGATATCGCCATCGGAACTCAGATTGCAGGCCGCAATCGGGTTGAGCTGGAAAACGCAATCGGCGTCTTTAGCAATGCGTTGGTGTTGCGTTCGCGCTTTTCTACCAACAGCAAATTCACTGAGCTGCTTTCGCAAGTCAGCGACACCGTGATCCAGGCGACAGCCCATCAGGACCTTCCGCACGAACGCGTGCTGCAGGCTCTGGGAAACGCCGATCTGGGCAGAGACCGCCTCTACTACGTGAACTTTATTTACCAGCGGTCGTTTATCGAAAACATAAAATTTGCCGACATCCAGCTCATTGACCTGCCTTCCCGCACTCCCGGTGCACCTTACGATCTGAATTTCTTCATGGTGGAGCGGCCGGAAGGCTGGCGCTTCTCTGTGGAATACAACACCGATCTATATTCTTCCGCAATGGCAGAACGTTTTCTCGCTCAGTTCCGCCAGTTGCTCGAAGAAGTAATTGCCAATTCCGATCTCCAGATCAGCCAATTCGAGACCATCCGGTCGATCCAGCCAGTCATATTTACAGCCGAGCAGCGATATTCCACAAAGGTGTCCAGCAGCAAAGCCCCCACCAATGGGACCAAGCCGCGGTCCAGAGCAGACATGATCGTTCCTGCCTCGCTGGCCCAGCAGAGATTTTGGGTACTGGAGCAGCTCGGACAGGGAAGCGGTGCATTCAACATCCCGATCCGATGGCTTCTCAAGGGGCAGATTAAGCCCGAGGCGCTGGAACGCACTTTCAACGAGTTGGTCAGGCGCCACGAGATATTGCGTTCGACGCTGATTCAGGTTGACGGCCAGCCCATGCAGCGGATTTCATCCGCGCTGACCGTGATAGTTCCCGTGATTGACCTGCGGGACCTTCAGGAACCGAAGCGCACGGAAGAATTGGATCGTATTACACGCCAGCTGGGTGAGCAGGGATTTGACTTGTCCGTGCTTCCGTTGCTGCGCGCGATTCTCATCCAAATCGGCGAACAGGAATTTATCCTGCACGTCACCGTGCATCACATAGTGGCGGACGGATGGGCGGTTGGATTACTGGCGAAGGAAATCGGCGATATCTACAACGCCTACGTGAAAGGGCTGCCATCTCCTCTGCCTGAGCCGGAAATGCAATACTCCGACTACGCTGAGTGGCAACGCGAGTTGCTGCAAGGGGACTCCATTCAAGAGCAGAACCAGTATTGGCTGGAACGGTTCCGCAATCATACGCCCTTCGAGGTCATGCCCGACAAGCCGCGACCGGCGATGCAGACCACAAATGGAGACGTGGTTTCCGTTCAACTGCCTCGCAATATTACGGATGCAATCCAGGAAGTCAGCCGCAAGCATGGCAATACTTTCTTCATTACTGCCTGCGCCGCGTTCCTCACGCTGCTGTATCGCTACACGGGACAGGAAGACATCACCATCGGCACCCAGGTGTCAGGCAGAAATCAGGTCGAACACGAGCAGATTATCGGCTTGTTCCTGAACACTCTGCCATTGCGCAACGATCTCTCGGGCGATCCCCGTTTCAGTGAGCTCCTGGAAAGGTTCCAGGAAGTGGTCATGCAAGCACTGGCCCATCAGGACACGCCGTTTGAACAACTGGTGGAAATGATCAATCCCAAGCGGGACCTGAGCCGCAACCCGTTGTTCCAGGTAAATTTCATGCTGCAGCGGTCGCTGGTGACCAGCCGCGACTACGAAACGTTTTCGCTGATTGATGTTCCGTCGCGTCTGTCTGGGGCCATGTACGACCTGAACTGTTTGATGGTGGAACGGCCGGATGGCTGGAGAGCGTCCATCCAATTCAATACCGACCTGTTCGAACCACAAACCGCCAAACGCATGCTCAGTCATTTCGAGCGCTTGCTGGAAGAAATTGGCAAGAACCCGGAACGGCACGTCTCTCAATATTCGATGTTGACTGAGCCGGAAACCGAGCTTCTGGCCAAGTGGAACAAAACCGATTTCGCTCTACCGGAACTGAAAACAGTACATGAACTCTTGCAGTCCCAAGCCACGCGCACTCCCAAAGATGTAGCCGTGGTCTGTGGCCGGGAGGAGTACACCTACAGCGAATTGGACCGCCGGGCCAACCAGCTCGCGCATTACTTGGTCCGCCACGGGATTCAGCCCGGAATGAAGGTCGGTTTGTGTGTCGAACGATCCCTCAGCATGATGGTTGGCCTGCTGGGGATACTCAAGGCAGGGGCGAGTTACATTCCTCTGGATCCAGCTTTTCCCAGTGCCCGGCTCGCGCACATGATTGAAGATTCTCAAGCTCCAGTACTGGTGACCCAGGAAAAGCTGCGTTTGCTGCTGCCTCCCAGTAATGCACGAATCATTTGTCTGGACTCAGCGTCAGCCCAGATTTCACGCGAGTCGGCGGAGCGGCCCAACATAAATGTTTCGGGAGAGAGTCTCGCTTACGTGATCTATACCTCGGGCTCAACCGGGAAGCCGAAGGGAGTCCAGATCCCACATCGTGCGGCGGTGAATTTGTTGCTTTCGATGCAGCGGGAACCAGGTCTGGACTGCAATGATGTGCTGGTGGCTGTTACAACACTCTCGTTCGATATCGCTGCCCTCGAATTGTTCCTGCCGCTCATAGTAGGAGCGCGGTTAGTGATCGCGACCCGGGAGCAGGCATCGGATGGTTCGGAGCTTCTTGAAGTCTTGCGGCGCGAACGGGCGACCATCATGCAAGCGACACCGTCCTCCTGGCAAATGCTGTTGGACGCCGGCTGGCGGGGAAATCCAAAACTAAAGATGCTCTGTGGCGGCGAGGCCCTTGCGCGCGGGCTGGCCAGCCAATTACTCGCGCTTAACAGGGAATTGTGGAATATGTACGGCCCCACCGAAACCACAATTTGGTCTTCAACGGGAATCGTCGCGCCGGACAAAGGCCCGGTACCAATCGGGCCGCCCATTGCCAATACCCAGTTTCATGTTTTGGATACACATCGCCAGCTTGTTCCGCTCGGGGCGCCCGGAGAACTTTACATAGGCGGAACTGGAGTGGCGTGCGGTTATCTCAATCAACCGGAACTCACCACCAGCAAGTTCATCCCGGATTCTTTTAGCAACCGCGCAGATGCGCTCCTCTATCGAACCGGCGACTCGGTTCGCTGGAAGATGAATGGAGAACTCGAGTTCCTTGGACGTACCGATCATCAAGTGAAAGTGCGCGGCTTCCGCATTGAAACCGGTGAAATCGAATCGACCATCTTAAAACACCCGGAAGTGAACGAGGCCGCGGTGGTTGCCCGGGATGATGCGAAAGGCAGCAAGTATCTTGTCGCCTATGTGGTACCAAACACTTTGACGACTGGTCAGCCGCTGGTGCTTCCGCCAGAACTGCGTGCCCATTTGCAGAAAACGCTTCCGGAATACATGCAGCCCTCGGCGTTTGTCTGTCTCGAAGCGCTGCCTCGCACCCCGAATGGAAAGATAGACCGCAATGCTCTCCCCGCGCCGGATCTGGCCGGAATTGCCAAAACCAGCTATGTGGCCCCGGCCAATGACGCTGAGCAACGCGTGGCCGGTATCTGGGAGAAAATTCTTGGTCTTTCAAAAATTAGCACCACCGCGAACTTCTTCGACATTGGCGGCCATTCACTTCTAGCCGCCCAGCTACTTGCCCGGGTCGAACAGTCGTTTGGACAAAAAATCCCGCTGGCTAAGTTGTTCCAGGCTCCCACCATTCAACAGCTTTCAGCCCTGCTCGTGGGAAAGGCTGCTCCCGAGAGCGTTACTGGTTTGGTGGCCCTTCAGCCAAAAGGATCACGCCCTCCCATCTTTTGTTTGCATGGCGTGCCCAGCATGCGGCTCCTGGCTGCGGAACTCGGCGAAGATCAACCATTCTTCGTGGTAAATCTGCCCGAAGATGCAACTCTGACTGCGCCGTATTGTGTGGAAGACATGGCTGCGATTCACCTTAAAACCATTCAACAAGTTCAACCACAAGGTCCCTATTTTCTTGTGGGTTGGTGCCGGGAAGCGCTGCTGGCATACGAAATTGCCCAACGGCTTGAAGCACAGGGGCAGGAAGTTGCCCTGGTCGCGATGTTCGACACCTGGATCCCAAAATTCCTGACTCGATTCTCCGGCGCGGAAGCGCGTCGCGCAAGAAGGACTTTCGAAATCGAACGGCTCCGTTTGCACATCCAAAATCTTCGACAAATGGGTTTTCGAGAAACCATGACCTACACACGGGAGCGGTTGATCGGAGCCGTTGGCGACAGGTTCAGATACATGAGGTGGCATCTCTCCCATCGCCTCGAGGTGACGTTAGGATCTGCAGCTCCGGCCGGAAAACATTCGCAGGATGAAATGCTCTTAGTCGCGGCTAGCCACTACCAGCCGAACGCATACAACGGCAGGGTCCTGCTTTTTCGCTCCGACAAATACCGAACGTGGAAGTATTGGGATCGAGCGTTGGGCTGGGCGCATCTGTTACCAAATTTGCAAGTCCACGAGGTTCCGGGAGTGCACGACAGCATGCTGACCGGTCCCAATCTGCCGTCAATAGCAAAAGCGATAGCTTCGACTGTGGACGAAAACATCCCGCAGCCCTCCCGTATATGAGGCTTTTTGAGACTCTAATCATTCTTTTAGACCTGCCGCTTCTTGCGTTTGCGTTGGCAAACCATGCATGGCCGGTCTGGATGATTGTTTTGGCTGTTCTTCCGGTCCTGATGGTTCTTGTGCACTCGTTCGCCGAACGGTATCGATGGCAGATGGTGCCCGCTTACATCGGTTCGGTTTTGGTGGCCGTGTTTGGTCTTGTGAGCTACGTCCAGCACACTCCAATACGTATCGGCATAGTCGTTGCAGCCACGGTCTTGCTTTTTGTCTCATCGGTATTGGCGACCATATTGCCGGTTTTTTCACTTCCGGAACCAGGCGGACCACACGCCATCGGAACGATCACCCAGCAGTGGACAGCAAGAGGTGAGCTCGGACGCACCGATCAATCGTTGCCGAGGAAATTGAACATTCAGTTCTGGTACCCAACGGAGACGAAGCGCGGCAGGCGATCCCGTTACCGAACTGCTGATGCACAGGGACTCAAAGCGCATTTACGATTGGCCCGAACTCATTCGATCGTGAATGCTCCGGTCTCGCGGGCGCAACGGCAATTTCCAGTCGTACTGTTCTCTCCAGGTTGGAAGGGTCATCTCACTCAAAACACGATTCAGTTTGAAATGCTCGCGAGTTACGGATTTATCGTGCTCTCCATGGAGCACTCGCCGGCGGAAAACCTTCCGTTGTATTTTGACCCTTCCCGCGAAGAAAATCTGCGAGGGTATGCTGTGGAGATCAAGCGTCGCGCACACGATGTTTTGTTTGTGCTTGATCAGCTGGAAAAGCTAAATCGACAAGATCCAGACGCACGATTTACAAGTCTGCTCGATCTGTCGCGGATCGGCATGTTTGGATATTCGTTTGGTGGAGCTCTTAGCGCCGAAGCCTGCTGGTTGGACCCTAGAATCAAGGCCGGCATCAACATGGACGGCCTTATGTTCGGTGAGGTCACCAAAACCGGAGTTCGGCAGCCGTTCTTCTTTATGAGTGACGACTCCGGTGGTCCGTCGGAATGCGATCTGCAGTCGCCCGATCCACGAAGACAGCTTCACGCGCGCGCCCTGGAAGCGGACTGCAAACTGATCGACCGGTCTTTAGCGCAATATGGCGGCTATTACTTGAGAATCCGTGGAGCGGCACACAGTAATTATTCAGATCGCCCTCTCTACTCGCCCCTGAAGCGCTTAACCGATGCCGGCTCTATCGACGTGCAAACCTGCATTCAAATTATTAATGCCTACATCCAGGCTTTTTTCGAACTGCATCTGAACGGGAAACCGCAAGAGCTTCTGAATGGAAAGCACAGCGATTATCCCGAAGCTCTGTTCCGTTGCCATCCCGTACCGATTGCAGAAAACCCGACTTTAGCCACCATAGCCTGACTACCTCGGATATTCGCTCTCCAGATTATTAACAAGGAAAGGCCCGACCGTACTCATGGATTCTTACCATTCGATTGCACCGAATGTGAAGCTCGGAAAAAATATCAAACTCTCCAAGTTCATCAATCTCTATGGATGTGAAATCGGAGACGAGACCAAAATCGGGGCCTTCGTCGAGATACAGAAAAACGCGAAAGTCGGCAAGCGCTGCAAGATCTCAAGTCATACCTTTATCTGTGAAGGCGTCACCATTGAGGACAATGTTTTCGTGGGCCACAGTGTGACCTTTATCAACGACAGCTACCCCAGGGCTACAACTTCCGATGGGGGGTTACAGACCGAGAAAGATTGGCGTGTCGAACCAACGCTGGTTAAAAAGGGTGCGTCGATCGGTTCTGGCGCAACCATCCTCGCCAACATCACCATCGGCGAAAACGCGATTGTTGGTGCAGGAAGTGTTGTAACCAAAGACGTTCCCCCTAACAAGATCGTAGCGGGAAATCCCGCAAAACAACTTCGTTCGATTAATACTGAAAAGAGGGCAACTGAATGAGCATGAACGGCAATATTCCATTTCTTGATCTGGTAAGCCAGCATTTGCAGTTGGAAGAGGACCTGGTGTCCGTGTTCCGCTCGGCTTTGAAGACGGCCGGGTTTATCGGCGGCCCGATGGTGGAAGGCTTTGAGCGGGAATTCGCGCAGTTCTGTGACACAAAATCCAGTGTCGGCGTGGCCAGCGGAACTGATGCGTTGCGCTTCGCGCTTTCAGCCGCTGGCGTCGGAGAAGGCGATGTCGTGGTTACCGTTCCAAACACCTTCATTGCCACGACTGAGGCCATCTCTCAAACCGGTGCGTTAGCAGATTTTGTGGACATTGACGAGCGCACTTACAACATGGATCCGGCGAAGTTGGAGCACTATTTCGAGACCCAGTGCCAGCTCGACCCGAAAAGCGGGATGCTCCTGCACCGGCAAACCGGACGAAGAGTAAAAGCCATTGTTCCAGTTCACCTGTACGGTCAGATGGCGGACATGGATCCCATTCTCGCCCTTGCTGAAAAATACAGTCTGATCGTTATTGAAGATGCTTGCCAGGCGCATGGAGCCGAGTATTTTTCCAAAAAAGAAAAACGGTGGAGGAAAGCGGGTTCCATCGGACAGGCAGCGGCATTCAGTTTCTATCCCGGCAAGAACCTGGGCGCCTGTGGCGAAGCGGGTGCAGTCACGACCAATGACGAGACCCTCGCCCGCAAGGTCAAGATGCTGCGCGACCACGGCCAGGCCAAGAAGTATTACCACGACATGGAAGGCTACAACGGGCGTCTGGACGCGATCCAGGCAGGCATTCTCGCCGTCAAACTAAGACACCTGACGGAGTGGAACCAGGCGCGCCGCGCTACTGCCGCCGCGTATGGGGAACTGTTTGGTGCGAGTACGGCAGAGCTGGTATTGCCTTACAAGCCGGATTACTCCCGGCCTGTCTATCACCTGTATGTCATCCGTACCGTGGACAGAGAGCAGCTGAAAACAACGCTTGCGGAAGCGGGCATTGGGACGGCGATCCATTATCCGGTTCCATTGCATTTGCAGAATGCGTATCGCGCGCTGGGTTTCAAGGCTGGAGATTTTCCAGTGACGGAGCGGGTGGCGCCGGAAATCCTTTCGTTGCCTATGTTTCCGGGGCTTGGGCGGGAGGATCTCGCACGTATCGTCAAGGAGACGAAGAAGCACGCCGCCCAGTTACGGAGCAGTGGTCGCAGCATCAAAGAATTCGGTATGATTCCATTGGAGTTATGAGGTCCGGAGAAAAGATCGTCCGGTTTCGAGCTGGGCGATGTACTTATGGTACCTAGACTTCAAATTCCGCTTCGTCCACTATCAGAGAGATGGCGAAAAGCCGCGCTTGACGTATTTCTGGCTCTTCACTAGGAACATGCAGCTCGCCCCCGGAGGAAACGCATGATTGCAGTTCGAAAGTTCAGCTTCATCCTCGGATTTCTTATCCTGATAACGGCTTCGGCGGCTTTTGGCTCGGCTACGAACGTTTACATTACCCAGAGCGGCAGTGCGAGCGGCAACTGCACCACCAATGTGCAGACACCGGCATTTTTCAATAACGCATCGAACTGGGGTAGCGGCGGCAGCCAGATCGGACCGGGAACCAGGGTGCTGATTTGCGGGACGTTTACGGGTTCGGCCAACGCCACTGCGTTCACTTTTCAGGGAAGCGGCAACAGCAGCAACACCGTTACGCTGAAGTTCGATACCGGAGCGCTACTGACCTCTCCGTACTGGTCGGCGAATGGGGCGATTAGCTGTAATAGCCTGAGCTATATCACGGTGGACGGCGGATCGAACGGAACGATACAAAACACAGCGAATGGAACGAATCTGGCAAACCACCAAACCAGTTCTGGCTTCTCTGCAGCGAATTGTACGAATTCAGAAGTCAAGAATCTGACCGTGAAGAATATCTACATCAACAATGGAAGCAGCGCCAGTGCAACAGACGGAAATGGCTCGAATACGACTGACATTGTTTTCAACGGCAATTCCACCGCCTCCATTATTGACAATAACACGCTCTCGCAGGCCAGGACCGGCGTGCTTATTTCCGCTGATTCAAATGGTGATGCCAGCGGCGTCCAAATCTATAGCAACGCCATCAGCGACATGGATTGGGGTATCGCTGCCGGCGGAGGAGACAGCGGCGACACGCTCACGGGACTCTTGATTCATGACAACAATATTACCAACTGGACGAACTGGCAGTTTCCACCAAGTTCATTCCACCAGGACGGGATGATCTTGTTTAACTTTGCTACGGGAAGCCAAACCTTGACCGCGAAAATCTACAACAATCATATTTATGGCGACCTCGGGGTCTCTTCTCCTACCGGCTTTATTTATTGTGCACAAAATGCAAGCTGCGCCATGTATAACAACCTACTGGTGAACACAGGCCATACGATTGATGGAATTATCTGGGCCGATACTCACATGGGAGGGGACAAGATTTACAACAACACGGTCATCGGGCTGGCAAGCGACATTGCCGTTACTATTGGAACCAGCACCGCGAGCAATGTAAACACTGCGGATGTTGTGGAAAATAATATTATCCTTGGACCGGGTGTCGGACTCCATGACTACGGCACGCTGACCTCCGACGTATCAGTGTCTGATCACAATGTTTGGCGCAATGCCTCAGGTAGCGCGCCCCAAATGGCAACAAATGACTCCACTTTCTTGAGCTACGCGACCTGGCAGGGGGACGGATTTGAAGCGCACAGCACCAATGCCAATCCCAATCTGGACGGCACGTATCATCTGCCCTCTGGATCTCCCGCCATCGGACTGGGTGCAAATCTGGTGAGCCTCGACAACTCTTCCCTGGACCTGGACCTGGCTCTTCAGCCGAGGCCGGGTTCGCCGGGCAGTTCACTTCCAAGTGGAACCCCTTGGGATGCGGGTATCTATAATGGTGGGAGCTCTTCTGCGCCGGCCCCGCCCTCGCAGCTGGCGGCAAGCGTAAACTAATCTGGTCTCGCGCATGGGCGGTAATGAGGGGTGCCCACGTGCCTCCAAATTCAATAGTCTTCGGCGGTGGTGGCTCACGAAGTTTCTTGGGCTCCAGTGTGCTCCCATAGAAAATTGCTAGTAATATCTTCCTGATCTGATATTCAAGCGGTCTTCCGTACTGGCTATCCGGCTAACATACGCAGGATCGGTGGCATCGTCATTAGCTTTGTTGTCCGGAAAGCAGATGCGTCTTTGCTAAGGATCCCATAATGTGGTGGTCGCGGCTCCTCACCAAGGCCAACTCGATTTGGCTGAAATCAAGTTATCCTTTCGAGAGTTTTGGTAAGAGGGTTTCGGTCCACTACAGCTGCGAGATTCAACGACGGCATTCTCATAAGATAAGGATTGGAGACTCCGTATTGCTGGATCGGGAGGTCTGGCTTAATGTTCCGGTCTATTCCTCGAATTCGGAACCTGCACTAGTTATCGGCGACGGAAGCAATATAGGACGCAGGTCGGTGATCTCTGCGAAAAATAAGATTCATATTCAGGAAAATGTCTTGTTTGCACCGGCAGTATTCGTGACTGACCATAATCATGAATACGGCGATCCGGCCCTTCCCATCTCCGAACAGGGAGTTACTGAGGGAGGGAAAGTCGTAATCGAGAAGAATTGCTGGCTAGGTTACGGAAGCATGGTGATTGCTGCACGTGGCGAAGTAGTCATAGGGCGGAATAGCGTGGTTGGCGCTTATTCTGTGGTCACGGAAAGTTGTGCCCCTTACAGCGTCCTGGTGGGGAATCCCGCGAGAGTCGTCAAGAGCTGGAACCCCGCTTCTGCACGGTGGGCGAAGCAGCCGAGAGAGAATCAATGACCGTTTCGAGCCCTACTATTCGAAATTCGTCATCGAATCTTGCCGCGGTCGTGGTACCGGTCGGGCCGGGTAAAAGCACGGCACTGGACACGCTAGCCAGTATTGAGTGCTACTGCCCGGAGCCGCACATCGTGGTGGCGGTAGACGACTGCACGCAAGACGGGACCTATGAGGCTTTATGTGCCGAACGGCGCCCGAATTGGCACATTCTGAGGAACGAGCGCCCCATGGGTGTATCGCGGTTGGTTCATAGCTTATGCCTCGGCTACCGCTTTGTGCTTTCTCGGACGCAGTGCGGCTTAGTGTTGCGCCTGGATCAAGATGCGCTGCTGATCGGGGCTGGCGTCATGAGTGACGCTGCTTCATTTATGAAGCTGAATCCTTCCGTTGGATTATTTGGGGTGTATGAGCACGACTACAACCGTCCCAGATCGTTTGAGATGCATGAGAAGCAAATGAGGAAGGAACTCGTTTGGCCGAGGAAGCTGCTTGGTCTCGAACCATCGTGGGCAAACCTGCTGGCGATGGCGGAAGCGCGCGGTTATCATCGAGGTGAAAACGTTTTTGGTGGCGCATATTTTGTTACACGAGAGTGCCTGGCAGCTATGGAGAGAATTGGAGCGCTTGACGTCCAGTACCGCTGGAATAGCCGGCTTATGGAGGACGTCTATTTCTCCATGTCGACCGTAGCAGGTGGATTTGAGTTAGGTCATTTCGGAGCCCCCGAGGGCCCGCTTTGCCTGGAATGGCGAGGCCTTCCGTATCCTGCCAATGAGCTCGCCAAAGCTGGTTACAAGATCGTTCACTCCGTGGACAAAGGCAAGAATACCGACCGGGACGCGAACGGCGGCAAGACGGCGCGCGAAGTTTTTCAAGACCTCAGGCCGCAAGCCAGCGTGGCTGGTTATCAATTTGGCGGTTTCTCGCAGTAAGCTCCGCAAGCATGGCCACTTCCACTAGTATTTCTTCGTTGCTGGGAAATCTTCGAGCCAAGTTCCTCGGTGGAGATGGCCTGAAAGGCCATATGTTCCGGGGAGGGACGTGGATGGGGATCGGCAGCGTATTCGAACAAGTGTTCCGGATGGGCCGGAACATGCTGCTCACCCGCCTGCTGGCTCCCGAAGCCTTTGGAGTCATGGCAATTGTCTATTCGACGAGCTCCATTGTTGACATGCTCGCGGAGATTGGCGTCAAAGAAGCAATCATCCAGAATCCCAAAGGTAATGATCCGCGTTATATAAACTCCGCATGGTGGCTTGGTTTCGGGCGGGGAGTGGGAATATACGCCATACTTTTCGCTTTGGCTCCGTGGGTCGCGAAGTTCTACGGGAATGCCGAGCTTACGCCGCTGATGAGAACAGCTCTGCTGAGCATTATCTTTCTGGGAGCGCAGAGTTCAAAAGCCTTTGTTGCGTTGAAGGAAATGAAGTTCAAGCGCTGGGCCTTCATTCAGAATGGGGGCGGAATTTTCGGTTCCCTGATTGTGGTTGGGATGGCCTTTTTTGTGCGCAGCGTCTGGGCGTTGGCGATTGGATTTGCCGCGGAGAACTTCATGCGCTGTGTTATTTCCTTTGTGATCTGCCCGTTCCTGCCCCGGCTGGAACTCGACAGGGAATCCATCAAGAGTCTGCTCACGTTCTCTAGAGGAGTGTTTGGCCTTTCCCTGTTGAATCTGATCTTCGCAAGAACCGATGTTTTTGTATTGGGAAAGCTGTATCCGGCGGCCCAACTTGGCATTTACACGATGGGTATTTATCTCATCCAGGTTCCTATCTCGTTCATCACGAATGTGCTGGCCCAAACCCTCATGCCCAGTTTCGCGCAAATTCAGGAGGAGCATTCTCGCATCAATCGTATTGTTATCCGGGTGACGTCCGTGATCGTTTTGTTGGGAATGCCAGCCCTCATTTTCGTCGCCTTAAGCAGTCGAAGTATTCTCACCCTGCTGTACGGCCCCCGCTACATCGCCGGGGCATTGCCGCTCACGGTGGCTGCGGTGGTGGCGCTGGTCAATCTGGCCAACAGCATCATAACCATGGTGTTCTACGCGACTGGGTGTCCCCAATTCCACCGTCGATGCGTTTTAATCATGGCGGTCCTGATGATGATCTTGATCTACCCGGCCGCAAAGGAGTTCGGGATGGCGGGCGGACAGATTGCGGCGCTCATCTCAGTGATCGCAGGTTACGCGGTGCAGTTTATCCGCATGAAACACCTTACTCGCCTGGATTTTGGTCAGTACGCGAAGTCGTTTCCGCTTCCAATTATTGTGTCGTGCCTAGTATTTGCGGCATTCCTGGCGATTCGTCAGGTTGTGATTGTGAATGGGGTCTTGCTCAATCTGGTTCTCGGGTTACTGGGATGCGTCGTGGCGCTTAGTATTTGTGGCAAGGTCTTTCTAAAGAGTCCGACTGCGGAAGCGTCAACGACTTGACGACGTTTCCGTCTCCAACATTTCATAGATCAAAGCAGGGTGGAACTTATGATTTCGCAAGTTGAACCAACCATAGAAGTTGAGAAGGAAGGAGCAACGGGGTTGCGGAAAGTGTGTCCGATCTGCGCTTCCGGTGATCCGACTCTCAGGCTGCAGGGGCCTGACCGTTTCCACATGCGGAAGGATGAGTACCGGCTTCTGGAATGCCGGAAGTGTTCCTTTGTTTGGTTGGATAACATGCCCGCGCCAGAGGACATGCCTTACCACTACGGGGCGGACTATCATCAGGCGGTTACGGCGTCGGGTGAAGTGAATCTTCTCAAGCGATGGGGGCCCACACGGGACAAGATATTGAAAATGGGTCGAGGTAACGCGCTGCTGGATATGGGGTGCAGTTCGGGCGCCTTCCTGCAAACTCTGCGCGACGGGCCGTGGAAACTCCATGGCTTGGAAATATCCCCGGAGGAGGCGCGCAGGGCGGAGGAAAACAGCGGCGCCGAGGTGTTTGTCGGGACGGCGCTGGATGCTCCTTTTGCGCCCGGGAGTTTTGATGTGATTACGGCTTGTCACTTTCTCGAACACGCCCATCAGCTAAAAGAAGTTGTAGCAAGGATGCGGGAGTGGCTGAGGCCCGGCGGCATCCTCTACATTCAAATTCCGAATATTGAAGGCTTCGAAGCTCATATCTTTAAGTCCTATTGGTATGGGCTCGAATTGCCGCGGCATCTGTGGCACTTCTCGCCGGCATCGTTGCGGGAGCTTTTCTTGCCCGCCGGGTTCGAGGAAGTCTTTGTTCGCACCACTCCGGATTGCTACGTGGAGAAAAGCGTACGATATTTGTTGGACGATGGATTTTCCAAGGTGGGAATCTCGCGGACTCCGCTGGCGGCGGACGATGGGTCACCCAGCATTCCTCGGAGATTGGCCCGGAAGGCGATGCGGTTAGGAGTCTTTTGGCCCTTCCGAAAAGCGTCGGCTGCCTTGCGACATGGTGCCGCCATCGAGGCAATGTTCCGCAAGAAGAGTTCGTGATCCGGACCGCTGGAGCCTGGAATGGTTGATGGGATGATTGCCATAGCGTTGCAGTCGGGCACAACCTATGACATGCCGAAGGACCTCTACTTCGGCGGTAATGGGGCCTCGCAAATCCAGCCGCTAGCCCTTGCCATTTTTCTGATTGCGGCCATTCTGATTCTGGTGTTGCCGCGAAAGTATGTAATTGGGCCACTGCTCGCAACCGGTCTGTTGCTTTCCATGGGGAATGGGATTGTGGTGGCTGGGGTTCACGTTTTGGTCTGCCGCCTGCTGCTGTTGGTAGGGTGGATTCGAGTGGCGCGGGATGTCCAATCTGAACACGGTTTTTACCCCAAGAGATGGACCCCGCTCGACAAAGTGTTTTTTTTCTGGACGATTAGCAATGCTATTACGTTCTGCCTGCTTTGGGGACAATTCGCGGCAGTGGTCAACCGGCTAGGTTTTCTTTACACGACCCTGGGCGCTTATTTTCTGATACGCCATTTGATCCGCGACAAGGAGGATGTGGTCCTGACGGTAAAGGTGCTAGCAATCCTCACTGTTGTCATGGCGGTATTCATGTTGAGCGAGCATATCACCGGCCACAATCTATTCTCGCTGGTTGGCGGTCCCGATCTGGCGAGTGTGCGGGACGGAAAGATTCGGGCCCAGGGCCCGTTCGCGCATTCGATTATTGCCGGAACCATTGGCGCAATGTTGATGCCGCTGTTTGTTGGGTTGTGGTGGCAGGGTCGTAAGTATCGGCTGATCGCTGGATTGGGAATAGCCGGAGGGGCAGGGATGGCGATTGCGTCTGCGTCCAGCACTCCGGTAATGACCTATTTGTTTGGGGCCCTGGCATTGCTTCTGTGGAGTGCGAGAAAAAAAATGAAGAGGTTGCGTTGGGGAATTGTTATCAGTCTGGTGGCGCTTCAACTTGTCATGAAGGCTCCGGTTTGGTTCTTGTTGGCCCGCCTCGGTGGCTTAATGGGTGGCAGTGGTTGGCACCGCGCAGTGCTGATCGATAGCTTCGTCCAACATTTTTGGCAGTGGTGGCTGGTCGGAACGCAGAGCAATGCGAACTGGGGTTACGACATGTGGGACGCAATCAACGCTTATGTTGGCGCAGGCGTGGAGGGTGGACTCGTCACGTTCATTCTGTTTATCGCGGTCGTGGTTTACGCATTCAAGCGGGTCGGTATTTCCAGGAAGATGGCAGAGAAGTACGGTTTCCTTAAGGAAGCACGCTTGGCGTGGGCCATGGGTGCGGCACTCCTGGCAAACACGGTGGCTTTCTTCGGAATCGCGTATTTCGATCAGAGCATTTTTGCGTGGTACACCTTGCTTGCGATGACATCGGCCACCACGACATTCGTAGCAAACAAGAAACCTGCACAACCCCAACCAAGAATCGCCGAAGCGACGACAGCAGCCTTCGCCGCCGGAACCGTGCCCGCGGAAGCTCCGGTGGGATCGCGGCAAACATTCGCGAGCTTGCTGAAATGAATACTGAGAACGCCCAACCGGTCCTTTCCCTTGTCATCGTCACCTGGAATGGGAAAAAGTATGCCTTGGAGTGTCTGGATTCCCTACGCAAGCTGGAGACCAGCCTCTCGATGGAAGTCATCGTGGTTGACAATGCTTCTACAGATGGAACTCCCGAGGCGATCCGGGAGCAATTTCCGGAGGTTCAGTTGGTTCGAAACGATGCGAACCTTGGTTTTGCCAAGGCAAACAATGTTGGTATTCGGTTGAGCAGGGGCAAGTATGTTTGTCTGGTCAATTCTGACGTTGTGGTGCCTCCGGGTTGTCTGGAGAGCATGACTGCCTACATGGAGGAACATCGGGACATTGGACTCCTGGGACCGAAGATGCTGAGTCCGGCGGGTGGTATTGGCCAGTCGGTGATGCGTTTGCCTACGGTTTGGAACATCCTCTGCTCTGCCTTGGGGCTGCACTCGATCTTTCCAGATTCAAAACGCTTTGGTGGCTTCTTGATGAATGGGTACAAGTACGATGCGATTGATGACGTCGAAGTATTGACTGGTTGGTTTTGGATGGTTCCGCGGGTTGCGCTCGATCAGGTCGGTGGTCTCGACGAGCAGTTTTTCATGTACGGAGAGGACATTGATTGGTCATACCGGTTTCTCAAGGCTGGATGGCGGGTTGTGTTTTATCCCGACGCCGAAGCTCTGCATTACGGAGCGGCAAGTTCGGGGCAAGCTCCGACCCGCTTTTATGTCGAAATGCGGCGCGCGAATCTCCAATATTTCAGAAAGCACCATGGCCGAATGGGGAGTCTGGGGTATTTATTTACGTCATGGGTTCATGAGTCGGTGAGGATCCTGGGATATGGAGCACTGTATTGCTTTAACCGCTATAAGCGAGCGGAGGCTGCTTTCAAGATCGGCAGAAGCCTGTCTTGCATCAAGTGGCTTAGCGGAACCGGCATTATGGTGGCAAGCAGATAATGGTGATCCAAGCTAAGCTTCGCAATTTCTACGTCCTCGTAACGGCTGCGTACAACGAGGGAGGATTCATCGAGAACACGATTCGTTCCGTGATCTCGCAGGAAGTCCCTCCGGCGAGGTGGGTGATTGTCAGCGACGGGTCGACCGACAATACAGACGAGATTGTTAAACGTTATGCAGCGCAATACGACTTTATCCAGCTTTATCGGATCACGGAAGATCATCCCAGGAATTTTGCCGCCCAGGTAAATGCAATCAATGCTGGAATTGCGCAGCTAAGCGGCGCCGAGTATGAATTTATTGGGAACATGGATGCGGATGTGACTATGGAGCCCGCCTACTTCAGGCTGTTGTTGGAAAAGTTCCGCAATGATACAAAATTGGGGCTGGGCGGCGGTATGATTTATGAGCAGGACGTGGATGGGAAATTTAAGGGCCGGAAAACGAACAGCCGTACCTCGGTCGCACATGCCTGCCAGCTGTTTCGCAAAGAATGCTTTGCCTCGGTGGGCGGGAAATACATCCCGCTCCCCTACGGCGGGCCGGACACATACGCTGAAACCACGGCCCGGATGAAGGGCTGGCATGTGGAATCGTTTGAAGACCTGACCATGTTTCACCATCGACCGACCGGTTCCGCGGGCGGACTTCTGAAGAGCTGCTTCCGGCAGGGTAAAATGGACTATTCGTTGGGTGCTTTGCCACTTTTCGAGATTCTCAAGCTAGTCAGCAGAGTTTGGGAGAAACCGTATCTCATCGGATCCATCGTGAGATTCGCAGGCTTCGTGCACTCCTATTCTCAGCGGGAACAGCGAGCTGTCCCACGCGAATTCATGAGCTATTTGAGAAAAGAGCAAAGGCACAGGCTTACCAGTCTTTTTCGAGCAACGTAATAGAGCATGCGAATGATGAATCATGCGGCCCGAAGGAATTTTGAAATATGGCGAGTGATAGACGCAGAAAGCTGAATGGGCTGTTGAAGCTTTGGCTCAGCCTGTTTTTTTTCGCGGGCTCGCGCCTTTCGCGGATGTTTCTTTACCTAATCGGAAGGAAACCAGCTGCGACTTGCATCATTCTCTATTATCACTCGGTTCCAGCCGAACAGCGGCAGGCTTTTGCCCGCCAGATGGACATGGTTGCCCGGCTGACCAAGCCGATCCGTGTGGATCGCGTCCCAGAAATGCTGCCGGGGGAGCGTTATTCAGGGATTACTTTCGATGATGCATTCGAAAATATCTTCGACAACGCAGTACCCGAACTTGTCCAAAGAAAAATGCCCGCTGCGATCTTTGTGACCATGGAAGTTCTCGGCAAGCATGCCGGCTGGTGGCCTGATGCTGCTCCAGAGCGGCGCGAGAGAATCGCGGTGGAGAGACAGCTTGACCAATTCCCCACGGATTTGATCAGCCTTGGCTCCCACACGCTGACGCATCCACGGCTGACGTTGACCAGCGACACGGAAGCCAAGAAGGAAATCTTTGAGTCGCGGAGGAAGCTGGAAGCCTTGCTGAAGCGCAAGGTCGCCACCTTCAGTTTTCCTTTTGGAGCGTACAACGACGAACTTGTAGGTTGGTGTCGTGAGGCTGGATACGAGCGGGTCTTTACCAGCGTGCCCACGGGGGCTTTTAAATGCCCTGATGAATATGTGACTGGCCGCATAAAGGCCGAGCCCACGGATTGGCCGATAGAAAGTTATCTCAAGCTGCTGGGTTGCTATCGTTGGATCCCTTATGCGGTTTCCTTGAAGCAGATGTTGTTTGCTAGACCAACTTTGAGCAAAGGTCGCGTTGGGGCGCCCGACGTGAGGGGATCGATTGCTTAGAGCGCTGGCATCTGCGGAGCCATCGTAGTCCGCACTCAAATAGACAGAATTGCTTCCTCGTGACACAGAATTTGAAACCTTTCCCAGAATTTATTCGAGTCAGGCAGTCAGGTAGTGACCTAGTCACGGCTGTAGTTTAAGCAGAGCTGCCGATCCAAAGAGTCACCCAGATATTGCCAATAGGAGACAAATGAGAGTCAGTGTATTTGGAGTGGGTTATGTTGGTTGTGTGACTGCGGCTTGTCTCGCGCGGGAAGGACATGAAGTTATTGGCGCGGACGTGGATCCCTTTAAGGTGGAGGCCCTCAATGAGGGCAGGGCTCCTTTTTTCGAGCCGGGACTCACTGAACTGGTCAGCGAAATGGTTGCTGCGGGACGCTTGCGCGCCACCGGGGACCATGCCTACGCGATTCATCACAGCGACATAGCTTTGATTTGCGTGGGAACTCCTACGAATTCGAACGGGTCGATCCGTCTGGATTATTTACGACATGTGTTCACCAGCATTGCCAAAGAGCTTCGAAAGAAGGACGATTACTATGTGGTGGCTCTCCGGAGTACGGTATTGCCGACAGCAATTGAAGATGAGTTGATTCCGCTGCTGGAAGAGCATTCTGGGAAGTCCGTCAAGGAGCAATTAGGTTTTGTTTATAACCCCGAGTTTTTGCGAGAAGGCGTGGCGCTCAAGGACTTCCACGATGCGCCATGGACGATCATTGGGTCATCCGATGCGCGGGCTGGCGACCTCGTCGCATCACTTTACCAGCAACTCTCAGCTCCCATTGTCCGGACGGATCCCAAGACCGCGATTTTGGTGAAGTATTTCAGCAATGCGTTCCATGCTTTGAAGGTGGTTTTTGGCAACGAAGTGGGAACCTTGTGTCGCGAGATGGGAGTTGACGGCACCGAGATGATGGAAATCTTCTGTCAGGATACGAAACTTAACATTTCTCCACGGTACCTGAAACCGGGATTTGCTTTCGGCGGTTCTTGCCTGCCGAAAGATGTAAAGGCGCTGATGTCCGAGGCCGCAAAGCGGGGTCTTGATCTACCTGTTCTCGACTCCATTCTGGTCAGCAATGAAGCCCACCTTCGTAGTTGTATTCAGATGGTGGCGGAAAGCGGCAAGCGACGCATCGGATTAGTAGGCTTGACCTTTAAGGCCGGTACTGACGATTTGCGAGAAAGTCCAGCAGTGGAATTAGCGGAACGTCTGATAGGTAAAGGGTTCGACGTGAAGATCTATGAGCCGACTATTGCGCCCGGGAAACTGCACGGTACGAACTTAAACTTCATTGAACGATCGATTCCTCACATCTGGAAGTTACTAGTAGGTAGTTTGGGCGAACTCTTCGATCACGCCGAAGCGGTGGTTGTAATGCAGCAAGTCAGGGAAGAGGATCGGCGCCAATTCAGCAAGATGAGGCCTGAACAGATATGCATCGATTTTGCCGGGACCCTTTCAGCCAACGAAGTGGGAGTTGAATACCACAGTGCGGGCGCTCCAAGACGCGAAACTGTTCTGCCTTTGCAACTTCTTTGATTCTTGGATAATGGAGTCGAATTGCGAGAAATGAGTACGCCTACAAAGTCGAAACCTTGCAAGGTTCTGATGTTGATCGAGAACATATCTTTCCCTTGGGACCGGCGCATGCGGCATCTGGGATTGGCGTTGCAAAAGGCTGGATACGAGGTCCGGGTGATCTGTCCCAAGGGCGAGAACCCGGATCGCCGTAGTTTCGAAGTGGTTGAAGGCATCCGAGTCTACCGGTACCCCATGCTTTACCAAGCCAGCGGTGGTTTGGGATATCTGGTTGAGTATTCCTGGGCGTTCTTATGGACGTCGCTCTTGTCGTTGTTCGTTTGGCTTCGCGATGGATTCGATATTATTCACTCTGCGAACCCACCCGACATCTTTTTTCTCTTGGCATGGCCCTTCAAGCTGTTGGGCAAGAAATATGTTTATGACCAGCACGACGTGTGTCCTGAGCTCTATGAATCGAAATTTGAACGTCGGGACGGCGCCTATCGGGCGTTGTTGTTCTTGGAAAAACTCTCCTATCGCACTGCCGATTTGGCGATCTCGACCAATCAATCGTATCGCGAAATTGCTCGTGAGCGCGGTGGTATCCCGGATGAACGTTCGGCCATTGTTCGTAACGGCGTCGATCGCAGCCAGTTCTACCGCCGAAGACCCAGACTGGAACTCAAAGAGCCGTTTCCCTATATGGCGCTATATCTGGGGGTTATGGGAAAGCAGGACGGCGTGGATCGCGTGGTGCAGGCGGCCCACCACCTCGTTCACACCTATGGACGACGGGATGTGCTTTTCTTGATGGTCGGGAATGGCGAGTGTTGGCAGGAATTGCAGGACCTGAGCAGGGAGCTTGGGGTTGCCGAAATGATGCGGTTTGTGGGACGCATTCCCGATGATCTGTTGCTCGATTACCTGTCGACCGCGGATGTGTGCCTTGCTCCGGATCCGCCGGACCGGATGAATCAGTTATCGACCATGACGAAGATCATGGAATATATGGCCTGCGAAAGACCCATCGTTTCATTCGATCTGGTGGAGACCCGGCGTTCCGCAGGAGACGCTGCGATTTATGTTGAGGGAGAAGATCCCAAAGAATTCGCGAGGTCTCTGAACGACTTACTGAATGATCCGGCTCGCCGCGAGCGAATGGGTCAGGTAGGCCTGGATCGCACTTTGCATTTAGTCGGTTTAAATTATCAGCGCAAGGCCTTACTGGACGCCTACGCCCGTTTGCGCGGAATCCCGGTCGCATCGGCGGAGCCTTCGGAGGAAAAGAGTGAAACAGCGGAAGAGCCGAAAGAACCCGCGTCATCGAATTCCCGCTAGAAATCGATTTGGTGTTTCGAGTTTGTCATGAGCTGGGATTGGTTGAGCGCCTGCTGAGAAGTCATAGGTGAGGGAATGGAGTTGCTTGAGCCTATCGGAAGCGCAATCAGTCCCGCAGCAGGGGCGTTGCCGGGCGTTCATCCACCAGGAGTCGGTCTCCGAAGCCAAGATACTTTTCATGAAAATGAAAGACATTTAATGGAAGTCTATGAGATTGATCCTTTGCAGGATCCGCGCTGGCCTGGACTTGTCGAGTGTCATCCTCGGGCTTCCGTTTTTCATGGCAGGAGCTGGCTTGAAGCCTTGCGCGTTGCCTACGGATACGTTCCCGTCGTTTTTTCTACTTGCCCTCCCCATGTGCCGCTCACGAATGGGCTGGTTTTTTCCCAAGTCAAGAGCTGGTTGACAGGGCGGCGATTGGTCTCGTTGCCGTTTTCCGATCATTGTGAACCGATGGTGGAGACCTCGGCTACGCTGGATCATCTGTTGCTGCACGTTAAGCGCAGCGTGGAAGACGCGACTTGGAAATACGTGGAAATTAGGCCGGTCGCTTGGGTTCCTGGGGGCCAGACCGGCATCGGGAAAAGTACGACCTACTATTTGCATCGGTTGGATCTGCGAAAGAGTGCGCAAGAGTTGTTCCGCGGTTTTCATAAAGATTGTGTTCAAAGGAAAATTCGTCGCGCGGAACGGGAATCTCTTGAGTACGAAGACGGGAACTCCGAAGTTTTGCTCAAGAAATTCTATCGGCTGGTGGTCACCACTCGCCGGAGGCAGCATTTGCCGCCGCAGCCGATCTCCTGGTTTCGCGCACTGATAGCGTCGTTTGGGAAGGACTTGAAGATCCGGGTTGCCTCCAAGAGCGGTACGCCGGTTGCGAGCATTCTCACGCTCATCCATAAGAAGGTCGTTACCTACAAGTACGGTTGTAGCGATGCCGAATTCCACAAGCTTGGCGGGACGGCCCTCCTGTTTTGGCGCACCATCCAGGAGGCCAACGATCAAGGATTCGAAGAACTCGACATGGGTCGTTCTGATATGGAGAATCCTGGTCTTGTGACGTTTAAAGAGCACTGGGGAGCGACGCGGTCTGTGCTTAATTACTGGCAGTATCCGAATTCCCTTCCTGGCCTTCAGAGTCCCTGGAAAATGAAGGTTCTCTCCAAGGTGGTCGCAATCGCTCCGGATGTATCGTTGACAGCAGCAGGTAGTCTTCTATATAGGCATATTGGGTAGTTTGCAGAATGCCGATTCGTGTACCATCCCCTGGTACGCGGTTTGGCAGGTAGTTCATCACTCCAAACCGCTGAACTGCAAAACCTCTCCCCCGGATCTCGGCCGTTTGGTATTTGGGAGCCCCAAAGCAGATGAATAATAGTCTCGTTCAGTATTATCGCTGCCCTGAGAGCTACGTAAGCATTGCCCAGCAGGGCACTCTCTCGGAGAACTCCGGGTATTTCCGATTTGGAGCAGATATTGTCTGCTACGGCAGGTGTTCCGGGCTTCGCCCCTCCGCTTCGCCCGGCGCGCCACTGGAAAACGCGCTCCGGGGGGTGAGCAGTGAAAGGGGAACGGTCTGTCTGCCGTTTGATCTGGACCAGGTGGTCGACAGTCTTCGGTACGAACGCTATCAGAAAGACTCTCTACCTCATTCGACGCTTCAGGCGGCCATGGCCAGTGCCTACTATTTTGTCCGGCCGATGTTGCCTGTGACCGTTCGCAAACATTTGCAGAAGATTCGCCTTCGCGACTGGGACACATTGCCTTTTCCGAAGTGGCCCGTCGATCGAACCGTTGATAATCTGTTCGAGCAGTTGCTGTTGGGAGTATTGAGATCGCAGTCGCTTGATTCCATTCCTTTCATTTGGTTCTGGCCTGACGGAGCTTCCAGTTGCGCCATCATGACTCACGACGTGGAAACGACATTGGGAAGGGATTTCTGTTCAACTCTGATGGACATAAACGATTCCTTCGGAATCAAGTCGTCCTTTCAAATCGTGCCGGAACGCCGGTATGGCGTTTCCCCGGAATTTATTGAGTCCATCAAGAAGCGCGGGTTTGAAGTGGCCGTACAGGATTTGAACCATGACGGACATCTGTTCATAGAACGCAAGGAGTTTCTGGTTCGCGCCGCTAAAATCAACGCGTATGGCCGGGAGTACAAAGCCGATGGGTTCCGTTCGGCAGTGCTGTACCGCAACCAGGATTGGTATGACGCATTGGATTTTTCTTATGACATGTCAGTTCCGAATGTGGCCCACCTGGATCCGCAACGCGGTGGTTGCTGTACGGTCATGCCATACTTCGTCGGAAATATCCTTGAGCTGCCGGTGACCACCACACAGGACTATTCTCTGTTCCATATCCTCAACGATCATTCGATCGGTTTGTGGAAACAGCAGACGGATCTCATCATGGAGAGCCATGGTCTGATGAGTTTTATTATTCATCCAGACTATATCGTGGAGGCGGAGGAGAGGGGCACTTACGAGGCCTTGCTAACATATCTGGCCCAGCTGCGGAGGGAAGATAACGTCTGGATACCGATCCCTGCCGAGGCGAATCGCTGGTGGAGAGAGCGGGCGAAAATGACGCTGGTCGAAGATGGAGATGGTTGGCGAATCGAAGGCCAGGGTAAGGAACGGGCCCGAATAGCGTATGCCAGCGAGCGAGACGGGCGGGTTGTCTATTCGTGGGAGCCGAAACTTGCTCCTGAACTTTCTCTAAAAGGTCCTCTCAGCCACAGCTCGCAAGCTTGAAGTCCCCCATTCCTATTTATCTATAGTCTTTCATGAAATGAACTCAGGAGAATTTAGTATGGCCACTCAGGTCGGTATTTCCAACGATACATCTACCGGTATTTTTGATTGTGATCAAAGTGAATTTCGCGAAAAGTTCAACCAGCGCTCGTTCGAATTCACGCACCACCTCTCCCAGCACCGGTTGTTCCAGATCCCCAGACTGGTTGAGTTGTCAAAGAAGCTCGCGCATACGGGAAGCGTCTACTACGATGCCGGTGAGGTCCGGGTGGATCAGCGTTGGGATGAATCCCCAACGGGTACCTTGTCGGTGGATGAAACCATACAGCGAATTCAGGATGCCGGGGCCTGGATCATTCTGCGCAGTGCTGAGCAAGACCCGGAATACGGCGCAGTCCTGGACGAGTGCATGGCCGAGATACAGACGCTTTACGGGAAAAATTTGAAGAAAGAGATGAAGGTCCAGGACGCCATTGTTTTCATCACTTCGCCAAAACGTGTAACAGCTTACCATATCGACCGGGAATGCAATTTCATTTTGCAGATCCACGGCGATAAAGACATCAGTGTTTTCGATCAGAAGGACCGCGACGTATTGCCCGAGAAAGAAATTGAGCGCTTTTGGATGGTGGACAATAACGCGGCCGTCTATAAGCCCCAATACCAGGACAGGGCCAGGGTCTATCGCATGACGCCTGGAAAGGCCATCCACGTGCCGGTGAATGCGCCCCATTGGGTGAAAAACGACACCAATATCTCGGTGACGCTTAGCGTTAATTTCCAATTCCGCGAAAACTTTCCTGCCCATGTCTACAGGGCCAACTATCTGCTGCGCAAGCTCGGCCTTTCCCCAACTCCTCCGGGCAAATCTGGGATGCGGGACGCAGTCAAGTGTTTCGCGATGAACGCTACCTATGTTCCGGCGCGAGCGGCACGGCGTTTCTTCGGAAAAATTGTTCCCTAGCGATTACGCTGCTTTGGGATGGCAGTTTAGTCGCTAGCATGCCCGTTCCTTGATGAGAAGATCAAATTTCGGTGCCGGGGATCAGGAGAAATCAATCTAAGAAGTGCCTTGCGGCACATGGCACAAGTCTTGGGGAAGGAACAATGCGCACACAGACCATGTTGAGGGATACCGTTCAGTTGAACAAGACGACTTACGGAACAAGTTCGCCAGAATACGACGTAGCCGTGATTGGCGCCGGGCCTTACGGCCTGTCCGCGGGTGCACATCTCCGGGCCAAGGGAATTTCTGTCCGGGTATTTGGAGAGCCCATGGATTTCTGGGCTACCAAAATGCCACAGGGAATGCTTTTGCGGTCACCGCGTGAGGCTTCCAACCTGTCAGATCCTGGGGACGCTTTTACCCTTGAGGCCTTCGAGGCAGCCACCGAAACAGCACCTGCCGCTCCACTTCCGATCGAGACTTTCGTCGAGTACGGCCGTTGGTTCCAGCAGCAACTGGGCCCTGATTTGGATCGAAGGTCGGTCCTCCGAGTCGAACGCGAAAATTCGTCGTTCAGAATCACCTTAGAAGATGGAGAGGTGTTGCGTTTCCGGCGCGTGGTGGTCGCGACTGGAATTGGGCAATTTCAGCGAAAGCCTGCGGTTTTTAGCGATTTGCCATCCGAGCAGGCCTCTCATTGTTACGAGGGAAAAAGCCTCCGCGAATTCTCCGGCAAGAGGGTTGTTGTCATTGGAGCCGGACAGAGCGCGCTGGAATCAGCTGCTTTGTTGCATGAAATTGGCGCCGAGGTTGAGGTTGTCGCGAAGATTCCACGGTTGCGTTGGATCGGGATGCACACTTGGTTGCATCATATGGGTCCGATTTCGAAGATGCTCTATTCCAAACACGACGTAGGGCCAGCTGGAATAAGCCGTCTGGTGGCTTCTCCCAAGCTGATGTCGTATGTTCCGCTGTCAGCAAGAGACAAAATCAGGGTCAGGGCCGTCCGGCCTGCCGGCTCGAGATGGCTACCTCCACGGTTGACGAAGGTGAAACTGACGACCGGGCGGGGCGTGCTTCGCGCCGAGTCCTTGGGAAAAGAAGCCCGATTGACGTTAGACGATGGCACTGAGCGTCATGTGGACCACATTTTGATGGGCACTGGGTACGATGTGGATATTTCCAAATACGAATTCTTGTCCCCGGAGCTGGTGAAGAATATTCAACACTTGGGGGGATATCCAAGACTTCGGGGTGGGTTCTGTAGTTCCGTGCCCGGACTACATTTTATTGGTGCCACAGCAGCTCGGTCCTTCGGTCCGTTACTTTACTTCGTTGCAGGTACTGAGTTTGCCTCTCGTGAACTGTCTTCGCATATCGTCCGCGATGGAGTAAACGTCCGCTAGCAGGCAGTCCCCGTGCCGGAAACAGTTAGCTTCCTATGACAGAAAAACAATTGCCTGTAGGTGCCCTCGTGGTCGGCGGGGACCACCCTGGATTGGGAATCGCCCGCAGTCTCGGTCGAAGGGGTATTCCCGTCTACATTCTCGAGGATCAGCATTCCATCTCCTCCTTCTCTCGCTATGCCAGCCGAGTAATACGCGTCGAAGATTTGCTGGACGAACGTAAGACGGTCGATGCGGTTCTTGAAGTGGGCCGGAAATTTGGGTTGCGAGGCTGGGTCCTGTTTCCTACCAGAGATGAGACGGTCGCAGCATTCTCTCGCTATCGCTCGGAATTGACGGATTTTTTCCGTGTCACTACGCCCGAGTGGGAAACGGTTAAGTGGGCCTGGGACAAGAAAAATACCTATGATTTAGCCTTGGAACTAAAGATTCCGGTTCCCCAAACATGGAACCCGCGAACTCCGGAAGAATTATCGGCATTGCACGACCGTTTGCCGTTGGCCATCAAGCCTGCGATTAAAGAAAACTTTTTCTATGCGACCAAGGCCAAGGCTTGGCGCGCGAATACGATTGAAGAATTGCATTATTTTTTCGAGAAAGCTGGCCATCAAATTAAGCCAGAAGAGATCATGGTGCAGGAGATCATTCCAGGAGATGGGCGCCGGCAATTCTCGTATTGCGCCTTCTACCGCGACGGTAAAGTGCACAGCAGTATGGTCGCCAGGCGTGGCCGCCAGCATCCCCGGGAATTTGGCCGGGCGGCGACCTATGTGGAGAGCATCGAACTGCCGGCGATTGAGGAGCTCTCCGACCGCTTTCTGAAAGCGATTAACTATTACGGATTGGTTGAAGTCGAATTCAAGCAGGATCCCCGTGACGGCCAGTACAAGCTTCTCGATGTGAACGCCAGGGCGTGGGGTTTCCACAGTCTGGGTGCCGCCGCCGGAGTGGACTTTCCTTACTTGTTATTTGCCGATCAAACCGGGCAACCCATAGAACCTTCCCGAAGCAAGGCCGGTGTGGGCTGGTTGCGAGTCGTGACCGACGTGCCCACTGTCCTCTCTGATTTGGTGCACGGTCAGTTCGAGCTGGGATCGTACTGGAAGTCACTGCGTAGAACCCGCGTCGAGTCGGTGTTTAGCCCCGAAGACCCCCTCCCCTCGCTTGGAGAGTTCGTATTGCTCCCGTATCTCATTAGCAAAAAATACTTTGTAAAAGGCTAAGTTGCTGCCACCCTCGATTCGGAATTTGCTCTCAACACCGATTTGAGCGGACACAAATTTACCCACACAAGAACACACGCTCTATAGAGCGCAACGGAGGAACATTATGCCAGTAACCGAGCAATCGACCAGCACGATTCCGATAGAAAGACGTGACCGGCCAGCATATGCAGAATTCGAGAAAGACTTCCTAAAGCCCCATAAACCGGTGGTTATTTCGGGGGCCATTGACCACTGGAAGGCCAGAAGTTGGACACCCGACTACTTTCGCAAGAACTTTCCCGATCATCCGGTGAGTGTCGACGGAGGGAACTACAGGATGGCCGACTTCATTGATCTGGTAATGAATTCCAGCGATGAAAAGCCAGCGCCCTACCTGCGTAATGCGATCATTGATCGGTTCTTGCCACCGGTACTGTCCGATGTCCATCCGTTGCCAGAATATTTCTCGCCGAATTGGCTGGTAGGACCGCTTTCGCAAATGTTGCGTTCGCGATTGCATGGTGGGAGTGAAGAACTCTACATCGGAGGCCGGGGAGGGAAGTTTCCGTTCCTGCATTACGACACCTGGCACACGCACGCTTTCATCGCGCAGATTTACGGGGAAAAAGAATTCACAGCTTACGCGCCGGACCAGACGCAGTACCTTTACGTAAAGGAAGGGCGGAGAAACCAGTCGTTGGTGGATATTGAGAATCCGGACTACGAGAAGTTCCCGCTCTTCGCGAAAGCGACGCAAATGCGTTTCACGCTGGAGCCGGGAGAGATTCTGTTCATCCCCGCTGGCTGGTGGCATACTGCAAAAATGCTCAGCCCGTCGATTTCAGTCTCCGTAAATCGGGCGAACGCTTCGAACTGGAGCGACCTCACCAGAGACATGTGCTCAGGAGCTTCATTGCCGGTCAGGCCGATTGCAGCAGTCTATCTGACAGGGATGCGGGTGTTTCGCACCATCTATGGCTCCTAGTCTCTTCAAACCCCAACTTTAATTCTCAGAAATCACTTGATGCCTACCGGTTTGTCTGTACCTTAAAGATACCCCTTTTGGTTGCGAAGTAAGGAGTGTGGCATGTTAGTGCTTTTGCCTCTTGCAGCTTATCTCGCGATCTTCTGGGTGCTCCGTCTCCGAGGTGAGGGATGGCGGAGCGCTGGCTTGGGTGCAGCTGTGTGCTGGGGTGTGTTCCTGGCGTTGGTTACAGAGATAATCAGTGTTCCCCGCCTAATTACCCGTCCTGCGCTGTCGGTTGCCTGGCTGAGCTTCGCGTTGGTTGCGTTTGGCTATGGATGGATGCTCCATAGATCAGCGTTTCGCCGAGACGAGGCTAAGAAAGATCAACGGGAACTGAATACAAGTCGGCTGGACAAGATCAATTGGTTGCTGCTCTCCGGCATCGGATTCATTGTCGCATTGGTCGGCATCACCGCAATCCTGAGCGCCCCCAACAACTGGGACGCGATGGCCTATCACATGTCCCGGGTTGCGCAGTGGATGAACAATCGCGACGTTAATCTCTATCCGGTATTTTATTCCGTGCAGTTGTGGATGTCCCCCTGGGCCGAGTATGCGATGCTGCACCTCGAGGTTCTGTACGGAGGAGACCGTCTCGTAAACCTAGTCGAGCTGCTCAGCATGGTCGGCACCATAACCGGCGTCTCGCTCATTGCCCAGGAGCTCGGAGCCAGTATTCGCGGCCAGTTGTTCGCAGCGGTTGCAATCGCAACGATTCCGGAAGGCGTCCTTGAGGCCTCCGGGGCCATGAATACCTACGTCGGCGGCTTCTGGATCGTGGTTGCCGTCTACTACCTGTTGAGATGGAATAAGCAGCAGAGCTGGGATATCGCTTTCGCGCTGGGCTCGGCGGTCGGCTTGGCCATCCTGACCAAGGGCACTGCTTACCTATTTCTCCCCTTCATGCTCATGGCCTGCTGGTGGATGGGCTCCACGTTGGCCCGAAAGCGCCTACTGGCTCGACTGCCGGTGTTTCTGCTTATCGTTCTTGTACTGAACGGACCACTCTATGTCCGCAACTACCGGTTAAGCGGGTCTCCACTGGGATTCTCTTCAGCTTTTGGTGACGATGTTCAGCGTCAAACGCGCAACAGCCGTGTGTCTCCTTCGATCGTCTTCTCCAGTGTAGTGAGGAACCTGGCGCTTCATGTGGCTACGCCGATCGGCGCAGTGAACCAACGAACGGAACGAGCTATCATCTGGACGCTGCGGAGGCTGGGAATCGATCCCAACGACCAGGATTCCACGTACAGGGGAGGCTTTCACACGAACAGCTTTTCCAGCAACGAAGCCCGTGCCGGAAATCCGCTACAATTAGCTCTAGTCGGATTGACGTGTGTGCTGTTGTGCGGAAGAATCGGGGACCGAAACCTTCGTCTCTACATGCTCGGTCTGGCTGCTTCTTTTGTTCTTTTCTGCGCGCTCATTCGCTGGCAACCTTGGAACAGCCGCTATCATCTCCCACTGTTTGCGCTAGGCATGGGTATTGCGGGTGTTGTTCTTGAGCGAAGCTGGAATCGGCGCTCTCTCTCTATCGTGGCTTGTCTGCTAATCGTCTCGGCTCTTCCGTTTGCGATTTTTAACTCGTTGCGGCCCCTTGCGCCGTGGCCGAGAGCGAGCGTTTTCCACCAGCCCCGGCTGGAGTCTTATTTCAATGATTCGCACGATCGATGGATAGACTCATACGTTTCTGCGGCCAAATTCGTGGAATCCAGTCAATGCAAGAGCATCGGAGTCGATTCCTCTTTGGAGGACTTTGATTACCCACTCTTTATGTTGCTCAACGCAGGGCACAGCGACAGGGAAGTGCGTTACGCCGGGGTACACAATCTCACGACCGGCTACACCCGGTCCGACAGCAAGCCGCTTTGCGCCGTAGTTTGTCTACGCTGCGCGAACGCACCTGCGAAGTGGGCAGAATACAAGGACGTGGGAGGTAGGACCTCAGTTTTCGATGACGTCGCAGTTTTCAGTGAAAACGGAGATGTTCCCAATAATCAGACGGTGACTCTGCCGCAACCCGCACAAAATGAGGCTATTCTGGAACAGCTGGACCACCGCTTCGAATCACCGCCAGCCGTGGATTTTGACAGGACGGAAGCAAGAGTAAGTCGCGCGGGTCGTGACTGGCCCGAGAAGAAAGCTGATCTTAGGGCCCGAATGAACGCTCTATATACCGCAGATCTGTCCCTTTGGCGGGTAAGAGATTCCGTGGATCCCTTTCGCAGGAGAGGTGAGCCAATTGACCATTCCAAGATCGACCCCGTGCAATTGGTGGCTGCGCTAGAGGTTTTTCAAAACTGGGATCAGACTGTCCAAGGCAAGGTTGACGAATTAAACGGATTAATCGATCAACTTTACTCGTCTGGGAAGACCAAGTGAAGGCGAATTCGTCGTTCATCGGTGGCAACCCAGGGGCCTGTCGAGTTGTGGTCAAGACGGTGGGTAGTCACATCACATACCCAGCCTCAAGAGCTCTAATTACGACGACCGCATGCGTTGTCCAGAGAGGAACAGACGGTGGACGATGACAACACATAATCTGCTTACGCCTCGGCCCAATCCGAAGCTGCTGTCCATCGTGATGCCGTTTTATAACGAAGAGGAGATGTTTCCCTTACTTCGTCCCCGGCTAACTGAATTCATGGACCAATGCCCGTACCCTTGCGAAGTGATTGCCGTAAATGACGGAAGTTCCGATCGGACCGTTGAGCTGCTCGTGGATTGGTGCAAAGCCGATTCCCGTGTAAAAGCCATAAGCCTGTCCCGCAATTTTGGCCATCAATATGCATCCACGGCTGGAATCGATCATGCGTCGGGCGAAGCGATTGTCCTAATAGACGCGGATTTGCAGGACCCTCTAGAAGCGATCCATCAGATGGTCGAGCAGTACCGCAACGGCTACGATGTCGTTTGTGGCCAGCGAATCACCCGCGCGGGCGAAGGAGCTTTCAAGAAGTTCACCGCCTGGTTTTTCTATCGTTTCATGCGTGCGTTCTTCCTGGAGTCCTTGCCTCCCGACGTTGGTGACTTCCGGCTCATGTCCAGGCGTTGCGTTAAGAGTCTAAGTGAGATGCGCGAACTCCACCGGTTCTTGCGCGGGATGGTCGCCTGGGTCGGCTACCCACAGATTTGCGTGCGGTACGAACGTCAGGCGCGCGGGGCAGGATCAACCAAGTATCCCTTGAGGAAAATGTTTCGGCTAGCCTGGACAGCGGCGCTTTCCTTCTCCCCATTGCCGTTGCGGCTCAGTTTCGCCGGAGCTGCAACCATGACGCTGATTGCAATCGTGGAGGCAACACAAGCCCTAATCGCGCATTTTGAACACAAGACGGTGCCGGGCTGGACTTCGTTGATGGTTGTCATCTGCCTGAACAACGCGGCCCTGATGATTGCCGTTGGCATCCTCGGCGAGTACGTAGGGAGGATTTATGAGGAGAGCAAGGCGAGGCCGCTGTACGTGGTTGCCGACTCCTGGAACATGAGTTCCTACTCCTCGGCATCTCCCCTGGAGATTGCGTCCCAAGAACAGGCGGTACTCACAACCCGCAACCGGTTTGATTGATGCTCCCTGCTCTACTGATCTTGCACGCAGTGCAGTGAAACAAATCCCGCTGGGTCAAATCCTTCCATAACGCCTCCAGGCTTTCACCGCCGATGCTGCTGATATTTCCCATCGCCGCCTTCCTGCTCTTCTACCAATCGCTGCGACGAAAGAGAATCGACTGGCGCAGGTCCGCGCTTGCGTCTGCTATTTTCTGGGCTACGTGTGTCGTTGCTATCAATGAGACGCTAAGCATTGGGCACCATCTCACGCGGGGCAGTGTTGCAGCGTCGTGGGCGGTGATCTGCGCCGCGGTGGTGCTTTATCTCATCAAATTCACCCACACTCCCACGCTCTCGCAATCCGAAAAACCGGAGGCAGGCCAGTTTTCAATAGGCGATCTCGACTGGGTCACAAAATGCCTACTGGCAGGTGCGGGGATCATTGTGCTGCTGATTGGTATTACGGCCGTGGTTGCGCCACCCAACATGTGGGATGCGATGGAATATCACCTTCCCCGGGTGGTCATGTGGATGAGCAATCGCAGCGTGCGATTCTACCCCACGCCTGACTACGCGCAGTTGGTCCTTGGCCCGTGGTCAGCATATGCGATGTTACATTCGTATCTGCTTTGGGGGAGTGATCGCCTTGTCAACCTCGTTGAGTTTTTCAGTCTCTGTGGAAGCCTGGTCGGGGTCTCCTTGATTGCGAAGATGCTGGGTGCTGGACCACGCGGTCAGGTGCTTGCCGTAGTCGTTTGTGCAACGATACCGGAGGGGGTTCTCGAAGCATCCGGCCCCTTGAACACCTATGTTGTTTCTTTCTGGATCATGACAACCATCGCGTTTCTGATGAGCTGGAACGATGATCCCAGCTGGTTCAACACATTGTGCATCGGCCTCTCGGCAGGTTTGGCAGTGCTCACAAAGGGTACCGCCTGCATACTTCTCCCGTTTCTCGTCCTCGCCGTCTGGTGGATAGGCTCTCGTTCGGTGCGAATGCTATTTCTTAAGCGCAGCGCCATATTGGTCGCGCTGACTCTCTTGGTTAACGGCCCTAATATCTTCGCTGCTACGATTTGACGGGCTCACCGCTTGGCATGCCCGTGCCCGAGGCGGGGTCAAGGTTCGATGCGTCTATGCCACACGTCACCTTGCGGAACACATTGGCGAATGCACTTCGGAATGCTTCGCTCCATTTTGGTACGCGCAACGCTAGACTCAATTTGCGCATCGAGCGACTATTTCGGGTGGCGATTCAGAAAGTTGGCGTCGATCCGGATGATCCACAACAGATCTGGCTAGGCGAGCCTTTCCAGATAAACACCTTCTCGTCGGACGAATACGTCGCGGGAAATCCTCTCCATCTTATCTTGTTATTTCTTTCGATTGTGCCTGTAGTCTGGAAACGCAAGGAAGGCGTGCAGCCGGGTGCATCCTGGTACGGGTTGGGCATCATCTTAGCGTTCCTCCTTCTCTCTGCGCTTCTGATGTGGACGCGATGGTCGAGCCGATACCAAATGCCTTTATTTGTGCTTGGTTCAGCGCTCATAGGATTGGTGCTCGAACGGTATTTTCCCAGAAAAGTCGCTGCCGCGATGATAATCGCGCTTATTGCGATGGCCTCGCTGTTCGCGGTGGCGAACAAAACTCGTTCGCTCGTCCGTTGGAGTCGGGTCGATGATGTTTATCATCCGCGATCAATTCAATACTTTGCACACATGCACCAGAAGGAATGCCCCAACATTCATCGCAGCTGCGGAAGCTGTGAACCAACTGAACTGTGCGAATATCGCGATTGATGCCTACTCCCCCGCACTTCAGACTGCGCATACGCCGCGCTCTTTTTATGTATATCCTCTGTTTCCCTTAATTCATGCCGACGGTCGCACACGAAACGCTTGGTATATCGGTGTGCATAATTCGACCAACTGCTACGCCAACCAAGAGCCCCATCCTGCTCCCTGTGCTGTCATCTGCCTCGATTGTGTTGATAAGCCTGAAAAATGGGCTGAATACCAGGCCGCTGGAGAACGCGTATCCGTGTTTGACTATATCGTGGTTTTTAGCGGAGGGAGTGTGACTACCAATGGGATGGTGGGTCCCGCAAACAACTGACAAAGTTAGCAGAACGTTGCTTTCAATCAGAAAGCCGAAAATACAGTCCTGAGTGCGCCGGGAACGATGCTTCCGGATGGAAGGGAATTCGTCCAGCATGGCTCGGAACTGTCCACTGATCGACCAGTTTGTAACCAAGCCCGCAAATCGAGTCGATGAAATCCTTCCGGTTGAAGACGTACATAGGATGAAATGCCACGCCGCCATTTTGCAAAGTGACAAAGGTAGGGCCGTCATAGAGTGGAACTTTGTTGAGCACGATGTGTTTGGGTAGAGATTTCAAAGTTGCCAGGCTCTCTGAAAATGTGGGAGATTCCACATACTGCAATGACCCCGCTGCGAGCAGAACATCCGCGCCATCCGCATCCGCAAACCTCCCGGTGAATGTCAGTTGCTTCGTGCCTTGCTCCGCGGCAATCTTTTCGCCGTACTGCATGATCTCCGGCATATCGCAAACTACCCATTGCATTTGTGACGAGTAATCGATGTATTTAGCGTAGGCGTAAAAGTGTGTCCCGCAGTGCCCACCGTAGTCGAATAGCCTCGCTGGGCCGCTCAGGAGAGGGGCCAGCCAGAACATAACGGGATAGTCGAACGAAAAAATTCGCGAACGCCGGTCCGCGAATTCTTCTGCGTAGTCTTGGGTTGAGAATCCTAAAGGCTTATTGTTTGGCGCGGACCGCGCGGCTTCCTCAAAACGGGCAAACACTCCGCGGAAGGCCCCATAGCCGTTGCCGGCGAAGCGTTTTTCATAAATTCGCTCAAGCAACAGGCGAACCAACGGCCAGGTTTCCAGGCGTGTCTGCCAACCACTGGCCGATTTGGTGGCGTCGTTAATTACTGCGCTCCTATTGGCCCCGGAGGGCGGGGCACCTAACAGAGTCCAATATAATACAAGCGGCGCCGCTGAAGATGTTGTGATGGCGGAGTGCATGGGTTGAAACGTCGCTAAGAACCCCATTGGAGTGGGGCGCAATCGCGGGAAAAGGTCTAAGTTTGGGCACAGGTGGTTATTGATGTCTCTGAGTCGGCGGAGATTTCTGCAGGGCAGCGCGGCAGTTGTAGCGGCCGGAGGTTTGGCCGTTTGCGCCGACGCTCTGTTGATCGAGCCCAACCGACCTGTTTTGAATCGGGTAGACATCCATCTGCGTCGGCTGCCCGAAGCGTTCGATGGTTTTACCATCGCGCAGTTGAGTGATTTTCACTACGACCCGGAATTCTCCGCCAAGCCCATCCGGATCTCTGTGGAAATGGTTAACCAGCTCCAGCCCGACTTGGTTGTACTGACTGGAGACTTTGTGACCACTCCATTTCTCGCGCACCGCCTTCATAGAAACTTGGAAAAAGCGGCAGACGAGGCTGAGCCCTGCGGTGCGTTGCTGAATAAGCTAAAGGCCAAGTTTGGGGTGATGTCGGTCATTGGCAATCACGACGGAGATACCGACCCGGACCGGGTAAAGGCAATTCTGCGGTCACAAGGTTTGCCTGTGATGTATGACGAGTCCCAGCCGATTGAGCGAGCAGGCAAGAAACTCTGGATCGCAGGTCTTGATGATAATCCCGACGAGACCGACCTAACCGCAGCCTTGAAGAAGGTTCCTCCTGACGAGCCCGTGGTGGTCTTGATCCACGAGCCGGACACCGCCGACTTCGTCTCAAAATATCCTGTGGATCTTCAGCTATCCGGGCACTCCCATGGCGGCCAGGTACGGCTGCCGTTGATTGGTGCTCCCTATCTGCCACTACTGGCAAGAAAATATCCGCGCGGATTGCGCAAAGTTGGTGGACTGACTCTCTACACGAATATAGGAATTGGCACCATGGGTGTGCCTGTGCGATGGAATTGCCCTCCGGAAGTGACTCTATTTACGCTGCGCGCCGGCCAGGTCGGGTAACCGGCGAGATGTCACCACAGCCTCAAAACTTCAAGTTTCTGCGCTTCGTTTGCGTTGCCTTCTGGATCGGTCTTCTGGTGCTTGGCCTCTGGCCTTTCAACTTCTTCCCAAGAAACAGAGTGGAATGGCTGGGAAACGGGAACGGCATTCATTTCGATTGGCACGGCCAAATTTACTCCACAGACTCCTGGAAAATAGCAGAATCACAGTCGGGCGCTCCTGCGAACGATTCGTTCAGCATCGAAATTTGGTTGAAGCCCGACACAGCGTATAGCTGGGGGACGATTCTCTCGTTTTACGACCCGGTGTGGCCTGAGACCCTCAGGATCAACCAGTCTCTGACCGATATGGTGTTGCGAGGAAGTTTTCAGGACCAGAACCATGGGTCAGGCTTCAAACCGGTGTGGATGAGCGAGATCTTTAAGAATGGACAGGCTCGCTTTGTAACCATCACTTCTGGACTTCAAGGCACAGCTGTTTATCTTGAAGGTGTCCGCGAGCACCTCACTCCTTACTCTCCGGTAGACCATAACTTTTCTGGCAGGCTTCTCGTCGGCCATTCTGGCTCGGAAAACAGCGCTTGGGCTGGAACCGTGTTCGTCCTAGCCATCTACGATCGAGTATTGACGCCGGATGAGGTGCGCGAACACTACGCAGCTTGGAGTAGAAATAGGGTTGAGGAACTGGCTAAAGCGGAAGGGATCGTGGCGCTGTATCCGTTTGACGAGCGGGCTGGTGATCTTGTTCGCAATCATGCGGGCTCGATGCATGATCTTGTCATTCCGCGCGGATTTGACATTCTACATAGAAGATTCCTGGCAGACCCTTCGAAACTCCAAAGATCGGATATTTCAGATGCGGCCATAAATATCCTTGGATTTATCCCGTTCGGTGTGCTGGTCTCTCTTTACTTTTTACAAGTAATGCGCTTGTCGGCCCCCCAGGCTATCGTCTGGGCGATCGTTGTCGGCGGGATGACGAGTTTCGTAATTGAGTTTCTGCAGGCCTATTTGCCGACCCGAGATTCATCCTACCTTGACCTGATCAACAACATTCTGGGCACGGCGCTGGGGGCAATTGTGGCAGGACTGATTCCCCGGCTGGCACAGCACTTTACGCGCGGCACCAACCCACTTCCATAAGAAGTCTTGTCTGCATTGCTGGAAGGCAACGATGGCTGCTCAAAGAGTGTTGTGGCGGAGATTTATTGCAGTAGCTACGATTGTGACCACAGCCCTGGCCGTGATTTTACTTCTGAACGTGGGTGGCTGGCGGCCGCTCGTGATAGCGAGATTGTTCCGTGTCGACAACGACCCGATCGTTGTTCCACCGCCGGCAGATTTTCAACCGCAAATCCCTCCTGGATTCACGGTCTCCGTTTTCGCCAAAGGCTTTACTGAGCCGCGGTGGTTGATTGTCGCGCCGAATGGCGATGTGTTTGTCGCCGATTCGGCTGCCGGAGAAGTCGTGGTATTACACGACCCGCAGGGGAAGGGAAGTGCTGAGTCACGCGATATCTTTGCCGATCATTTGAACCTGCCGTTCGGGATCGCCTTCCATGACAATTACGTTTACATTGCCAACACGAATGAAGTCCTGCGCTTCCGCTATGACCCCAAAACGTCGAACCGGCTCGGTGACGCGGAGCATATCCTCGACCTCCCGGGGAGGGGCTATCACCAGCATTGGACACGATCTCTCGCCTTTAGTCCTGATGGCAAAAAGTTATTTGTTTCAGTCGGATCTAAAACCAATATCTCGATCGAGTCTGATCCCCGCCGTGCAGCAATTCTGGTTGCGGACCCTGATGGTACGAACATGCGAGTCTACGCAAGCGGGTTGCGGAATGCTGTAGGAATTGCCTTCAATCCTGAGTCTGGCGGCTTGTGGGCGGCAGTAAATGAGCGGGATGACCTTGGCGACGATGTCCCGTCCGATTACTTCACCCATGTTGCTGATGGCGGTTTTTACGGATGGCCCTATGCCTACATTGGCGGACACGTGGATGATCGTGTTTCTGCGAGACCGGATCTACTAGCAAAAACGATTGTCCCGGACGTGCTCTTGGGAGCTCATGTTGCGCCACTGCAGATTGCCTTTTACAACAAACAGAAATTTCCTTCCTCCTATTGGCACGGCGCATTTATTGCTGAGCATGGTTCCTGGAACCGGCGGGTCCGGAGCGGATATCAGGTCGTCTTCATACCATTTCGTAATGGCGCGCCTGCTGGGGAACCAATGACTTTCTTCTCGGGGTTTGTGGCTGATCCCATCGGCAAAGCTGTTTATGGCCGTACGGTTGGCGTTGCCGTCGCAGCGGACGGCTCACTCCTGATCTCGGATGACGGTGAAAAGATCATCTGGCGAGTCTCTTACGGGCATGAGCCCCCGTCATCCGCTTTCAACTGACCACTTACGCACGTGGGCGATTCATCCTACAGGTGATAGCACGGACGAAGGAACTGCCAATCAACGGTGTTAATGCAATTGTGCTCTTTTAGCTTAACAAGTACATCAGCGCCAAGGCTCGAAGGAAACATTGGTCCACAGCGGCCAGCACAACGCGTCCGACGTGTTCTTCCAGAAGCTCGATATAGAAGGAACATGTGATCTGGAGAGCGCTTCGGTGAGGCATGGCCGCCAGACCGGGGAGATGATTCGGGCTGGACCAGTTCATCGCCGTGCGAGCCGAAGAGATCTAAATAACTCTCGATGTGACTGTCAACTGGTGGTTTGTGGCGAAACACCGATCTGCTTTCTTGTCCGAGAATGCCTCCCGTCCAATATTGGGCGTTCGATATACAGCCAAGAGAGCCAGCTCAGACCGACCGCACAGCAAAGCGCGGCGAGCGATACTACCCAGGTGGGGTGGAAGAAGTGAAGGAAGCACAGATACACAAGCCCGTGAAACAAGTAGAGCGTGTAACTGATTGTTCCAATAAAACGTAGAGCTCGGGACCGCAGAGGAAAAAGATAGCTTGACCCAGATTTCGTCACGGCTAATCCAATGGCTGACGCTGCCATGAGCGATAAAGAAAGAATGCCGAACGCGGTAAAGATGTGATCGGCTCGCACTTCCATATTGAGGACATTTCCCATTGGCACGAGCACAGCCGCAAGAGTCCCAGCGCCGAAGCATCCAGCAACAATCAGAATGGCGTTCAAGGCTCTTGGTGTCAGGTTCGAGGAAATCAGCAACGCAACGAATGAGCCGAACATGAGGGCGTCAAATCGGTGATAAATAGAAAAGTACGAAGCCACTCCGATGAACCCAAGCCAGCGGAGCGTGAACGCTGCGAGGCAAACGACCATTCCAGTAATCGCGAGCCATTTGCGATTCATCCAGAGTACGGCAGGAGCCCATAACAGGTAAAAATATTCCTCAATAGATAGCGACCACAATACAGATGCCGCTGCTGATACGTCGCCGGTCAAGCCACGATCAGCATATAGCAAAGAGGAATGAGCAAGCCGCCACATTCGCCCTGATGCCAATTGATGAACTGTGTTAGACAGCTCATGGAATGATTGTAAGAAGAGGGCGTCCTTTACGACAGCCCGAATGCGGAAGAGCGAATGGTCACCTAGCAACGCCGACATCGTGTAGATGAGGGCCATGAAAATGATGTAGGGCGGAAGAATACGGCGAAAGCGGCGACTGTAAAAAACTCTGAAAGAATCGTCCCGGCTTCGGAGATTGAGCAGGACAGAGGTTATCAAGAATCCCGACAGAACGAAGAATATATCCACTCCTACCCATCCGAACTTAGGGAGTCCCCAGACTTGGCGTGCAAAAACCTCATAATGGCATCCGATGACCAAGATTATGGCGATGCCCCGGATTCCGTCTAGTTCGGGGATGCGTCGCGTGTTCAATGGCAGACTTGGCACGGGTTGAGATTTTAGCATCGCATGCACCGGTGGCGACTGCTCACAGAATGAAAGCGGTGAGGGCAAAGGAGTAATCTTTCCGGGCAAAACGAAAACGCCCGAGACTCCGGCCGGTTATTGGCCAATCGAGCTCACGATGCCTTCTCGCTCACGCCTCCAAGAAATGCCTGCCTTTGCTCTCCGGGCAGGAATTTGAAGAATCTCGTCATCGATTTGCAAGAGCACCTCGGGATCAGCGTTATCAAGGTTCGCTCCAGCCAGGAAGTCCGCACAAATCATTTCTAGGCAGTAGCCTCGTGATCGGTCGCTTCCCAACATCAGGGATGCGGTCTCGATCGCCCGTTCAATGACCGGAATCTGGCTCTGGTACAGTTTGAAGTAGATAATCTCCCACAGTTCCGTTTCCCGCCCCGTCAATTCCCTCTCGACCTCCTGCTTAAACTGCTCCTTGGGCATTTCCCGTGCCCTGTGCAACCAGGTTGCACAATCGAAGTGTTGCCTGCTGTCCCTCTTTACCACCTTAGCTAGCTCCAGTCCTTTAGCCCATCCTATTTCCTTCAGTTCCTTCCTCGCTTGCAGCGGTAGGTGTTCATGGATGGACATCAGGTAATACGCTTCTCGCCGCGACCCCGGAAACCGCCTTCCCACGAATTCGCTGGGATAACCGGTCCGTCTATTTTGGAACCGGCGTCAGGCTGCACTCTTCGGAGCCGAGTGTTAGCGCAGATCGATTTCGCGACTGAAAACCTGTAAAAGGTTGTGCCCATCCCAAACGGTATTGAAATCGAGGGCCGATCCGATCGGCACGATGCGATCGACAGCGCGCGCGGGAAGAATCAGCGCAAACCGCCTCAGATCCGCTTGCTCGAAACCAAAGTAGGAAAGCGTCTGATCGCGTGCCTTCATATGAGGCGCGAGTTGGTCGAGGCGCGAAAGTTCTGTCTCGAAGAACAGGCCGCCGCCGCATTCGATAGTGCGGAAGCGCCCCTCCGCATTCTTGCCAACGTGGAGTCGGCTTATGATCCCCGTAACGCCAGGAAATATCTCGTCGGCAATTTCCGTGGCCGCCGAGACGTAGGCCGCAACCATCTTGTTCAAGCCGATGACCTCGGGGTACTCGATCCCGCGCTTTTGTACTTCGCGGGCGAGAGCATGCCAGAAGGCACGTTGCGCCAAGGCACAATTCTCTGCCGTCCCGATCCACACGACTAGGCGGGGTGAAGAACATGCCATCTGATCAAACCAGAAGCTGTCATTAGAGAAGCGCGTCGCGAGGCTCACGAGGGTTTCGTCACCCGCAGCAGCAACCGGAGCGGAATTTAGTACCGCCAATGAGAAGCGGTTCGCAAAAGCGACCTCGGTTGCCAGTGGGTTCAAGGGAATGGCCCGCAAACGGCGGACGGTGTCGTCACCACCCCACAGTACTCGAATCTGACAAGTCTCCGAAAGATGCTGTGTCACCGCATCGTCATGATCGTAAGAAAGGATGAGGCTGCGATCACGGACGGGCTGGAAGCGCTCCTGAGCACAGACGCGATTGATCGTTGCCAGCAGAAGGTCCACTTGCTCGCCCCGCCGCTGGGACAAGCGGACGATGTTCCCATTTCCGGTCAGCAGGGAAATGAACCACGAGTAAACGAAGATCGAATCTACATTCGAAGGAGCAAAATGCAGCGCTACACCCATGGGCAGCCAGATGCGTTCTCCGCGTTGTGCCTCGAACGACCGGCGCAGCTCGAGGATGTGCGCCTTGCGCATCCAGTGTGCAACCGCGGCCATTTCCGGCATGCGGCGCATGACTGGATCCAGCAACACCGCTTTGGATACGGCATCAACAAAGTCCACAAGAACCGGGTCAAAGGGAGGAAGGGTGCCCGATCTCACCAGGCTCAGTAGTTGCGATTCGTAATCCGTCGCACTTGTCGGCACGAGAACCGTGATCATGGGGCTGCCTGTTGAGTATCGCTGCAGCCGCGCAACTCCGCACTGGCGAGCCGTCCTAGTACGGTGAAATATGTGCCGCGGCGGGAACATCTACATGCATCGGTCCCGTGAACGACTCCCAAGTCTTCCGTGAGCAACACATGGCCTGGGTAGCTGCGTGGAATAGTACTCAGAGTTTCGATCAATCCCACCTTCCCTGTTTCCTGCTCGCGGAGAGTCCGCGGATCCCGGATCAGGATTTCGGAATAGTCCGCGGGAT
>Ga0182024_10001979_pt1 | contig 51688 bp, 45 predicted proteins | sample P32metaG_FD_120480 | JGI IMG/M metagenome (GOLD analysis project Ga0182024, IMG submission 120480) | Permafrost microbial communities from Stordalen Mire, Sweden - P3-2 metaG (Illumina Assembly) | ecosystem: Environmental > Terrestrial > Soil > Wetlands > Permafrost | place: Sweden: Stordalen... | reverse complement strand
GGTCGCGGGTGACGATATCGCCCGACCAATACCAGCCGTCTCGCAAAACCGCGGCGGTGGCTTGCGGTTCCTTCCAGTAACCCAGCATGAATTGCGGCCCGCGCATAACGAGTTCTCCGGGCTGGCCAGAGGACGCTTCCGTCAGATCGTCGGGAGTGTCGGCGGGATCGATATCGGTGTGCGACAGCACGCGGCAGTCGGTTTCGGCCACAGGATGCCCGATGGAGTCTGGACGATAGAGCTCTGGTTCGAGGAAACCTACATGGGTGACGGGCGAAGCCTCGGTCATGCCGTATCCCTGGCATATCGGAATGTTGGTAAGCGACGTGAAGCGGCGGGCAAGATCTGGAGCCAGCGGCGCAGCTCCGGATTTGACCCAGTGAACCTGATGATCGCGAGGGAACTCGCCCGCCTCGGCCGCCTGGCAAAGCGTATTGATCGCGGGCGGGACCAGAGGCATCATGGTGACGGCTTCGTCGATGAGGAGCTGCGCGAGTATGGGTACGTTGAAACGCGGTACCAGTACGAGCTTCGCGCCCAGCAACAGCGCGGGATTGAGAACCACATTCAGGCCGTAGATGTGGTAGAGCGGAAGACAGCAAAGAATATTGTCGGCGGAATTAAGCTTGGTCGCATTCGGGCCGAGCAACTGATACACATTCGCGACCAGATTGTAGTGCGAGAGCATCACTCCCTTAGGCAGGCCCGTGGTGCCGCTGGAGTAGGGAAGTGCGGCGAGAGTGTTTTCGGACGACCGATCCGGCTCGCGATAAACTGTGGTTACCGGGTTCAGCAGGTTGGAAAACGGCTCGGAGCCGGGCGCGGGTTGGCGCGTGGTGTAGACGCGGCGGAGGTTGGGCAATCCTCCCAGATTGATGCCGTCGATAATCGGGCCATCGGTGATCAAAAGGACGGCGCCGGAGTTTTCCAGTTGATAGCGAACTTCGCGCTCGCGGTAGGTTGGATTGAGCAGAGTAGGAATCGCTCCCGCCAAGGTGGCAGCGTGGTATGCCACACAGAACTCCCATGAGTTCGCCAGGAAGATGGCGAGGACGTCGCCGGGCTTGACGCCAGTGACGACCAGGCTGCGGGCCACGGACTCGACGCTGTCACCATATTGGGCATACGTCAGGCGGCGGCCGCAAGAGGCATCAACCAACGCGGTCTTCTGCGCATTGCGGCAGCAGGAGTCGAGCACTAGATCGTGCAGAAACAGGTTCTGGGGGTCAGCGTAAAGTTGCGTGCGAAGCATTCCGGGAGAGATTGTAATGGAAAGAGCCAGATTCGAACGAGACAGACCCAGATGAACGCGACCCAGATGACCCGGTGCTAGCTGGCCAGCTTGCGCAGGAATTCCTGCTCGTCCATGCGGTACTTGAACGCTTTACGGCCATCGATGAAGACGACGGGAACTTCATCGTTGAACTGGCGGCGAAGGTCGGAGTCAGAGTCCACGTCGACGTCGTGCCAGGTGAATCCTCCACGCCGCGAAAGCTTGCACAGGCTCTCTTTGACCACTTCACACAGGTGGCACCCCTTGCGGGAATAGACCACGACATTGCGCGACTCTGGCATCGGGGAAAATTCTAGCTCGGGGAAACGGCGTTTTTCCAGTCACAAAATGAAACGGAAGGACATACCAATCCGGTTGAAGGTCTGGTGGCCGGACCACGGGTCGGCTGAGATTCATGGCATCGGGAATACAACGTTGGCAGATGGCTGTTAGTGTGAAAAAAATCAAAACTCCTTTCCCCAGCCACGTTAAAATGATCGCAGCGCTACTCGTCTGCTACTCGCGGGTCGCCAGTGATCAGGAGGAGCGTTATGGAGAAGGTTAGGCTCCCGCTCTTTTTTCTCGGGTTAGTGCTCGCGGCGTCAATCACGCTATCTTGCGGCTCTGGCACAAACTCAAACCGTCCTCTCCAATCCGTCACTCTTAGCCCCGCCACTGCCGACGCTCAGGATTATGACAACGGCCCAGTGCAGTTCGTCGCCACCGGCCACTACAGCGTTTCTCCGCGAACAGCCACTCCGCTTTCAGCCTTTTGGGGTACGTGTTACCAGAATGCAACCACCACCGCGATAACTGTCACAAGCGAAGGCCTTGCCAAATGCGCCAGCGGAGCGGTCGGGACCTATACGGTCTGGGCGGAAAATCCCCCTTTGCCCAACGCGATGTGTGATGCAACCACAGCGTGCGGGGGAGGCTGCTTTGTTGTCGGTAGCGCACAGCTCACTTGTCCCTAAGCAGAGTTCCAGGCTAAACGGACGCCGGGCTGATGGCGCCCGCTGGAAGGCTGAGGCGGTAGAATCCCTGCATGCAAGATCCTCAGGCAAAACCTCTTCATGGCAAGACTGCGCTCATCACCGGCGCTGCCCGACGGTTGGGACGCGCGTCGGCATTGGCGCTGGCACGGGCGGGAGCAGACGTTGCCATTACTTTCAGGAACTCTTCGCGCGAGGCTCGGGAAACGGTCGTGGATCTGTCGGGGTTCGGGGTGCGGGCGTTTGCGCTGCGCTGCGATGTGACCGATGAGGCTAGCGTTCGGGCGATGATGAAGGACGCGGGGCGCGAATTGGGCCGCATCGACATTCTGGTCAACAACGCAGCGAACTACGAGTCCGTGGAGTTCGAAAAGCTGACGGTGCGGCAATGGGATGCGATTTTCGCCTCCAACACGCGCGGCCCATTTCTGGTGGCGCGCGAGGCTCTCAAGTGGATGCGACGGAAGCGCGGCAGGGGCCGGGCCGTATCGCTCGTCGAAGCGAAGATCATCAATATGGGTTCCCTGGGCGGCCTGAGGCCGTGGGCGACGCACGCGCACTATTGCTCATCGAAGGCGGCGCTGCACATGCTGACCGAGGTCATGGCGAAAGCGCTGGCCCCGGAGATTGCGGTGAACGCGGTGGCTCCGGGGATGATCGATTTGGGCGAGAGGTCTGCGGCAGCCTTCATGCGACGCATGGCCAAGCAGACGCCGATGGCACGAAACGGGCGCGCCGATGAAATTGCGGACGCGGTATTGTTCTTCGCGACCGCGCCGCAATTTATTACCGGGCAGATTCTGACCGTAGACGGAGGCCTTGGGCTTTAGAGAGTCGCTAGACCTCGGCCGAGGTGGGATCGATGACCAGTTTGACCTCAGAGACGCGGTTTGCCGGGAATCCGCCTTGCTTGGCATGCTCCCGCACCATTTCCTCGTTGGGCGCGATGTAAACGCAGTAAATCTTGTCCTGGGTGACGTAACTGTGTAGCCATTGAATCTTTGGACCCAGATTATTCAGCACGCTGCACGATTTCTGTGAGATGCCGATGACCTGGTCCGGGGTCACATCGCCGATGTTGGGAATGTCGCGCTCGATGACGTACTTGGGCATCTCTTCCTCTCCGTGATTGCGGGCGTGCGGGCGCCTCGCCGCTCTCTGCCGGGAAGAGATTCTAGGTCATCCGAGGGGAAATAGCCATCGCCGCAGGCTCGCGGTATATTGGGGCGAATGAAGAAATCGAAAACCAGTTCTTTTTCGGCAGCTTCGGCGGTGTCTTCGCCGAAGCGTGCGTCTTCTCTTTCGCCCTATGGATCGGGGGCGACGGCAGGTCCGCGCGTCGCCGTAGCCATTATGGCGGCGGGCAAAGGCACCAGACTCAAATCGCGACTTCCTAAAGTGTTACATGAAGTCGGCGGGAAATCGCTGCTGGAACATGTGATCCGCGCCGCGGTGCGCATTGTCCCGGCGAAGGACGTGTACGCGATCATCGGCCACGAGGCGGACCGCGTGCGCGCTGCGATGGAACACACGGGCGTCAGCTTTGTTCTGCAGGCGGAGCAGCATGGAACCGGCCATGCGCTGATTGTGGCCCGCGAGGCCCTGGCTGGGTACGACCACGTCATCGTGCTTTCAGGAGACGCCCCGCTAATCACGCCCGAAACGATTGGACGCCTGCGCAATTTCCATCTCGAAGAGCAGGCAGCGATGACGCTGCTGAGCGCGGACCTGGAGAATCCGACCGGATACGGGCGCGTGCTGCGGAAGTCCGCGCGCAGCGCCGAAGTGCAAGCGATTGTCGAAGAGAAGGCGGCGAACACGGCGCAGAAAAAAATCCGCGAGATTAATTCCGGCTTCTATGTTTTTGCGGCGAAGGAACTCTACGGCAACATTGGAAAACTCTCGACTGCCAATGCGCACCGCGAGTATTACCTGACCGACATGGCGGCTGTGTTGCGCAAGGCGCGGCAACGCGTGGTGGCGTTCAAGACGGCGAACGCGAGCGAGGTTTTGGGCGGAAACACGCGGGTGGAACTGGCTGACATTGACGAAAAGATGCGTCTCGCCAAGTGCCGCCAATTGATGGCCGACGGCGTCACGGTGTTTTATCCGGCAACCTGCGTGATCGATCCCGACGTGGAAATCGCGCCTGACACGGTGATCGAGCCCTACGTGCAGTTGCTGGGGAAGACGCGAATTGGTTCTGCCTGCCGCGTGCGTTCTTACTGCGTGATTAACGATTCGGAGATCGGGGACGGAGTAGTGATTCTTCCGGGATGCGTAATGGACGGAGCGCGGATTGGCGTCGGAGCGATGGTGGGGCCCTACTCGCGCCTGCGACCAGGAACCGAGATCGGCGAAGGCGCGCATGTCGGAAATTTTGTCGAAACGAAGAAGATCAAGCTAGGCAAGGGATCGAAGGCGAATCACCTGACATACTTAGGCGATGCGGAGATCGGTGCGGGCGTAAATATCGGTGCCGGGACGATCACATGCAACTACGACGGCGTCAACAAGCACACGACTGTGATCGAGGACGGAGTATTTATCGGCAGCGATAGCACGCTGGTGGCGCCGGTTCGAGTGGGCAAAGGCGCATATGTGGGGGCGGCATCGTGCATCACCGACGATGTCCCCGCGGATTCGCTGGCGGTCGCGCGCGCGCGGCAGATCGTGAAGGAAGGCTGGGCAGCGGAGAAGCACGCAACACGAAAGAAGTGACTCCACGGCGCGAATCACGGAGAAAACCCTTGGAACAGAAAAGGCGCTAAGACATGGATTCCGCCGTGTCTCAGCGCCTCCGTGGTGAATCGTCTGCGTTAGTGCGTAACGGCGGCGAACAAATCCGAATGCATGAGTGACTGGAATTGCTGGTCGTTGGCTTTGAAGTGGACCACTACATTCGAGCCGTCGGAGTCGACAGCAGTGTTTTCGACGGCGATCTTCTCCGCCGGCGTCGCGCTCATCTTTTTATAGAGCATATATCCCTTGAGCAGCGACGAAACCGTGGAGGCAGTCGTGGTGTCGGAGGTGACGACGGTCATATCGAAGTTGACGCCACTGTTGAAGCTCAGGGTGTAACGCGAACCCAGGAGGCGTTTCTTGACGCTGTCGTAATCGGCGATTTTGGAGGCGTCCCCCATGGCGGAGTGCATGGCGTTCTGCGTGCCTTGCTGGTCGAGAATACTCCAGACCGGCGCGGAGTCGACGCTCGACATCATGTCGGCCATGGTGCCGTTGGTATCCAGCGACAGAACTTGGCCATTGCTGGTATCGAGTGCGATGCGGATTGAAGTTGAATCGCCAAACAGGAGCGTGCTGTCATCGAGGAAGCTCATGACGAAGCCGCCGTCCATGGGATAAATGTCAGCCGTCCCGTACTTCTTCGGCACGAACTTCTGCAGCTTCATCTTTTTGAGCACCGCCTTCGAATTGAACGGGCCGGCGGCCACGCCGACTGTCTTCACGCCTTGCTTGCCGGCGCGGAACGAGGCGAAGGTGAGCGTGTCTACATCCTTGTCGGGATCCAGGCCGATGGACTTCAGAGCAGCCTCAAACTGCTTGATGTTCTCTGGCAGCAATTGCTGTTTCATGGCCATCGCAATAGGCGAATCTTTGAGAGTGCGATAGTCCACCGAGATCAGTTGCAGCAGGTCGGCGGGAACGCAGGCGCGGGCCGAGGAGTTCAGAGGCATGGCATAGGCCATGCCCACTAAGAGGAGAGAAGCCACGCAAATCTTGAAAAGTTTCATAACGCCTCGAATCGAATAACAATCAGGGTGGAGTGCACCTTTACTTGGATGCATGATCCGGCCCTGTAGTCAGTTGATCGCTTTATTGTATTTTACTTGCAGTCACGGGAAATCGCACAAAAGTACAGTGCCCGTTGACCAGTTGGAGACAGGGAGACTTCGTCTTTTCTGTAGAGACATGGCTTGGTATGTCTCTGCCGGCAGCATCGATTAATCCCTAGTTCTCTGGTGACGCCGAGACGTTGCAAGCAACGTCTCTACGAAAGGACTGCGGTTCGCTTGCGTACTTCTGTCGCGAACGCCTGGTTTTTCAGCGACGCCAGATTGATCTCCACGTTGGCCAGGGCGCCAGTAATAGCGGCGCGGGCAAGTGCCAGAGCCGTGGTCAAATCCGATCTCATATTTGGATTTGTGATAGGTTCGAGCGACTTCACGATCTGTGCGACTTCGTGAGCTTTCTCGGCGACGTCGAGCGGAACGTCGGTCGCTTCCTTGAGGGCCGTTTCGATCATCACCGCGCCGGATTTTTCATCCGCGGCGGTCTTGGCCTGCTTGTAGGCCTTCATGACAGAGTTGTAGGCTTCGGCGTCGGCATCGACCTCGGCCTTCAATTCTTCGCGTAGCGGAGTGAGGCGAGCGATGGCCGCACTGAGTTGCGACTCGTATTGCAGGTAGGCCTTTTTGCCGCGAGACATGGATGCTACCATGGCAGCGAGGCCCGCGGCCATGGCTGCCGCTGCGGCCGAGGCGCTGCCACCTCCGGGAGTGGCCGTTGGAGCTGCCAATTGTTCGACGAAAGGTTCAACTCCTGCGCGCAGACCGCCGACTGCCGTCTTGCCGCCCATGACCGCCGCGAGGCGGTTTTCCAGAATCAGCGACGAATCGAAATTCTCCACCTGCAGAAACCACTCGGCGGCTTGCTCCAAAGCTAATTTGGGGATCAGTCCGACAATCTCACTCGACACCGGCGCGACGCCATAGCGGGCCGCTTCGCGTTTTACCATCTCAAAGACGCGGTGGACGGGCGTTTGCTCGAAGTCGGTAAGGTTCATCGAGACTTGGGCCAGACCGCGCACCAGAAAACCAGCGCCTTTCACAAATCGCATTCCGCCGCTTGAGAAACGCACGGCTTCGGCAATTTTCTTTGCGATCTCAACATCGGGCGTGTTGAGGAACACGTTATACGCGATCAGAAATTTGCGCGCGCCCACCACCGTCGCGCCGGCCGTCGGATGCACGCAGGGTTCGCCGAAGTCTGGACAGCGCGCCGGATTGGTGGCGATCTCGGCGCGAATGCCTTCAAACTGGCCGCGCCGAATATTTTCCAGGCCCTGGCGTTCGGGAATTCTCGCCGCGGACTCGTAGAGATAAACTGGAATCTGGTAGCGCTTCCAGATCTGTTCACCGACGTGACAGGCCATGGCCACACAGTCTTCAATAGTGACGCCGTCGATGGGGATGAAGGGAACTACGTCCGTCGCTCCCATGCGCGGATGCGCGCCGCTATGCTGGTTGAGGTCGATGAGTTCAGCGGCCTTGCCCACGCCGCGAATGGCGGCTTCCTGAATCGCCTCGCGCTCGCCCGCCAGGGTGATGACGCACCGATTGTGGTCGGAGTCCATTTCACGGTCCAGCAGGTAGACGCCGGGCATCTTCATGGCGTCGATGATGGCGTCAACCTTCGATTTGTCCCGGCCTTCGGAAAAATTAGGAACACATTCTACGAGCGTGGACATATAGGGAGAAGAATAGCTGGGAGCACGCAAGCGCCGCAACTGAGATTGCGTGCGAATTGCGACAGCGGCCGAGCTACGACAGGCGTGTAATCCCCGGAACCCCATCGAAACCAGAATCGTAGGTCAAGATTCGATCGATGCCGTGTTGTTCCATTACGGCGAGATGCACGGCATCGCGCGCGGATAGGCGTTGGTAGGCGAGGACGATTTGTTTGGCGCGCTCGACCACGTCCCGGTTAACCGGAAGGACTTCATCCACCACATTCAGAAGCACGTCGAAGGCGGGCTGGATGTCGTGGCGGCGATTGATGGCGACGTAGCGGTGCAGAATTTCCTGCAGCACTTCCGCGTCGGTAACCAGGCGCTGGCGCTCGCTGACTAGCCTTTCCAGTAACCGTTGCGCATCGGTCTTTTGGGGACTCGGTGTGCCCACCAGATACATCGGGACATTGGAGTCGATCAGAATCACGGACGCTGACCGCCGGCGTATCCCCGCTCAATTTCCGCCAGCATGGTATCAATATCGGAGGTCGGCGACTCATGCCGCGCAGCGGCGCGGATGGCCTTAAGCTTCTTATCCACGTCGCCTAGCGGTTCACGGCGGCGGGCGAGTGCCAGCGCTTGGCGCACCCACTCCGCAATCGACATCTGGCGTGAGCGCGCCGCGCGCTGAATCTCCCGGTATTCCGGATCCTGCAGAATCACTTGCAATCGCTTAGCCATGTCATGAGTGTATTTGACTCATGGATATGAGTCAAGTTTCAATGGGGGTGAAATTAAGTTGTTGGATAGGATTTATCTATCATCCGGCTGTCGCGCACTAGCGATCATGTCCACTGAGGAACTTTCCTGCGCCCAACCGTATTTGCACTGTATTGACCCCTGGGTTCGGCGTAGCCAATCCAGCATTCGAGATGTGCATGTAACGCAGTTCGAGACTGACGCTGTGCTTCGCGCCGAGGATGTGCACGCCGAAGGCGGCCTGGTCGGTGAAGTTCACGGTATTGGTGCCGGTGGGTACGTTGTGGTTGGTGAAGAGCGTGCCGCCGCAGAGTTCGAGGTAGGGTGAGAAGCGGCCGTGGCGTTCGAAGTTCCACTTGAGGCCGAGCGGGTCGAAGCCCACGCCGTACGCTGTGTTGGCCGGTTGGGAGACGAAGAAGACCGGGACCGCGTCAACCGCATATTCAAACCGTCCGCGGAGAAAGCCGGGTAAGTGGGGGCTGGTGAGAATCCATCCGTAGCGCAGGCCCGCATTGAAGGCGCCTGTGTCGCCTCTTCCCCCGCTGACGGAGTGGCCGCCGCCCGCCCAGATCTGGACCTCGTGGCCACCTTGCTCCGGACCCGTCTGGGCAAAGCACAGGGGCGATGTGATCAGCAGAGCCGTGATGATGAACAGGAAAGAGCGCATGACGATTTGCATCGAAGATGGCAGAACCTCGAAGCGGAAGGATCACGATACAGGAAGCGGTTGCGCGGCGACAAACGGCGGCCGTGCAGTTCCAGCGAAAAAGCAGATTCCTCGCTTCGCCCGGAATGACAGGCATCAAGCCGGTCCACGCACGTCTACGTTGCGCGGGTTTATCGCGGTTTTTGCGCCACAAGGTGCATCAGGTCACGAGCCACGCGAGCGGTGTTGTGGCGCGCGACCCCGGCTTCTTCGAGATAGTCGCCGAGGACCGGGATTACGCCAAGAGCTTCAATGGCCTCCAGATCGTTCACGATCTGGCAGGCCCCCTGGCTGGCATACTTGGCTTGAAGTTCATCGGAAGCGGGGGTGCGATTGATGAGAGCGAAATCGAAAATCTGTTTTTGCGCGTGGCTATTCAGCGCGCCGATATGGTCGGCAGCGGTCAATCCGAGGCTCTCGTTGGCCTGGGTCATCAGGTTGCAGATGTAGACCTTGGTGGCGGGCGATTCGAGAATCGCCTGCGCAATGCCACGCACCAGCAGGTTCGGGATCAGGCTAGTAAAGAGCGATCCAGGACCGATTGTGATCATGTCGGCATTGGCGATTGCCTCGAGCGTCTGGGGCATGGGTCCCACGTCCGGTGGGACGAGAAACAGTTCCCGGATGCGTCCTTTGCTGGCGGTGATCTTGGTCTCGCCTCGAACGCGTGTGCCGTCTTCCATGAGGGCTTCGAGTTCGATGCTGGATGTCGTCGCGGGATAGATATGGCCGCGGGTGAGAAGAATCTCGGAAGAGAGTCGCACCGCCTCTGAAAAATCTGAAGTCAGGGAGGTGAGCGCCGCGAGAAACAAATTGCCAAAGCTGTGGCCTTCGAGTCCGGAACCTTTGTCGAAGCGGTGACGGAAAAGCTTGGAGAGCAGGGCCTCGTCTTCGCTGAGGGCCACGATGCAGTTACGAATATCGCCCGGCGGGAGCATATTGAGTTCTTTGCGCAGGCGTCCACTGGAGCCGCCGTCGTCGCTGACGGTGACGACCGCGCTCAGATCGCTGATGGAAGGCGAATGCGGTTCTGCCGGAATCTCTGACGGCCAGAACACGAAACGCTTGAGCCCCTTAAGCAGAGTGGAAAGTCCGGTGCCGCCGCCGATGGCGACGACACGCAGTCCGCGCTCGCGTGAGGTTTTCTCCAGGGCCCGAGACTCGGCGGTTTGGGTTTCCATCAAGGGTGTCCTGCGGGCTAAGCAGGCTCTTCTTCGCCGAGGTCGACGTCCGAGGAACCGAGTTCGGCACCGGGATCCGGATAGAGCAATTCCGTGAAGCGCGGATCCTCCGCCAGATTCTGGAAGTCGGAATCGTTGCGCGCCTGGAAACGCAGTTGCGCATTCAAGCGAAGGGCCTCGTCCAGGCGTTTCAGAGAATCCTCTACGTGCCCCGTCAGACAGTCGAGCGCAGCCAGGCCGTATACCACATAGTCGGTCTTGGCATTTTGTTTGAGCAGCTTTTCGAGGTGCTCGCGGGCGGTCACGTAGTCGCCAATGTTCATCAGCGAGACGGCGTAGTCGAAGTGCTCCTCGGCAGTCTTGAACTGTGTGGCCGCGGAGCGTTCCAAATGCTGGTTACAAATACTGAGATGAACGTGGGCGCGGTCGGTCAGCTCTTTGCTAGGACCGGCAAGCACCTTTTGAAAATGAGGCTTCGCCTTGTCGAATTTATGCTCTTGCATGGCGCGCAGTCCCGCTTCGTAGCTTTGCAGCGCCTGCGTGTAACGCGGATCTTCCGCTACGGTCTTTTTCGCGCTGGGTTTCTGAGCCATGTGCAAAACTCTTCCTGTGCTCTTGGTAATGGGGAACTCCTTGGAATCGTGCATTCTAGCTGAGCAGTAAAGTATCACTCAAAGAGTGGGTTGCGGTCCAGTTTGCAAGGGAGTACCGAGAGAAGCTACTCCCCTTTCTTCTCGGAACACGGACTCGCAACTCCGGTACTTAGTTCATCGTCGAGGCCGACAGCAGATCGATCTGCTTCCACTCTCCCTTAATGATTCCGGCGCGGATCTGCGCGGCGGTCTTGCCTTTCTTGTGCTGCTGGTAGGAGTAGTAAAGTTCCTTCAGGCAGGTTGAGCACTGCGCTCCGTGCGTGTTCTCAAAGCAGCTGTGCAGGCTGTTGTGGCCCATGCGGTCGCAATAGCAGTAGCAAGGTTGCTGGTGGAGCACGGTCGGAATCTTCGCCGCCAGTTCGTAGGCATGAGTCTGGTAGGCATTCTGCGCGTCCGCTCCCCAAAGATCGGCCTTGGTCAGGAAGGGAGGCAGCTTCGTCCCTTTGGGCGGAGGTCCAGCGTTGTAAGCCGGAATTCCTCCCTCTTCCGGCAGCGAGGCCCATTCGGCCGACATACTCAGAGTAGTTACCAGAAAGAGGAAGGCCAGTGTCAAGCTGCGGTACATAATCTTATTCTGGCGTAAACGACGTGTCATGAAATGTCCTCGCTTGTTTTTATTGTAACCCGTCGTCGACGAAGGCTGGAAGCACCTGAAAACACCAAGGCCTTATTAAAGCTGGGGCTCCGTGCAACCCACTGCTGGCATGACGGGTTCTGTATACAATAGGAACGAATGTCAGGGACATTTTCAGATCCAAATTCAGTTGGCGGGACAGAGGCCCCCACGCGTTGTGCAATCGCGGCCGCTGAGCCGGGATCGATGGTTCCCGTTCGCCTGGGAACCGGAATTGGCGTATGGGTCCGCGATCTGATCATTTCCCTGGCGATCTCGGCGTTCATTATCATCTTCCTCTACCAGCCGGTGAAGGTTGAGGGAACGAGCATGATGCCCTCGCTCGAAGATCAGGAACGGATCTTCGTGAATAAGTTTGTGTATCGGCTGGAACCGATTGAACGCGGGGATATTGTGGTTTTCCGGTATCCGCGCGACCCCTCTAAGAGCTACATCAAACGCGTGATCGGAATGGCGGGCGACCGCATCCGCATCGACGGCGGCCAGGTGTATGTGAACGATCAGGCGCTCGATGAGGACTACGTTCCCCCGGCCTATTCCGATTCCCGCTCGTACCCGGAAACCTCGGTGCCGGAGCATTCCTTCTTCGTGCTTGGCGACCATCGCTCCATGTCGAACGACAGCCGCGATTTCGGCCCGGTCAACCAGAGCTTCATTTACGGCAAGGCCGTGTTTGGCTATTGGCCGATGGATAAGCTGGGACGGGTGCGGTGAGTGGCGAAAATTGGCGATCGTGAGAATCGAAGAATGACCTTTCGATACGTAGTCGTAGCAACTTGCTCTCGGACTAATCGCTTGCTGGTACGCTTTGTCCTATTATTCGCGAGCGTTCCGCGGAGGGGCGAGACTCGCGACTCCGGTGTATTCAGCTATCCCCGCTATCGCGTAGAGCTCAACCAAGTTCCGCTGTCCGAAAGTGGCGAGCATCGCTCAGCTTTCTGGGGCGTTCCGTCTGAGAAGATGTCGCTGCGGTTCGACGTTGTTGGAAAGACCGGCCGGAATGCCAAGGAACTTGGCAGCCTTACAACTCTTTACAACTCAGATCGATGTGCTGCTAGGTGATGATCACGGAAATGTTGTTTGTACGGCGTCGGGTCACCCCCGCAAGTAGAGCGTGGATTCGCACTTACTCCGCCGACTACGCTGGTTCTTACAACCTCTCTTGCACGAAACTGCGAATGAACAGGCGAAGATCATATACCCTTCAACTGGCAGTGAAAGGTGCGGATGCTCACTCGCCCCATACGTTCCTCGGGCCCACGCTCCTTGGCGGTGGCATCGAGCTTCCGTAAGTCTGCGGACGGCTTCGAAATAAAAGTTCATTGAAAGCGGTTCCGCTCTTGGCCGCTGCGGCATTCCCTGATAAGATTCTGAAAATCCACTCCCCGGAGCGAGAATGCAAGCTATCCTTGCGCTGGAAGACGGGCGAGTCTTCCGAGGCAAAGGCTACGGCGCCAAAGGCGAATGCTACGGCGAAGTCGTTTTTAATACTTCCATCACTGGCTACCAGGAAATTTTCACCGATCCCTCCTATTCCGGTCAGATCGTTGTCCTGACCAACCCGGAAATCGGCAATTACGGCACCAACCAGGAAGATAACGAAGCCACGCGTCCCTGGATCGAAGGACTGATCGTGCGCGAGTTTTCGCGTGTGAGCTCGAACTGGCGCTCGCAGCAGGTGGCCGAAGAATACCTGGAGCAGTTCAAGGTGCCCGTGCTTTCCGACATCGACACGCGGGCACTGGTGCGGCATCTCCGCGATCACGGTGTGATGCGCGGGGTGATCTCAACCATTGGCAGCGACGCCGACAAGCTGATTGCGAAGGCGCGGTCCATCCCTAAGATGGACGGCATGGATCTGGCCAAGGAAGTGAGCACAAAGCGGCCGTACGTGTGGGAAGTGGGCGAACGCTCGCACGAGCCGGTTGCCGTGGTCGGAGTGAAAGATGAGCCGCCGCGATTTCACGTAGTCGCGTATGACTTCGGCATCAAGCAGAACATTCTGCGCAAGCTGCGCGGTGAAGGCTGCAAAGTGACGGTGGTCCCGGCGCAGACTCCGGCGGAAGATGTGCTGGCCTTGAAGCCGGATGGAGTTTTTCTCTCCAACGGTCCCGGCGATCCCGAGCCGTGCACGTACGCGGTGGATTCAATCCGCAGGCTCATGGGACGGCAGCCGATCTTTGGAATCTGCCTGGGGCATCAACTCACGGGAATTGCTCTCGGCGGCAAGACCTTCAAGCTGAAGTTTGGACATCACGGTGGGAATCATCCCGTAAAGCAGTTGAAGACCGGAAAGATCGAGATCACGGTGCACAACCACAACTTCGCCGTCGATCCGGATTCGCTGGCCGACAGTGAGGTCGAGCTGACGCACATCGATCTGAACGATCAGACGCTGGAAGGCCTGCGGCATCGGAACCTCCCGCTGTTCACCGTGCAGTATCACCCGGAAGCCGCACCCGGCCCGCATGACTCGCATTATCTGTTCAAGGAGTTCACGAAGATGATGGAGGAGTGGAAAGGGTGAAACCGAACGTCAACCGACGTGTGTTCGTGGTGACAGTTTTGGCGAGCATTGTCTCGTCCCTTGCGTGTGCGCGAGTGTCTTGGATCGGCGGCCGCGAGGTGTGCGACCAGATGCGCGTCGTCGGCAAGGGACAGCAGACATTGCTCAGAAATGCTGACCTTCTCGTGTATCGATCGAAATCGAAACACACTCCGTGCTGCTCCAAGGCTGACCGGATCGGAAACACGCGAACGGACGCGGAAGGAAATTTCAAGCCAGGCGATCTTGATCCGGGACGGTACTTCATAGTTGTAGAGAATTCCGACCCGAGGTTTGGGGTCCCGGTTCGATTGGAGGAACGCTATGACGGTAAGACCTGCGCGCTGAACACCGTATTTACATTCGACCGGACGACGTGGAAAACTGAAGCGACTGTCACTCTGCTGTTGCATTCTCTGAACTAAATGCCCAAACGCACTGACATTCAAAAGATTCTGATTCTAGGCTCCGGGCCCATCATCATTGGGCAGTCGGCGGAGTTCGATTACTCCGGCACGCAGGCCTGCAAGGCGCTCAAGTCTGAGGGCTTTGAAGTGGTGCTGGCCAACTCGAATCCGGCGACCATCATGACCGATCCGGAGATTGCCGACCGTACTTATATTGAGCCGCTTACCCTCGAATACCTGGAGGAGATCATCCGCATCGAGCGGGAAATGTCGCCGGGCGCGGGTTTCGCCGTGTTGCCTACCGTCGGTGGGCAGACTGCGTTAAATCTGGCAATCGAGCTTTCTGACGGCGGCGTGCTGGAAAAGTACAACGTTAGCCTGATCGGCGCGAGCGTTGCTGCCATCAAGAAGGCGGAAGACCGCCTCGTCTTCAAAGATGCCATGCAGCGCATCGGGCTCGACGTCCCCAAGTCGGCGCTGGTCAACAACACCAAGGATGGCATCGAGTTCGCGGGCAAGATCGGTTTCCCGGTGATTATCCGGCCCTCGTTCACGCTGGGCGGTTCGGGCGGCGGCATCGCATACAACCGCGAAGAAATGCTGGAAGTGCTGAGCCGGGGTCTCGATTTCTCTCCCGTGCACGAAGCGCTGATTGAAGAGTCAGTGCTGGGTTGGAAAGAATTCGAACTCGAGGTGATGCGCGACACCAGAGACAACGTCATCATCATCTGCTCGATTGAGAACTTCGATCCCATGGGCGTGCACACCGGCGACTCGATTACGGTTGCTCCGGCGCAGACGCTCACCGATCGCGAGTACCAGGCGATGCGCGATGCTGCGATCGCCGTGATCCGCGAAATCGGCGTCGAAACAGGCGGATCGAACATTCAGTTCGGCGTGAATCCTGAGACCGGGCGGATGGTCGTGATCGAGATGAACCCGCGGGTCTCGCGCTCCTCGGCACTGGCGTCGAAGGCGACTGGATTTCCGATCGCGAAGATTGCCGCGAAACTCGCCGTCGGCTATACCCTCGACGAAATTCCCAACGACATCACGCGCAAGACTCCCGCATGTTTCGAGCCGACGCTCGATTATGTCGTGGTAAAGATTCCCAAATGGCAGTTCGAGAAATTTCCTGGCGCCGACGACACGCTGGGCCCGCAGATGAAGTCCGTGGGCGAAGTCATGGCCATCGGGCGCACCTTCAAGGAAGCGCTGATGAAGGGCATCCGCTCACTCGATACCGGCAAGCGCGTGGGCGGCGGAAAGATCGAACCGAAGATTCTGACGCAGCGCCTGGTGACGCCGCATCCCGAGCGTCTCGCCTATGTGCAATACGCGCTGCGCCAGGGACACACGGTGAAGCAGCTTGCCAAGATGACTTCGATGGACCCGTGGTTCCTTTATCAGCTCAAGGAAATCAACGACCAGCAACTGGAGCTGGAAAAGCATCCCATGGAGTCGATCCCGACGGAAGTGCTGCGCGAATCGAAGCGCATGGGATTCTCCGACGGTCGCCTCGCGCAAGTCTGGAGACTGGAAGGCCAGGAGAAAGTCCGCCACCTGCGCAAGAAACACGGCGTGATGCCGGTCTATAAACGCGTCGACACATGCGCGGCCGAGTTCGAGAGCTTCACACCCTACCTTTATTCAACCTACGAAGACGAAGACGAAGCAGCGCCCACCGACAAGAAAAAGGTCATCATTCTCGGTAGCGGACCTAATCGTATTGGGCAGGGAATTGAATTCGACTATTGCTGCTGCCACGCGTCGTTCGCGCTGCGCGATGATGGCTACGAGACGATCATGATCAACTGCAACCCTGAAACCGTCTCGACCGACTACGACACCAGCGACCGCCTCTACTTCGAGCCCTTAACCTTTGAAGATGTGTGGTCGATCTACCAGCACGAAACGTCAAAAGGGGCTCCGGTCGGCGTGATCGTACAGTTCGGAGGGCAGACTCCGCTCAACCTGGCATTGCCCTTGAAGGCTGCGGGGGTCAAGATTATCGGCACCTCGCCCGAGTCGATCGACTTGGCCGAGGACCGCAAGCACTTCAACAAGTTGCTCGAAGAGTTGCAGATTCCCCAGGCCCCCGGCGTCATGGCCACCTCCATTGACGAGGCCATCGAAGGAGCCCGGCGCATCGGATATCCCGTGCTGGTGCGGCCGTCCTATGTGCTCGGCGGCCGCGCCATGGTGATCGCGTACGATGAAGAGTCGATCATTCGCTACATGAAAGAGGCGGTTGAATACTCGCACGACCGCCCGGTGTTGATCGATCACTTTCTGGAAGACGCGATTGAAGTCGACGTCGACGCGTTGTCCGACGGAGACGACGTGGTGATTGGCGGCATCATGCAGCACATCGAAGAGGCCGGCATTCATTCCGGAGATTCGTCGTGCGTCCTGCCTGCGGTGGATATTCCGCAGCCGCTGCTGGCTCTCATGCGCGATTACACCTTCAAGTTAGCGCGCGCGCTCAAGGTTGTGGGACTGATGAACATTCAGTTCGCCATCCCACGGGGAAATGGCAATGGCGCTGATGGCGGAAAGGTCTACGTACTCGAAGTGAACCCGCGAGCTTCGCGCACCGTGCCTTTCGTTTCCAAAGCGACGGGAGTTCCCCTGGCGAAAATTGCGGCGCGGCTCATGACGGGCCGCAAGCTGCGAGAGTTCTTGCCCGAATTCATTGAGCGCCGCGCCGATCTCGACACGGGAAGCCACTACTACGTGAAGTCTCCCGTGTTCCCGTGGAATAAGTTTCCCGGCGTCGATACCGTGCTCGGCCCGGAGATGAAGTCTACCGGCGAAGTGATGGGCGTAGCCGACAACTTCGGCGAAGCCTTCGCCAAAGCGCAACTCGCCGCGGGACAGAAATTGCCCACGCAGGGAGCCATCTTTGTCAGCGTGACCGACCATGACAAGCGGCACGTGGCCCAGGTTGCCCGCAAGTTTGTGGACATGGGGTTCAAGCTAGTGGCTACGGCCGGCACCGCCGACGTGATCGAAACCGCCGGCATGAACGTGGAGCGCGTCTACAAGGTGAAGGAAGGCCGCCCCAATGTGGTCGACTTCATCAAAGGCCAGCGCATTCAGTTGATCATTAACACACCCACGGGGCTTGAGCCCTGGTTCGACGAGAAGGCGATTCGCCGCGCGGCGGTCACCGCGCGCATCCCAACCATTACTACGCTCGCCGCCGCGCGGGCCGCGGCAGAAGGAATCGCTGCGTTACAGCGCGGCGCAGTGAATGTCAAAGCCCTCCAGCACTTGCACGCGGAACGAGTGGTTCGCAGGTAGAACACGAAGTCCTTGAGGTCTTCGGAGGGCTTGATGTTGCCAATTTTCATTGGGCTAGCAGTTTGGATCCTGATCTGCGCCGTCATTGTCCTCGTCATTTTTTTAGCCTCACGACGTCTGCGGCCATTCTCGGGTTTCGCTTTCTTCACTCCAGCGCTTGGCATTGCCGGAGCGGGTGTCGGTTTCTCGGTCGTAGGGTGGTTTTTCAACGAACGAGTACGGCCCAAAGTTGCGATGAGCCTTGCCTTTTACCTGGGATTTCTTTTGTGCGGAGCCTTTAATCTGCGCTTGGCCTGATGGCGGGATTCATCGTCTGGAAACGTCTTCGACGGCAACCCGGGCTAACAATCGAATCGCAGAACTGATAAGCTTCACGGAGTCCATTCATGCTCCTATACGGAATTTTTCCTCCCATCACCACGCCGTTTTATCCCGACGGCAACGTCTATTTCAAAAAGCTCGAATCGAACGTGGAGCGCTATTCGCGCACGCCAGTAGCAGGCATTGTCGTGCTCGGCTCGACCGGCGAGGCGATCTTGCTTTCCGATCAGGAACGGCGCGATGTGCTGAAAGTCGCGCGCGAGGCCACCGCGCCCAACAAAGTGCTGGTCGCGGGCACGGGTATCGAGTCGGCGAACGAGACACTGCGACTCACGGAATACGCCGCAGAACTCGGCTACGACATCGCCATGGTGCGCACGCCGCACTACTACAAGAAGCAGATGCAGACGGCCAACATTCTGGCTTTCTACCGCACCGTGGCCGACCGCTCGCCGCTTCCGGTCATGATTTACAACATCCCACAGGCCACCGGATACGACATTCCCGCGGAAGTGGTGATCGAATTGGCCGGGCATCCGAACCTGATCGGCATCAAGGAGTCGAGCGGCGACGTAGAAAAAGTGCGCAAAATGGTCGAAGGCACGCGCCACACCAAGCGCAGCGCCACCGTCACCGAGACCTTTGATGCCGTTACGCCGCGCATGCTGGCCGCCGCGGCGTCTGGATCTTCGGGGTCGATCAGCGAGAGCGCGCTGGTGCCCGTGGGAGCGTTGGCGGGAACCGTAGAGACTTCCCCGCGTCTCGCGAAAACGCGAGACATGGGGCACCCGGATTCGTCTTCAGGGAAGCCTTCCTCGTCTGCCGTTACGGTCGTGGGCAAGATGAAGACGCGCCAGAAGGAAGTCGGATTCCAGGTGCTGGTAGGCGCGGCGCAGAAACTGCAGCCATCGCTCGACGCCGGTGCTGTGGGAGCGATCCTCGCCTTCGCCTGCCCCGCTCCAACGGCCTGCTATGAAATCTACGCCGCATGGAGAGAAGGCGACGCCGACTTGGCGCGGCTGAAGCAGGAACGAATCGCCAGAGCCGCCGAGCGTGTGGTCGGCGATCTCGGCGTGCCGGGCGTGAAGCATGGCATGGACTTCAACGGCTACTATGGTGGGCCGTCGCGTCTGCCGTTCCTCCCGCTGACGGCCGACCTGAAGGCCGAAATCGAGCGCATGCTGGCGGATGCAAGAAACTAAGGCTGGACGCCGGTGAAGCCAGAAAAATCCTTACGTCCCAAACTTCCGAAAGCTTCCGAGGAGATGAAAGCCTGGTCCGCTGCGCTGGCGGTGGAAGTCAGCGACTGGCCAGAGGTCGCGACGCGCTCCTTTTTCGGCTTCACGGCTCTCTATCGCAAAGACAAAATATTCGCCGTCTTGCCCCGCACTCGCGGAATGGAGACTCCGAATGCACTCGCGTTCCGCATCGACACGCCGAGCGCCGCAAACCGCGCACGTCTTGAGAAAGATCCCCGCATTGGCTCCGCTGAAATCAAGAAGGCTCGCTGGTTCACCTTGGAACTTTCTCCCGACACCGATCTGCACGACGCCCTCGACTGGCTAGGGCGGGCCTATGAGGCAGCGGTTAAGAGTAAGAAATCGGGTTAGGTGGGTTAGGTGCCCAGCCCTTGTGGTCAGGATCACACCGGGGTATACTTAGTTCGAACGAACGTTCGAATTGGCCGCTTCGTTCCGGATTATGGGGAGCTCTTCCACAGCAACTCGAATTACTCCGCGGCGCCATCGCGCCGCGACCGTTCCGGCGACGCGCTATGACCGGCGCCTGGCGGAGATCCTCGCCCATGCTACCGAGGTCTTCTGTAAAAAGGGATATGAAGGCGCTTCGATGCGCGATCTCTCGCGCGCGAGCGGCATGTCGCTCGCGGGGCTTTACTATTACTTCGAGTCCAAAGAGCGGCTGCTGTATCTGATCCAGAAGCATACCTTCACCACGATTGTGCAGCGGCTGAAAGCGCGGCTGCAAGGCGTGAGCGACGCGGAAGAGCGTATCCGGATCTTCATCCTCAATCATTTGGAATATTTTCTTGCCAACCAGGCAGCCATGAAGGTTCTCTCACATGAGGCTGAGGTGTTGAAGAACGGCTTCGCCTCGGAAGTTGCGTCCATCAAGCGGGAGTACTACCGGATCTGCGTTGGCCTGCTCGACGACTTGAAACGCGACCGCGAGTTGCAGTTTTCCACGCGCATCGCTGTGCTCAGCCTCTTCGGCATGATGAACTGGATCTACACTTGGCATACCCCGCGCGTAGACGCGGACGCGGGGTCCATTGCGCGCGAGATGGGCGACGTGTTTTTGCGTGGCGTGATGTCGGGCGCGAAGAAGGGCAGGGACGGGCGTTGAGTCGAGAGCGGTTTTGGGCACCAGCGACAGCAGATTCCTCGCTTCGCTCGGAATGACAATTTCTACGGAGACGCAAGGAGACACAAACATGGCGACTACAGTGCAGCCGGCAACCGGCGAAACCACCAAGCAACTTGTCAACTACCGTACCGATGACGGCGTAGCGGTGATCGAGATGTGCGATCCACCTGCGAACACCTACACCTACGAGATGAACCGCCAGATGGACGAAGCGATCCTCAAGGCGCGCATGGACAACGAGGCCTACGTGATCTTGCTGACGGGCGCGGGCGACAAATTCTTCTCCGCCGGTGCCAACATCAAGATGCTTTCCACCGTCGATCCCACCTTCAAGTATTACTTTTGTCTGCACGCCAACGAAATGCTATTGCGCCTCGAGCACACGCCAAAGCTGGTGATCGCAGCTATTAACGGCCACTGCGTGGGCGGCGGGCTGGAGATCGCCATGGCAGCCGATATCCGTATCGCGCGCAAGGACGCGGGCAAGATTGGTCTGCCGGAAGTGAACCTCGGTGTGCTCCCCGGAACCGGCGGCACGCAGCGGCTCTCGCGCATGGTGGGGAAGAGCAAAGCGATCGAACTGATGGTGACGGGCAACACGTTTTCTTTCGAAGAAGCACAGGAACTCGGCATTGTGAACGACATCTTCGAGCGCGACGGCTTCATGGAAAACATCATGGAATACGCCAAGCAGTTCTGTCCGCCCAACAAGGCTTCAAAAGCCGTGGGACGCATCAAGCGCGCGGTGCAGACGGGCTGGGAGATTCCCATGGAGTCAGCGCTGGCCGTCGAGCGTGAGAACCAGCAATTGCTGTTTCAGAGCGAGGATGCGAAGGAAGGTCTCGCGGCATACGTGGAGAAGCGCCCGGCGCAGTTCAAAGCGAAATAGATCGTGTGAATGTTTGTGTGGGGACGGGAATGTGTGGGGACGGGCGTCTCGCCCGTCCGCCGAGCGAAGCTCGGCTCTTGAGGTGAGAACCAGCGATGCTTGCTGCAACGAAAGTGAAGGTCGAGCCCGGGCGATTGCTCATTGATGGCCAATGGGTCAATGGATCGAGAAAGTTCGACACCATCAACCCGGCCACCGGCGAAGTACTGACGCAAATCGCGGAGGCTTCTCTGGCAGACGTTGACCGTGCGGTCCACGCCGCGCGACGAGCGTTTGAAGACCGCAATGGCGCCTGGCGCAAGCTTTCCGCCAGCGAGCGCGGCCGCCTGATCTGGAAACTCGCCGACCTGGTAGAGAAGAACATTGATGAGTTCGCCGAACTGGAAACCCTCGACAATGGCAAGCCGATCTTCGAGTCGCGCTACGTCGACATTCCCATGGTCGTCGACGTCCTGCGCTATTATGCGGGCCTCGCAACCAAGATCCACGGCGAAACCGTGAATACGTTCGAGACCGCCTTCACCTACACGCTGCGCGAGCCCGTTGGCGTAGTCGGTCTCATTGTTCCTTGGAACTTCCCCTTGCTGCTGGCATCGTGGAAAGTGGGCCCGGCGCTGGCCTGCGGCAACACGATTGTGCTCAAGCCTGCCGAGCAGACTCCGCTGTCAGCTCTGAAATTCGGAGAGCTCGTCATCGAGGCCGGCTTTCCCGCCGGCGTTGTCAACATTGTCACCGGCGGTCCGGAAACAGGGAAGGCGATCGTCGCGCATCCCGGGATCGACAAGATTGCATTCACCGGTTCGACCGCGGTAGGAAAAGAGATCATGCGCGGCGCGGCTGACACCCTGAAGCGCGTCACTCTCGAACTGGGCGGCAAATCGCCCAATATTGTTTTTGCCGATGCTGACGTCGACAACGCCGTGAAAGGCGCGATTAACGGCATTTTCTATGGCAAAGGGGAAGTCTGCAATGCGGGTTCGCGGCTGTTTCTCGAGCGCAATCTGAAAGACGAATTCACCGAGAAATTGGTAGCGCGCGCTGCGAAGATGCGTCCGGCGGACCCGCTCGATCCGAAGACCCGGCTGGGAGCCATCGTCAGCCAGGAACAAATGCAGACGGTGCTCTCCTTCATCGAGGCCGGTAAAAAGGAAGGCGCGAAGCTGGTCACCGGAGGCAATCGGGTTGCAGTCGACGGCAGCAAGGGATTTTTTATCGAGCCGACGATTTTCGGCGACGTAAAGAACGAGATGAAGATCGCAAGGGAAGAAATCTTCGGTCCCGTGCTGTCGGTGTTGACGTTCGACGATGTAGACGAGGTCGTGGAACAGGCAAATAACAATCCTTACGGCCTCGCCGCAGCGGTCTGGACGCGCGATGTGAAGAAAGCGCACAGCGTCTCCCGCCGGCTGAAGGCGGGCACAGTGTGGATCAATACCTATGGCTTGATGGATGCATCGCTGCCGTTCGGAGGGTACAAAAGTTCAGGCTTCGGCCGAGAGCTCGGAGCGCACGCCATGGAACACTATACCGAGTTGAAAACCGTTTGGCTGAACCTGGGATAGGTGAACGCAATGCTGGCACCTGCGACAAAACAAATCGTAGAGACGTTGCTTGCAACGTCTTCCGCCGCGACGAATCAGAGGTCAACATGCCGGGAAAAGTAGCAAAGATCGGAACCTTCAGTGACTGGATCGGCCTGTTCAACGACTGGCGCAAAGACATTGGCGTCAACAGCGCCGACATCGATGCCTTCCACTTCGACACGCTCTATGGCGCCATTGACACCGAAGAAATCGAGTTCGGTTCTTATAAGGGCCGCCGCAAGTGGGAGAACCTGCGTCAGATTCCCACGCAGCAAATGCGTGACGCCCTCATGAACATGATCGTCTACCAGGGCGATACCGAGTTCGCCAGCGTCGAACAGCAGCGCAACCTGCTGGAGAACGCGCCCACCGAGTGGGATCGCCGCGCGATCACCCGCGTGATGATCGAGGAAATGCGCCACGGCTGGCAGATGTGCGCCTTGCTGGTCGACCACTTCGGCTATTCCGGCAAGGTTGAAGCGCAGAAAATGCTCGAACGGCGCGCCTTTGAGAATAAGCGTCTGCTTGGCGCCTTCAATGTCGACGTCGATAACTGGATGGACTTCTTCACCTACACGGATTTCGTCGACCGCGACGGAAAGTTCCAGTTGCAAATGCTGAAGTATTCCGCATTCGCTCCGCTGGGGCGGTCGATGTCCTACATGCTGCGCGAAGAAGCCTTCCACATGGGCACGGGCAACGACGGGCTGCGGCGCATCGTGGAAGCGGGCGTGATTCCGGCGTGGCTGATTCAAAAATATCTCAACAAGTGGATTTCGAGTTCCTACGACCTGTTTGGCACGGATCATTCTTCGTCAGCGCACTGGGCGTATGTGTGGGGCGTCAAGGGTCGTTACGACGAGCCCAAGAACGATAAGGTCCCCGATTTAGACGATCTGAATGACTACAACCGAAACCTGTATCGTGACGAAGTGGCGGGACTAATTGAGCGTTTCAACAGCGCGCTGAAGCCGGGCGAGCCGAAGCTGTATGCGCCGCACATCAAATTCAATCGCGCCATCGGGAAATGGGCAGGACAGAAATTCCACGCGCAGACCGGCGAACCTCTGGACGATCGCGCCTACGAAGAGCACGTGAAAGACTATATGCCGTCGGCAGAGGACAAGAAGCTGCTGCTCGATATCATCAACAACGAGAAGAAGTGGATCATGGAAAAAACAGGCGCGCGCGATCCGCTCTCGACCATCGGCGAAGTGCGGAAATCGGCGATTAACCTGTGAGACTGTTTTATGAATCGGTTGTAGGTTGGGCGGTTTTTGGGAAGGGCACGGCTTCAGCCGTGCCGCTAGACGGAAATTTAGTGCCGGCTTTAGCCGCTGAGGTTGACGTAGGAAAACTGGATATATGCCGACCATACAGATAGCGTCCTCCCGCCTCGCAGTCGACTTCCCGCCTTTCATTGCGCGAATTGTGCTACGCAATCCGCCGCTGAACGTTATCGATATCCCCATGATGGAGGAACTATCGCAGTCGCTGGCGGAGGTCGAGTCTCGGCCAGACGTTTCCGTAATCGTGTTTAGCAGCGACGGTAAAGCGTTTTCAGCGGGCGTGGATGTGGCCGCTCACACTCCCGACAAAGTCGAAGAGATGTTGACGAAGTTCCACGCCGTGATCCGGGCGGTCGTCGCCACGAAAAAGGTCACCATTGCCGCGGTGCATGGGCACTCCTTGGGTGGGGGCGCAGAATTGGCCATGGTTTGCGACATCGTCTGCACCACGGAATCGGCGCAATGGGGATTTCCGGAAATCAAGCTGGGCTGCTATCCACCCGTCGCGTGTACCGCGCTCGCTGCCCTCGTGGGACAGAAGCGCGCAGCGGAGCTAATTCTGACCGGGCGGACGATCACCGGCAAAGAGGCGGCCGAGATTGGTCTGGCCAATCCGCCGTGCTCGACAATGAATTGCCTGTCGCGGTGGACGAATGTATCGGACACTTGCGCAAGCTCAGCCCGGTGGCGCTGGCGTTGGCTAAGAAAGCGTCCTACGCTTGGGACTCGATGCACTTTGATAAAGGTCTGGCTCGCGCCGAGCGGATCTACTTTGACGAACTGATGAAGACCTCGGATGCGCATGAAGGAATCCGCGCGTTCATGGAAAAGCGCGAGCCGAGGTGGACAGGGAAGTAGAGGTTCCCGGACAGCCCCTAACCATGGACTACGAAATTACTCCCGAAGAGGTAAAGAGCAAGCTCGACGTAGCCGAAGCGTTTACGTTGCTCGATGTTCGCGAGCCCTGGGAGTTTGAGACTGCGCGGATCGATGGTGCCAAGCTAATGCCGATGGGCGATGTGCCCTCGAGAGCGCATCAGGAACTCGATCCCGAGGATCACGTCGTGGTGGTTTGCCATCACGGCGTGCGCTCTATGAATGTGACTGTGTGGCTGCGGCAGCAGGGATTTGAGAAGGCCCAGTCCATGCGCGGCGGCATGGATGCCTGGTCGCGGCGAGTGGATGGAAAGGTGCCGATGTACTAAGGGCGCTGTTGGCTTTTGGCTCTTAGCCTTTAGCCAAATCGGCAAGCTAAGAGCTAAAGGCCAAGAGCTAAAAGCTCTCCATGAAAAAAGAACTCATCGAACTGCGCGTCAACGGCCGTCCGCACGAGCTTGCCATCGAGCCCAGCGCTATTCTGCTCGATGTGTTGCGGCAGGAACTGCAGCTCACGGGTTCGAAGCGTAGCTGCGATGATTCTTCCTGCGGCGCGTGCACTGTACTTGTGGATGGTGTTGCCATGATGTCGTGCACCTTGCTCGCGGCCAGTTGCGAGGGCCAGGAGATCAGTACCATCGAGGGAGTGAGTGAGCATGGCGCTCTCGCGGCAATCCAGAAGGCCTATGGCGACTGGGGTGGAGCGCAATGCGGCTATTGCACGCCGGGTTTCATCATGACCGTGAAATCGCTGCTGGCGGAGAATCCCGAGCCGTCGGAGGCCGATGTTCGCGCCGCCCTGAGCAGCAATCTCTGCCGCTGCACCGGCTATAGCCAGATGTATGAAGCCATCAGGTCGGCGATCGCAGCGGAGCGCAAGGGTTCGACTGTTATTGGGTGAAGTGGTCCGCATGCGAAAAACAGATTCCTCGCTTTGCTCGGAATGACACAGCAAATCGGAATGACAAAATGAGCGACGGTTTCTCCATTATCGGCAAGCCTACCGCGATGATCGACGCGGCGCAGAAGACCACTGGCGCCGGCAAGTACACCGACGATCTCAGCGTACCCGGCATGCTGACCGGCAAGATTCTGCATTCGCCGTATCCGCACGCGCGCCTCAAGCGTATCGACACGAGCCGCGCCGAGAAATGCGACGGCGTAGTTGCAGTAGTTGTGGGTAAGGATGCTCCCAACCCTTACGGCATTCTCCCGGTGGGCCACGACGAGTACGCGCTAGCTCTCGACAAGGTGCGCTACGTGGGCGACAACGTCGCCTGTGTGGTTGCCGTTTCAGAGGCAATCGCCGAGAAAGCGCTGGATCTGATCGACGTCGATTACGAAGTCCTGCCCGCGTACTTTGATCCCGAAGAATCGATGAAGGCCCGGAGTGATCTCATCCACGACTCCAAGCCGGGCAATCTGGAAAAGGATTACCACCACGTCTTCGGTGATCCCGACAAGGGTTTTGCTGAAGCCGATCGGGTGGCCGAGGCGCGGTTTATCGCCAACGAAGTGACGCACGCGGCCATGGAGCCGCATTCCACGCTGGCGTCGTTCGAGCTCGATCCGCACACCGGCAAGCCCGGACGCCTGACCGTATGGTCTTCGACCCAGGTTCCCTACTACCTGCAGCACAAGCTGTCGTTGGTGCTCGAAATGCCGATGTCGCAGATTCGCGTGATCAAGCCGCTCGTGGGCGGTGGATTCGGTGGCAAGAGCGAAGTGATTCCGCTCGAAATAATCGCCGCCGTGGCCGCGCGCAAGGCCCAGGCGCCAGTCAAAATTACCTACACGCGCGAGGAAGTCTTCTGGGCTCACCGCGGACGCCCGCGGACCATCATTGACCTGAAAACCGGCGTGACCAAGGACGGCCGCATCACCGCCGTGAAAGCGCGTGTAGTGCAGGACGGCGGCGCCTACTGCTCCTACGGCGTCGTCACCATTCTTTATTCCGGCGCGCTGCTGGGCGCGCTCTACGACATCCCAAACATTCAGTATGACGGATACCGGGTGCTTACGAACAAGCCGGCGTGTGGCGCCATGCGCGGACACGGCACGGTGAACGTGCGTTTCGCCTTCGAATCGCAACTGGATGAACTCGCCGCGGAAATCGGAATGGACCCAGCCGAGATTCGCCAGCGTAATCTACTGCAGCCGCCCTGCATTACCGTGAATGGTCTGCGAGTTCAAAGTTACGGATTGCCCGAGTGCATCGAAAAAACGGTTAAGCGTTCCCAATGGAAACAGCGCAAAGGCAAACTGCCCAAGGGACGCGGCCTCGGCATCGCCTGCAGCCACTACGTGAGCGGCGCGGCCAATTCGATTATTCGCTCCGACATGCCACACTCGACGGTGAATATCAAGATCGATCGCGATGGCGGTGTGGTGGTGTACACCGGCGCATCGGAGATTGGTCAGGGCTCGGATACGATGACCGCTCAGGTCGCCGCCGAAGTGCTGGGATGTTCACTCCCTCGCGTGCGAGTGATTGCCGCCGACACGGATCTGACGCCGATCGACATTGGCTCGTACTCGAGCCGCGTGACCTTCATGGCGGGGAATGCGACCCTGCGGGCGGCCGAAGAAGTGAAGAAGCTGCTCGCTGCCGCGGCGGCGCAGAAGATGAAATGCGTCGCGGGCGACCTGATGTTCCGCGATGACCTCGTCTTCAAGAAGGGAAGCGAGTCGCCGGTTGTGAAGAAAAATGTCAGCAAAGATCAGGCAGAGGAAGTCGAAGTGACGCAGGCTGGAGCTTCGGTCAGCGGACGCGTAGAAGGTCAGATATTGCGGGGATCGCTGCAGCAGAAGCGTAAAGAAGAAGGCCCGAAGGATTGGATGACATTTGAAGAGGCGGTCGTCGCGGCCATCGACTTTCACGGAGCGCTCACCGGTACCGGCTCTTACGCTCCTCCCCAGGAAGCTCGCGGCGGCAAACACAAAGGCGCTGGCGTGGGGCCATCGCCGGCATATTCGTACTCCGCGCAAGTTGCCGAAGTGAGTGTCGACGAAGAAACCGGCGAAGTGGTCGTGCACAAAGTCTGGGCTGCTCACGATTGCGGGCGCGCTCTGAATCCAGTTTCTGTGGAAGGTCAGATCATCGGCTCGGTCTGGATGGGCATGGGACAGGCTCTCACCGAGGAGATGGTTTGGAAAGACGGTATGCTCATGAATGCCGGATTGCTCGAGTATCGCACTCCGTCATCGGTGGAGTCGCCCGAGGTCGAGCCCATCATCGTGGAGAGCGTCGATCCGGAAGGCCCGTTTGGCGCGAAGGAATGCAGCGAGGGATCGCTGGCGGCAACGATCCCTGCGATTGCCAACGCGATCTACGATGCGGTCGGCGTGCGCTTGCATGAGTCGCCGTTCACGCCGGAGAGAGTTCTGGCGGCGCTGCGCGCGAAGAAGAATGCGAAGGCGCTGAACCTGACGGATGGCGTCGACCCTACTTCGCCCACACACTTCCGCGAGCATGGGGGTTCGCTCTGCTTCAACGGCAAAGGCCCGGAACGCCACGTGCTTGATCCCTCGCGGCGTCAAGCGCCATCCGTAGCAGGAGGCACGGATTGAGCCTGCCGGAATTCAAACTCCTGCGGCCCAAGTCAGTCGACGAAGCCGTTGAGTATTTGGGCCAGCACGCAGCACGTGTGGCCGCGGGCGACTCGCCCGCGCTGTCAGCACAGCTTCGCATTATCGCAGGCGGCACCGATCTGATTCCCTCCATGCGGCAAAAGCTTTTCGAGCCGGAGTACGTTCTCGACCTTCGCGGAATTACGACGATACAAGGCATCAGGCCACAGGCCGATGGTGGCGTCGAAGTCGGCGCCTTAACCACCCTCCGAGCGATTGAGCGTTCCGATTTTCTGCAACAGCATTATCCGGTCCTAACCGAAGCTGCCGCTACCGTGGCCTCGCCGGTGCTGCGTAACATGGGCACGATCGGCGGCAACATCTGCCTCGACACGCGCTGCCTCTGGTACAACCAGTCGCTGACCTGGCGCAAGGGGTGCGGATTCTGCATCAAGAAAGACGGCGATCTTTGCCACGTAGCCCCCGGCGGAACGAAGTGCTGGGCAGTATTTTCCGGAGACACGCCTCCAGCATTGCTCTGCCTGAACGCGGAAATCGAAATCGCCAGCGCCGCAGGAACGCGCCGTGTTCCGTTGTGCGATTTCTACACCGGGCTTGGCGACAGCTATCGTAAGCTGCAGCCGAACGAACTGGTCACGCGAGTCTTCCTGCCGGCCTCGGCAGCAGACTACCGTGGTGTCTACCGCAAACTGCGAGTTCGCGGATCGATCGATTACCCGCTGGCCGGGGTCGCGGTGGTGATGAAGCGATCCAATGGTCACGTCACCGATGCCCGCATCGGCCTAACGGCAGTGAATCCCGCGCCGCTGCTGGTGAAGGGCGCAGGCGATTTGCTGACCGGCAATGCGGTGGACGAGGCATTGGCTGAGGCCGTTGGGGATTTGGCCGCAAAGACTGCGAAGCCGCTGACGACGTCCGCGTTGACCCCAGAATACCGTCGAGAGATGATTCGCGTATTCACCAAGCGGGCCGTGCTCGCCGCGGCAGCGAACTGATTGCTCTGTTATTCTTCTGGCGACTGTTCGACTAGTCCCTAGCCACTAAAATGATCACCGACTGCCACATCCACATCCAGCCTATGGAAATGTTCAAGCCCCATGCGCTGGAGCTGATGAAAAAGAAGCGGCCAAACTTCGACCAGATCGTCGAGTTCTGCCGCTCGCCCAAAGCTTTCCTCAAGTACCTCGACGCCAGCGGCATCGACCGGGCCGTGCTCATCAACTACGTTGCCCCCGAGGTGATCGGGTTCACCACCGGAGTGAATCAGTTCGTCGCCGACTATGTGAAAGAAAATCCGAAGCGCCTGCTCTCATGCGGCAGCCTGCACCCGCGGCACACCACGAACGTACTGGCCGATGTGGAGCACATTCTGCGGTTGGGTCTGCAGATGATCAAAATTCATCCGCCCCACCAGTTGCTGTTTCCCAACGACTACCTGAGCGGCGTGAAAGAACTTGAGATCATTTACCGCGCCGCCGAAGCGAATGGCATACCGGTCATGTTCCACACGGGGACGTCGATTTTTCCCGGTGCGCGCAACAAGTATGGTGATCCTATTTACCTCGACGATGTTGCCGTCGATTTCCCCAAGCTAAAGATCCTGCTGGCTCACGGTGGACGCCCGCTGTGGATGCAGACCGCATTCTTTCTGGTGCGGCGGCATCCCAACGTCTATCTCGACATCAGCGGCATCCCGCCCAAAACGCTGCTGAAATATTTTCCGCGCCTCGAAGAAATCGCGCACAAAACGTTATTCGGCACAGACTGGCCCGGGCCCGGCGTGCCCGACATCAAGAAGAATCTTGAAGAATTCCGGGCGCTTCCGCTCAGCGATGCGGTTCAGCAGCAGATCCTGACCAAGACCGCGTTGACACTTTGGCCTTCCTGACTGATGGCCTGTGTGCAAACTAAAGGCCCGCACAAGAATGCGGGCCTTAGTTGTTTCGGCGACACGGCGGCGGCAAAGTCGCCGCGCATCGTACCGTCGGTCGAGGATATCCGCGCACCGGGCATTCGGTGCCTCGAGACGGGTTGGAAAGTTTGGTGCTTTTCAGGTATAAAAAAAGGTTGCGCTCCCGCGTCCGCCTCGCGCGGCCCAGCAACGCAAGTCCGGCGATCGAAGCGAGAACCCAATGTCCAGCGTGACCACAAACCATGCTCTCAAAGGACTTGAGGGCGTCGTTGCCACCACTTCCAAAATCTGTTACATCGACGGTGATCGCGGCGTCCTGGCGTATCGCGGCATTGATATCCACGAATTGGCCCGGCAGTCGAATTTCGAAGAGACCTGCTACCTATTGTGGTTCGGAAAACTGCCCACGCGCCTCGAACTCCGCGAGTTGCACGATCGTCTGGCCGAAGAGCGCAAGCTGGATGCATCTATTATTACTTTGCTGCGCAATGCTCCCCGTCACGCCTTGCCTATGGACGTGCTGCGCACCGCCGTCTCGGCGTTGTCGTTCTACGATCCCGAGGAGAAGAATAACGACCACAAGGCCAATGTCGACAAGGCGATTCGCATCACCTCGCAAATCGCCATGATCGTTGCCGCCTACGACCGCATCCGCAAGGGACATCCCATAGTCGAACCTGACCGCTCGCTTTCCCATGCTGCGAATTTTCTGCTCATGCTGAGCGGCAAGCATCCCTCGCCGACCGCCGAGCGCGCTCTCGACATCGCGCTGATCCTTCACGCCGACCACGAACTTAATGCCTCGACCTTTGCCGCGCGCGTTACCGCGGCAACTTTGTCGGATATGCATTCCGCCATCACTTCGGCGATTGGCGCGCTCAAAGGACCGCTGCACGGCGGTGCCAACGAAGCGGTATTTCACATTTTGCAGGCGATTGACGCCTCCGGCGCCGATCCCATTGAGTATGTCAAAAGCATCCTCGCTCAAAAGAAAAAAATTCCCGGCTTTGGCCATCGCGTCTACCACACCGAAGACCCTCGCGCCACGCACCTCCGCGCCATGTCACGCGACCTGGGTAATTCCAGTGGGCAAGCCAAGTGGTTTGAGATGTCACACAAAATAGAAGAGTTCGTGAAGGCCGACAAGAAGCTGAACGCCAATGTGGACTTTTACTCTGCTTCCACCTATCACATTCTGGGCATCGATGTGGACTTGTTCACGCCCATCTTCGGCGTCTCTCGCGTCAGCGGCTGGGCTGCCCATGTAATCGAGCAACTCGACGACAATCGCCTGATCCGCCCCCGCGCCGAGTACCTGGGCCCGGAATATCCGAACCAGTATGTAGCGATCGACGAGCGGTAGAATCACGTAGGGACAGCCGCCCTTCGACTGCGCTCAGGGCAGGCTCTCGGCTGTCCGGGCGGGGCGCAGCCCGCCCGCAGCGCCGAAATGCCGTCGTAGAGACGTTGCTTGCAACGTCTCTCTCCCCATCATTCGAAATGCCGCAAGCAGAATGCAGCAAGCTACGTCACTACGCCCCCCGCAAGGTAGAATAGAACTGGGTTCTGTATGCATCGCATTTACCTCGACAATAACGCCACCACTCCGGTATGGCCCGAAGTGTTTGAGGCGATGCGTCCCTATTTCGGCGAGCAATTCGGCAACGCGTCGTCCATCCACCATCACGGGCAACAGACCCGGGCGGCAGTAGAGGACGCTCGCGAAGCCATGGCCGCGTTGCTCGGCTGCCGCGCTTCGGAAATTGTTTTCACCAGCGGCGGTACGGAGGCCGACAATCTCGCCATTGCGGGACTGGTTGGCGCAGGCGACCACGTCATTACGTCGAGCATTGAACACCACGCTGTGTTGCTGGCCTGCAAGCATCTCGAAGAGATTGGCGCGGAAGTTACGGTTCTGCCGGTGGATGGCCGCAGCCTGGTCGATCCGGCCGACGTGCGCCGCGCCTTGCGCCCGAACACAAAGCTCATCTCGATTATGACGGCGAACAATGAGACCGGAGTCTTGCAGCCGGTCGAAGAAATCGGTCGTATCGCGGCCGAAGCGGGCGTTTATTTTCACACCGACGCGGTGCAGGCTGCCGGCAAAGTTGCGCTCGATGTAGGGCGAATCGGTTGCCATGCCCTCTCGATTTCCGGTCACAAGATTCACGCGCCGCAGGGCGTAGGAGCGCTCTACGTGCGAAAGGGAACTCAAATGCGGCCGCTGTTTTATGGTGGAAGGCATGAGCGCTCGCGCCGCGCCGGTACGGAAAATGTCCCGGGAATTGTGGGTCTGGGCAGGGCCGCGCAGTTGGCGAAAGAAGCTCTGGACCGCGGCGACGACAAAAAGATGGCTGCAATGCGCGACCGCCTGCAGCAGGGAATCCTTGCCCAGGTAGAGGACGGGGGAGTGAACGGCGATGACGCGGCGCGCGTGCCTAACACTACGAACATTCACTTCGACTACATCGATGGCGAAGCGATGGTCATTGCTCTGGATCTGAAGGGCCTTGCGGTATCGACGGGTGCGGCCTGTTCGTCGGGTGCGCTCGAGCCCTCGCACGTGCTGCTGGCTATGGGCCTGCGCCCGGATCAGGCGCGGGCGAGCATCCGCTTTAGCCTGGGCAAGCAAACGGCCGCAGAAGATATCGATCTAGCTCTGGCGCTGGTGCCAGAAGTTGTGGCGCGCCTGCGGGAGCTATCGCCGGTATACAGGAAAACGGCTGTTAGCTCTTAGCTTTTGGCTCGTTCCATATATGAGAGGATGGCTACGCGCGCAACACCAACGGCCTGCGAAATGATGCGAATATGACGCCGCGATTTAAGAGGATAGTGGAAGCCGGACTCTGGTTCGCCGCCGGATTCATCACCCACGTGGTGCTAATCTATTTCCATCATCATCCGTGAGTAACGGAACGGCTCAAGAGGCTAAAAGCCAAAAGCTGACAATGACTCCCGAGACCATAGCCGCAGCCATGTCGGGCGGTGTGGATTCTTCCACCGTCGCGGCCATGCTGCGCGCCGACGGACACAACGTCATCGGCCTCACCATGCAACTCTGGAACCAGCGCCGTCTGGCCGGGCGCGAAGGCATGCCCGAGTCCGTGCAGGGACGCTGCTGTTCGCTCGACGATGTCTACGACGCCCGCCGCGTGGCCCAGCAGATCGGCATCCCCTACTACGTGGTCAATCACGAGGAGCGTTTCGAGCGCGACGTGATTCGTCCTTTTGTCGAAGAGTATGTTTCGGGGCGCACGCCCATCCCTTGCAGTCTGTGCAATAATCACTTGAAGTTTGATCAGCTACTCATTGTGGCCCAGCAGATTGGGGCCGAGCGCATTGCCACCGGTCACTATGCTCGCGTGGCCTTTGACGAAGCGGGAGGCCGCTGGCTCCTGAAGCGCCCCGCCGACTCGAGTAAGGACCAGACCTATTTTCTTTTCGGCCTAACGCAGGAGCAGCTCAGCCGCACCATCTTCCCGCTCGGCGATATGACCAAGCCCGAAGTTCGCGAACTCGCCCGGCATCACGGCCTGGCGCTCGCGGAAAAGCCCGACTCGCAGGAGATTTGCTTCGTCCCCGGTGGCGACTACAAGCGCTTTATCGACGCCTACCTCGCCGAGCAGGGCGAGGCGTTGCCAGATACCGCCGGCGACTTGGTGACCACGAACGGCGAAGTCATCGGCGAGCACGGCGGCATTCACAACTTCACCGTCGGCCAGCGCAAGGGACTCGGCGTGGCCACCGGCTCGCCGCTCTACGTGATCCAGATCAGCGGTGCCAACAAGCAGGTAGTCGTGGGCGGGGAGGAGCATCTCTATTCGCGCACTCTGCGCACTCGCCGCGTGAACCTCATCTCCATCGACGACCTGCGCGAGCCCATGCGCGTGACGGTGAAGATTCGCCATCGCCACGAAGCCGCGGCGGCCATGATCGAGCGCGTCGGCGACGACGAGATCCTCGCCACCTTCGATGAGCCGCAGCGCGCCATCACCCCCGGTCAAGCCGCGGTGTTCTACGACGGCGATGTCGTGGTCGGTGGCGGCTGGATCGCATAGAGCGCAGACGAGATTCGCGCCGGCACTACTTGCAACCAATACTCAAGATCGCGAGCTAGCAGAATGCTCCCCCGGCCCGAATATAATCCCCCGCATGGCATCTGCAAATCCTTCACTGCTACTTCCTCAGACTCCGACCTCCTCTATGCCGTCCTTTTGGAGTCGTCAATCAGGTCCGCTGAAGCAGGGAATCAAGACCGGACTCGCAGGCACCATCACCTACGCTATCTATGCCGTATGGCACCTCCCCCAGGGATATTGGGCGGTCTTCGCTGCGCTGGTCGTGACCCAGGCCAACCTCGGCGCATCGTGGAAAGCGGCGCTTTACCGAACCATCGGCTCGACCTGCGGAGCGCTCGCCGCGGCTCTGCTCATCCCGATTCTAGGTAACGGGCCGGTGGGCGTACTCATCGTGCTTTTATTGCTGGCGACTCTATTTGGCTACCTGACCTCGCTGCACCCCGCCTTCACCGCTGCAGGATTCACCTCCGCCCTGATCCTGGTCTTCGGCGGTCAAGGAGAGCCCTGGCACATGGCGTGGCTGCGCGTGCTCTACACGATCTTGGGAGCAGTCGTCGCCTTTGGCGTAGGTGCGCTGATCTGGCCGGTTCATGCACGCGCAGGCCTGCGTTACACAAGCGCCGGCATTCTAGACGGTGCCGGCGCTCTCTATCGTGCGGTCACTGCCGCCGCACTGCAGGGAATCGACAACGAGCAGCAGGTTCTCCAACTCGGGCGCCGGTTGCACGACTTGCGGCACGGCATCACGCAACAAATGGACGAAGCGAAAAGCGAGCTCGCCTTCTCCCACTTCAACCAAGGCGCTTACCAGAAATTTGTGGACATCGCAGATCAAGTTCGGCGGCGCTTGACCGCGATGGCGGAAGACAGTTCGCTCTACGTACACGCGCAGATGCAGCCCGCGCTGGTGCCCTCATTGCCCACGTTGGTCGAGAGAACCGCGCAGACTTTCGCAGCGCTGGCGGAAGCTGTAAGCAAACCGGACGAGACTTGGAAGCTGACAGACCTCGACGCAGCGATTCGCGACCTGGACGCTGACCTTGCCAAACTGCGCGAGCAACGCGCAACCATTCCTTTTGCGCTGGATCGCATGCTGCCCTTCTGGGCTCTAGTTTTCAATTTAAGGGAAGTGGCGCAGGATTTGAAGCAGTTGGAATCAACGCTGCCCGAGCTGGGATGAGCAGGTCTTATTTCGCAGTTCCTCGAGAAATGAATTCCCAGACGCTTTCAGTTTCTGTTCCAGCCGCGCCGTGCAGTCGCACTCCCCGCATGCCCAGGGCTCAGTCCCGTTCTCGTCGCGGCACTTGCGGCGGTCGTGCGCATCCTGCATCCGAGTCAGGTCGAAGTATTGTTCCCAGTAGGGCTGCTCTTCCTGCAATGGTGTGGGGCAGTAGCAGACTTCGACCCACCATGCGGTCTGGTCCGCGCACAGCCGCGCGTCCTGCATATTCCGCAGATACTCGCCTTCCGCGACCGATCCCCGGCCCAACGCCGCTTGCTCAATAGCCTCGGGCAGATCAGCCTCACAACCAGGTTTTACGCGGGCTCGAACCAGATAACGCATCGTTAGATGAACATCAGATGAACATCTCATCCTGGGGCACGGGACCGCGCTCCGCGCGGCTGCCGCCATTTCTGCGTCCGCGGCCGCCAAACAGAAACTCCAGTCCCACCGTGAGTCCCTGCATCAACCCCGATACCTGCCGAACCGGCGAAATCACCGTCCTGTGGACGATGTCAGAGGTCCGTTCCACACGGTCCAAGGTGCGGGTAAACAGTTCATCGGCCCGAATAATCTGCAGCCGAGTGCGGTCCACCACATCGTTCACGGTTGCATCCACGCGCAGCACTTGGTCGCGCACCGTTGCGGTCGACTCCTGCACCTGCTGAGCGATCGCCTCCACCTTAGGCCGCAGTTCCGTCAGCATCGCCTCTGCCTGGGTGATGGTCGGCAGGACCTTGGTCTTCACTTCTTCGGCGAGCGCTTCCATTTTCGAGCTGGTCTTGCGTAAGACCACAAATATTGCAACCAGAACGCCTGCCTGCAATAGGACTGCAATCCCAGTCAAGGCGATAAACAAAGGGGTGAGATTTTCCATAAGCTTGCTCCAGCAATTCCCTTCGAATTCGGCTCAGCAGAAAGCCGGACAGCAATGCCTACAAATTCTTGGGCGCAGCCGTCTCCGCCGTAGCATCCTGATAGGCCTGACGACCCGCCTCGTAGGCAGCGCGGAACTGTTCCTTCTGTTGCGTAACTACATCGCGGCCTTTGTCGGCCCACTGCGACGCCTGATCGCGCGCCTCTCGCGCACGATTTTTCACATATTCGCGGCCTTCTTCGGCGCGCGCACGCAAAACTTCCCGGGTCTCATTCCCCGAACGAGGCGCATAGAGCACACCCGCCACCGCTCCCAACCCTAGTCCTGCCAGAAACCACCCCAAGCTGCTGCCGTCACGATCCGACATAGTAATTCCTCCTTAATAAAGAGTCACTTCGATGGTACATCCTCCCTCAGGCAAATACAATTACAGGAGAATCTGTAAATTGCGCGGGACTGCACAGGGGACGCGCCGGCAGAAAGCAATTCGTCCATCGATTCCGGCCGACACAGGGCTCCAGAGTTCGGCGAGAAAGCCTTGCCTCTGCCGGCTTACTAGAGCCCAAACTTTATTTCTGCTGGGTAGGCGGAGTCACCGGTTTGGGCGCCGGCGCGGGCTGCGTCTTCACAGGTTGCGACTTCACACCTTGCAACACTGAGGTCGGCCCCCCGCGTCTGGTAGCGTAAAGCGACAACGTGATGGAAGTAATCATGAACGCCACGGCCGACCACGTGGTGGCTCTGGAAAGCGCGCTGGCCGCGCCGCGCGGACCGAACGCCGTCTGGCTGCCCTGCCCGCCAAAAGCCGCGGAAATATCACCGCTCTTCCCGCTCTGCAGCAGAACGACCACGATGATGAAAAAACAAACTAGAATGTGGATAGTGGTAATCAGGTAAATCATAAATTTGGAACTTCCCTAATATTCAGGCGATGTTCGGGTCCGTCCGAGTCAGGATTCTTCTCACGGAAGACAAAATCATGGTGCGGAGGGATTTGAACTACTCCATCACGTTGATAACCAGGTAACGTACTAATTTCGCATTCGGCCTAAAGGCCCAAATGCCCCACAATCCCGCTTCCATTGTACGTTTATTGTGCGGCGAACGCACTGTGATAGAGAAAACCACATCGAAGTGTTTTCTCAACCCTAGCCAGCAACAGTTTGACACCCGGCCCTCCCATCGGTCAAGGCCACCCGGCAGACGGTGGCAGACGGTAGGATCTGAGATGTGCGTTGAAAAATTCAATGGTTCCGAGCAGCGGCGCGCCGAAACACTTGACGCTCTTTCCAGCCATAGCCCTGAATTTTGAGCAGCTTAGAAACTGAATTGAAGGTGCACCACTTCATGTACCTGAATTCCGGAGCAGGATCGATGATCTGTTCGGTTGCGGGTGAGGCGCCACGCGCAAAGAAGGATCAGTCGCCGTAGCAGACTATTTGCTTTGCGCGCTGCGTCATTCCACCGAACAGGAGGGAAGGCATCTCGTTTTTTATACGCAGTTTCCCATCCGGGAAAAACAGCAGGTGTTAACTAAAACCGGGATTTCCTTCGTTAGCATGGAAGGCGCCCGGCGCAACCTGCGTGCGGATATACCTGATTGGAATTTCGAACAGGTGCATAAATTAAGCGCTCGCACTGTGTCGGCTCAACCGTTGGCAAGATGGAGTTGTGGAACTGCGCGAAGTGTTGCGACTCGATCCGGACAATGCAGATGCCGCTAAGGCACTGTACATAGCAAGAGAACAAGCAAAGACACAGCCAGGAGATGTTGGCAAGCGTCCTTGAATTCTACGATCAGTGATCGATCAACCGCGGTGGGTCCAATAGAAGGTCTGGCTGTCACAGCGCATAGTCTTCGCGACAGGGAACAAACACGTCCAGCACTTCAGAGTCTTCCAGCGCCGTTGCTCGATGTTCAACATTGCCATCCACAATGACACTGGCACCGGTACGCAGTTCGATCGTCTTGCCGTCGACGTCGAACTGGATGCGCCCCGTCACAACATAGACAAGTTGTTCATGAGGATGGCTGTGACTTGTACCTCTCCATCCCTTCAAGAAATGATGACGAACTAACATGACGTTCTGGTTATAGGCCAATACCTGGCGTTGCATTCCCGGCTCTGGCGACGACACAGTTGTGGCATTTGTGGGCGCGTAGACCACGCCATTTTCTTTCATATCTCCTCTCAAAGATACCGTCAGGTGTGAGAAGAACCGAAGGCCGTCCTAATCACCGAGACGGCCTTTTTACTTCTCTGGTCTAAATGTAAACCGTAGCGTTGGCGATATCTCAAGAGTGTCTCCCTAACCAAAACGCATCCGCGTTCTGGAATAAATCGTGGTGGGAAGCTGTTAACACTAACAGAGTGCGAATGGCCGCCAACGTCGCAGGGAACTGACTGAGTCGGGGGCTAGAGAGAACATCGGCATCGTGAGGTCCGGCTCAGAGGGACAGCTATGTTAAATATTTCACCTATTGTGGCTGGCATTGTCTTTGTCACACTGGCCGCCGCCAACGTGGTGGTGATGCTGGAGGCTTCCCAGCCCTCGCGCAAGGGAACGACGAGATCACGGTTGATCGCTGTTCACCGGGCGGGTGGGTACTTGTTTGTAATCTTGCTCTGTATCATGGCCTACAGTATGAGTCAGAGACTTGCTGGTTCGGGAATAACAGGTCATCTGCCTACGCACCTGGTTCTGCACATTGTGCTTGTGCTAGTCCTTGTGCCTCTGCTTCTGTTGAAAATATTGATCGCACGCCGCTACAAGCAAAGCCATTCGCTGCTGAAGGCACTAGGAATATACATGGAAACGAGGGTCAACATGTTCGACGCCCCCTCCTCGCTGACGAAACGCCTTAACGGAACCCGACTACTGACTGCCGTCTATCCTTCGCGAGATTGGCATCGTATCTGAAGGCCCACAGGACTTCAACACAAGGGCGATTGTTTGAAGGTAAGCGTCAGACTAAGACACGGTTGACGGGTTGAGTTCGCAACGTCAACGCGCGGTGGTCCAGGCGATCCATGCCGGTCAATGTCGGAGATATCGCGACTTCACCAGCAATTCTCAGTTAGCGAAATCGCTTTCCCTCGCCGACCAACTTACTTTGTTCCAGCGGATTACTTCCGAGTCGCCCGTTATCCACCCGGGAGTCACACCAGATGACCCCATGTATCAGCACCGCTCCCTGTTGACGACTTCTACTTTCCGAAACCCTGGCTTGGACTAGTGGATTGCGAACAGCCGATAACCGAAAGCCGGGAACCCGAACTCAACAGCCTCACCCGATGCTCTCTCGCCGTTCCGCAAATCGATGAGGGTTTCGGCGTGAAGGCCGCTAATGTCGATTCTGATGTTCTGGGGGTAGCCCAGAAATTCGCTACTACCTACACTCGCTCGGTACGATCAGGCGTTGATCTTACCCCGAGCAGATGAAGATTCGTTTTCACTTGGTTTCGCCGATTTCTGAGTATGCCGGATTGCCCAACTTTTGGCGTGCCGCAAGGCTGAGTTCGGCCGCGCCCGCAAACCCGCCGCGCCAGGCCTTGATCACGTGCCCCTCCGGCGAGAGGAATAGCAGCAGCGGATCCTCCGATGTATTTCCGTCCGTAACCGGTGCCGCTACAAACGCGGCGGTGTCGAAGTCGAGATCGGAGATTGCGTTGCCCAGAGATCCTTTTCCCGAGGCGTTCTCGGGCCCCCGACGCAGCGCAATTACCGTCTCGAGTCCATTGCCATGAAACTGCTTCGCGAGACTCCTGAGGATAGTCAATTGCCTGCGGGTCGTCTCATCCAGCAAACGATCGGCGTCAAGCCTGCCTGATAGCACGGCATACATCGTCCACTTGCCGCCCAACTGCTGATGCAACATAGCACCGTCCTCAATGCGCATCAGCGGTTTTGAAAGCAGGTCACGATAGGTTGTGTCCAACTGCTGTGTCGCGACACTGGATTCCGGCCAAAACACCAAGCCGGTATTTGTCGTAGCGACCTGACGAAAGGTGCTTCCCGCGTCCTGACCGCTTTGTGCCTGATAGTCTGCGAAGCCTTGGAACATGCGGTCCCCGTAACTCCACCTTCCGTCCAATGCGCCATCATGAGAGTAAAGACTGTACTGGTTTCCCCCGAGATGAAGCGACCGGTTGCTCGTAATCATCCATGGCGACGTCGAATAAATCCGATTGTTGCGGAAGATTCCATTCTCGCCCTGAAAAACAGCGTCGTTGAGTACTGCTGGAGCCGTCCCTGGAGGATTCCAGTAGACGGTGTTGTCCTCCACCACGAGCCCATCCAGCTTTCCGTCATTCCATGTATGCAAGAAGATGGCCCCTTGAAACTGTGCCATTCGTGGACTGCGCGCATTGTTCAGGCACGTGTTGCCCCGTACCTCGCTGTGGTGCGTAACAAACCCAGCCGCGAAGACCGCAATGCAATATCCCTGTGTGTCGTGTCCGTAATTGTCGACGACAGAGTTATTCGTGTTGCCATAGTCGATGTCAAATGCTCCGCCATCCACACCCGGGCTGTCACTCAGGAACGCTTCATTTTGTTCCACAACGCAGTCGCGACACATCCATGTCCAGATTGCATTCGGAGTTCCCATGCTCTCCGTTGCCTGCATTCCGGTATTCCACGCCACATTCGAAGCAATTCGGCCATCGCGCACACGGAAGAGCACAATTCCGTCTCCCTGCACGTCATGCACGACGGAGTCACGAATAGTAACGTGTGTGCTCCAGGTGCTCTCAGGCGGCCACCCAAAATTGCCACCGCCTACCATGATGCCAACCCATTCCTGCGTATTGTAGGCGGTCACGCCATCCACGAGCACATCGTCGAAGCGCTGATCGACACTCCCGGGGGAGATCACCACTAGCCCGCTCTCCTTATTCTTCATCTCCGAGCCACCGACATTGTGTACCAGCAGATTCGTCAGGTAGATGTGATGAAGGATGCCTTTGTCTCCGCTGATAAAAACGCCGAACTTATTGGCTCCAGAAAGATCCAGCGAGTCGATGTTCCAATACTCCTGGTTGAACAACTTCAGTGCTGCGTCGCTTGCAGATTCCGCAACGATCTTCGGTCGCACTCCTGTGCCGTAGGCGGTCACACGAATTGGTGCGGAATCCGATCCACTGCCCTTGGGCCACAGTATGCCGTGGCATATGCTGCCACGCTTGAAGCGCACCTCATCCCCAGCAGCGAATGTATGTCCGTTCAGTACCTCCAGGGTGGCCCAGGGTGAATCGGCGGAACGGCCATCTTTCTTCTCAGCCTCGCTGCTGCAATCTACGAAGTAGATCACTCCGCGAGGTGCGGTCTGGGCCCCCGAGGTGCATCTTGCGCAGAAGAGCAAGCAAACAAACGCAATGCCCAGCGACCTTATGTGAAGAAATGTTCTACGAGGTTGGTATGACATATCGTAGTTTGTGCTCGCCCCTCTTGAAGAACCCTGCCGGCGCAACGTTGGTGCCGTATCAAACCTAGTACTTCACCGCAAAGAGTCTGCAATCCAGGTCGACGGGGCCTTTTTCGGTCGAAGAGCAGCGGATCGTAATCGGCTCTCCTGGATGCATCGCATCGTGACGGATTTCACCTACAGCCCACGAGAGCCCACTCCAGATCATCTTGTCGTAGTTGATCTCGATAGGAATGCTCTTCCCTCCCTGTGTTGCCCGCAACACAAGAACTTTGCCCACAGGAATACCGTCGGGCGGACCGCCCGGCCAACTCCGCAGCAGGCGGCCATCTTTTCCTCGCTGCTGCAGAATGATTCTCAGATCGCCTTCCTCGGGAGGCGCGGTCGTCGCTATGACTGCGTTGCTCTCAGCAGGCTGAAACTGCGCGGTCACGGGGCGAATACTCAGTGGAATTCGTACGTCCTCTTGAATTCCCAGATCATACTTGGCGTCCGCGTAACGTCCGAATCCCACGGCAGCCATCTGTCCGGGGCCCAATTTGATTTTGTCTCCAGTCAAAACAGACTTGAACCCCGCATCACGGAAGAGAATGCGCCCGCTGGTAATCTGGGGCTGCACCCTCGATAGCAGCGGCATCTCGATATCTTCCACAGTCTGTCCTGGATTTACGATCGTAAACACGGCTCCGTCAGTATCGAAGGAGCCAAAACCATAAGGCTTGACCTCTCCTGGTATTCCACCGAAGGTCTTTGTTCGCCCCATGGCCTGCAGTGGTGCGTACATCGACTGCACCTTGGCAAACCAGCGCGCTTGCTGATCATCGAGAAACTCGAGATTGCCGTGAATGGTATTGATCCAACCACCGCGGGCCACCATCAGGAGCGACATCCCCTGCCATGCATTCGTCTTTCGGTAGTAGATGGTTCCCGTGTTGCCAATCATGAAGCCGGTCGAGTCGATTCGCTCAAGCGGCAGAAAACTTCGTTCGTACTGCCGCACCATGTGGTCACTGTAGATATCCATGGAGCGCCAGAAATTCATCTCGGGAACATCCGAGGGACGCGGGTCACCGGAGTACAAGGCGTCGAACACCTCCAGCCAACGCAGATCGATCGGATGCTGAAACGGCAAAGGCGAATCGGTTGACTCGACATCGCCACCGAACCCGTTAAAGCCCTCAAGAACCACGTCAGGATTCTTCTGGCGAAACGTGCGGAGCGCCTCACGGAATGCGTTTTGATTGCGGAGGCTGATTTCCTGCGGTGTTTGCGTCTTTTCAGCATCCGGGGTCGCCGCCGCAAAATCGACAAAATCGAACTTGAACATCCGGATTCCCCGGTCATACCAGTACTGGAGAACAGTCATGAAGTCCGGCAGGAACCCACCTTCATAGAACGACATCGATCCTTTGTTCTTGTTGAGAGAATCCTGCCACTGCGGCGCGGCGTTGATCTTGACCAGCGTGTTGGTGCTGAACCACAGTCCCGGGAGAATTCCATTCCTCCGGCATTCCGCGATCCAGCGGTCTGGGCCGTCCGGCCAATTCGGCTTCCTCCACTGGCGATAGGCGCCATTCGGATCGAACCAGAACGCGTCCATCATGTAATAGTCGAAATGCACTCCGAATTGCCGCAGGCGCACAATCTGTGCCAACTCCCGAATCGCCAGATCTTCGGTCAATGGAATGCGGTCCGATAATTCATCGTAAGCCGACCAATTGTTGTACACCCATATCGGATCGCGCAGCAGAGGCTCGCCCACACGCTGAGGATTCCACTCCTGTGCTCCCCCACAGATCGGTGCGGCCAGAACAAAACCGCCCGCCAACAGCAAGAGGAACGCGGCACGGCAGATTCGCACCGGGATAAATGCGAACACAGAATTCTTGAAATTCTTCATATTCAAATTTGCGAAATAACCTAAGCCCGGTTCACTGCTGCCCCGTGATCCCGGGCCAATTGTCGGTGCGGAACGGCGAAGCCGGCAAGCCATCTTTGTTAAACAAATTGCACAGCGGACTGTCTGCCCACGCGTAGCGCACCGCCACTGGGCTAGTCACATCTCGGCTGGAAACTACCACCGTATCGCCGAGAATGCGAGCATTGGCCCAGTGGAACTTTCGATTCGCACCGGCGATTGCAAACCCGCGCAACTCTCCGCCATTGCTCCCTTCCAGGCCCGAACCAACGTGGGTAAAGCGTAGCCGGATCTCACTTCCTTCGATTCGCATGGATTCATACAGAGGTCCCGAATATTCGATCGGCTGCCGATAGATCGTCCCCTCCGCCCACAACGCGAGCCGCTGCCCAACTTCCAACTTTCGGTGGGGATGAACATTTTTGGGATCTCCAACATCGATCGTGACTGCCAACCCGGTCCGCGGAACCTGCTTCAACGTCAGGAGCTGTGCCTCACGCAACTCGGCCCATGCCGATTCACCCGGATCGTCGGGCGTGGCCCCGTGATTGGGCAACTGCACGATCAGGAACTCCAGATCATTCTGATGCGAAGCGTCACGCCAGCTGTTGATTAGCGCGGGAAGCAGCTTGCGATACTGGTGAGCCTTGAGCGCGTTGCTTTCTCCTTGATACCAGAGCACGCCGCGGAACGCAGACGTGAGCAGAGGAGTGATCATTCCTTCGTAAAGGCCGGAGACCGGCATAGGCGCGTATCCCAGAGTTGTCAGGCTCTCGATCTTGAACCCAGAGAGTGAGTCCTGCGTAAAGGGAAGCTCAATTCCCCAGCCTTCCTGGCGGAGATCGCGGAACGACACCGTGACCGGTTGCCAGTCGGAGGACGCTTTCAGCACGGGTGTGGCGTAGTCATCGTAGTCGGTAATGGTAGGTTGGATTGATCGGAAACGAAAGGAACCGTTTCCTCGCACCCAGAACCGCAGGCCTGCATAAGAGCTGAGGTCGATCGCAGAACCGTCCAGTTTGTAGTTCGCAGTCAGAGTCGAATCTTGTGTCCCATCAAGTCGCCCGACGACGCGGGCCGCGAAACCGCCTCCTCCCCGGCCCGGGGATGCAAGCTCGAAAAGAGCACCAGGCGAGTCCGCCCAGCCATAGGAAAACGATCCGCCGGTTGAGATGCGCGCCGTTCCGTCATCAAAGTTCGCCAGCACTTTGCTAGTGGAACCGGCCGTTGCAGGGATCAGTTCGAAATCATCGAATTCGAGGTCGAGAGGGAGCGAATTGTCGGCAAACTTCTTCTCATCGGGAGTCGCGTGCTTCCAGTCTTCGAGAACAGGCGCCAAGTCCGCGTCGGCCTGCAAGGCTTCGGGAGCAACCCAATCCTCAATCGTGGTTCCAGGCCACGCGCTCTCGATGACGCCGACGGGAACATTCTGCTTACGATGGATCTCGCGTGCAAAGAAATACGCGACCGCGGAAAAGCTCTTGGCGTTGTCAGGAGTACAGATTTGCCAGCGAGCCGGAAGCGTATCCTCCTGCGGGGATAAAGCGATCTTCCTGGGCACGGTGAAAAGTCTGATCTGCGGGTAGTCCGCTTTAGGAACTTCCGCGGCAGCGCCCTCGGCACTGTCGAGGGCGAATGTCATGTTCGACTGACCGGAGGCGATCCAGACTTCTCCGATCATCACGTCTTTTATTACGATTGTTTTCTTTCCCTGAACGGTGAGCGTGAACGGCCCTCCGGCCGACAATGTGGGAAGCTGGACGCTCCAGTGGTTACGAGGATCTGTCGTCGTCGTAGCCGCATGGCCGGCCAGGCTCACGGTAATGTTTTCCCCCGCATCAGCCTTACCCCAGATATGAATTTCACGCCCGCGTTGCAAGACCACGTGATCACTGATGAAGGAGGGGAGGACAGGATCGGCCCAGCAACGCTGGCCGAATGCCAATACGCATAGACCCACCGCGACCCCCCCCGCAACTCGCCGTGGGCCGCTTCGCGCTCGGATTTGATTTAGAGCCGTTCGAAAATCATTCGATCCCATGGTTTGGATCAGTTATAAGGACTGCGCCGACTGGAGCGCAACCCCGCCAGGCGCAACAGCCTCTTGGACCTCCGCGAACTTCCGCAAAACTTGCTAGAAATCAAAACGGATGGCAAACTGCCCGTTCCGTGGGCCATCGTTGACTCCAAAGATCTGGCCGAAGTTGTCAGTTGGGCCAGGGGTCTGGATGAGTGCTCGATTGCTCCCACAACCATTGATGTTGTAAGTGTGACGGTTGAGTAGGTTATAGAACTCGGCGCGGAACGACAGCTTGTATTGGCCTTCGGAGCCCAAGGGAACATATTTCAGAATGCTCGCGTTTTCATTGGCCGAGCCGGGGCACCGCAGCGCAGAAAGGTCAGGAGGGCCAATTCCCAGCGCCCCCGGTGCAGGAGCACCCGCTACACTCTGTGGAATATAGATGTTCTGCGGAGGAATGTTCGACTGGCCAGATGGGATGGGCACAAACTTTTTCGGATCCGATGGGCCTGTAAAACCCTTCAGGTTGAAGTCCGGATAGAGATTGCCCCACATTGGGAAGTAGGGGTTATTCACACCGACCTGAAATGGCTGCCCGGAGGTGTACAGAAAGAGTCCGGACAGGGTCCATCCGCCGACGATCCGGTTCACCACGTTGCCTTGACCGGCCAACCAGCGCTGTCCTTTCCCAAACGGCAATTGGTAACTGACAAATCCCTTCACAATGTGCGTCTGATCGTAATTGGTGAGTGTATGCGCTGCGACGCCGATGTTGTTGAAATCCTGAATGGGCGTGTAATAGCTGTTCCCTTCTTGCTGAGCCGAAAAAGTATCTCCTTCCTGCCGGGAAAGCGTGTAACTCATATCCATGGTCAGGCCGCGTCCGGTGCGCTTGACTACGTCGATGATCATGGAGTCGTAGTAGCTCTGACCTAGCGGGAGGCCTACATAAATTAAACTGGGGTAGTACCATCCGGCAAAGGTGAAAGGGTTATAGAACGCTTGTGCTACCTGCGGGTAAGGAGCAATTGCCTCCAAAAGCGTCCCGCAGAACCCATTGTAAGGATAGGCGATTCCATAACCCGCTGCGTCTGATGCACTGCAGACCGGGTTACTGTAGGCAGTGAGGCCCGGATTCTGTTGGGCCAGCCGCAAGAAGGTCGAAGTAGGACCCTGGTTCCACGCCAACGAGGTATCCGTCAAACGATGGCCGCGGTTCGCCACATAAGAGGCTTCCACGCGCATGTTGGGTGTCAGTTCGTACTGCATGCCCACATTAAAGGCATCGCTGTAACCCACGCGCAACGCCCGGGGATCGACGTTGACGACAGGAAATAAAGCTTGCGGACAGGTGGGCTGGGTGGCGCCGCCACAAGAGTTCTTGTTCCCCGGCTGGAAGACGCCGGGATAGCCACTGTCCCAGTCAAAGGGATTGCTGACCTGATTCGAGCCTTTGAAGCCGGGCGCGAAGGCATTTGGAACGCCGTCGAAATACGCTACGCCCGGCGGATTGTAAATAATGCCGAAAGAACCGCGGAACACGGCCTTTCGCCATGGCGAATAGGCAAATCCGATCTGTGGGCCAAAGTTGGTAGCGTATTCATTTTTCTCGAAGCTGTCGCTGCCGTTCTTGGCATAAACGAGAGTACCCGGGATTCCGAGCGTGGGATCGATGGCCTGAAGGTCGTAGTTTGCCCAGGAACCGTTTTTCTCGTGGAAGCGGAAGTTGTAATCCCAACGCAGACCAAGGCTCAGCGTGAGGTCATGGCGAACCTTGTAGCTATCCTGAGCAAAGAGCGACATGCTCTTGTCCCGCCCGTACAGATTGAAGGGTGTGGTCGCGCTGGCTGTTTCTGCTTGGCCTAACAGAAAGCTGGCAAAAGCAAAGCCAACCTTGTTGCCGTAGCCCTGACTCGGTGCGCCGGTGGAATTGTTCGAAAAACTGAAGGAGAGTGCTCCCGAGTCGCTATGGCTGTTGACTTGTTGAGCATGAAAATCGCCGCCGAAGGTGATGTTGTGTCGTCCCTTCGTCCAGGTTATGGTGTCGCCAACGATGGTGGTGGCACCGACATTATTTCCCTGAAAAGTATTGCCCAGGCCGGTTTCTGTGTGAGCAGTGGAGTCGCTGAATGAGATCGAAGGGAAGTTGGTGGCTCCAGTGCTGCCAAATCCAAGCGTCGAGTTCCAATTCCCGGCGGCCGCGGGCAGACTGCCGTTCCAGTACCAGTTATAGGTCAGGTTCAACACATTCAAAATGCGGGAAGAAAATGTGTGCGACTCCGTCACTCGAAATTCGTGCGAGCGCACAAGTTGAAGCCTGGCAGCAGAAAGCGGGCCTCCGTCCGTGCTTCCGGGTGCCCAGGGGCCTCCACTATCCACCAGCGTTCGCGGGCGGTGGTTGTATACCCAGGAACCTGACAGCCGATCCCTGTCATTCAGATTGTGGTCCAGCTTGATCACAACCTGGTTCGGGGTCTGAGAGGGAGTGTTTTGGATAAGACCTCTGAGGTTGCCGTCGATGCCGGAAAACTGAGGAACGTAGGACTTCTGATATAGAGGAATGATCTTCTGAGCGACTTGGCTGAACATGGTCGTCGGAATCTTATTCCCGACGAAGACTGCGCCGGGATCGCTCGGATTAAAGATGGCTCCCGCATAGATGGGATTACCGTGCGTGTCGGTACCTAGCAGTTGAGTTGTATCCAGTAGCGCGCTGAAGTCGCCTCCCAGGAAGGCCGGCGTGGGTACCGTTGCGGCGGGCCCGCCAAGCCGGAAGTCGTTTTGGGTGTAGCGCTCGAAGGTACCGAAGAAGAAAGTCTTGTTCTTGAAGATTGGACCGCCCACGCTTGCCCCGTAGTCCCATGCCCGGGCCTTGGATTTTCTTAGACCCAGGTTGTCGTTGTTCCAAGTATTGGCGTCAAGCAGTTCATTATGGCCGTAGAGGAACGTTGAGCCGTGGAATTTGTTTGTGCCTGATTTCAGACTGAAGGACATGACGCCCCCACCGGTGATGCTGCTTTGTACATCCAACCCGCTGGTCTGCGCCTGCAGTTCTTGTACGGCCTCCATGCTCGGGCCGGTTTCCATCGAATCGCCAGGAATGCTCGAGGTGGCGGATGTACCATCCACGGTGTAGTCCTTGGTGAACCATTGGCCGCCATTGACCACGGCTCCATACGGACTGCTGATGGGGGAATAGCCAGGAGTGATGGCAACTGCAAAATCTTCTATAAAACGCCCGCCGCCGTAAATGCTCAGCGGAAGATCGGTGACCACGTTGCCCTTCATGTTCGTTCCGATCGACGCGTCCTCTTGTTCCAGAACCGGCGCATCCGCCGTGACGGTCACTGATTGGCCCACGGAACCCACTTTCAGCGCGGCATCGATGCGAGCAACCTGTGTCGACTCCAGCGTGATGGCAGGGCGGCGTAGAGTTTCGAATCCATCTTTTCTAAATTCGACGGAGTACTTCCCCGGAGCAAGGTTAGGGATGGCGTAGATGCCGTCCTGGTTCGAAACGGTTTTCGAGGGAGCGTTTATTTCCACGTTGGTGGCGGTCACCTCTGCGCCAGCCACGACCGCGCCCGTGGTATCCGTTACAGTGCCCGTGATCGAGGCACGGTTGGCCTGTGCTGCCGCGGATGTTGCGGCAAGAACGATCACCACTGCGACAAAAAAGAATAAGCTGCAGAACTTGGCTCTCGACATGTTGCCTCCCTGCGATCTGCGAATCAGATTCCTGTCATTTCTAACGAGCGGTGCGTCAGCGCACTAATTGCCGACTGCGCTCACTGCGTGTACCTTCTTTAATTGCACTTCTACCAATCCCATCGATCCTGGCGTTGTGTTGATTCCGTTCCCATCGGGCTGCATGCCCGAGACTTTTTCATTCGCCGTGTAGAACAGCGTGAACGAATCCTTCCCCTCCGAAATCAGTCCCAGGGGCGTCCGGACTTCGCTCGCCCACACTCCCTTTCCTTCCTGAACCACCAAATGTTGGCCGGAGGACCAATGAATACCGTCCGGGGAGAATGTGTAGCCAATGGCATTCGGCTCGTCCGTGTCGTAGACGGCGATGTAGGTTCCGTCCTCCAGTTTCGTAACAATCGGATTCTCGATGAAACGCTCCTCCACCGTCAACGGATTCCGATCCGTGCAGCGCACCCAGGGTCCGGCAAGGTCCGGGGCCTTCGCCAAGCCTACTTGCCAAAGAGATATGGGAATCTTCTCAGTATGAGCGCTGCCATACAGCGCATACCACTGCTCGCCAACTTTGTACGGAAAGAACGAATCCGTTCCTTGCAGGCCCTCCCATGAGTCCGAGTCTCGACCCCGCTGGAGGATGACGCCGACGTCGGTGTACGGGCCTCCGATCCCCTCCACTCCCGGGGTGTTGGACACAGCGCGCCAGATTCTCCCTTCATGATTCGTCAACCACTGCTGCCCCTTATCCGGAGCCGCTTGATAGGCAACATAGAACAGGTTCCAGCGATTGTCGGAGGGGTTGTAGACCGGCAACGGAGACCACAACGCGGCGCGCGGATCCGTGCCGGTGAAGTCGCCGCTCGATTCAGCCAGGGTCGCAAGTCGCTTCCAGTGCAGTCGATCCTGGCTGATCCAATGCGCCAGTCTCATCTTGACCCAGTGCGGGTCTCCAATCATTTCTGACGTAAATAGATGGTAAGTATCATTCAGCTTGATGACTTTGCCGCCTTCGAACCCGTACTTGTTCCCCCCCGCGCCCCTCGATTTGATTGTCAGCACCGCACCCTCGAACCGCTTCGTCACGACCAGTTCCGCGTTTGGCCCTGCGACGGGGCCACTAAGAGCCGAGAAGGCAGAATAAGACAGAGAGCCGAGGAGCAGACCCTTGCAGACCTTTGCGAATCTCGGCGTCCCAGGCACTGGTATGGTTGTATTCGCCTGTGGCGTTCTCTAACAAGGTAATCGAGGTTATGTTGGAGGTTAACCGGGCGATTTCCGCTGCGATTTGCCGTGGAAGGCGTGCCCGGCGCGCGGATTGAGAAAGAACCTCCGTCAAACCGAGCTCGATAGTCGGGCTCAGATCAACGACTGATGGGTTAGACCGCTCCACGGGGAGCTTCCTGGCGGGCGTGGCCGGCTGAGGCGAGGATCCAGCAACGCCAGGCCTTCCAGGAGTAACCGCAATTAACGGCGCGAATAACCGTTATTCGAACGCCGGAATGCGTCCGATCTTTCAGCATGATCTTTCAGCATGTCTTTCAGCATGTCCTTAGCAAGTTAAAATGTCCGGTTTTCTTAGCACACGATATGTCCGGTTTCATAGTTAACCAGCAGCAGTCGGGGCTGTGGGAAAGTGGGAATCCCGCGCAGTTTGCGGGATTTCCAAG
>Ga0182024_10001978_pt1 | contig 51692 bp, 52 predicted proteins | sample P32metaG_FD_120480 | JGI IMG/M metagenome (GOLD analysis project Ga0182024, IMG submission 120480) | Permafrost microbial communities from Stordalen Mire, Sweden - P3-2 metaG (Illumina Assembly) | ecosystem: Environmental > Terrestrial > Soil > Wetlands > Permafrost | place: Sweden: Stordalen... | reverse complement strand
CATACGATATCTTCACGGTGGGCGCAGGCTATCTGGACATTGCAGCCGCGTTGAATAACTCGGATGTATTTCCTGGCGTGGCGCTCTCGCCAAGCGTGTACTACAACCAACTGCTGTCGCTGGCGATTCTTGTGAATCCTTCGGGTTCAGGCTGGAATAACAGTTTGTGGAGTCTCACGAATGTTTGGGGAGGCGGAGTAGTCCAGTCACTCAGTGGAACGTCGGCGGCGTGGGGGAGTTCCGCGGCGTGGGGGAGTTCCGCTGCTTGGGGAAGTTCCGCGGCATGGGGAAGTTCCGCGGCGTGGGGAAGCTCCGCGGCGTGGGGAAGCTCCGCTGCTTGGGGTTCGAGTATCAGTGGGAATGGCGAGAAGTAAGTCGCGGCCGACTGTAAACCTGGTTCGTACAGGGCAGGACAAGGTGAGGCAAGCGAGGTAATGCTCATCTTCCTTCACCCTAAAACACCGCGCGGTTACGGTGCGCCACGTCGCCGGAGTGCTTCAAGTTGCGCTAAACGAGGCTTTCCGATTGGATCTGATCGCCGTCAATCCCATGCTGAAAGTGAAACTGCCATCGCACCGGCCCGGTCCGCATAAATAGGTTGACGATCGGCACGCTGAAAGGATTCGTGATGGATGGGGGCAAGCCTGTGGCCGGAGTTCTGGCCGTGCTTGCGCCCAAGAACGATTCCAAAGATCCCGACGATTACCGCGGCTTCCAGACCGATAGCGACGGCAGCTTCGATTATCAAAACGTTCGCGCCGGCGACTACGTTTTATTCGCCGTGGAACGGGTCGATTTGGAATACGCGAACCCCGCCGCGGTTCGCCCGTATCTCGCGTCGGGAAAACCAGTTCGCATTCCCGCGCACGCAGCCATCATCGAGAACGCGTTGCTACTTGCCTCCATTCCGCAGAAATGACGATGCAACTAGCGAACTCGGTGACAGGGCGCATTACCGGCGCCGGTGAGTTTTGCCTCCAGTCGAGTTGAATCTCCAAAAGTAGAAGATATAGAAAGCCAGCCAGATAGCACAAAGAACGTATTGTGTGATGAATGCTCGCAGCGCAACAACTGCCAGGATGCTCAGTAAGAACCGTGGATAGCGGGCGGGCACGGAGACGAATGCGGATTTTAAGAAGCTGCGGCGAAACGCGCCCCACTGAACGGCGTAGATCTTGTACGGGATACCTTTCAATGGACCGAGGACTATTGCGCGAGCGCCGAGCGCGACGATGTTCGATTCCACCAGATCGACCAGGGCCGGGCTGATGGCGGGGATCCGTTTGAGAAATGAGCGTGCCGTTCCCGGCGCCAACCTGCCTAGACAGTACATCAAGCTCCCGCCGAGCACGGCTCCGGTCAGAGACAATAGCGATGCAATGAATGACGTGCCGAAGGAACGCAACGCTATGAACGACAGGCACACGTCGGGAACAATGAAGAACGCGGTTGCCTCCGCGAATCCCCAGCAAAATGCCAGCAGAAGCACAGGGCTCATGCGACCGCCAGAGCCCGCACAACGTAAAAGTACAACGGTGCTGACAGCCATAGCGAATCAACGCGATCGAGGATGCCTCCGTGGCCGGGGAGGAGGCCGCTCCAGTCCTTGATTCCACGGTCGCGCTTGATCGCCGACATCACGAATCCTCCGAAGAAACCGGCCACGGAGATCAGGAATGCGATCGCGCCGGCCTGCGCCGTGCTGAAGGGCGTCATCCAGCATAGGGCGGCGCCCAATGCCGTGGCGCATCCAATCCCTCCGATCAGGCCTTCCACGGTTTTGGAAGGAGACACCTCGGGAGCCAGCAGATGGCTGGCGAGCGTCTTGCCCCAAACATATTGAAGGACGTCACTCGCTTGGGTGATCAGAATCAGGAACAACGGCAACTCAACGCCATCTCGCGCAGCCTGCAACGTTAACAATGCCGGCACATAGGACAGGCAATAAATGCATATCGCGACCCCCAAGACGCTTTCCGAGACGCGCGCCAGATAGTCTTGCGTGTCGCCGGTTAGCGCGGTGAGCACTGGCAATAGCGCGAGGCAGGCCAGTGGCAGGATGCCGGCGAACCAGACAAGATGACCAATCCCGACCAGAGCATACTGTAACGGCAGAACAACGAAGAAGCATGCGGCGGTAACGCGCCGGTCGGCCGGACGCGAAGCCGCAACCGCCGAGAACTCGCGGAGGGCCACGAACGAGACACCCGCGAAAAGGATCACAAGCCCGATCCGTCCGGCGAGTGATGCGACAGCGAGAGCCATGACAATCCACCACCAGGACTTAATCCGGGCGCTGAGATTTTGCGCCAGGCTAGACGGGGGAAAAAGGGATTTCACGACGCTCGCAAGCGTCAAGGCACCGCCGATCCCAATGGCAATTATTGCCATTTTTGCCTCCCACTGGTTACAACCGCTTCGGAAATGCGTGCAAGGAAAGACTTCTTGTCCTCGCATGAGTCGGTTCACCAAAGGTCACGGAGCATTCCATCGGGGCAGGAATCAAAGCGCCCTTAGGGAGGACACGGCAAACATTCTCGATCCAGACCGGCACGATCTCCACCTCAGGCCTCTCGTGCGCCAGATGATAGATTCCGCATTTAAACGGCTGCAAATGTTCTCCGGATCCACGCGTTCCTTCGGGGAAGAGGATGAGGGATTCACCACGATCGAGCGCGCCGGTCATCTGCTCAAACTGACTCCTGCCGGTGTGGTCGCGCCCGATCAGAATGGTCCGGAAAGCGCGCTCGGAGACATATCGGCGCGCGATTCCGGCGCGCCAATAATCGGCAGCCGCGATGACCGACGTATGATTGCGAAGACGTGCTGGTAGGGCGCCGAGGATCAACGGAAAATCCGCGTGGCTCGTATGGTTGGCGATATAGATCCGCGCCGCTTCCGACGGCGCGCAGCCCGCCCAGCGCCCACACCCTCCTGCAAGCCATCTCGTCAGGACGATAAGTCCGGACTCAACGATTTTACCGTCCAGGCTGCGTTCGCCGGTTGTCATGAGGCAGCCCTCCGTGCAAGGGAGACGGTGAAGACGCCCCAATCGTCAGTGAGTTGGTCGATTTTTTCAAAACCCGCCGTCTCCACCAGTTGGTCCATTTCAGCCTGCGTTCTCCGCCGCATGATCCATGGTTGATGGCCGCGATGACTGGCAAGTGTGCGGGCGATCAACTCAAGCTGAGGGTGCCAGGGTTGGCCGCTATAAACCAGGTATCCGCCGGATGGAATGGCTTCCGAGAGACCGGCAAGCGACTGCCGCACCGCAGCGTTCTCCGGGAATAGCTCATACAATCCGGACACAATGGCAATGCTGGGCTTGGGCTCAATGGACGCAATGGAATCGCGATCGAATGCGTCGCCCCTTTCGAACCGCGCGATTGACGTAAGGCTTCGCTCGGAAATCAGGGCACGACCTTGCGTGACGTTGTCCGCGCACCAATCGCGTAAGAGGATTCGCTCGACACTCGAAGCCTGCCCATTCAGCGCGTCGAGAACATATCGGCCGTGACCCGCCGCTATATCGAGAAACCGCACGGGCGCGTTCCGGCGGCGAAGTTCGTCAATAGCTCGCGAGACCAGTTTCTCCACGTGAGCCTTCCGGACACGGATGCCTCGCCATCCGATGGAGCCAAGGTAGAGCCGGTCAATGAGTCTGCCCAGCGGGGTGATTCCCGAAGGCTTGTTCAGATACACGTAGTCGAGGGTCGATCCGGAGTCGAAGCCCGTTTTCAGGCCGAGCCGGAGGCCGGTCGAAAGCTTCCCGCCGAAGTTGATTCCGGTTCGAAGGGCGCCGAACTTTAGTGCCGCTGCCGACCCCGGCGACAAAGGCCTGGTCAAGTTTTCGAACTCGCGCCGGGTTGCGCCGTCCTTGTCGGCTTGGAGCAGGGAGCGCTGCTCGCAGGGTTGCTGGAACGATTGAAGAATAAATCGCCGCGCCTGACCGATTGCCGCCCGACGGTCTTTTTCGCCCAATGTGTCGTGGTAGAAACCGCCGAACTCATGCTTTTCCTTTAAGAGAGAGCCGAGGTGCTCGAAAAAGTCAAGCTGCGGCTGCTTTTCCACCACAAAGTCGGATCCCGACAGCAGCATCTGGGTGGGCACGATAATCGCAGCGGCGTCCGCGACCACTCGCGCTGCCATTTGATCGAGTTCCAGCAGCAGTTTCGCGGAGATCTTCCTGGTAATGAGAGGATCCGAAGTGAAACTTCGGATGCGCGCCCGGTCGTGTGTCAACCATTTCGCTTTCACATAGGAGCGTAGTGTCATGTCTCCGATGGCAGCGCAGAGCAGGCGGAGGGCCGGGCGTGCGAACGGAACGTACAGCTTGATTTTGAATGCCGGAGCGGCCAGCACCATTGCGCGAATCTTCGGAGCGTAGTCGTGCACCCAGGCCGCCGCCACAAGACTGCCGACGCTTTGACCGATGACGACAATATTCTCCATCGGGATGCCTTGCGGGACGATCGTGCGCCGGATAAACGTGTCCAGATCGCGCACCATGGCGCCTGCGCTTGGAGCGGCGCCCCGCCGTCCGGGAGTGCGTCCATGACCTCGTGCATCCCAGGCGAAGATCGTGAATTGAGGCAGGTTGAATTCATCGACCAGGCTCTGGAGGCGTCCGGAGTGTTCGTGCCCGCGATGCAGCAACACAACCGCCCGGTTCTCGCTTCCGGTTAACTCCGGCCAGCGTCGATAGAAAATGTCCGTCGGCGGATTTGAAACTGTGTTCATTACAAGGCCGCATGTTCGGTTTCTCCTTCATCGAGCCCGGCCCGTACACGGTTGATGATCGTTAGTGCCACCAGCAGTGCCATGACCTTCGGGGTGATGTAGCCAATCTGCCGCGGAAGCTGGCTGGTCAGCCCTGCCAGCAATCCCAGCGCTCCAAAAACCAGGGCGCGGTCGCTTTTTCCCATCGGGCCGTCGTAGCGCCGGTTGGATCCGGCCATCACACCAAGTGCTCCGGCCATCTCCGAACTCACCGCGAGCACCACCACGCTCCAGACCCAAAATGGGCGAAACCCCGGCAGATGCGCGAACGGCAAATACAAGAAAACGTCGGAGATCACATCGCCAAGCTCATTCAGATATACTCCCAGCCTCGATGACTGTCCGAATTGCCGGGCGAGCATGCCGTCAACCGCATTGAGCGCCATGCGTACCAGCAGCACGGCGGGCAGCAAGAGGAACCAACGTTGATTGGCGGTCAGCAGCAAGAAGACGCCCGTCAGGATCGACAGAGCGCAGGCGGTGCAGGTGACCTGGTTTGCCCGAACGCCGGCGCGAGCCAGGAACCGAACGAAAGGCAGGAGCAGCCTTTGAAACGCCGGCTTCCAGGCGTAAGTGCCCCGCATTTCAAGTAGACTAAAGAAACTCATGGCTCAACAATAAGAGGGCGAGGTCAAAAAGTCTTTCGGAAACTCTGACAAAGTTCTTACGGAATCCTCCTCGGAATGAAGCCAGGCGATCATATTTACCGGTTTGGGCCCTTCCGGGTCGATCAAGTGGAGAAACTGCTCCGGCGCGGAAGCGAAGTGATTCCTCTCCCTCCCAAGGCCATCGAGACGCTGCTGGCTCTGGCCGCCAGCGGCGGAAAGGTCGTCGAAAAACAGGAGCTCATGAAGGCTGTCTGGCCGGATACGTTCGTTGAAGAGGGAGGCCTCGCGAGAAACATCTCATTGCTCAGGCGCGTGATCGGGGAGGCGTCCATTGAAACGGTTCCGCGGCGGGGTTACCGTTTTGTGCTGTCCGTTTCCGATGAACTGGAAGGCGCCAATGCGACTCGATCTCTTGCCGTGCTTCCGTTTGCCAACCTCTCCGGAGATCCAGCGCAGGAGTTCTTCGCCGACGGAATGACGGACGAACTGATCGGTTACTTTCTCAGGATTGACGCGTTGCACGTACCTTCTCGAACTTCGGCAATGACCTATAAGGGGGTTCACAAAGCGCTTCGGGAAATCGCGCGGGAGTTGAATGTTCAGTGGGTAGTGGAGGGCTCCGTTCTTCACGCCGGAGGCCGCGTGCGAATCAGCGTCCGGCTGATCGACGGAGCAACCGAGGCGCACCTATGGTCAGAGACCTACGAGAGGGACATCCGCGACATCATCGCGCTGCAGAGCGAGCTGGCAAGCAACATCGCAGGGCAAATTCGTGTGAAGATGACCGCTCCGGAAAAAGCCCGGCTGGCACAATCCCGTTCGATCGATCCGGCGGCCTACGGCGCCTACCTTCGTGGCCGTCATTTCTGGAACAAACGCACGGTCGAGAGCCTTAAGAAGGCCCGCGAGTACTTTGAGAAAGCGATCGACCTGGATCCAAGCTACGCCCCGGCGCATTCAGGCCTTGCGGATACTTACGCCCTGATGGGCAGCAACGGCTATGACGTGATGCCTCCGAGGGAAGCGATGCCGCGCGCCAAAGCCGCCGCGCGAAATGCCCTGGAAATCGACCCCACTTTGGCCGACGCTCATGCGGCGATGGGGTACGTGAAACTCGTCTACGACCGCGATCTCGCAGGCGCAGCCAAGGATCTGGATCGCGCCATCGCCTTGAAGCCGAACTACGCGATCGCTCACCAGTGGACCGGTGAGTTACTGATGGCGAAATCGCAGCCCGAGGAAGCCACGCGTGCTTTCCACCGGGCGCTTGACCTGGACCCGCTGTCGATCCCCTGCAATCTTGGCCTGGGATGGTCGCTGTACTTTGGCGGGCAGAACGATCAGGCGATCGAGCAATTTCAGAAGACTCTCGAAATTCAGCCGGATGTCCCGATGGCGCTCTACGGATTGGGTTTATCTTTTCAAGAGAATAACGAACATCAGCGAGGCCTCGGCGAGTTTCAAAGAGCCTATGTGAGTACCGGTGGTGACATCGCTGCGGTGATGCTTATGGGCGTCACGCATGCGCTCCGTGGACAAAGGCAAGCGGCAGAGCAGGAACTGGCGAAATTGCGTGGGTTTTCTCGAGAACGCTACGTCCCTGCCGTTTATTCCGCGTTCATTTATGTCGCACTGAACGATCTCGACCATGCCTTCGAGTTTCTATACAAGGCTTGCGAAGAACGCTCCAGTTACCTGGTGTTCCTCACCGTCCAACCTTCTTTCGGCGCCCTCCGTGCGGACCCCAGGTACGAACACATCCTGCAGAAAATACGATCTTGAAGGTTCGATCGGCTACGTGAGCAAGGATGATTCTTTCTTTCTCATTTGGTGGTCCGCGCACCCACCGCGCTGAAAGAAAAGGCCTGTTACCAGCGAGCTGGTCTGTGCTTTGGAGTTACGATGATGGTGAGTGCTGCCTGTTGCCGAGTTCGAACTCTTGGTCGAGAACGCGCTGCAAGGCATTCCATGGCGCTTTCGCCGGCGCATGGAAAACGTCGCCATCGTCGTCGAGCAGGAACCACCGCGGCCCGGCCTACTCGGCCTGTACGAGGGTCGGCCGCTGGCGAGCCGTTCGGTCTTCGAAGGGTTCGCGATGCCGGACAAGATCACAATTTTCCAAGGCCCACACGAACGTTTAGCACGCACGCGAGCGCAGCTTGAACAGATGGTGGCTGATACGGTCTGGCACGAGATCGCACACCACTTCGGAATGGACGAAGCGCAAGTGCGCAAGGCGGAGCGGCGGAAGGGGGTCTAACGGGCAGTCGGAGAGGCGCGCATTTCGGACGAGGCATCCTGCCGCCCGAGCACCCCAGATCAAAGCTATTGGACTATCGGAAGTGAGCTGGCCTTCCAGGGCGCAGGCGCTCCCTGACGTTCCGGCGAACGGGCGGATGACGAAGGCGGCCCCGTCGAGGAGGTTGATCAGGCGCTCGCGATGTCCACCAAGTATCGCGCGCCCGGCCAGGAGAAGTGATTCGGGAGCTAATCACGCTAGATGGCGAGAGCGGAGCCCTCTCCGACGCGGGCGTCCAGTCCGCGTCCCAAGGCGTGTCGCCTTAATCCGCTCTCTAACGGAATGCTAACGGCACGGGCAGGAGGCGTCAATCGATCTGACGTACTAAGGCTTAGGCCGAAGGAGAACTCGGAGAGCGAGATCCTTCCGCCCGGAAGCCACGATGCGACGCTTGCTTCCGGCGTTGGCGTTCTGTCTAACCCTGCTCTGTCCGGTGGCCCTGCCTGTTGCGTCCCAGCCCGCGACGCAGACCCGGCACGACCCGAAAGCCCTCACCGTCTGCATCACGCGGACGGGCAAGACATAATCATCGCGAGGTCTGCCGGAATCTCGCGGCGAGCTAGACTCCGATCAGCTTGAAGGACGCCAAGGTGAAGGGATACAGGGCGTTCAAGGTGTGTCGGCCGCCGGAGTAGGGACTGGTGGGCAATCCTGGAGTTTACATAGCGCCGGATTATCGGAAGCGGACGCGGCAACCGTCGCAACGAGAACTTCCGTATGATCCGTTCGTGCAAGATCCAGAGCGGCGTAAGAAGCCAGCATCGCGATTGAAGGGCTACAAACCATCTATGTTCGTGGACAGCCAGCGTTGGATAGCTAGGATCGATTAATCCTGAAGGTTCCCGGATCAGTAAACTGCCCTGCGTTCGCCGCCCCGGACCGAGCCGCTCGACCTCTTCGCCACTCTTACTTTTAGGTTGTGCCGCTTTGGGGACGCATTCGAATCGGGCACGAAACCGATCACATACTGCGCCAGCGCATCCGCCTTGAAACTATTGAGGATCGAGAGCAGCACCGGCGCGTCGACCGACGCATACTCGACCGCGCCTCCGCCCGTTATCTCACCCAACGCTTCGAATCGCTGCATTCGCCATAGATTCCGTGGATACTCTGGCTGGATGTGATTTTTGTAGTTGGTGGCGACCGGATAGATCGGAATGCCGAGATCGAGTGCGTGAACTCCGATGTCTCCGGGCAGAGTGGTGGTAGCGCCGATCCCTTCTGAGAACATCACCATCACGCGCGAAACTTTATCCTGCGCCGCCGCGACGTCGCTCAGGACGCCGATCGCCGCTTCCATCGGCCAGCCGCGGTGTTCGTTGCTGAGAAAGTAGCTGGTCTGGTAATCCTGCGTGAATGGGCCGTAACCCACGCTGTCTCGCGTGAATGGCAGAGTCAACGGAATATCGACGCCTGCTTCAGTCACGAAACTCGTATTCAGCAGCCCCCGAAGATCGCGAGTCACAACGCCAGCGTCCGTTGTGCCGCCGGTCAACCGATAGAGTTTCTGCCCCGTCGTGGCGTAGACGGAAATCCGAATGTCGGCGTCTCGCTTTTCGAGAAGCTGCCTGGTCATGTTCTCTTCCCAGCGGGGAATAAAGCGGAAGACATCGGTCGGATCCCAGAAATATGGGATCGCCGGGTTGACGTCGAACAGCAGCACGAGTTCGAGCGGCATCCGCCCATGGGTCGCTGGACTGTCGAAGATCGTGAACGGGCGTGGCTTGCCGTCCTCTAACAGAGTCACATCTCCTGCGTTTAAGTCAGGCACGAAGTTCTTGCCATGCGTGACATGGAATGAAACCAGCACCAAACGGGTCTGCACGCTGAAGGCCACCGCCGCGGGTTCTTGCTGTACGGTAGCGGAGATCGGCAATAGCAGGGTCAGGAATAGACGGCCGATCACGAGAGGCTTCGTCATAGTCAAATACTAAGATTTGGCAGCTCGGGTGTCAAAGGGGGCGCGGCCTCGGCGCCTCCGGACGTAAATGACCGCAATAGCGTGGGCAGCGACCCGTCTTCGCGCGGAGCCGCGGGAGCGGGGACTGATCCACGCCCGAACAGCATTCTGCGCCACGTGCTGAAATCCGCACGGCGTTCTGGGAAGCTGCGGATCAGAGTTCCGGGCGGGTGGTCGGATACCCGGAAGTTAATCGTTTTATTAGACGATAAAGTATGAAATCGTCTAATAAATTGGAACGCGCTCAAGGCCCTACAGCCCCAACTTCTCCGCGCTGTTCTCGCTGAACAGAATCCCCTCGCGGCTGGACCCTCTGGACGCTCCGATGGCCCGTCCGGTTCATGATCGACCGCTCGGACGCGCCCGCGACCGCCCCGCTGGTCGCATGGTCCGCGCGCTCGCGCAGCGTTTCGACGCAAAAGCGTTTGTCTAGCAGTGATTCGCAAAAGCACTGGGGGGAAACTGGGGGTACCCCAGAGGTCAAAGAATAGGAAATTCGGGTAAGGATGGGTAATTCAAAATTTGCGCCCCGCCGTCAGCGCAGTGCCACAAGTCGCGTGTCGTCAAATGGTTGTGTTGAAAATAAGGACTTTAGGTTGGCTCCTCGGGTAGGATTCGAACCTACAACCCTTCGGTTAACAGCCGAATGCTCTACCATTGAGCTACCGAGGAACAATGCTGGAAGGCTTTTTCATTACAACAAATCAAGCTCTTCCTGTCAATCTCTACTCCCGTTCCCCACGCCGCAGATAGGTGTCGTTTTTCGTCAGCCAATCTTCGCGAATCGGCGCGAAAATGTCCAGATCCAGCGTATCCTCCAGCGCCACCGCACGATGCGGCACGTTCGACGGGATATGCAGCACTTCGCCCTTCCGCACCACCACCTCGCGCCCCTCCAGTTCGAACTTCAGCGCGCCCTCCATGATGTAGGTGAGCTGCTCGCTCTCATGACGATGCTCCGGCACCACCGCGTCCTTCTTTAGAAACACCTGCGCGACCATCGCCTTCTCGCCGCTGATCACCTTGCGCGAGATCACGTCGCTCATCGTCTCCAACTCCACCGTTTCCCATGTGAATAATTTCATAAGAGTCCTATTATCGTATCCCGAACCTGTGCCCACGCCGCTGTCCGCGGATCGATCAATTCGAAATGTCCCGCCCCGGCCGGCTCCGTCAAAGTGCAGTCGTCTCCACTTCTTCGCGCCGCTGCCACGTACGCCCGCGTCATTGAAACCGGGACGACATCGTCGCGATTCCCGTGGATCGCTCGCTGTCGCACTCCCAACGGCAACATCTCCATCGGCGACGCCGCGCGATAGCGCTCCGGCACCCCCTCCGGCGATCCGCCCAAAAATTCCTCGACCACGTTGCTGCTTAACTTCAATTCCCACGCTCTTCTCAAGTCCGGTACCGGAGCCAGCGGCACTACGCCCTTCAGCGGCACGACGCCCTGCTTGGCCAGCCACAACGCCAGGTGCCCTCCCGCCGAATGCCCCGTCGCGACCACCCGCCGCATATCCAAAGACCACTCCTTCGCGATCTTCTCCAGATGCACCGCCCCCGCGCGTACATCGTCGAGGGTCCCTGGAAATCCCCCGCCCGGATTCCCGATCCTCCGATACTCCAGGCTCCACGCCGCGATTCCCGACTTCGCCAGCCCCACGCAAAAATGTCCGATGTGACGCAGATCGTACCGCGCCCGCCAGTAGCCTCCGTGAATTACGATCGCCAGTGGATGGGGACCGTTGCCCTCCGGCAGGTACAGTTCGCCGAATTGAAATTCATCGCTTCCGTACGCGATATGCGATCCCGGCGGAGCTGCCGGGATTTCGAGAATGCTCTGCGCCGCTAGCCCTATTGGCATCCCAAACAGCACGCGTCTGGAGATCACCAGACAATCTTATCCCCTCTTCCCCCTCAGAAACGAAAGCGGGCCCTGTTGTATCATTTCCATGGGGAAAAAAACATGTCCAGTTCGACGCCACCGAACATCGACCCGCAAGGCCAGCCGCCCGTCGCCAAGAAAACCAGCATCTGGGTTTGGATCATCGGAGGCATCGCCATCTTCCTATTCGCCATCACGCTCACGTGCACCGTCGGCGGCTATCTGCTTTACCGCGGCGTCAAGAGCGCCGGCTTCGACTCCGAACTCATGAAATCGAACCCCGGGCTGGCCATGGCCAAAATGGTTACGACTATGAATAAGGATTACGAAACCCTGAAAACCAACGACCGCGAAGGCACCATCACCGTCCGCGAAAAATCCACGGGCAAAGTCATGACCATGAAGTTCGATCCGGACGCCAAGAAGATGGTCATCGTCACCGACGACGGCAAGTCCAGCGTAACGTTCGGCCAAAACGGCGTCACGGCGACGGGCTCCGACGGCAGCACCGTGAAATACGGGCAAGCCGTCGGCAACACCGCGCCTTCCTGGGTGCCCGTGTATCCCGGCTCGTCTCCGCAAGGCACCATGTCTTCCACCAACGCGGAAGGCTCGCAGAATACCTTCACCTTCAAGTCGAAGGACCCGGCGTCCAAAATCATCACCTACTATTCCGACCAGCTCAAGACCGCCGGCTTCACCATCAATATGACCACCAACACCGATCAAGGCGGAATGGTGCAAGCCACGAATGAAGGCACGAAACAAACCATTAGCGTCATCGTAGGTACTTCCTCAGACGGCACCGAAACGGCCATCACCGCCATCGAAAAGAAATAGTTGTGCGAAGCATCTGGGGCGGGTTGGCGATCGGCCTCTTTCTAGCCCTGCCCCTCTGGCCGGCCGACGCCATCGTCCTCGACCGCACCCACGAAAGCCAGGTCTTTCACGAAACCCGCCACTACCGCATCTTCCTGCCGCCCTCCTACGAAACGTCCGCAGAGCGTTACCCGGTTATCTACTGGTTCCACGGCTACGGCGAGCGCTCGAACCTTGGCCCTCCCCACAAAGAATACGACCGCGGCAGCGATTACAACGGCGATAACCTGGCCAAATTCGTCGCCACCCACGACGTCATCATCGTCAAATGGGACGGCCAAAATGGAAGCTCCTCGCGCCCCTATAACGTCGGACCCGTAGAAACCGACCGCCAGTTCCCTATTTATTTCCCCGAACTGGTCGCTTACATCGACGCCACCTACCGCACTATCCCCGACCGCGACCACCGGGCCACCGCCGGCCTCTCCATGGGCGGCTTCATGTCCTTCTGGATCGCCGGAAAATATCCCGGCCTGGTCTCCAGCGCCTCAAACTTCATGGGCTCGCCCGAATTCGTAGTAGGCCCGCGCACATTCCCCGTCGAATATAGTCACGACGTGATGTCCGCCAACTACGCCGGCGTCCGCACGCGATTAGTCACCGGTTCGCAGGATTTCATCCAGTTCTATCACCGCCAGATGAATCTCCTCTGGCGAATCCCCACGCACGAAACCGAAAATTTCGATTTCGACCACGGAGTGCCCGGGCTGGCGAAAACGCTCGCGTTCCACATGAACGCCTTCGCCAATCCCCTGCCTCGCCCCGATACGTGGTCCCACACCGACGTCTATCCCAACTTCTCGGTCTGGGACTGGACCGTCGAGTCCGACCGCCATCAGCGTGGCTTCACGTCGCTTAGCGAAGTCTCGCGCGCAGGCTTCCATTCGAGTGTTCGCGAATGGCTGCCCGGTGGAAAAACTCTTTCTTACACTCACCTGAAAATCACCACAGCGCCTCTTTATCCGATAAACCAGCCAGTCCCCATCACCACGATCCGGCTGCGCGACAATTGGATTCATCGCACACGACTGCCGGCCGACTCTGAAGGCCGTCTCCACATCGATCTCGATGGCAACGAATATGAGGTTCACATTGGCTCAGGTCTCGCGCAACGGTCGATCGAGGCTCGATCTATCGAAACGGGTCCAGGCGCGCCGATCACTACCGATTTCCAGATCGCCGACCACCGCTCTTTCGAGGTCTTCTATCACGCCGTCGAGAAACACACGATAGCTCTCGGCGAGGGCAATGGCGACGGCAAGGCCAACCACGGTGAACAAATCGTCATTCTGCTCCCCGATGGCGACGCCTACCGGGCCGCCGAGTTGTTCAGCGATAACGATTGCCTGGACCTGACCACCCGCATCTCCGACAACTGGGCCACCTACGACTACGTAGGCGCCTCCGCCAAGTTCACTGTGGCGAGAATCAACTGCGCACCCGGACGCGTTGTGCAACTTAAAGCCCGCGTCGTGATCCCGAACAAACCCAATCATCAAATCCGCGAGGTGACCATCAAACTCCCAATTCTGGCTCCTGACTTCTGACGCTACTGCTAAGATCGAACTGAATGCATCCTCAGCAACCCGACCAGCCCAAGCTCCCCATCCCTGGCGTCCATCGCCTGATCGCGATCGGTTCCGGCAAGGGAGGCGTCGGCAAAACCACCGTTTCCGTCAACCTCGCCATTGCCTTCGCTCGTCTCGGCCGCCGCGTCGGCCTTCTCGACGCCGACGTCTACGGCCCCAACGTCCCTCTCATGTTCGGTGTCAATCAGCCGCCCAGCGCTATCGGCGAGCGTATCCAACCCATCGAAAAATACGGCGTCAAGCTTATGTCGATGGGTTTTCTCAATCCCGGCGACAAGCCACTCGTCTGGCGCGGACCCATGCTGCACAGCGTGATCCAGCAATTCCTCCGCAACGTCGATTGGGGCGAACTCGATTACCTCTTCATCGACCTCCCGCCGGGCACCGGCGACGTCGCTCTCTCGCTGATCCAGACCGCGCCTCTCTCCGGAGCCGTGGTCGTCACCACCCCCTCCGACGTTTCGCTCGAAGACGCAAGAAAAGCCATCAACATGTTCGCCCAAGTGCGAGTCCCCATCTTCGGACTGGTCGAAAATATGAGCTATCTGATCGCCCCTGGCTCCGGCGAGCGGATCGACGTCTTCGGCCACGGCGGAGGCAAGCGCACTGCCGAACAGATGCAGGTGCCGTTCCTGGGCGAAATCGCGCTTGACCCGCAGGTCCGTGTCGGAGGCGACAGCGGCATGCCCGTCACCGCCCACATCGGCGATGAAGAACCTCACGCGGCGCCGTTCGTGGCGCTCGCGAAATTGCTGGAGGAGCGGGCCAGCGCATCGAAATCGTCGGCGCCTTCGATCACTATCGAGGACTAGCCAGGCATCGAGACGAGTCTCGACGCGGCACGCACGAGTGCGTGCGCCACATGATTAGGTTATTGACTTAGTCAAATAAATCGTTGACACTGTCAACTATGGACCGGCCCGAACTTGTCCGTGGCTTCAACCGCTTCTACACCCGCCAAATCCACGTCCTTCAGGAAGGGATTTTAGATAGTCCTCTATCGCTCACCGAAGCCCGGGTCCTATTCGAACTGGCCCACCGCGAAAATCCCACCGCGACCGAAATCGGCGCCGGACTCGGCCTCGACCCCGGCTATCTCAGCCGCATCCTCGAAAAATTCGTCCGCCGCGGCTATGTCAAAAAGCAATCCGGCAAAGACCGCCGCCAGCGCCATCTTTCTCTTACTCAAAAAGGCCGCAAGACCTTCGCCGATCTGGACCGTAAATCGCACCAGGAGACGGCGGCCATGCTCGCCAAACTCTCCGACGCCGACCAGTCCCGGCTAATCGTGGCCATGACGACCATCGAGAACATCCTTGAACCCAAACCGCCCGCCCCCGTCACCCTCCGTTCCCACCGCCCCGGCGACATCGGCTGGATCACCCACCGCCACGGCGTCCTCTACGCCGAGGAGTATGGATGGGACGAAAAATTCGAAGCGCTGGTCGCCGGTATCGCGGCGAAGTTTATCGAGAATCTCGACTCGGAGCGCGAGCACTGCTGGATGGCGGAGCAGAACGGCGACATCGTCGGTTCCGTCACGCTGGTCAAGAAATCGAAAACGGTGGCGAAACTCCGTCTTCTTTATGTTGAACCCCGCGCCCGGGGCCTCGGCGCTGGCCGCCGTCTGGTGAAGGAGTGCATCGCGTTCGCGCGGGAGAAGGGATACCGCAAAATCACGCTGTGGACCAACTCGATGCTGCTGGCCGCACGAAGAATCTACGAACGCGAGGGTTTCCGCCTGGTCGCGACCGACAAGGAGTTCGAAACGTGGGAAATGAATCTAACCTAGTGGAGCACGCATGCATCGACACGAGTGTCGACGCGGCACGCCGGGGGGCGTGCGCCACATCTTAACCTATAATGTCGTCTGTGGCGGCTCCGGCTTCAGGATCTGGAAATTCTCGGGCGTGAACAGCACCACCCGAACCTGCCCCCGAGGCCCGATCGGTCCGATCGCTTTCCCGTTCCAGCGCACATCCAAACCACCCGCATTCCCGACCTTCATTTTCGCCACGTCCGAAGCCCGCAGCGTCTTCGTCTGGCTCGGTTCCAGAACGCCGGAGAAAATATTCTTCCCCTCGCTGGTAATCGAAAGCCAGGTCGTCTCGGTCGCCGAAAGATTCAGCACCACGTGATTGACGCCATCCGGTCCTGTTTCCGTGGTCACGTCGACCGTCGGCACCGCCGGATCTTTCACCGACGCGGCATTTCTCACCGACGCAAGCGGTATCGCGTTGCCACGATTCGCCGCGGCCTGCGTGCCGCGCGACGTTTTATTCCACCAGGTATAGAAACCGGAGCAGCCCAGTAAAACCACAGCCAGGGCCGCGACCGATAATCCCACCCGGCGGTCGGAAAAATAACGCCGGTTGGAATCGGCCACGATCGGGTCCACTTCACGTAAAGGATGATATTTCGGATTCGCTCCCGGAAGCGGCAACGGCTCTTCGCTCGCGGTCAGCGCGTCCACGCCTGCTTGCAGTTTTTCTTCATCCAAACTAAGAAGTGAAGCGTATTGTTTTACGAAGCTTTTGTAAAAGAAAGTTCCAGGAAGACTTTTGATGTCGTCTTCCTCGATGGCCCGAAGGTAACGTTGCGTGATGCAGAGATCCTCCGCGATCTCAGGCACCTCACGTCCCTGGGCTTGTCGTTCCAGGCGTAGAATTTCACCCACGGAGGTCATAAGAGATTAAACCTTATCACAATCCGACCCCGTCCGGCCGGAGGTACTATATTACAACAGCCGATGCCCGCAATTTCCCCCGTCATTTCGATTGTCATCGTCAATTGGAACCGCCGGGACCTTCTGCGCGCCTGCCTGGATTCGGTGGCGGGCCAGACGTTTTCCGATTTCGAGGTCATCGTGGTCGACAACGGCTCCAGCGACGGTTCCGTAGCCCTGGTCCAGGAACTGGCTGAGGCCTTTCCCCGTCCCCTTCGCCTGATCGAAAACACCGAAAATCGGGGTTTTTGCGCCGCCAATAATCAGGGATTCGCCGTATCGCAAGCCGAGTACATAGCCTTGCTGAACAACGACGCGGAGGCCGATCCGGGCTGGCTCGAGGCGATGCTGGCCGCCATGCGCCTGAAGCCCGATGTGGGCGAAAGCGACGTCGGCATGGTGGCTTCAAAGATCCTGGTGTGGGAAGATCCGCGCATCATCGACAAGTGCGGGCACCTGATCTACCCCGACGGCCAGAATCGCGGCCGTGGCTCCGGGCAGATCGACCGGGGCCAGTTCAACCGCCAGGAAGAGGCGCTCTGGCCGGACGGATGCGCGGCCCTGTACCGCCGTGCGATGCTAGATGAGGTCGGTGGTTTCGATGAAGAATTTTTCGCCTACGCCGACGACGCCGAGCTTGGGTTGCGGGCACGAATTGCAGGATGGACCTGCCTGTACGCGCCAGCAGCAGTGGTTAGGCACCATCGAGGCGCGACGCTGGGTTTGAATTCGGCGAAGCGGCTCACGTTAATTGAGCGCAATCGCGTCCTGTTAGTGGTTAAGCTTTTTCCGTGGAATCTACTTTGGGCAAACGGCGCATATCATCTGGTAAGAATCGGCGCGGGAATGGCAGCGGCGCTTCGGGGCAAGGGGGAGATCCGCCGCTATTCGGGCCCCCGGGGCAAGCTAACGGCAGCAACGGCGCTGATCAAGGGAACGCTGTCCGCGTTGCCGATGATCCCGTCGATGATTCGCAAGCGCAAAGCGTTCCGGTCCAAGCACCGCCTGAGCCCGAAACAAGTGCGGCGCCTATTGCTGCGCTACCGGATCCCGCTCCGGGAACTGTCCGAGAGCGCAACTTAACTCCCAGTTCCATCACCTCGCCCGATCCGTGCCCCGCGTGCGGCCATCGCGATTCCCGCCTGCTGTTTTCCGGCACCGACCGCCTGTACGGGACAACCAACAAAATTTTCCGCATCGTCGAATGCCGCCACTGCCGGCTCATCCGCCTCGATCCCCAGCCGCATCCTCTGGAATTGCGCGATTACTATCCGCCCAGTTACTGGTATATCTCCGATACCGACGCCGCGGACCGCCTGGAACAGATTTATCGCCGCTTCGTCCTCGGCGACCATCTCCGTTTCGTCGAACGCGCGTTGCGCGAATCGGAAGAAACGGGTCTGGTGCTGGACGTCGGCTGCGGCGGCGGCCTGTTCCTTCAGATGCTGGCGGAGCGAGGAACAAAAAACGTTATCGGCCTCGATTTTTCGCTCGACGCGGCCAATGTCGCCTGGCGCCGCGCTGGCGTCCCCGCCATCTGCGCGACACTGACTAAGGCTCCGCTGGCGCCTGTTAGCTGTGCAGCTGTTACGATGTTTCACGTCCTCGAACATCTGTACGACCCGGCGAGTTATCTGGACGCCGCGCACCAGCTGCTGCGCCCCGACGGCCGGCTGATCATTCAAGTCCCCAATGCCGCCTGCTGGCAGTTCCTCTTGCTGGGCGAGCGCTGGAACGGCATCGATGTCCCGCGCCACCTGATCGATTTCCGCCTTTCCGACATCGATTCCCTCCTCGATTCCTGCGGCTTCGAAGTTCTGCGCCACAAGCATTTTTCGTTGCGCGATAATCCCGCCGGTCTCGCCACCAGCCTGGCGCCCAAGCTCGATCCCATGGCGCGCCGCCTGCGCCACATCACGGAAACGCCGCGCCAGCGCCTCATGAAGGACGCTCTGTACATGGCGCTGGTCATCGCGTCCATCCCCTTCACGCTGGTGGAAGCGGCATGCCGCGCAGGATCCACCATCATGGTCGAAGCGCGCAAAAAATCGTGATCTACGATAGTCTGCGCGACCATCTGCCTGCGTTTCTCCGCCGCTACGTGATGCATTTCGAGACGGCGATCGAGGACGCAGTCGGAGAGTTTGCGTCGTCGCTCGAGAAGGATGCGCGGCTGCTTGACGCCGGCGCGGGCGAGGGCAACTACAAACACTTTTTCGCCGCACAGCGTTACGTGGGGCTCGATCTCGGCGTCGGGGACAGCCAATGGAACTATTCGCAGCTCGACGTCGTCGGCGATCTCAGCGCGCTGCCCTTTCGCGACCGCACGTTCGACGCGTGCCTGAATGTCGTGACCCTCGAACACGTGAAGGACCCGGCGCAAGTAATCCGCGAAATCGCGCGTACGCTGGCGCCCGGAGGAAAATTTCTGCTGATCGCGCCTTTTGAATGGGAGGAGCACCAGCAGCCTCACGATTATTTCCGCTTCACGCGCTACGGCCTCGGGTATCTGCTGGATCAGGCCGGATTCGACGAGGTTTCCATACGACCGGTGGGCGGCTTTTTCCGAATGCTCTCGCGCCGGATGCTCGCCGCGTTGCAGTTTCTTCCCGGCCCGTCGATTTTCATCGGGGCGATTTTCTTTGTTCCTCCGGCGCTGCTGCTGCCGCTGCTCGAACCACTCGACCGCCGCCAAAACTTTACACTGGGGTATATATGTTCCGCGCGCAAATCTGTTTCGTCCTAGCCGTGACCGGTTGCTTTGCCTCCGATTTCTCCGGCGCATCCGCGTTCAAGTACACCCAGGCTGCGGTTGCATTCGGGCCGCGCCCGTCGGGCTCCCCCGCCAATCGCCAGTTGCAGGCGTACATCCGCGCACAGCTTCGCTTATTGAAATGCGAAGTGACCGAGGACCCCTTCACCGCCAAAACGCTGAAGGGCGACATTCCGATGACCAACATCATCGCGAAATTTCCCGGCAAGAGCGGACACGCCATCGCCGTCACCGGGCACTTCGATACCAAGCTCTTTCCAGGCCGCAAATTCGTGGGCGCCAACGACGGCGGATCCTCCACAGGCCTGCTGCTGGAGCTGGCGCGCGACCTCTCCGGCACTCCGCGCGTCGACGACGTCTACGTGGTTTTTTTCGACGGCGAGGAAGCGCTGGCCGAATGGACCGAGACCGACAGCGTCTACGGCAGCCGTCATCTGGCGTACAAATGGAAGGCCGACGGGACGCTGGCGCGCATCAAGGCCCTCATCAACGTGGATATGATCGGCGACAAATCGCTCGGCCTGTTGCTGGACGAAAACTCCACATCCTGGCTGCGCAAGCTGGTCTGGAACACGGCCGCCGAGCTCGGCTACAAAGCCTATTTTCTGGATAGCCCTGAAAAAATGGAAGACGATCACATGCCGTTCATAAAGCTCGGCGTGCCGTCGCTCGACCTGATCGATTTCGATTACGATCCCTGGCACAAAGACTCCGACACGATGGACAAACTCAGCCCAAAGAGTTTGGATATCGTCGGGACGGTAGTCCTCGAATCCGTCCACAAATTGGAACGGCAATGATCGCCGGCAGTAGCTGTTTGGTTTTGCAGCGGCTTTATAGAAGAATATTTAGGCCGCCGATGAACGCGGATGAACGCTGATGAAAAAGAAACCTTTGCCCTCCGAAATCGGCGTTCATCCGCGTTCATCGGCGGCCAATTATGTCTTCGCCTCAACCGGAGTAGCGCTGTGAAGCCCAGCCGACGCACCTTTCTCGCAACCTTAGCCGCCCCCCTCATCTCCTCCGCCGCCCCTCGCGAACTTCATGCCGAGGTCGCGATTATCGGCTCGAGCGTCGGTGGCTGCGCCGCGGCGCTCGCTGCGCTGCGCAACGGAATGAGCGTCATTCTTACGGAGGAGACCGATTGGATCGGCGGCCAGCTCACCTCCCAAGGCGTCCCTCCCGACGAGCATCCGTGGATCGAGCAGTTCGGCTGCACCCGCTCCTATCGCGATTATCGAAACGCCGTTCGCCAGTATTATCGCGACCACTATCCGCTCACCGAAGACGCCCGGCATCGGGCCAATTTCAATCCCGGCGACGGATCGGTTTCGAAGCTGACGCATGAACCGAGGGTGTCACTCGCTGTGCTGGAAGCGATGCTGGCATCCTACGCCAGCGCAGGAACTCTGACGCTGCTTCTCGAACACAAGCCGATGGCGGCGACCGTCGACCGCGACCATGTCAAATCTGTCAGCCTCCGCAGCGACGCCGGCGTGGCGCGAACAATCACGGCGTCCTATTTCCTCGACGCCACCGAACAGGGCGATCTCCTGCCGCTGACGCGCACCGAGTACGTCGTCGGCGCGGAATCGCGCGCCGAGACCGGCGAGCCTCATGCGTCCGAGACTGCGTCTTCCGCGAACATCCAGTCGTTCACCTTCTGCTTCGCGATGGATCACCTGCCCGGCGAGGATCACACCATCGACAAGCCTGCCGAGTACGATTTCTGGCGCGACTACATGCCGCAGCTTACGCCTCCGTGGCCCGGGAAGCTTCTCAGCTGGGATCCCGCCGATCCGCAGACGCTGAAGCCCCGGCAGTTCCCGTTTGAAACCGCGTGGCGCTACCGCCGCATCGCGAATCGCGAGAATTTCACGCCCGGCGCGTTAGCGAGCGACATCACGCTGGTGAACTGGCCGCAAAACGATTACTGGCTCGGGCCGATTATCGATGTCCCGGTCGAAGAGGCCGCGAAAAATCTCGAACGCGCGCGCCGGTTGAGTTTTTCGCTGCTCTACTGGCTGCAAACCGATCAGGGAAAGAAAGGCCTGCGCCTGCGCAGCGACGTCATGGGCACCGAAGACGGGCTCGCGAAGTATCCTTATATCCGGGAATCGCGCCGCATCCGCGCGGAGTTTACGGTGCTGGAGCAGCACGTCGCCAAAATCGCCGCGTCTTTCCCCGATTCGGTGGGCGTCGGCAGCTACCGCATCGACCTGCATCCCTCTACTGGCGGCGACAATTACATCGATATCAGTTCCATGCCCTTTCAAATCCCCCTCGGCAGCCTGATTCCCAGGCGCGTCGAAAATCTGCTGCCCGCGTGCAAGAATCTTGGCGTCACGCATATCACCAACGGCTGTTACCGGCTGCATCCGGTGGAATGGAACATCGGGGAGGCTGCGGGCGCCCTGGCCGCGCAGGCCATCAAAACCAAGCAGACGCCGCGCCGCATCCGCAACGACGCAAAACTCTTCGCCGATTTTCAGAAGAGCATCGTCGCGCAAGGCGTCGAGATCGCGTGGCCGAAAATTACGCCGCGCTGATTATCTCGACATCGCGAAAAACAACGCCGCAAAGGCGAGCAGAGCCAGCAGCCCCATTCCAACAAGCATGAAGACGAGCACTTTCGGCATGCGAACCGAAGCCGGCATCTGAAACAGCGCTCCCGTCAGTTCCTTGGTGGTGAGCTCATCGCCGCGCCAGCCAATCCCCAGACGCTGGGCGAACGCGCCCAGGATCGCGTCGCGCTTGGCGCTCGATTTTTCGATCATGACCTGCGCGATGCCTCCCTCGGCGTAAACAATCCACAGCGAATCGTGCGTCGCAAAGAAGGGCGTGACCTTTTCCGTCACGTCTCCAATCGTCATCTGCCCGTCGTGGTTGCCGCCCATCCCCGCGAGTTTGATCGCGCTCCAGGGAATGGTGCGCACCGCGCCGGCGGCCGTCTGAAGGCGCAACCAGTCGACCCCTGCATCGACCGAATCGCAGCCGATCACAGCGTCCAGATTCATGCTGCCCTCCGCTTAAAGCTTCGTCAGGTCTCGCCCCGTCATTTCGGCGGGTTGCGGGACGCCGAATAATCCTAACATGGTCGGTGCAATGTCGCGCAACGAGCCTTGTCCGCGCAGCGGGCGGCGCTCCTCGTCCACCACGATGAACGGCACCGGGTTGGTGGTGTGATACGTGTGCGGACCCTTGGTCACCGGGTCGATCATCATCTCCGCGTTGCCGTGGTCGGCGGTGATAATCCAGCGCCCGCCCTTGCGTTTCAGAGCCTCGTAGATGCGGCCCAGGTGCGCGTCCACCACTTCGACGGCCTTCACCGTCGCTTCCATTTTGCCGGAATGACCCACCATGTCGGCGTTCGCGAAATTCATCACGATGACGTCGAAGTCGCGTTTCTCAATGGCGATTTCCACCAGGTTGGCGACGCCTTCGGCGTTCATCTCCGGCTTTAAATCGTAGGTCGCGACCTTCGGCGACGGCGCCATCTCGCGCTCCTCGCCAAGATACGGTTTTTCATTTCCCCCATTAAAAAAGTAGGTCACGTGCGCGTACTTTTCGGTCTCGGCCACACGCAGATTCTTCCAGTTCAAATCCGCCATCACGTTGGCCAGAATATGCGTCGGCAGCTCGCGAGGCAACACGAAAGGCACGTTGAACGACTTGTCGTATTGCGTCATCGTCGTAAAGTGTAACTTCAACGGAGCCTCGGTAAGTGCCTGCGTCATTTGACGTCCGCGGTCCGCGCGATAGTTGAAAAAGATGCAAGCATCCTCTTCCCGAATCAGCCTCGACGGATCGTGCCGCTCGTCGACAATCACCACCGGCTCGATGAACTCATCAGTGACGTCCTTTTCATAAGAGCGCTTCGCCGCCGCGACTGGATCGGTCGCTTTCTCGCCCCTCCCCTCGACCATGGCGTCCTTGGCGAGCCCGATCCTCTCCCAACGCTTGTCGCGATCCATGGCGTAATAGCGCCCGGAAATGGTCGCGATTCGGCCGACGCCGATTTTTTTGATCTGCTGCTCTAAGGCCTCAAGAAATCCTGCGCCGCTGTTCGGAGGAGTATCGCGGCCGTCCATGAAACAATGCACGCAGACGTCGTTGACGCCCTCGCGCTTCGCCATTTCGAGCAGCGCGTACAGATGCGTGTTCATCGAATGGACGCCGCCGTCGCTCACCAGGCCCATGATGTGCAAGCGCCGGGTTTTGGCGTGCTTCATCGACGCGAGCAGTGTCATATCGCGAAAGAAATCGCCGGTCGCGATCATCTTGTCGATGCGCATCACGTCCATCAGCAAAATGCGCCCCGCGCCAATGTTCAGATGGCCCACTTCGCTGTTGCCCATCTGCCCTTCCGGCAGCCCGACAAACGGTCCGGACGTATGAACCAGAGTGTTAGGAAATTCGCGCAACAGGCGGTCGTAATTCGGTTTATGCGCCGCAGCGATCGCGTTGCCCTCGATGGCGGGCGAATAGCCCCAGCCATCGAGGATGGTCAAAATCAGCGGTCTGCCGTTCATCATTTTCCAAAGGCGTTGCCGCCCGGAAACCGCGCACCGGAACCGAGTTCCTGCTCGATCCTCAATAGCTGATTGTATTTCGCAATGCGATCCGTGCGGCTGGCCGAACCGGTCTTGATCTGGCCCGCTCCCGTCGCCACCGCCAGGTCGGCGATGAACGCGTCCTCGGTCTCGCCCGAACGGTGCGACACCACCGACGTGTAGCCGGCGTCCGCGGCCATCTTCATCGTCTCCAGTGTCTCCGTCACGGTGCCGATCTGGTTCAGCTTGATCAGAATCGAGTTCGCGATACCCAGCTTGATGCCTTTCGACAGGCGCTCCACGTTGGTCACGAACAGATCGTCGCCGACAATCTGGATTTTCTTGCCCAGCGCGTCGGTCATAAGCTTCCAGCCGTCCCAATCGTCCTCGGCCATGCCGTCTTCAATCGACACGATGGGATACTGGCGGACCCAATCGGCGTAAAACTCCACCATCTGTTCGGAAGTGTGCTCGCTCTTGTCGGATTTTTTGAAAACGTACTTGCCTTTTTTCGCGTCGTAAAATTCGCTCGCCGCCGGATCCAGCGCGATGCCCACCTGATCGCCCGGCGTGTAGCCGGCCAGAGTGATCGCTTCCAGCACCACTTCCAGCGCCTCGACGTTCGACTTCAGATTCGGCGCGAAACCGCCTTCATCCCCCACAGATGTCGAGTACCCGCGCTTCTTCAGCACGCCCTTGAGAGTGTGGAAAATCTCCGCGCCCCAGCGCAGCGCTTCGGAAAATTTGTCCGCGCCGTAGGGCATGATCATGAACTCCTGCGGATCGACGGAATTGTCCGCGTGCGCGCCGCCGTTCAGAATGTTCATCATCGGCACGGGCAGCAGCGATGCTGAAACGCCGCCCAAATATCGATATAGAGGGGTCTGTTGGGACTCGGCTGATGCCCTCGCCACCGCCATCGAAACCGCGAGAATCGCGTTCGCGCCCAGGTTGCCCTTGTTCGCCGTCCCGTCCAGCTTGATCATCTGCCGGTCGATCGAGCTTTGCAGTTCCGCGTCCTGTCCCAGCAGCGCCGGGGCGATGTGTTCCTCGATATTCTTGACCGCCTTCAGCGTCCCTTTGCCCAGATAACGCGACTTGTCGCCGTCGCGAAGTTCCACCGCTTCGTGCTCGCCCGTCGATGCGCCGGATGGCACCGCCGCGCGCCCGCGGCTGCCGTCGGCCAGATAAACATCGGCCTCCACAGTGGGATTTCCACGACTGTCCAGAATCTCTCTCGCAATGATTTTTGTGATTTCCATAGGAAACTACCAGCTTACGGTGTCGAGCGGGATGGCAGCAACTTACCGCACTGGAAAACGGTAAACAAACGCGCCTGGCGCACTCCATTCCAGCCTGGCTCCAGGCACCGCCGCAGCCGTCGCGCGAAATGAATCCATTTGATGGGAATCCGCGTGCAAGTCCGAGTCCAGCAACAGCAAAACCGCGCTCTTGAATCGCCCAGGCGGTAGCGAAAACGAGGTTCTAAGCCCCACCAGATTCTCCGCTTGCGGAATCGTGGCGACAAACAGGTCGTGCGACGAAGGAAGGCCGGTATAAAGGTAAGCGAGGGTATCCTTCCACGCCAGAACAATCGAGCCTTCGCCGGCGTGGCCGGAAATCCACGCATAAGCCGCCCTGTCCTTTGCCCTGTTCCCCCGTTCCGTCGAGTAAACCTCTTCCAATCTGTGCCAGGTAACTCGGTCGTTCCGAAGGACGATAAAAATCCCCAGGGCGACCAGCGCCCATCGCGGCGCTGCTTTGAATTTCATCGACCGGCCGGCAAGCGTCGCAAAATGGCTCGCTTCCTCGGCGATGCCCACCAGTAGCATCGGCCAAACTGGTATCATCAGCCGTCCCAAACCCTCACCCCACCAGCATGCGAGCATCATCAGATACAGCGCCGTGAAGATCGGAAACAAAGGCCACTGCTGCCTCCGCCCCATCCTCACGCCTCCGGCAATCGCCGCCGCCAGCACCAGGTGATGCAGAGGAATTCCGTGCAGAAACTCGATCGTCCCCGGCAGGAACACCTCCGCCGCCGATGCCGATAGCGTCGAAACTCGTTCCAGAACATTCGCCAGGAATCCCCTGCCTCCAACCGCCCGCAGATATTCGTTCACGTACGGCGAGCCCGCCATCGTGGGCGCGTGAGTTGCCGTCCATACATGCCATGCGGCAGCCATCGGCAGCGCGCATGCGAAGAAGAACACGCTCAACCGCAGCCGTTTTCTGAGGAAGAAAAAAATCGGGGCTGCGGCCAGCATCGGCAGCGCCGCGCTGCGCGTAAGATACGCCAGGCCCGTCAACAGGCCGCCAGCAAGCGCCCAGCGCGCGCTGTCCTGAACCGCCGCGCGCTCGGTCGCCCAGATCGCGCTTAACAGAAAGCATCCGAACAGCAACTCGGAATAAAGCGTGACCGCCAGAAACACGAAAGTGAACGACACGAACATCATCGCGGCCGCCAGCAGCGTTCTGCGCCACGATAGTCCCAGTTGCCGCAGGACCAAGAACAAAATCGCCAGATACACGGGCAGCAAACAGTCTTGAAAAATCGAAGCCACCACCAGAGTGCGCGGAAAATCCGGCTGCACCCGCCACGATAGCGACAGGAACAGAGGAAACAGAGGCGGATATTTCGTGGCATACGGCTGCCCAGGGAGGCTCGGTTGCCGGTATCCTCCGCCCGCGGCTAGCGACTTCGCGGTCACCAGGTAAACGCCGTCGTCCCGACCCGGTCCGAATTGCGACTGGTCGCGACCATCCCAAACCGGCTTGGCGATCAGAGCCAGCAGCAAAACGAACCCAGCTAGCGCGATCACCCTATTGTCGATCTTATTTTTTGAAATCAACCGCGTAACATCCTATTCGTCTTGCTGTAGTTTTCGTTATTTATCATTCATTCTAGAGGATTTATGACTGAAACCAAACTTATATTCCAAATCAGCAAGATCGTGAAATGGAGGCGCGTCTGTCGCCCAGGCCGTGGACCAGATCGCCCTCCTGCTGGATTCCTTCGACCCCCCGGAGCGGTCCCTTTATAGGGCGCGCCTCGCTGATTTCGTCGACCAGCAGCTGGGCATGCTTCTTCAACGCACCCGCCTGGCCGAGCGCCGGGCGCAACTGAAACGCGAAATCGCGCAAATTGAAGAAGACTTGGCCACGCGCAAACTCATGCCCGCCGAGCCCTGGCGCCGGCCGCCGCCCAGCGCTGGATCGTCCAGCAGAGCCAGAAAACAGGTCTTTCAAAAAACGATGTCGCCGAGCGGATTATCGCTTATTATCAAGCAACGGCCTTACAAAGGATCGCCTGATGAAAATTTTCACCATCCCCATCCTCGTGGTGACCGCGCTTGCCGCGGATAGTGTCGAACAATATCGCGCCCAGCGCGAAGCGTCTCTCAACCAGGACGACGGATGGCTCACGGTCGTCGGCCTGTTTCGATTGAAAGAAGGCGACAACCGCGTCGGGGCAGGCGAGCCTAATGAAATCGCCCTGCCCTCCACTGCGCCTGCCCACCTGGGAAAAATCACTTTCTCAAACGGCAAGGCAATTTACTACGCCGAGGGCAAGCCCGGCACGGAACTCAAACCCAATACCGATATCATCCGCACCGGCAAAGTGAGCTTCTTCGTTATCAAGCGCGGCGCGGAGTACTTCATCCGCGTGAAGGATAACGACAGTCAGATCCGCCGCGACTTCACCGGCTTGAAGTGGTTCCCCATCGACCCATCGTGGAACATCACGGCGAAATTCACGCCCCACCAGCCGCCGAAGACCATCCTGTTCGACAGCCAGAATGGCGTGAAGCAGCCGATGGTCAGCCCCGGCTACGCCACTTTCACGCGCGACGGGAAAGAATACCAGCTGGAGCCGGTCATCGAGGGCCACGAACTGTTCTTCATCTTCCGCGACGCGACCAGCAACAAAACCACCTACGGCGCAGCCCGCTTCCTCTACGCGGATTTCGCCAAGGACGGCATGGTGACGCTGGATTTCAACAAGACCATCAATCCGCCGTGCGCGTTCACGCCATTCGCGACGTGTCCGCTGCCGCCGCCGCAAAATCGCCTGACGCTGGCAATTACGGCAGGTGAGAAAAAATACTCTGACGCGATCGAATCCACTCCCTGACGATTCGCGGTTAGGCCGCCGCCGCGCGAGCCCCATGCGTCAGCTTGGGGCTATTCTGGTCACCGAGTTAGCCCCAAGCTGACGCATGGGGCTCCAACGCGTTGAGCAATCCGGAAGGCTAAAATAAAGATGTGCTCCGCGGATTACCGTTCCTGCTTCTTGTTTCCCAGGCCCTCAGCGGAACTGTTCAATCCCTCCCCGCGCTGCCACCCGCGACCTTCGTCACTGCTATTCAGGTGGACGCCGCAGGATACATCTACATCGCCGGCGAATCTTACCCCGGAGCGACCGGGCACGCATTCGTAGGGAAGCTTTCGCCAGACGGTTCACAGGTCATCTGGTGGACCAAGCTCGCCGGATCCGCGAACGATAGTGCGGCCGCGATTGCGCTCGGCTCCGATATTTCGGTTTACGTGACCGGTTCGACCTTTTCGACTGACTTCCCCACCACGCCGGGCTCCATGCAGCCCAATTCTTCCGTCTCCGGGCAGAAAGGGTTCGTGGCCAAGCTCAGCCCCAACGGTACGGTGCTTTACGCCACCTATATAGGGGGATCGGCCACCCAAACCAACGGCGCCGCCATTGCGGTCGACTCCTCGGGAGATGCATTCATCACCGGCGGCACCTACGGCTCATTCCCGACCTCGCCCGGAGCCGTCGCGGGCGGTACGAGCGTCGACAACACGACGTTTGTCCTCGAACTCAATCCAGCTGCAAGCGGGGCGCCAGTCGCCATCACCGGATTCGGTGGTAGTGCGATTGCGGTCGACGCGCAAGGCAATATATACGCGGCAGGGGCGATACAGTTTCCGTCCTCGGCCGTTCCCACCACCCCCCGAGCGTTTCAGACCGCCGCCCCTCCCCTCGCGTTCTGCTACGAATCGGTCAGTGCTCAGTTCCCTTGCCTCTCTCAGCACGTTGCCAAGATCGATCCGACTGGGACTAAATTGATCTATGCCACATATCTGAACGGCTCGGGGGGCGCGACGCCGTCCGCGCTCGCGGTCGACCCGGAGGGAAACATCATCGTCGCAGGCAGCACCAGTTCCATCGACTATCCCACTACGCCGGCAGCTTATCAGCCAGAGTACTTCGGCAGTCCGGCGCAGAATGCTATCCCGTACTCCTGGGAAGCACCGGTCTCGGGCTACGTTACGAAATTGAACGCCGACGGCTCCGGCCTCATCTGGTCGACGCTTTTCGGCGGCTCCCACGACGATGCGGTGACCAGCATGGCGATTGACGGGGCCGGAAATATTCTGCTCGCGGGCCACGCTGCATCGAGCGACCTGCCCGGCCTGTGGCTGGTGTCCGTCGACTCGCGGCCGACGGCCAGTAATCCGCTGAACTTCGTCGCCCGCCTGAGTCCCGACGGCTCCACGCTTTCGCCAACCGAGTTGCTGCCATATAGCACCGTCCCCGTTGGCGTCGCTGTTCGCGCCGATGGAACCGCGGTGGCCGCGTCCCCGCTTGCGATCCTCAGCTTTTCAACGATCGGACGCGTCACGGCGATAACCGATTCCGCCGACAACGCGAGGATTGTCAGCGTCGCGCCGGGCCAGTTGTTGACGCTCCTGGGGACGAACCTTGCGCCCCCTGATCCCGCGTATCCGCCCACAGGATTCCCGGCCGCGTTCAACGGCGTGACCGTTACCTTCAACGGAATCCCCGCGCCGCTGCTCTACACTTCCGGCACTCAGGTCAACCTGCAAGTGCCTTACGAGGTCGCGGGCCTCTTCCAGGTGACGATGCAGGTTTCGAGCCAGTTCGTCTCGCCGACCGTTTCGGAGTCGTACATTCTCGCCATAGTCGAACGCCAGCCAAGTGTCTTCCTCGCCGCGAGCGCCTTCAGCCAGCCCATCTTCGACAGCGCCGTATGCAACGGCCAGACTGTCTCCGGCTTGCAACCCCTGGCGCTGAATGCGGACGGGACGCAGAACAGCTGCGCCAATCCAGCCGTGTCCGGTTCCACCGTGACGATTTTTCTGAACGGCCTCGGCGTCACCAACCTCGCACCGGCCACCGGGGTTATCAGTTCCTCGGCCCTCGCCATCACGCCGGCAGCAGGCTCCGGGACCCACCTTCTCCCGACCGCAACCCTCCCTGGCTCGATAGCAAGCATCGCCCAGGTTCAAATCCCGGTTTCCTCAACGGGGAGCATCGCGCTCCAGGTCGGGACCTTCCTGGTGCGCGGGCCGGGCATCCTGATCTGGGTTCGCTAACAATTCCCCGCTTCCTGCGGTCACGGCTCGGCAGCTCGCTGATAACCGTTAGCGCCGATTCCGAGCCGCGACCGCAGGAAGCGGAGCACTACCCGCCCGGCACTTCCCCGCCAAGCCCCGTGTTATGTGTAAAATAAGGAACCAGTATCGGCCTCAGCATCAGCTCAAGGTTGCCCAGGTTGACAAGCCCAGCGAGGTCCGGTATAGTTCTGAAGTACTGACGTATCAATAGTTTGTCGGAGTTCTGGGCCATGGCCAGCAGCGCGGATAAACAAGCGATGGACGTAGACTTCTCTTCTGAGGAAGATTACGAACATCTCATCGAGGACTATAGTCATCTCGCGCCTCCCTCCGAAGGGGAGCTGTTGCAAGGCCATGTCGTAAAAGTCACTCCTCAGGAAGTCATCGTCGATTTCGGCTACAAGCTCGAAGGCCTGGTGCCGATTGAGCAGGTCAGTCAGCCGGACGGCACAGTCCCTTTTAAATCGGGAGACGCCATCGACGTGATGATCGACCGGTCCGGCCCTCAGCCCGAAGGCTACGTGCTGCTGTCGTTCTCCAAAGCAAGCAGGCTGCGCATTTGGGACAATCTGGAGCGCGCGATGCGCGACCAGTTGTTGGTCTCGGGGCTGGTCACCGAACGCACCAAGGGCGGCCTGATGGTGGACGTCGGCGTGCCCGCTTTCATGCCCGGTTCGCAGGTCGATTTGCGGCCCATTCACGACCTGGACCAATTTCTCGGTCAGGATATTCCGGTCAAGGTTCTCAAAATAAACCGCCGGCGCGGCAACGTTGTGGTGTCGCGCAAGCTGGCGATTGAAGAGGAGCTGAAGGCTCGCAAGCACACTGCCATCGAGGTTCTGGCAGAGGGCGCGGTGGTCACTGGAACGGTGAAAAACCTTACAGAATATGGCGCTTTCGTCGACTTGGGCGGCATCGACGGCTTGCTCCACGTCAGCGATATGTCGCATGGCCGCGTGAACCACCCATCGGAAGTGGTGCATGTCGGCGACGAGATCACTGTAAAGATTCTTAAATTCGATCGCGAAAAAGAACGCATCTCGCTGGGCATCCGTCAATTAACGCCGGATCCTTGGGAGACGCTTCCGCAGCGCTGCCCCGCCGGAAGCCGCATTGTGGGGCGCGTGATGAGCGTCACCGATTACGGCGCGTTTGTCGAAATTGAACCTGGCGTCGAAGGCCTGATCCACATTTCGGAGATGACCTGGAGCCGCCGCATGAAGCATCCCAGCAAGGTGGTCAAGGCCGGAGATCAGGTGGAAGCGGTGGTGCTCGAAGTGAAGGTTCGCGACCGCCGCGTCTCGCTCGGCATCAAACAGCTTGAGGCGGATCCATGGACTACGGTGGGCGAACGATATTCCATCGGTTCCGTAGTGGAGGGCCGCGTGCGCAAGCTGACCGACTTCGGCGCGTTCCTCGAAATCGAAGACGGCGTGGACGGGCTGGTTCATGTCTCCGACTTGTCCTGGACCAAGCACATCAAGCATCCTTCGGAGCTGCTCAAAAAAGGGCAAATGATGCAGGCGGTAATTTTAAGTATCGATGCGCCCAACCGGAGACTCTCTTTAGGTGTGAAGCAATTGCAGCCAGACGCGTGGGAGGGATTTTTCCGGTCGCATGAAATCGGCGACCTGGTGCGTGGCCGTGTGTGCCGCGCCGCGGCGTTCGGGATGTTCGTGGAGTTGGCGCCTGGAGTGGAGGCGCTGTGCCACAAATCGGAAATCCCCGCCATGCCGGACAAGGCCGTCGCGGGAGAAAGCACTCTGCCCATCGGCGACGAATACGACTTCAAAATTATTAAGATGAATGAGACGGAGAAGAAAATAGGATTGAGCCTTCGTGCCGTAGCCGAAGACGAGGAGCGCACGCGCCTGGAAGATTATCAGCGCCAGGCCGCGGCAGCGACCATGACCATCGAAGAAGCCATGAATATTCGCGGAAAAGGGGAAAGCCGGTAATGACCAAGGCTGAATTGATCGAAGAAGTTTCTCGCGTCGTGGAAATGACGCGCAAGGATTCGGAGGTAATTGTCGAAGCGATTTTCGATAGCGTGGTGAAGAGCCTGCGCAGCGGGGATAAGATCGAAATTCGCGGCTTCGGCAGCTTCCGCACGCGACAGCGCCAACCTCGCGTGGGCCGCAACCCGAAAACGGGCGCGCGCGTCGAAGTCCCGGCGAAGCGCATTCCGTACTTTAAGCCGTCGAAAGAGCTGAAGGACCTGGTGAACGAGGACGGCCGCACGCCGGACGCCATTATTCCCGACGGAACCCCCATGTAAATGGATCGTCTCTGGAGCCCGTGGCGCTACCGTTACGTCTCAAAAAAGGGACCCGAAGAATGCATCTTCTGCGTAAAGAATGAGTACGTCATTCATCGCGCGGAGAAGAATTTCGTACTGCTGAATCTGTATCCATATACGAGCGGTCATCTGATGATCGCTCCCTACGCGCACGTGCCAACACTTTCCGAGTCCGATCCCGGCACGTTGCAGGAGATGATGCTGTTAGCGCAGCGCGCCGAAGTTGCGCTCAAGAAAGTCTACAATCCGAGCGGCTTCAACATGGGCCTCAACATCGGTGAAAGCGCCGGAGCAGGCATCGCCGGCCACATCCATATGCACGTGCTGCCCAGGTGGCCGGGCGACGCGAATTTCATGACGACGATCGGGGAGACTCGGGTGATCCCGGAGGATCTGGAGACGACGTATAAGAGGCTGCTGGAGGCGTTTTGACATGAACCGGCGCTCGTTCTGCCAACTCACGGCCCTGGGCGCGATACTCGATTCCTCCTGCGCGGGCCAACGCCCGGAAGTCTTTAAGGCGGTCGAGGAAATGGCCCATGAAAACCAACTGGCCATTATCGCCGGAGGTCTCTCGATCTTCGATCCAGGTGGTGCCGCGTGTGGCCGGATCAGACTTCCGAAGGATGCTTTCGATGTGAAAATATCGCCCGATGGAGAAAGTGTGGCGTGGTGCCGACTAGCGCCCTCACATCCGGCATCAGAAGGCTACGCATTTTGGACCGATGTGACCGGTCAGATTAAGTCGATCCGATTCGACGGCTCGCCCTCGGCCGTAGCGGTGTCGTCCAAGACCCGCAAAATTGTGGTGCGGCTATCCACAAACGGGCGATTCCAATTAATCTTCATTGATGTCGCGAGCGGCGCACAATCCGACCTAACCCCACCAGACCTCGGGATTGATCTTCGGAGACTGGAACGTATGGGCATCTCAGGTCAAGGCGACCGGCTAGTCATCTCATCAGGAGGCACGTTCATTGTGATCGACGCTTCAACAAGGAACGTCTTGCTGCACCGGCGGGGCTACACGCCGTCAGTTTCCCCTGACGGAATGAGCGTCGCGTTTACAGAAGGCCACGACCTCTATCTGCACAACATCGCGACGGGCTCAGAAAGGAAGATGACGATCGGAAGGCGAACCGAGTCTGCCGGCGGCTGGAGTCCGGATGGGCGATTTCTCCTGGCCGGCGGGCGGACGCAGGTTTCGCTCTTCGACTATCGACTGATCGCCGTTGACGTGGCCGCTGACGCCTTCGCGGACCTGATGAGACAGGAAGGCGAAATGTCATCGGAGCATTACTGGATACGTCGCCAATTTTGCGTGTGAGCTTAGATATGAAGAAACTAACTAAGACTCAAGTGAAAGACCTTGCAACCCTGCGAAAGATGAAGGATGAAGATATCGATCTTTCCGACATCCCGGAAATAACGGACTGGACGAACGCCGTTCGGGGCAAGTTCTATCGCTCGGTGAAGCAGTCGCTGACGATCAGGCTGGATGCCGACATCATCGCTTGGCTGAAATCGCAGGGCGCCGGATATCAGACTCGGATCAACAGCCTGCTGCGAAATGCAATGGCGAGTGCGCCTCGCCGCCGCGGCTAGAGATTCCTCTTCAGAAAACTGCAGATGTGATAGCCGTCCATGAATTTGAACGGCGTCTCGCCCATCGTGTAATGCCCGCAGGGCAGAACCACGACCTTGTGATCGAAGCCCAGCTCGCGCGCGCGTTCGATCACCTGTTCGGAGAAACGCACAGGAAACGTGGTGTCGTACTTGGCATAGATGAACAGCGTCTTTTTCCCCAGCGTAGCGTAGCGATCGATGTAATACGGAGGACTGACCGCTTTCCATGCCTCGCGCAGCTCTTCGATGGTGACCGAGGTTTCCAGGCTTTGGCGGATGTGCTGCGTGGATAGTCCTTCCCAAACCACGTCGGCGAAATGAGTGGAGCAGTGGTTGTAGACGTTCACCTTCAGCCGCTGATCGTGCGTGCTGGCCAGAAACGCGTAACATGACCCGAGGCTGGTGCCGCAGATGCCGATGCTTTCGTGACCCTGCTGCTCCAGCCAGTCGATCGACGCGCGAACGTCGATCACGGCCTGGCGCGTTGCGTCGATGGTGCGGGCGACGTTGGCCGAGACCGCGTAATCGGCGCGTTCGAGTTCGGCGGGCATGCGGTAATCGTGATACGGCAGGCTGACGCGCAGTGCCGACATGCCCAGCTTGGCCATCCCCGCGCACAGAGCTCCATGCTGTCCGGCGGAGGCGTTCCAGTGCGGTAAAACCAGCACCGCGACTTTGCGCTTGCCCGGTTTGTCCATGGCCGGATACCACTGGCCGTGGACAATGTTGTTCTCGGGATACGGCGTTCTTATGGGGCTGGTGAACCGGAGAATTTTTCCGTCGAGCTCAAAATCGGAAGGCGTTTTATAGGAGAAAAATTCGTCGCTCGACTCCAGCACCGCTTCGTTCAAAACGCGCAGATACTCGGCCGGAGTGTGGCCGTTGCGGGGATTCTCGAGAGCCGTCGGCCAGTTTCCTGTCCATTCCAAGCCCCAGTCAAACGGCCGGACTACGCGATTGGTGGCGCGGAAGCAGAGACGATTTTCCCAATCTGTGATCCATCTTGCATACAAACTTGGCATCGATTCACTACTAGGTTAGCAAGACGGTGAGAGGAGACGCGCGCCGGAACGATGCTCTGCTGTCGAGCCCCGGCGCGCGCAAGGAAGGAACAAGCCGATAATTAACCAGCCGCAGCGCTAATTAACCAGCCGCAACGCTGCCGGCCCCGCGGGCGGAGCCGAGGACTGAGTGCGGAACTCGTATTGTTGAATCTCGATGGCGGCGCGTCCCCCTTCGAAGCGGACCACGCGTCCGCGCGCGACCAGTTTGAGGGCGCATTTATTGTTCAATTGCGCAGGCCAGCTGATGGCAAGCTCCATCCGGCGTCCGGGCAGCAGCATATGTTCGACGGTGAAGAGCACACCGGAGCTCGATATGTTGATCGTTTTGCCGTCTCCCGTCTCTTCACTGCTGCGCTTGTTCAAGACTCGATACCGCACTTCGCGCTCAATCGGAAAGCGATCCGAATGGCGGCGGTCGGCTTGCGCGTTGTCGTTTAGATTCACTTTTTCTCCCTCGACATGCCGTGAGCGATGGCGCCCTGCGACTCTAAAAGTGTGCCTTTTCTGAAATGTGTCTGCAATAGGGTACGCGGCCCATTTCGGTACGGTACACGGGTAACAAGGAGCCCCACCCGAGCGTCCTAGCTGCGTTATCATCTTTCAATGCGTAAACAACTTCCCATCGTTATGACTTTCGTTCTGGTACTGACGGCCTTCGGCCTGGGGTACGGCGCGGGTGCCAAGCGAAAAGCAGTGACACCAAAGGACTATCCCGGCGGCAAGCCGTTCAGTGCGGGCATGCAGGTAGGCGATACGCTCTATGTTTCCGGGTCCACCGGAGCGGATGTGAAAAGCGGGAAAGTACCGGAAAAATTCGAGGACGAAGTGCAATTGTGCTTCGACAATATCAACGAAGTGCTGAAAGCGGGCGGCTACACATTCGGCGACGCGGTGTCGGTGCAGGTGTATTTGACCGATATGACGCTGTTCCCGAGGATGAACGCGGTGTACATCAAGAATTTTCCGGAGCCGAGGCCGACGCGGACCACGGTCGGCGTCACCGCGCTCGCCGGCGCGGCGCACATGGAAGTGACGGTGACGGCGAGGAAGTAGAGCGCCTTCTAGGCTAGGCTGTTTCCGACGCCCGTCCTAAAGGAAACTCCATCGACGACCGCCGCAGCGTCCGCCACATCGCGACCGCTGCTCCCATCGCCAATCCCATCCCCATCCCCGCCATCCGGATCATCCATGGCGAGGTATCCGGCTGCTCCGGCAAGCTCGCTGGATCGAGCAGCTCCAGAGACTTATCGTCCTTCCGGCCGTATAAATCCATCAGCTCCTCCGCCTCGGCATGCTTCTGCTCCGCCGCTTCCAACTGTTTGCGTTTCTGGTCGAGCGAACGCGCCAACGCCGCGTATTGCGGACTCGACACTGGCGTCGCCCTCACGCGCTCATTCAACTCGGTCCACGTTTTTTCAAGCCGCTCCGCGTAATCGCGGAAAAACTGCGTCGTCGCGTACGCCAAACTTGACCTCTCCCGTATGGATTCATCGATGATGCGGCTTACCATGTCCTGCGTGGTCTTCTGCGAGAGCGACGCATCCGCTTCACCCGACGGCCAATCGCTGTAAGTGAACGTGATCCGAATCACATTCGCCCCGGCCCGCTCAATCCGCATCGATTTACGGAACTCTTCGGCAATCTCCTTCACCGGAACCCGATGCCGCATGTTCGGATACAGGCCGAAGCGGTCCACAATAATCTCGATCACCGCGCGCGACAGCACCACCGGCGTCACGCTTTCGAGCACGCTCTCAACGCTGAAGCTATCGCGCGGCAGCAGGCCCTGCGAAACCATTACCGGAGACAGCCGCAGCGTCGCCTCCGACGTGTATCGCGCTGGCATCACCGCCGAAGCGAGCCACCCCGCGGCTAATCCGACCATCGCCCAACCAGCCGCGCGCACCCACCACCGCTTCCTCAGAGGCACGCCGAATAATCCGCCGATCTCGCGAGCCGTAAATCGCGCATAGGCCCACCATCCCCGTGCCCTCGCGTCCATCCGAGCCTCCTCGAACGTCCTCCGCATGTCCTCGGTCAGAGCGTCCTGGGTTTTGAACGCGCTCAATAATCGGTACAGATACGCGAGCATCTAAACCTCCCCCCGCGCCAGCCGCGTCGAGGCCAGCCTCGACAGCACCTTCATCCGGTCCACTTCATCGCTCAAAACATTCTTGCCCAACGCCGTCAACCGGTAGGCCTGCCTCCCGCGCGGCGCATCCGCCTCGCGAAAATGCTCAATCCACCGAACCTCCAGCATCCGGCGCAGCGCTCCATAGAGTGTGCCCGTGCTCATCCGAATGCGCCCATTCGAAAGCATGTCGACATCCTGCAGAATGGAATACCCGTGCCGAGGCTCATCCGCCAGGCTAACCAGGATCAGAAACACAGGCTCCGAAACAGGCCCGTTATGACGCTCTACGACATGTCGCATGCCGCCATTATACACAAGTCAAGCGGGTAGCTCAACCTCAAAAGCGCCGCGCTTCGCAAAGTCGCGTGCGAAGGGGGGCGACCATACCTGAAGCCCGCGATATCCCGGAGTGTGCGCCGCCAACCCTTAAGCCGGCAATTCGACTTCGATCTGGTGAACCATAACCGCGGGAGGTTGGTCGCGATCGACATTCTCAAAATAAAGTCGGATCGCTTCGGTCGCGAGGGAGTCGATTTCTTCCAACGAGGCTCCGGTAACCAGAATCGTGGGGAGTTCCGGCACGTAGGCGCTGTAGCCCTTCGAATCGCCTTCGATTACCAGGGAATATTTGCGAGTCATGGTTTCGGTTCCTCCACTCCAGTCTGCCTTAGAATAGCGCGATACGCACCGACTCTGACGTCATTTCCGGATTTCCCTGAAACCACGGTTGTCCTTCCATCAGGGTGCCGAAAGATTCGATGACTCCCATTCGTGCGAATATGCCGCCAGCCGTTCTTCTCAAGGAGTTGGATCAGTTCTCGAACCTTGGGGCACTCAGTCTTAGAGTGCGTGCACGGACCAATTCCTCTCGCGCCCACTCATTCTGACTTTTTCGCTCGCAACTCCTCCAGCCTCTGCGCGATCCTCTGCTCCACTCCCCGATCCGTCGGCTCATAGAATTTTCTTCCGCGCAGCGATTCCGGCAAGCACTCCATCGTATTGATCGCGTCCTCGAACTGATGCGCGTGCTGATAGCCTGCGCCGTAACCCCACTGCTTCATCGCTCGTGTCGGAGCGTTCCGAAGCTGCATCGGGACCGGTTGGGCGGGCGATTTTTCCACCGTCTCTATCGCTGCGTTCAGCGCTCGATAAGCCGCGTCGGATTTCGGCGCGACAGCCAGATAGATCGCGACCTGCGCCAGCGCCTGATCGCCTTCCGGGACGCCTAAAAAATGCGCGGCCTGCTGCGCGGCGATGGCTTGTTCCAGGGCCCTCGGATCCGCCAGGCCAATGTCTTCGACGGCCATGCGCACCAGGCGGCGGGCGATGTACAGACGGTCCTCGCCCGCTTCGAGCATGCGCGCCAGCCAGTAGAGAGCGGCGTCGGGGTCGGAGGATCGGATGCTCTTATGAAGCGCTGAAATTAAGTTAAAGTGCTCTTCGCCGGATTTGTCGTAGAGCAGGACCTTGCGCTCGATCACGGATTCGACAGCGTCCTGTTCCAGCACTCCTTCCTGCGCGATCGACGAGGCGAGTTCCAGGATGTTATACGCGGTGCGCGCGTCGCCGTTGGCATAGATGGCGATTTGTTCCAGCAATTCGCGCGTTGCGGACAGTTCGAGTTTCTTGAGCGCGGCTTCCAGCAGCGTGACGATCTCGTCCATGGAGAGCGCGCGAAGGGCGTAAACCTTGGCGCGGGAGAGCAGCGCCGAGTTTACTTCGAACGACGGATTTTCGGTGGTCGCGCCGATCAGGATGATGTCGCCCTTTTCGACGTAGGGGAGAAACGCGTCCTGCTGCGCTTTATTGAAGCGGTGAATTTCGTCGATGAAGACCACGGTGCGGCGGCCGAGTTTTCTCGCTCGCTCGGAATCGACCATGACGGCTTTGATTTCCTTGATGCCGGAGAGGACGGCACTGAAAGGGATGAAATCGGCTCGGGTGAGGCGGGCGATGAGGCGCGCGAGCGTCGTTTTACCCACGCCGGGAGGGCCCCAGAGAATCAGCGATTGCAGCTGGTCGCGCTCGATCTGCACGCGCAGAGGTTTTCCCGGCGCGAGGATGTGCTGCTGACCGACGAAGCCTTCCCATGTTTCAGGGCGCATCCTCTCGGCGAGCGGTCGCTTGCTATCGTCAGCGAGAGATTCAAGCGGAGCGGAATCGAACAGGCTCATGTCGAATTCCTCTGGCGGCGGGCTTCATAAAATAAGATGCCTGCGGCGACGGCGGCATTCAGAGATTCCACGCCCGTGGTTGGAATGCGGAGGGGGATCGCGCGGGTCTCAAGGTGATGGCTGACGCCGCGGCCTTCACTGCCGATGACGATGGCGCAACTGGTTTTAAAATTCGCGTCGGAGACCGGCCGTACAGCGCGTGGCATCGCCGCATAGAGGACGACATGCTTTTTTTCGAGCGCGGCATTGAACAGCGATTCGTCGAGCGCAGCGGCAATAGGTAGACGGAAGACAGAGCCGGCCGAGGCGCGCATGCATTTCGGGTTGTAAGGGCTGACGGAACCTTTCAAGAATGCCGCGCCGGTGGCTCCGAAAGCTTCGGCGGCGCGGAGAATCGCACCGGCGTTGCCCGGATCCTGAATGCCATCGAGAACGGCGACCAGAGGTTTTCCACGCAGAAGCTGATCGAGAGTCCAGGCGGGAGGTTTTACCAGTGCGAGGACGCCTTGCGGCGTTTCGGTCGATGCGAGCGCGGCGAAGTCGGCGTCGCGCACGGTGGCCACTCGCAATTTCAGTCCTTTTACGTGCGACTGAATCGCGCCGGTGACCGATTGGGCGACGATCACCGCGCCGATTTCGGCATTGCTCTTCAATGCTTCTTCGAGCAGATGAAACCCTTCGGCGACGGCGAATCCATCGTCGGTGAGCGAGCCTTTCTGCACCGCGCGGCGCACCTGTTTGAGCAGCGGATTCTTGTCGCTGAGAAGTACCTGCATGGACTCAATTACAATGTCAGCTTAGCGTATTCATGAAACACAGCCTTATCAGGATCGCCGTGGGACTGCTGCTGCTTAGCGTGATCGGGCTGGGCGTGAAGCTTTTCGCAGTGGCGGGCGACATCCGAAGGCAGTCGGATGTGGACGAGGCTCGCCCGGCCGACGTGATTCTGGTGCTGGGCGCGGCGGAGTATCGCGGCAGGCCGTCGCCCATTCTCGAAGCGCGTTTGAATCATGCCCTGTTTCTGTACCGGCAAGAATTGGCGCCGCGCATTATCACCACCGGAGGCAAAGGTGGCGATCCGATGTTCACCGAAGGCGAGGTGGGGCGCGCTTATTTGAGCCGGCACGGGATTCCCTCCGAAGCGATCATCGTCGAATCGGAGGGCGAAACTACGGTTCACAGCACGGCAGCGGCTGCGGAAATTATGCGCCGGATGAACCTGCATTCCTGCATTGTGGTGAGCGACGGATATCACATTTATCGAGTGAAAAAGATGCTGCAATTTCAGGGAATTGACGTGTACGGATCGCCTCGTCCAACCGAGCCTCATCATGGCTGGCGGCAGGAGTGGATTTATTTGAAACAGGCCATAGCATTCGGATTGTGGCGCGTCGGAATCCCGGTATAATAGGGCCAGAATGAGGTTCGCGGTTTCCATGGCGCTGGTGGTTTTGTTGCTGGGGATGCCTGTGGGCTGCATTCTGGCCGCTCATCAGGCTACGGCCGCGCATCCCTGCTGCCCGCGTACCAGCACAAACCTCAAGTGCCCGTACGACTTGTTCGATTCGGCCAAGGCGTCGAGCAACCTGGCGATTGCTGTTGCCCCAGTGCCGCTTGCGGTGCGAATCGATCCTCCGAGTTTGACCGTTTCCGGACCTCTGCCGTTGTTGATCGTGCCAACCAGCGACGATTTGTGTATTTCTAATCGGATTCTCCGAATCTAGAAGTGTTTCCGCAGTTTCCCCCCAAACACACATAGATTTTTTTTGAATAAGGAGAATTGTATGACAAGACTGTTTAGCTGGGCGCTTGCCCTTTCGATGATGGCGGGAACCATAGCGTTTGCCGCCGATTGCTGCGGCGATCCGGCCTGCTGCGCGTCCGGATGCTGCCACCACTGCAACCACGCGAAGTAGCGTGTAAAAAGGAGGGGGCGAAACCGCCCTCTCCTTAATACTTCCGGAGCACGGCTAGCACTTTTCCCTGAATTTCCACCGCGGCCCGATTGACGAAAATCGGCTGCATGGAGGCGTTGGCGGGTTGCAGGCGCACCCGGTCGCCGGCTTCGAGATAGAAACGCTTGAGCGTGGTTTCCATTCCGTCGACCAGAGCGACGACAATATCGCCGTCGCGCGCTTCCTTCGCGTGCTCCACCAGCACATAGTCGCCGTCGCAGATGTGGTCCTCAATCATAGATTCGCCGCGAACCTGCAGCGCGTAAGTGCTGGGATCGCCGGTGAAGTCGGAAAAATTGAGGGTGTCGCGGCCGGCAATCGCCTCGACGGGCGACCCGGCGGCAATCCTGCCAAGCAGGGGAATCTCGAAAGACGCGGGCTGCTGCCGGTGCTGGCGCTGCTCTTCGTAGTATTTGGGCGCGATTTCGAGCGACCGGCTCTGGTTGAAGCCTCGGGTCACATAGTGCTTGGTTTCGAGCGCCATGATGTGCTTATGGACGGTGGCCAGGGACGCGAGATCGAGCCCCTCGGCGATTTCCTCGTAGCTGGGGCTATAGCCGCGCTTTTCCAGAAATCCGGCGAGAAAGTCGAGAAACTCTTTTTGCCGCTTAGTAAGTGCCATGACCCCATTATGGGCGAAGAAAAAGAGAATTTCAAGAAGAAAGTAGCCAGGAGCCAGCAGCCAGTAGCCAGAATGGGCTGTTATGAGTTGATTTCGGCGATCTCGGCTTCGGTCAAACGGAACTCTGCGGCGCCGATTACGCCTTCGATCTGGCTGGCGTTTCGCAGGCCGACGATGGCGGCGGTTACTTCGGGGCGGCGGAGGGTCCAGGCAATGGCGACTTCGCCGGGAGTTCGGCCATGGCGGTTGCCGATGGCGCGGAGTTTTTCGACCAGCGCCAGGTTGCGGGTCAGGTTGGGTTCCTGGAACGCAGGCATGCGGCGGCGAACGTCGTCTTCAGGGAGGGTCGCGACGCGCTCCTTAGTCATCGTGCCGCTGAGCAGGCCGTTGCGCATGGGCGAGTAGACGATCGTGCCGATATTGTGCTGGCCGCAATAGGGCAGGATGGATTCCTCGATGTCGGGAGTAACAAGTGAATACGGAGGCTGCAAGGACGCGGGCACCGCGAACTTGGAAATCCGCGCCAGTTGCGAGGCGTTGCAGTTCGAGACGCCGATGTTGCGGACCTTGCCCGCCTCTTTGAGCCGCACCAGCGTTTCCCAGCCCTCTTCCAGATCTTCGTCGGGCTCGGGCCAGTGGATTTGGTAGAGGTCGATGGTATCGACGTTGAGGCGCTTGAGGCTGGCTTCGCATTCGCGCTCCACCGAATCCTTCTTAAGGCACTTGCCGATTTGGCCTGTCGCATCCCAGACGCGGGCGCACTTGGTGAAGACGTAGGGCTTGGGAGAAACGCCTTCGACGGCGCGAGCGACTACTTCCTCGGAATGCCCGAGGCCGTAGATGGCCGCGGTGTCGATCCAGTTCAGGCCGTGGTCGAGGCCGGCGCGGATGGCGGCGATGGAATCGTTATCGTCTTGAGGGCCCCAGGAAAAGGCCCATCCGGCGCCGCCCATGGCCCATGCGCCGATGCCGAGGGGCGTGATGTGGAGATCGCTGTTGCCGAGTTGTCGGGTTTGCATGTTTATCCAAAATAGCAGGGCCTTTGATCGTCTGTCCGCATGCTCACGCATGGCGGTTCCATGACTAGTGGGTTGTATCATTACCGCGCACTGCTCGCCTGAGTCCCCGCCCTTACGGGACGGGGTTATAACCCCTGGCGTAAGCCGGGGGATTCGTCGGTAACGATATGACCGAGACAGTCCACTAGCGAACCGCCATGCGTGAGCATGCGGACAGATAACGGGCTGCTTGTTATTCTTGATGCATGGAGACACGCCACTCGGTCTGCGCGCTGGATTGTCCGGACACCTGTTCGCTGCTGGTGAATGTGGAGAACGGCACCGCGACGAAGCTGCGCGGGAATCCCGATCACGCGGTGACGCGGGGATTTTTGTGTGGCAAGGTCGCGCAATATCTGGAGCGCGAGTATTCGCCCGACCGGCTGCTCTATCCGCAGAAGCGCGTCGGGAAAAAGGGCGAAGGGCGATTCGAGAGGATCGGCTGGGACGAAGCACTCGATTCCATCGCGACGAAGCTGCGAGCCGTGGCCGATGAGTTCGGGCCGCAAGCGATTCTGCCGTACAGCTACGCCGGAACCATGGGATTGCTAAATGCCCACGGCATGGACCGGCGATTTTTCCACCGGCTAGGTGCATCGCGACTGGACCGGACGATCTGTTCTGCGGCGGGCAGCGCGGGGTTGTCGGCGACGCTCGGATATCGCTACGGAACGGAGCCGGAACAGTTCTCGCAGGCGAAGTTTATTATCGCCTGGGGCGCGAATATTCACGGGACGAATGTCCATTTGTGGCCGTTCGTCGTCGAGGCCAGGCGCAACGGCGCGAAGCTGATTGTGATCGACCCAGTGCGAACGCGGACGGCGGCTCTGGCGGATCAGCATTTGAGGATTAACCCGGGCAGCGACCAGGCGCTGGCGTTCGGGCTGATGCATGTCATTATCGGCGAGGGCCTGCACGACCGCGATTACATCGACAAATTCACGAATGGGTTCGAGGCGTTGGTGCAGAAGGCGAAGGCCTACGATCCGGAGCGCGTCGCGGCGCTGACCGGGATTGCGAAGGACGACATTATCCGATTGGCTCGTGAGTATGCGACGGTGCGGCCGGCGGTGATTCGGGCGAATTACGGCATCCAGAGAAGCGATCGCGGAGGCGCGGCGACCCGGGCGATTGCGGCTCTGCCGGCGCTGACGGGCGCGTGGAAAGAGGTCGGCGGAGGGTTGCAGCTCTCGGTTTCGCAGGCGTTCCAGTTCAATCGCAAGGCGCTGGAGATGCCGGAGCTGGGGATGCCGGCGCGGACGATCAATATGAGCGAGCTAGGGTCGGCGCTGACCGCGCTGGACAAGCCCCCGGTGAAGGCGATTGTAGTGTACAACTCCAATCCGGCTGCGATCGCGCCGGATCAGAATCGGGTGTTGAAAGGCTTCGCGCGCGACGATCTGTTCACCGTGGTGCTGGAGCAGTTTCAGACGGACACGGCCGATTACGCCGACATCCTTTTACCGGCAACGACGTTTTTGGAGCACACGGATTTGTATCTCGCGTACGGGCATTATCATTTGCAACTGGCGAGGCAGGTGGTGGATCGACCGGGCGAAGTGCGGTCCAACGTGGATGTGTTTCGCGAGCTGGCAGAGCGAATGGGATTTGAGGATCCGTGTTTTAAAGATTCAGAGGACGACATGATTCGGGCGCTGCTCAGCTCCGGTCATCCGTTTCTGGAAGGGATCACGCTCGAAAGGCTGGAGCGCGAGCATTCCGTGCGGTTGAACGTGTCGGCCGACGGGACGCCTTTTCTTCCGTTCGCGGAAGGGAAATTTGGAACGGCATCGGGCAAGTGCGAGCTGGACGTGCCGGATTATGTGCCTCCCGCCGAGTCGCGGTTCGGAGATGTTTCGCTGCGAAAGAAATTTCCGCTGGAAATGGTTTCGTCGAAGAACGACGACAGCATGAATTCGACGTTCGGGAATCGCGATGCAGTAGACAAGCAGACGTCGGTATTGCACATCGCGACCGAAGACGCGGAGGCTCGCGGGATTCACTCGGGCGACCTGGTGCGGGCGTTCAACGAGCGAGGGAGTTTGTTGCTGACGGCGGAAGTGGACGGAGTTGTCGGGCACGGCGTGGTGCGTGCGCCCGCGGTGCGCTGGGCGAAGCGGTCGCAAGACGGGCGCAGCGCCAATGCGCTGACGTCGGAAAAACTGACCGACATCGGCGGCGGGCCGACATTCTATAGTTGTCTAGTCGAGGTGGAAAAGTGCGGAGATTAGTGGCGGCGTTCGCGCTGCTGGCGTTGGTGGGTTTTTCGGAGGGTTGCCGTCGGAAGAAGAACGTCAAAGTAAGAGAGGACGGCCTGGCGAGTGTGGTGAACGTGGCCGATCCGGGAGATTCGGCCCAACTCGTCCGCGGATTCTCCAATGTCGAAGCTGACGCGTGGCGCTGGAGCACGTCGAAATTTTCGGTGGTGCTGCGGCCTCCGGCGGGCGCGGCGCAGGACGGCGCTAAGCTGCAACTGATGTTCACGCTGCATGACGCGGTGGTGAATAAACTGGGTCCCGTGACCGTGACGGCGACGGTGAACGGGACGCCGGTGGGCGCGGAGACATTTTCGGCGGTGGGCGATTACACCTATTCGCATGAGGTTCCGGCATCGGTGTTGGGGTCGGATGTGGTGACGGTGGAGTTTACGACCGACAAAGCGCTGGCGCCGACGGAGCAGGATAAGAGAGAACTGGCGCTTATTGTGAAGTCGATCGGACTGGTCTCGAAGTGAGCTACGTGGCGTACGCACTCGTGCGTGCCGCGTCGAGACTCGTCTCGATGCGTGCGCTGGACCAAAGGAAATCTTCAGGCCGCGAAACCAAGCCTGCCTTCACCGGATTCGCCTCAATATAAGCCCGAATCTTTAGAAACTCGTCCTGATTCCGCACCCAATGATCGTACGATTCCTTCTGCCAAAACGGTTCCCCGGTGCGCCCGAGTAGAAGATTGGCCTCGCGAGCCGTCGCGCCCTTCAGCGATCTGAGCAGCCGGTCGGGCGCGACCAGGGGCCGCACCAGCAGGTGGACATGATTCGCCATCACGACATAAGCGCCCAATTCGTAGTGACCTAACGAGACGCCTTTGTGAATCGATGCGGCGACAATTTTCGCGATTTCCGGCTGCGTCAGATAAAGAGGGCCTTGCCTCGGATTGTCCATGTGCCGGTCGAGCCATACGAACGCTTCGCCGGATGTCAGCGTGCTCGGAGGATGCAGATTATGAGGCACGCTGCCGTGTAGGTGCCAGGTAACGAATAGCGGAACGCCTTTGGGATAAATGTGGGGCAAGCGGCGTCGGGTTGTGGGCATGCACAAGTAGTTGCGCGAGGGTCGAAGTTTTCTCAAGCCTGCATCGAGACGAGTCTCGACGCGGCACGCACGAGTGCGTACGCCACCTACCGCGACGTCCAGTAGTTGTATATCGCGACAAAGCCGCCGACATAGACTATCCCACCGAAAATTAATCCTCCGACGACGCGGATGACGCGGTCATACCACGCTTTTGGCTCGCCTCTTCGAGGGGAAAGACCAGAGCGGACAAAGTAAAACGGCATCACTGCAAGCGCGAGAATGCTCAGAAGAAATCTCTCGGCGCGCTCGGCAGGTGGCTCAGTCGGGTCGTGCATGTTCCCGGTGTTAGATTGCGTCGGAGATCGAGGTCAACGGGAAGTCCGTCGCGACGATCGCCGGGGCGACCATCATGCCGCCTTCCAAGCCTCGGACGCGCGTCGTCTGGCCGATCATCTTCGTGTTCTTCAACAATCGCACCGGGCTTTCGTTGAAGCGGAAATTCATGATCGGCGTGGTGATTTTCCCGTTTTCGATCAGGAACAGGCCGTCGCGCGTGAGGCCGGTGTTTTGGAGAGTCTGCTGATTCACTCCGCGGATGTACCAGAAGTGGGTGACTAACAATCCGCGCTCGACCGAGGCGATGAGTTTTTGGAGAGGCGCGTCGGTGCCTTCCATAATCAAGCTACCGGCGCCACCGAAGCCGCCGCCTCCACCGCCACCACCTCCGCCTCCGCGACCACCACCGCCCGAGCCGCCGTTCGGTTTTTTACCGGTTTTTTCGGCCCAATATCGGTCATAGCCGAGATTCGCGATGACGCCTTTATCGACATAAGTGAGCGCCTGCGCGGGTAGCCAGTCGCCGGACCAGGGCGACGAGGGCTGGCGAGGATCGAAAGGATCGCTCCGCAGGGTGACGGATTCGGGAAACACTTTTTCGCCCAGGAGGGTGCCCCCGCCGCGCTTCGATAGGAAGGTCCGGCCTTCTTCGGTGGCGCGGGCGGAAAATCCACCGATCATGAGGCGGACCAGATCGCCGCAAGCGGTGGGCTCCAGGACGACCGTATAGTTGCCGGGCGCGAGCTTTTGCGGGTTCTTCCAGCGGCGGCATTTTTCGATGGCCGCGTCGGCCAGATGGGCGCTGTCGATTTCCCGAAGCTTCACGGAGGGCTGGCCTGCCCATCCGGAACTGGAGCCGTCGGCCATGCGAATTGTTGTCGTCAACTGCGAGTCGCTGGAGTTGTGGAATCCGAAGAGGCCGGCGTTGTTGGCGATGGCGGTGATGCGATGGGAGCGCTCGACCAGGCCCGCGGCGACGAGTTTCTGTTTCATGGCCGCGTCGATGATCGTCTTGACGTGCGGGATCATTTCGGGCGAGCGGGCGTTGGCGGTTTGCTCGTCGAAATCGAATGTTTTGGGAAACTGCTGGGGGCCGACGGGGCTGAGGCGCTCGGAATTAGGCGGCGTCAGAGCGGCCAGCTCCTCGGCCTTTTTCACGGCGGCGCGCAGCGAATCGTCGTCGAGATCGTTGGTGGCGTAGGAGCCTGTGCGGGCGTCGCGCGTGGTCACGATCGACAGGTTGTGGCGTAGGGCGAACGATGCAGTGGTAATACCGTTGTTGGCGAATCGCGTGTACGCCTGTTCCTGCGAGGTGATGGTGACCTGGCATTCGGGGAAGATCGACATCCCGAGAACTTTTTTCGCGATCTTCTGTGCTTCGTCTTGAGTTAGCATTTTTAGTCCGTGAGAATGACGTCGATCGAGCGGAAGCGAGTGGGGGAACAGCCGTGGCTGATCGAATTGATCTGCGTGGGCTCGCCTTTCGCGTCGCCCGTGGTGCCGAACTGGCGCCAGTAGGCTGGTCCCGCAGTGCCGTCGCAGGCTTGCCAGAAATCGGGCGTGCGGGCCTGATAAGAAACGCGCGAAATCATGCCGCGCTTCTTGCCGCCCTTGATTTCCCAGAACGCGTCGCCGCCGAACTGGAAGTTGTAACGCTGCTGATCGATGGAATAGCTGCCGCGACCATCAATGAGTACGCCGTCGTCGATGCCCGCGATCAGATCCTCCATCGTGGTCTCTTTCGGACCCGCTTTGAGCCACACGTTCGGCATGCGCTGGAAAGGAACGGTAGCCCAGGAATCGGCCTGGCAGCAACCGTGCGATTCCTTGTCGCCGACCAAGTGAGCCTGTTCGCGCGTGGTCTGGTAGTTGCGGAAAATTCCTTTGTCGATGATGGTGAACTCGCTGGTTTTGACGCCATCGTCGTCGTAGCCGCAGGTGCCGAGGCCGCGGGCCTGCGTGCGGTCGCCGATAAAAGTGCAGTGTTCGCTGGCGATGCGCTTGCCGATTTTATCGGGCGTGATATAGCTGGTGCCGGCGTAGTTGGCCTCGTAGCCGAGGGCTCGGTCGAGCTCGGTGGGATGCGCGACGCTTTCGTGAATGGTCAGCATCAGATGGTTGGGCATCAGCAGCAGATCTTTTTTGCCGGGCTTGACCGCGGGCGCGTTGAGATGCTCGATCACCTCTTCGCGGAGGCGCATGGCGTTTTCTTCGAGATTCATTTCAGGCACGTATTCCCAACCGGCGGATGCCTGCGTGGGCGTGTAATTGCGCGTGGCCGACGTGCCTGCGTCGCGATCGACCGCGGTGGCCGCGGCGGAGCCGTAGATCTGAATGATCAGCTGCTGGATGGACGATCCTTCGGAAGACGCGAAATACTTGTCTTCGGTGCGGAAATTGATGCTCGCGTTCCCGCTTTGGACTTTTTGATTTTTCTTGATCTCGTTGCAGACGCGCTGGAGAAGGTCGACTTTCTCCTGCATCGAGACGGTGAACGGATCCTTTTCGTGCGGCGTGACCCAGACGTCGCGATAGGCTTTGACCGCGGCGAGTTGCACGGGTTTCGGCTGAATGCTGGCATTGGCCGTGGCGACGATCGCGGCTTCGCCGGTAATGCGCGCGATTTCTTCGGGCGTGACGACGGGCGAGGCGGCGAATCCCCACGCGCCGTTGACGATGACGCGGACGCCGAAGCCGAAGGTCGCGTCCTCGCCGACGTTGGGGACGGACACGGTTCCGCCGCGGCCGGATTGGACGCGCAATCCGATGCGCTGGTCGCGCAGGCGCACAATGCGGATGTCGCAATAGGTGGCTTTATATTTCTTGGCCTCGCGCAACGCAACCGCGCCGAGTTTTTCGAGTTCGGGCGGAGGCGTTTTCGAATCTTTCGGCGCGCCAAACAGGTTCGCGGCGAAGGCGGCCGTCGAGGAGGCGAGGAAATGCCTGCGGGTGAGCATATAAGAGGTTAGTTTACTAGGTGCTCAGGGAGGGCGGGAGGTTACACTTCGCTCTTCATCCGAAGCGTTCGCCTGGATCGAGTACAATCTCATAGTCGGACTAGAATGAACATTTCCGTAAAAGGCGAATACGCCTTGCAAGCGATCTTCGACCTCGCCACGCAGCCCGCCGGCGAACCGGTGAAGATCGCCGACATCGCGTCCAGACAAAGAATCCCGCAGAAATTTCTTGAGTTGATCCTGGCCAGCCTCAAACAAGGAGGCTTCGTCGAATCGCGTCGCGGCGCCGAAGGCGGGTACCGGCTGGCTCGTCCCGCCGACCAGATCACCGTCGGCGAGGTGCTGAAATTCGTCGAGGACGGCAAGAAAGCGAAGCGTGCCACGCCCGATGCATTCACCGACATCTGGAAGCGCGTCGACCAGGCGATCTCCGGCGTGCTCGACCGCACCACGTTCGCCGAACTCGTCAGGCGGTGGAAAGAAATGCAGAACCGCTATGTGCCCAACTGGGAGATTTAATGGTTTATCCCGATAATTCCTTCAGCATCGGCCGCACGCCGCTGGTGCGCCTCAACCGCGTGATCGACGGCGCGCCGGTGACCATGCTCGCCAAAATCGAAGGGCGCAACCCGGCCTATTCCGTGAAGTGCCGCATCGGCGCGAACATGATCTGGGACGCGGAGCGGAAGGGGATTCTCAAACCCGGCAAGGAACTGATCGAGCCGACCAGCGGCAACACCGGCATCGCGCTGGCCTTCGTCGCCGCGGCCCGCGGCTACAAAATTACGCTGCTGATGCCGGAAACGATGTCTCTCGAACGGAGAAAAGTTCTGAAGGCGCTCGGCGCGAAGCTGATCCTCACCGACGGCGCGCTAGGAATGGGCGCGTCGATCGAGAGGGCCGAGGAAATGGTCGCGTCCGATCCGGATCGCTACGTGCTGCTGCAACAGTTCCAGAATCCGGCGAATCCCGAAATTCATTTCAAAACCACGGGACCCGAAATTTTCGAGGACACGCAGGGCAAAGTGGACGTTCTGGTCGCGGGCATCGGGACGGGCGGCACCATTACGGGAATCTCGCGCTACATCAAGCACGAAAAAAGGCATCCTCTGATTTCCATCGGCGTGGAGCCGGAAGGTAGCCCGGTGATTACTCAGGCGCTTGCCGGCGAGGAAATGCATCCGGGTCCGCACGGGATTCAAGGGATTGGCGCGGGATTTATTCCCGGCACGCTCGATCTGACCGTGGTCGACCGCGTGGAACTGGCGGGCGACGACGAATCGATCGAAATGGCCCGAAGGCTGGCCCGCGAAGAGGGGATTTTATCCGGCATCTCCTGCGGCGCAGCCGTAGCGGCGGCGGTGCGCATCGCGCATGAGCCGGATATGAAGGGCAAGACGTTTGTCGTGATTCTGCCGGATGCGGGCGAGCGGTATTTGAGCTCCGTGCTGTTTGACAACGTCGACTGATTTTTGAGAGAAGAGCGGGCGCTTTCTATGGGTGAAAAGGGGTGAGAGCGCCCGCTGTCGTAACGGGGATTTAAGTTATCTGTATAAACGTAACTTGTCTAACTTCGGTTACGACATCTGGAAAAATCTTTTTAATTTTTTTCGACCTGAGCCATTAGCAGGATGCTGAAAAAGATACTTCGTTAGCGCGTGACCATCGGAGACAAAATCACGTCTTTACGTTTTAACCCCTATGCGCGGAAAAGACACTCAGCAAAGTGCGATGTTCAGTTACGTT
>Ga0182024_10001977_pt1 | contig 51694 bp, 52 predicted proteins | sample P32metaG_FD_120480 | JGI IMG/M metagenome (GOLD analysis project Ga0182024, IMG submission 120480) | Permafrost microbial communities from Stordalen Mire, Sweden - P3-2 metaG (Illumina Assembly) | ecosystem: Environmental > Terrestrial > Soil > Wetlands > Permafrost | place: Sweden: Stordalen... | reverse complement strand
GAGAGATAGCCGCGATCGAACTGCATGCCGTCGACGGTTTGGAGTTCAGTCACCATGGTGCGCGACTCTTCCACCGTGATGACGCCATCCTTGCCGACCTTCTTCATCGCTTCGGCAATGGTGTTGCCGATGGTGGTGTCGCCGTTGGCCGAAATGGTGCCGACCTGCGCAATCATGTCTCCGGTCACCGGTTTCGAGAACTTCTTCACTTCTTCAACCACAGCTTCGACGGCCTTCTCGATGCCGCGCTTCAGCGCCATCGGGTTGGCTCCCGCCGCGACGCTCTTCACGCCTTCGCGGAAAATCGCCTGCGCCAGGATGGTCGCCGTAGTAGTGCCGTCGCCCGCGATGTCGCTGGTTTTTGACGCAACTTCGCGAACCATCTGCGCGCCCATGTTTTCGAGCGGATCCTTCAGCTCCACTTCCTTGGCCACGGTCACGCCGTCTTTGGTGATGGTGGGCCCGCCGAATTTCTTCTCGAGAACCACGTTGCGGCCCTTGGGACCGAGCGTAACCTTCACCGCATCGGCCAGTTGATTGACACCGCGCAGGATCGCCTGCCGGGAATTTTCGCTATATACAATTTGTTTTGCAGCCATTGTCAAATCTCCTTTAAACTAAGCTTTCGCCTTCTTCTCGGCTCCCTCAATGACCGCGAGGATTTCGTCCTCGCGCATGATGAGATGGTCGTCCCCGTACGTCTTGGGGACGTCGCTGCCGGAATATTTGCCGAAGAGCACCCGATCTCCCACTTTCACGTCCATCGGGATCAGTTTTCCTTCGTCATTTCGCTTGCCGTTGCCGACGGCGATAACTTCACCTTGCTGCGGCTTTTCCTTGGCCGAATCCGGGATAAACAACCCGCCGACCTTGGTTTGGTCTTCCTCGATCCGTTTCACCACGATGCGATCGTGTAGCGGACGAATGTTCATAGTTCAACCTCCATGTTGGATGTACTCAGAAGAATTTATTCTGGTAATTTGGGCCGTTCACGATGAAGCGAGCCCAAGAATTATTATTAGCACACTCGGGCGAGGAGTGACAAGTCTCAGCTGTAACTAGCAGATTCTATTGACTGCGCTGGTGTTGATTATGGAAGTTTAACGTTCTTTGCGAAGTCATCCCACAGCGCGGCCAAGCCCGCCGATTGCGCGTCGCCAGTGTGGACAACCACACGATACGCGAAATGGATCGACTGCCCCGGTTCGAGTTTCACGCTGCCGTCTTTGGATTTGTCGTTGGTGAAGACGGAATAACCGAACGGATTCGCCGCGAATAATCCGTAGGCTCGCACGTGCCATCGCGCGGGGCGGGAGTTCCCCGGATAGTCGAAAATCGCAACGCCTAATTTTTCGCCGCCGATTTCACCCGAATAATCGACCCAGTGCGACGGCTTGCCCCACACGTCCTTCTCATGCTGCACGCCTTCGGCGTTGACGATCAGTCCGGGGGCGCCAGGGTACACGCGAGTCTGTCCGTTTTCCTTGATGTTCTTGTCCTCGTTAAGCGCGGGATCGAGACGCAGACCGAAGGTTCCATCCTTTTCGTCGGCGAACACCACGGGCACTAGAGCCTTGAGCTGGATGACGACGTCCGTGGCGTTCGCGGCCTTGCCGGGCATCAGATACATCGTGCGCGTCTCTTCAAGGATCTTCTTTCCGTCCGGATCGAGCCAACCGAGTTGCACGCTGATCGTCGCGGACTTGCCGCCGCTCGACTTGAGCAATTTCTCGAACGCGATCCGCCCGCGCGGCGGCGGCGACTTGTACGAGGTCTCGTTATTCCAGAAGTCGATCCCATTGACGTTTGCGTGCGCGAAGAACAGACCGCGATGATGGGGATGATCGGTGGGCTCGCCCCCCACGATTTCGATGGGGAAGCGGCGGGTGACGATGGTTCCCGAAGGCGCGCGCAGCGGGTAGAGGTAGGGCTTCATCGCCTCTCCGCCCTTGAAAATGAAATCGGTATAGGGCTGGCCTTTGAGATCGACATGGATGCGGTCATCCTGCACCTTGACGGTCATTTGCGCAAAGGCGCTCCAGGCAAGCAACGGGAGGATGACGGGAAGCCTCATGTCAGCAGTAGATCACAAAATGGCGTGAATCACAAAATGTGGTGTCTAGCCCCTTGCGTCAGCTTGGGGCTATTTCTGGGCCGCGGGTTAGCCCCAAGCTAACGCATGGGGCTATTTCTATGCCGCGTGTGAGCCCCAAGCTGACGCATGGGGCTCGATCACAATCAGCGACGAGCAACTAATCGGGCCAGATCTCGGCGACCGGGATCGAGACTCCGGGGAACTGAGTGGGCTGAATTTCGGCATCGACGGCTATTTTGGTGGAAACGAGTTTGCCGGCGCTAAGGAGATGGATGTCGACGCTCCGGGCTTTCGGCGAAATGATCCACGCTTCCGGGACGCCTATGCGGGCGTAATCGTCGAGCTTTTCCTGTTTGCGCCGCCTGGTTTCCGACTTGGAAATAACTTCGACGACGAGACCGGGAGGGGCCCAGCAAAGCCCGTCACGCTCGATCACCCTGCCTCTCCAGAAGAGAGCCAAGTCCGGCGAGCGGCACGTTAACGGCTCCTGGCTGATCATCAGTCCGAAGTCCGAACCCAAAATGTGAACTTTCTTCTGATCGAGCTGCCCAGCGAAACACATGATCAGTCTCTGAATAATGAATGCGTGAGGCAGGTACGGCGGCGCCATGGTCAGAAGTTCTCCGTTCACAACTTCTTCTCTGCCGTACTCAACCGTCGGCATTTGGAGCCATTCTTCGTAAGTGAGCGTGCGCGTGATTGTCGCCATGCTGCTCCTGCTAGTTACAATCTACCACCTCGATGTTGCGACGATCGTCGTCGAGCGCGGTCAGACGGATCTCGATTCGCTCCGCCGGCATCAACTGCGGAAATCGCTCGCCCCACTCGATCAGCACAACTGCGTCGCGATCGAAAATCTCGTCGAGTCCGAGCGTGGCTACCTGTTCCGCGCGATCCAGGCGGTATAAGTCGATGTGATACACGCGCGCCCGGTTGGCCACCCCGCCGGATCCATGAATCCCGTATTCGTGAATCAGAGTGAAGGTCGGGCTGGAAACTTCGTCGGGTTCGCCAGCGCCCAGTCCGCTGACGATTCCTTTGGCAAGCGTGGTCTTCCCTGCTCCCAGGTTGCCGATCAGCAGAATTACCGCGCGGCTCGGTAGCGATGCCGCGATGCGGCGGCCTAGATCGATGGTTTCTTGCTCGCAATTGGTCTCGAAAACGCCGGACTCAAGTGCACTCATGCATCGCCCGAGGCAGATAATGCAGTAGATCCGTGGCAAGTAGACATTTGTCGGTGACTTCCTCCGCCCCGATTTCTCCCGCGCGACCGTGCAGCCACACGGCCGCGCGGACCGCAGTTGCAATGTCGTCCGGAAACTGCGCGATGAGCCCCGCGATCAGCCCGGTCAGAATATCGCCCGATCCGCCTTTCGCCATCGCGGGCGATCCGGTCGGGTTGATCCACACCTGGCCATCTGGGAACGCAATCAGGGTACGATGGCCCTTGAGCACCACGCAACAATCGTGCCCGACTGCGAATCCGCGCGCGGAAGCGAGGCGGTCGGCTTCCTTTACACTGCCTTCGATTCCCATCAGACGCCCCATCTCACCAGGATGCGGCGTGAGAATTGTCTGGACGCCTCGGCCGCGGAAATCGGTTCCGGCGATGGAATTCAGCGCGTCGGCATCGATTACGGTGGCCATATTTGCCTCGCCGACCAGCCGCTCCACCAGCTCCCGATTCATGCCGAGGCCCGGACCGATCGCGAGCACCGTCATTTTGTCCAGACTGATTTCGGCTAGCGGCTGCCACATCAATTCCAAGGCGAGTTTCGAATCATCGGCGCAGGCGACCGTTACCAGTCCGGCGCCGGCCTTCAGCGCCGCCAGGCCCGACATGGCCGCCGCGCCCGTTTTTCCTTTCGCTCCGCCGACCACCAGAACGTGTCCGAAATTCCCCTTGTTCGAATCCACTTTTCGCGGCGCGAGTAGTTTCTTGAAGTCGCTTGCTTCCGACAAATTCAGATCGGACTTGAGCGCGTCCCCTGGAATGCCGATGTCGGCGACGATCAGGTTCCCCACGTTTTCCGCACCCTCGCTCAGCAGCATTTCCACCTTAGGTGCCGCGAACGTCACGGTGATATCGGCGCGCACCTGCATCGCCGACGGAATGTCCACCGCGACCACGCTCGCTTTCGGAAAATCTTCATTGATCGAGCGAATCAGCTCCTTGTACCGGCCTCGCACCGGCCCTTCGAATCCCGTGCCCAACAGAGCATCGACGACGATGCTCGCCTTGTGATCGATCTCCAGTTCCTTCGAATCGGCTCGCGATTGGCTTGAAGTCGCCCGCACAACTTGCAGGGACTTGACGCGCCCTTCGAGCAACCGCGCGACCACGTGCCCATCGCCGCCGTTGTTCCCCTTGCCGCAGAAGATCACCACGCGCTGTTTCTTCAGCGGCGAAAACTCCCGCTTCAGCGTATCCACCACGCTCTGTCCGGCGCGTTCCATCAATACCTGACCGGAGGTCCCGCGCTCAATGGTAAGGCGATCGGCTTCGCGCATCTGCTCGGAGGTCACGACTTTCATGCGGCCACTCCCGTCAGCAACTGTTCGAGCTTGCGCAGCCCGTCGGGACGTCCCATCACGATCAGATGGTCGCCGCCCAAAATCTTCGCCTCCGCGGGAGGATTGAACAGCATCTCACCGCTGGCTTTGCGAATCGCCAGAACGATCACGCCGAGTTCGCGCCGCAACTGCATATCCGCGAGCGATTGATCGGCAAACGCGCTCTTCTCGGCGACGCGCACTTGTTCGATACCGGCATCCAGGCCCATGTTTTGCGTGGTGAAATCGAGAAACTGCTGCACGTGCGGCTTCAGCAGGGCCTGCGCCATGCGATGACCAGTACTGTTGTATGGCGCGAACACGAAATCGGCGCCCGCCCGCCGCATCTTCTGCTCGGACGTTTCCTCGGCCACGCGAGCCGATAAGTGAAGTTTCGGATTGAGCGTCTTCGCCGTCAGAATCACGAACAGATTGTCGGCGTCGGAGGCGAGCGTCGCGATGAGCCCCTGCGCGCGATCGATGCCGACGTCTTGCAAAGTCTGATCGTGGCTGGCGTCGGCAAGCACCGCGAGCATTCCGGCCTTGATCGCGTTCTCGACGCGATCTTCATCGCGATCCACCACCACGAACTTCGCGCCGGCTTGCAACAGTTCATCCGCGGCGCCACGGCCCACGCGGCCATATCCGCACAGAATGATGTGGCCCTGCAGCTTTTCGATCATATTCTTGATCCGTCGCTTTCCAAAGAATTGATTCAGCTCCAGCTCAATCACGGTCTGGGTCATCGCCCCAATCGCCAGAAGCATGGTAATCACGCCGACCAAAATCAGGAAACAGTTGAAGATGCGCCCCGCCTGGCTGAGCGGATGGATCTCGCCATAGCCCACCGTGGTTACGGTGGTCACGGTCATGTAGAACGCATCGAACACCGGGTAGTGCTCGATCAGCACGAAACCCAGAGTTCCGCCCCCCAGCGTCAGTGTGAGCGCGATCGCGATGAAGGCGAGCCGCCGGGGCAGATGATCCATCTGTTTAGTTTACGATTAGCGCACCGCTAGCTCACTCTAGCAGTCCACGCACCGCGTCCCAGACTTGCGCGGCAACGGTCGATTCATCGACGGTGCCGTCGATCAGGCGGACTCGCGTCGGCTCATCGGCAGCGAGCTGGTGATACGCGTCGCGAACCTTGCGATGGAAGCTGACTTCCTGCTCGGCAATGCGGGTTTCGATATCCTCCGTCTGGCGATTTCGCTTATGCGCGCGCTTCAAACCGGTTTCGACGTCGACGTCGATCACCAGGGTCAGGCCGGGCACCAGTCCGCGACAAGCAATGCGATCGACTTCGTACACGACTTCCGCTCCGAGGCCTCGCCCAATGCCCTGATACACCAGCGTCGAATCGGTAAACCGGTCCGAGAGCACGATCTCGCCTCGCGCGAGCGCGGGTAGAATCCATTGATCGACGTTCTGCGCGCGGCACGCGAACATCAGCAGCAGTTCGGTGGTCGGGAACATCTCCTGATTTTTCGCGTCGAGCAGCACGCGCCGGATTTGCGTGCCGATGGGTGTGCCGCCGGGCTCCGCGGTTTCAAACACCTCGCGGCCTTCAGCGCGCAACCGCGCCGCGAGCATCCGCAGCTGCGTCGATTTTCCGCCGCCTTCGGGACCTTCAAAAGTGATGAAAAAACCGCGTTGTCGATGCATTTTCTGGCGTTCTTAGCGCACGTTTCGGTGCTAATCGTAGACGAAGTGCAGGACCTTCTTCAGATCCTCCCACGCATCGCGCTTCGCGTCCTGATTATAAGGGCGCAGCAAGTACGACGGATGAAAAGTTACGATCACGGGAATGTCGTGCCACTTATGCCAGCGCCCGCGCAGCCTTGTGACGCCCTCCTTGGTGGCGAGCAGAGCCTTGGCCGCGGTCGAGCCCAGCGCGCAGATCGCTTTGGGGCGAATGGCCATGAGCTGGCGAAACAGAAACTGGCCGCAGATTTCCATTTCCTCGGGCAGCGGAGTTCGATTTTCGGGCGGCCGGCACTTTACCACGTTGCAGATATAAACATCGGCGCGCCGGATGGGAATGCCTTCTTTCGACGTGGTGTTATCGATCATCTGCGTCAGTAACTGACCGGCGCGTCCGACGAACGGCAGGCCCTGGGCATCTTCGTCCGCGCCCGGACCTTCGCCCACAAACACCAGCCTGGCGTGCTCATCTCCGGATCCAAAAACGATCTTGTTCCGGGCTTGCGACAACCCGCACCGGTGGCAGTCGCCGATGTCTTCGATGATTTTGAGGAGCGTGTCGCCGGGCGGCTGGAGCGGCGGCAGGGGCGAATCCTTGAGAAACACAGCTTCAATGACGGGGTTGGGCTGGGCTGCGCCGTGTGCCGCGCCGTGTCCCGCGCCAGCCGCTGTACCAGCCTTCACCGCGCGCTTGTAGATGTCCTTCACGCCAAGGTCGCGATAGAAGCCAAGACGGTCACGAATGTCGTCGCGATTCATTATTGGCACGAGTCATATTCGGCGCGAGTCATTTCCCGGCGTGCAGGACCAGACGCAGCTTGATCATCTCGTCGAAAATGCGGCGCGCGATGAGGCGCTTGGCGGCGCGGCGTACCGGAATCGATTCCCCGGAGCGGGTCACCAGCACGACTTCGTTTTCATCGGAGTCGAATCCGGTGCTGTCCTCCTCCGCTCCCTGAGTGTGTGGCGTGACCAGATTCGCGACGATCATGTCGCAATTCTTGGTTTTCAACTTGCGCCGCGCCTCCGGGATCAGGTTGTCGGTTTCGGCGGCGAATCCAACCAGCAGCCGATCGCCCTTTTTTCCGCCGAGCTCCGCCAGAATATCGGGCGTCGGATCCAGCTCCAGCGATAACCTGGCGGCTGTCTTTTTCTCTTTCTTGGCCGGCGGATTCGCGCGATGATAATCCGCGACCGCCGCGGCTTTGACGATCATGGTGGATTCGTCGAGATGCTTCATCACCGCATGGCGCATTTCGCTGGCGGTCTGGACACGTTCGATTTCAACTCCGCGCGGAGCGGTCAGATTCACGGGACCCGAAATCAGCACCACCCGCGCGCCACGGGAATGCGCCTCTTCCGCCAGCGCGTAGCCCATTTTCCCGCTGGAACGATTGGTGATGTAGCGCACGGCGTCCAGCGGCTCCCGCGTGGGGCCGGCGGTGATGAGGATGACTTCACCTTCCAGATCGCGCAGGGGGGTGGCGGCATTTTCGATAGAGTTCGCGGCGCCTCTGTCAACCACACTTGCGGCAGCTCCCGCAGCCACATTTGCAACCACCGCCGCGATTCTTTCCGGCTCCGCCAGCCGGCCCGGCCCCACCATTCCACATGCCAGCAGACCGTCGTCCGGCTCGACGATGACATGGCCGCGCCCGGCGAGAGTCCGCAAATTCTCGCGCGTCGCCGGATGATTCCACATGTTGGTGTTCATCGCGGGAGCAAGAATTACATGTCCCGTGAAAGCCAGATACATGGTGGTGAGCAGGTCGTCGGCAAGACCGTGTGCGAACTTCGCGAGAAGATCGGCAGTGGCTGGAGCGATCACCAGGATCTGATTTTCCTGAGCCAGGCGGATATGCTCGATGGCGCTCGAAAGGGTATCCTCCGGGCTTGCGGCGGAAAAAAGATTGGTCTGCACCTTGCGCCCCGTGAGCGCGGCGAAAGTGAGCGGGCGCACAAACTGCTCCGCCGCGGCGGTCATGATCACCTCGACGGCGAATCCGCGCTCCATCAGTGCGCGCGTAAGCTCGGCGGACTTGTACGCGGCGATGCCGCCGCCGACGCCGAGGGCCACATTTGTCGAGGCCGCGTTCACAGTTATTCTTCCGGCGGGACTTCTTCCAGCCGCTGAATGGCGGGATCGTCGTATTGCACCAGTCCGCGGCGCACTTCTTCCATCGCGGTTACAGTCGGCTTCTTGGAAGTGGTGGGCAGAAAGCTGCGCGAGCCGTTCTGCAACTGGCGCGCGCGCTTGGCGGCGACAATGATAAACCGGTAGGCGCTCTGCTCCGGATCGTCCGGAATGATGCTGGATGCGGTGTTCTTGAAATTGCTTTCAGGCATTTTTAAAAGACTCCAGTATCGGACGGATTTGTTGTTCCATCCGGTCGCGCCGGCTGCGGGTGGCTTTGACGATGGACGCCAGGATATCCACTGACGCCGCCACCTCGCGATTCACCAGCACGTAATCGTATAACGAATAATTTCGGATCTCTTCGGCTGCGTCGCGCAAACGCCGTTCCATCACTTGATCGGAATCCTGGCTTCTATCGCGCAGTCGCTGTTCAAGAATCTCCCGGCTGGGAGCCAAAATGAATATGGATACCGCGGCCGGAATCTTCCCTTTTAATTGTCGCGCACCCTGGACATCAATGTCGAGCACCAGATCGACGCCCTCCTCTCCGGCCCGATCCAACTCGCTCGCATGCGTCCCGTAGTAATTGCCGAAAACCTCGGCGTGTTCCAGAAACTCGCCGCGCGCCAGCCGCTGTTCGAACGCTTCACGAGTCACGAAAAAGTAATCCTCGCCGTCGCGCTCCTGCCCGCGCGAAGGACGCGTGGTGTAGGAGATGGAAAAGCGCAGGCCGGGTACGCACTTCAGAAGCTCGCGAGTCAGCGTCGACTTGCCCGAGCCGGAGGGCGCCGAGATGATGAACACCGCTGGTGGTTGCCGGATCATTCGGGGCGCGTCATTCCAGATTGAGCGACTGCTCGCGAATCTTCTCGATCGCCGATTTGGCCGAGATCGCCAGTTCCGTAATCCTGAGGCCCGCTTCACCCGCGCCGCTGGTCTTCGAAAGAATCGTGTTGGTCTCGCGATTCATTTCCTGGAGCAGGAAATCCAGCTTCTTCCCTGCCTCGCCGCCGGCCTGGAGCACACCGCCAAGCTGGATCGAGTGTATTTTCAGGCGGGCGAGTTCTTCGCCGATGTCGCTGCGATCTGCAAGAATCGCCGCCTCCTGCGCTAATCGCTGCGGATCGATTTGCGCGCCTTTGAGCAATTCCTTGAGCCGGTCCGAGAGCCGTTGCTGAAACGCGGCCGACGCGGTCTCGCGTACCTGCTCCATTTCACCGGCGGTCGCGGCCACGCTCGCGTTGTGACGCCGCATCTCCGCGGCGATCTCCGCGCCTTCTCGCGTTCGAAATTCGTTTAACTGGCCGAGCGCGGCTTCGAGCGCCTCCATCAGCGCGGTTTCGGCGACTTCCGGCAGCTCCGTCCCGGCTCCCGAGGCGGCGTCGCCGAACATGCCGGGGATGCGGAGAGCCGCATTAACATCGGGGTGTGCGGCTCTTTCCATCGCAACTTCTCCGTGCGCCGCTTCTCCCTGAATTGCACTCGCCTCGCGAAATGCCGCGAGATACTGATCGAACAGGGCGCGATTCAATACTGACGGGCTGCCGGCGCCAGCGCTACCGGCGCTCTGCGGCAGGCTCACCCGAACCTCGACATGTCCGCGAATCAGGCGGGTCTTGATCATTGCTCGGATCGCATTTTCGAACGGATCGGCGGCGTCGGGAAGATGAAGTTGAATGTCGAGCCCTCGATGATTGAGGCTCTTCACACTAACCACCAGTTCACCGTCGCCCAGCGGAAGGCGCACGCGCGCGAATCCGGTCATGCTGCGGAGGGGCGCGGCCGCACCGGAAGGTTGAGAAGAATCTGAGGCTGGAGCAAACCCCGAAGGCTTCCCCGAAGGCTTCAACGAAGACGGCTGCGTCACGGATTCACCACCGGGTTCACCAAAGCTTCCGGCTCCTGGAATTGCATTTCGTACAGCCGTTGATACATGCCTCCCAGATTCACCAATTCCTCGTGATTTCCGGTTTCGCAAATCCGCCCGCGATTGAGCACCACGATCTTATCAGCGCGGCGAACCGTCGAGAGACGGTGCGCAATTACGATCACGGTGCGATGCTCCATCAGGTTCTGTAGCGCCTTCTGAACCAGCATCTCCGATTCGGTGTCGAGATGCGACGTCGCCTCGTCGAGAATCAAAATGGGTGCGTTCTTGAGCAGCGCGCGCGCGATCGCCAGGCGCTGGCGCTGGCCTCCACTGAGCTTTTGCCCGCGCTCCCCGATCATGGTCCCGAAGCCCTCCGGCATCCGCTCGATAAATTCCTCCGCCAGCGCATTGCGGGCGGCGGCGCGAATCTGATCCGGCGTCGAATTCGCGCGTCCATAGCCGATATTGTTGGCCACCGTATCGTTGAACAAGAACGTGTCCTGCGCGACAATGCTGATCTTTTCCCGCAGCGATGCCAGACGCAAGTCGCGAAGATCGCGTCCGTCAATCAGAATCGCGCCCTGCTGTACGTCGTAAAAACGCGGCACCAGGTTCGCGAGCGTAGTCTTCCCCGCTCCGCTCGGGCCTACCAGTGCGACCACCTCGCCACGTTTTACTTGCAGGCGGATCGAATCGAGGACTTGCCTATCCGGCGCGCTCGGGTAATGAAAGCCGACGTCCTCAAAAGCGATCGATTTCTCGAAACGCACCAGCTTCGCGGCGCCTGCGCGCTCCTTGATCTGCTGATCGCGGTCAAGGTATTCGAAAACCTTCTGCGATGCGCCAAACGCCTGCTGGAAAATATTGTGAATGCCTGCCAGGCGCTTCACGGGTTCGTAGAGCAGCATCAAAGCCACCACAAAAGTGGCGAAGTCGCCCGGAGTCACGCCCGCCGTCTTGCTCTGATAACGCATATACCCGAGCAGGCCGACAATAGTGAGCGCGCCAAAAAATTCGATCAGAGGGGATGCGATCGCCTGCTGCGAAACGTAGCGTAAATTACTGCGGCGCAGGCGCTGCGCGCGTTCATAAAACCGGTTCGATTCGATCTCTTCCGCGCCGAAGGATTTCACCACCTGGTGCCCGCTGAGCGTTTCCTGAAGAACTTGGTTCAGCTCGGCGACATCGTCCTGGGCGCGGCGTGTGGTCCCTCGTATGCGCTTCCCCAGGCGTATGGTGGGGACCAACACGAAGGGCAGCACAGTGAGACTGACCAGCGCGAGTCGCCAGTCTTTTTGGAACACCACCCCCAGCAACGCCAACAGCGTGAAGCTCTGCCGCAGCCAGTCCGCCAGAATGTGCGACAGTGCCACCTGGATCTTTTCGAGATCGTTCATGATCGACGACATCACACGCGCCGTGGAGTTGTCCTCGAAAAAATGTGCGTCCTGATACACCACGCGGTCGAACACGGCTTGCCGCAGATCCGTCACCGCGGATAAGCCGACGTAATTGATAAGGTAATTGCCGGCGTAGTCGCACAGTCCCTTTACCAGGAACGCGCCGACGATTCCGATCGCGACCATGCTAAAGACGTTGTGAATGCCGGACGGCATCAGGTCTTGAAGATAGATGGTGTGCTTCCAGATTGGAATCGCATATAGCTTTACCGGCCCATCCATCGATCCAGGATTGAGCACGCGATCGAGAATCGGACCGATCAGCAGCACAGTCAAACCCTGCGCCGCGCCGACGCACGCCATCAGCAAAATCGACAGCGACAGGTGCGGCGCGTAGGGGCGCGAGTAGCGCAGCAGACGCGCCAGCTCGTTTACACGTGGCCCGTTCACGCGTACCGGATCGTTCACTCGTGCCTCGCTCATACACGCACCTTGAGGGCATCGATCGCAGCCAGGACGCGTTCAGAGGAAACGTTCGCGAGTCCCGTGAGAACTTGCGATTCGGTCCGCCACGGCGCCCACGTTGTGGGTTCAGACGAGCCGAACAGCACCACCACGGGCACTCCGAATGCGGCCGCGATGTGTGCGGGTCCGCTATCGTTGCCGATAAACAGGGATGCGCCGGCCATGAGGCTCTTGACGCGGCCGAGCGGCTCATTCTTCCACACGCGAAATGATTCGAAGCGCGAAGGATCGTCGCCGGGCCCGGCCAGAAACACGGGTTCGAGCCCGGAAAGCCGGCGCGCGACCTCGATGAATCGCTCCGCTCGCCAGATCTTATCGGGCGAAGAGGCGAACGGGTGAAACACCGCGTATAGGGGCAGGGCCGGGGGCGGTTCCGCGGCAAGTTTCGCTCTTGGAATCTCCGATTGCGGCACGCCCAGCCAGAACATCGCCGATGCCAAATGTTCCGCCGTGTGGACCCGGCGATGGACCTTCAAAATATCCTGCGCTCGCGGGATTTTGTGCGAATAGATGAAGTTGTATCGATGGTGAGCGAATCCGGCGCGGAATTTCGCACGGGTCGCCAAAGTCAGACCCATGCTGCCCGTGCCGCCGTGGAGGTTCAGCGCCAGATCCGCTTGGCAAGCGGTTTCCCGAATTTCATCGATATCGGGGTTGCCCTCGAAAATCGCCGCGAATTGCGGTTCGACGATCACCGTAATTTTCAGATCGGGCCGATGGTTCTTGAGCAGCGCGAGGGCGGGTGTGGTGAGCACGCAGTCGCCCAGCGACCGCAGACGGATCACGGCGATCCGCGAGCCGGACGGCAGCCGATCGAGAAGACTTTCCACGCTTTATTCTTCGATGCGCGCCTCGTCGACGAGCATTACCGGAATGTCGTCGCGAATCGGATACACCCGTTTGCACTCGACGCACTTCAGGCCGTTCTCGTCCTGTTTCAGCTCGACGCGGGCTTTGCAGAGCGGGCAGACGAGAATTTCCAAAAGATCCTTGCTAATCGCCATGGCAAAGCTCAGTGTATCACTGGCGGAAGGAGTCAAAAGTCAGGAGTCAGTATAGAATCCGGGTGCGGATGGTTCCCGCCACCTCATCCAGGCGGCGCTTGAGATGCAGGGACGCTTCGCGCTCGCCCATCTCGATGTCGATGACCACGTAACCAATGCGCGCGTTGGTTTGCAGATACTGGCCGGCGACGTTGATCTTCTCTTCCGAAAAAACCGCATTGATCGCCGAAAGCACACCGGGTTGGTTGCGATGAATGTGCAGCAGCCGATGTTTCCCAGGGTGCTCGGCGAGGGAAACCTCGGGGAAATTCACGGCTGTTAAAGTGGTCCCGTTGTTGCTGTACTTGATCAGCTTCCCGGCGACCTCCAGACCGATGTTCGCCTGGGCTTCTTCCGTGCTGCCGCCGATGTGCGGCGTGAGCAGCACGTTGTCGAACTCGCGCAGCGGCGAAACAAACTCATCGCCCGCGCCTTTCGGTTCTTTCGGGAACACGTCGATCGCCGCGCCCGAAACATGCCCTGACCGCAGAGCGTCGGCGAGCGCGTCCAGATCCACCACCATGCCGCGCGATGCGTTGATCAACATGCCGTCCGGCTTCATGCGCTGGAGCTCCGCCGCGCCGATCATCCCGCGGGTCAGCGGCGTTTCGGGGACGTGCAGCGTCACCACGTCGGCCGTCTGGAGCAACGCGTCCAGCGTTGGGACCGGCCGCGCATTGCCGAGCGCGAGTTTGCCCTCGATGTCATAGAACAGCACCTGCATGCCGACCGATTCGGCCAGCAGTCCGATCTGCGTCCCGATGTGGCCGTATCCCACGATGCCCAGGCATTTGCCGCGAACTTCGCGGGAGCCATCGGCGGTCTTCACCCATTTGCCGCGGTGCGCCATCGCGTTGCGATGCGGAATGCCACGCAACAGCATCACAATTTCCGCGAGCACGAGCTCGGCCACGCTGCGCGTGTTTGAAAACGGCGCGTTGAATACCGGGACTCCTCGATCCTGGGCCGCGTCCAGATCCACCTGATTGGTGCCGATGCAGAAGCAGCCGATGCCGGTGAGCTTGTGCGCGCCCTCGATCACTTCCGCGCTGATCCGCGTCGCCGAACGGATGCCGATGAAATAGGCGTCGCGCGCGGCCTCGACCAACTGGCGCGGCGGGAGCGACTTGGGATGATAATCGATTTCGGTATAGCCGTCGGCGCGAAACGCTTCCACGGCGCTTTCGTGGACGCCTTCGAGGAGAAGTATCTTGATCCTGCCCTTATCGAGAGAAGTTTTCGGCATTCAGAAGCGATAACTAATATCTCCCGTAAGCATAAACCACCGGTCGCGAATCCCGCCCGAGTTGGCCAGATTCCAGCGCGGCGCCGCGCTCAGCCAGAGACGCTTGCGCCGGTCGATCGCGACACCGGCGCTGGCCTTGAACTATCCGCCCCATGCGCCGTAACCGGTCTCGCCAAAGTCCGTGTTCGGATTGCTGACGGAAAAACGCTGGTACAAGCCTCCGCCGCCGGCGGACAATTCGAATCGGTCATGTCGCAACGGGAGAGTGAATTTGAGGCCGAACGGAACCAGGATGAACCGGTTGTTCTGACCCAAACATCCGGAGGAACCGCACTCCGGCGGGAACGGGTCGATCACTCCGAACACGCCTGCTTCAGCCGTAACATGCGGCGTAATACGGTATCCGTATGTCCCTCCCAGACTCACCGCCGTGTTGGAATCGATAAACGGAGTGAAAACTTGAAAACTCTCGCCGCCGCTGAAAGTAACTTCATTTCGAGGAAAAGACTGCGCTTCCACTACGTATGTTGAACACAAAAGAACGAGAAAGAATCGCATGGCACTCTGGACAGCAAGCCGCCTGCCAATCCGCTTAATGTCGATCGCGAGGATTATCCCGCCCGGTAAAGCATGGGCGGCTGAGACTTGGCCCGAGGCTTCCGCAGCCCCGCGAGCAGCATTTCCGCGAGCTGGCGGCCGTTCAGGTAGGCTTCTTCATACACCGCGCGGCGCTCCTCGCGCGTGAATCCATAACCCAGCCGATAGAGCCGCTCGAGCGACACGCCCACCGCCACCGTTCCCGCGTACGCGATTGCTGCTTTAGGAATCAGCCCGCCGCCAAACGGAACCTTGCCGATCAACTCGCGGGCCAGCGCCCGCCATCCGAACGCGCCCGCCACCAGCGACGCGATCTCCCCCTTCTGTTCCCGGTAACCGACCGGCCGGTCGCTCGCGGCAGCCAGAGAGAAAGCCATCCGCATTTGGTTCATCGTAAGGAACGCGGCGTCCGAGCCGAACTCACCCGCGGCCCAGGGGATGGATATGATACCGGGCAGCACGTCGGGCAGTGCAGTGGCCAGGCAGAACAGCGCGTTCTCTTTCGCGCAGGATCGGATGATGCGGTGCACCGCCTGTTTCCGAAACGGATACAGGTTGCGCGCCAGGGGCAGCATCAGGTCTTGGCGCGCGCGCAGGATCCGCCGCACGCAATCGTCGGGGGCTTCCGGATCGAACGAAAATGCCCGCGCGGGTCGCAGCAGAGACGATTCGTAAATTTCTACGTCGCAACCCGAGCCGCCGCGCTTCAGCATACGCACCGACTGTGCCCGACGATCCGGCGACAGGTGCGCCGGAGCCAGGTAGGTTTCCATCCGGCCCAGCGATTCCGCCGACGCCGCGACGATCGCGATGCTGACCGGCCGGTCGGCAGCCTCCCTGACTGCGCGCGGATTCAGATTGGAGAGGGCGTTTTTTACCTGGCGAAATACGGGTAGGGGCATGGCGAAGAGGGGACCCGGAACATCACCCGCAAGTCCCTCTTCCATTCTATCCCCACACCGATCCTTTCCACCTGGACTTCTTTGGCGAAGAAACGGAGAATGGTTTCGTTCGACGGATGGAAATCCAGCGCGGGCGCGACCAGCAACAATTTGGGCGCGTCCCTGCGCAACCCAATCCCCGGGAAATATCCACGCCCTTCGAACTCTCCGCGATCCAGATGCCACTTCACGCGCATCCAGTAATCCAGCGCTTGCAGAGGCAGGTGGATGTCCTGCGACGCTTTCAATTCGATCACCACCAGGACGCCGTCGCGGTTCACCGCGAGAACATCGATGACGCCTCGCTCCCCGGCGGCGAAATTCGGCACCTGCCCGTACAATGGCGTCGAGAAAAGCGTCGCGTCCAGTTCCTCGATCGACCCTCGAACCTGCGATTCGAGCCAGGCTTCCGGATGCCGCAGGTACAACGGATTCATTCGGTCGCCCGCATCCGAATGGCGCATCGCGGCCAGCCCCAACGCGAGCTGTTCTATTTCGACGATGTGCCGCTCGCTGCCGGCGATGTGCTTGCCGGCATGCTGGGTGTCTATCCCAAATCGCAGTTCGCCACCGACCGCCCGCGCGAATTCGAGGCCGCGCACCGCCAGCGTCACCGATCCATCCATGTTTTCGCGCTTCTGAACGCCGTCAATGCCGGCGATTCGGTCCACCCACGCGATCAGTTCCGGGCGGCTTTCCGCGAGCGGGCTCCGATAGGGAGGAAGATGCGTGTCGAAATTCGTGTAATCGCCGGGATCGATCAGATCCTCGTCGCCGCTGGCGCCGTGCACGAAAGTCCAATAGCGCGCGGCTTCCGGATTCAGGTGGCGAATACGATGGCAGGTGGTCGCCTCCGCACCCACCGGCACGAAGATGGCGAGCCCTTCGATACGCAGTCCGGTGGGCCGCCCCTGCGCTGGTTTAGGCCCCTCTCGCCGGCGCAAATAATCCAGCCAGATCAGCCCGAAACTCAACGCTCCCTCAGGTGATAGCGCATCTTCGTCCGCGCCGATCGCCGCGATTCCTGCGGTTCCTTTACGCAGCAGCGCCCGAGGATAACTCGGCGACAAGCTGTGGTGCAGATCGGGCTCGACGCTCAGTTCGACAATGCGCCAGTCGGGAAATTGCCGGCGAAGCGAACGCCGGAATCGCTCCCGATACTTTAATCGGGCTCCGCGCTTGCCCGCGCCGCGGTTGGATGGATCGGCGAGATCGATCAGCGCCAGCTTGCCCGTACGTGATCCAAACCGCTCGATTTCGAGCTCGAGCATTCCGCGCCGCGCGGCTGCGATTCCGCGTACCCGTCGAACCAGGTTGCGGGTCGCGTTCCAGCATTCGATGACGACGTGGTTTCCGCGCGCCGTGATCGCGAACGTTTCGCGCGTCACCGGCAGCGGATCTTCTCCGGCTTCGATGAGCACCGGCTGTCGGCTGGATGCGAGGAACCGCTCGACGGCCTCGCGAGTTTCCTCGGGACGGATGTTCTTGAAGGCTCGGTCGGGATCGGGGGCGCATCCGGTCATTCATTACTTAGTGCGTTCACAAGCCCGGTTTCTCATTGAATCTCGCGTCTTACCGTTTTTCGCGGACCCCGGCCCCACTTAAAATAGACCTGATGATCATCACTGACAACGAATTTACCGGCCTTGCGACGCCCACCGGACCCATGCGAACCCATGTGTTTCGGCCCGTGGCGCCAGGCAAATATCCCGGCGTCGTTTTTTTCTCTGAGATTTTCCAGGTCACCGGACCCATCCGGCGCGCTGCCGCGATCCTCGCCGGACATGGCTATGTGGTCGCCGTCCCGGAGATTTATCACGAGCTCGAACCGGCTGGAACCGTGCTCGCCTACGATCAAGACGGCGCTGAAAAGGGGAACGCTCACAAGATCGCGAAGGAGCTGGCTTCTTATGATGCCGACGCGAAAGCGGCGCTTGAATACCTGAAGAGTCACGCGGCGTGCACCGGCAAGCTGGGCGCCATCGGCATCTGCATCGGCGGTCATCTTGCGTTTCGCGCCGCGATGAATCCTGAGGTTCGCGCCGCCGTGTGCTTCTACGCGACCGACATTCATGCGAAAAGCCTGGGCAAGGGGAAGAATGATAACTCGCTCGAGTGCGCAGGCGATATCCACGGCGAGCTGCTGCACGTCTGGGGCCGCCAGGACCCGCACATTCCGCTCGCGGGCCGCACTAAAATTCGCGAACGGCTGGAACAGGTAGGCGCCAACTTTTCGTGGCACGAAGTCAACGGCGCCCACGCGTTCATGCGTGATGAGGGCCCGCGTTACGATCCCGCGCTGGCATTTCAATGCTGGGCGATGGTGTTTGAACTGTTCCACCGCCGGTTGGGCGAGGGGGATTTGGAAACGCCCGCCGCTTCCACGGAATCACGGCACTAGCGAACGAAACAGGCACGGCGCCTAATCGAGATGCCTTACGCGTCGAAGGCCGCGAAGAATCGCGGCGCTGCTCGGAGCCGTGTCGCACGCCGCCACAGCCCGCCGCCTCCTCGCCGCCCGCTAGTTTGGTTCAACGAGTCTAGTTCAAGAGTGCCGCGCGTTGGTCGCGTTTCCCGTGCAAGACTCGCGAGATCAAGATCCCGCCCCTTTCTCGCTGGCGGTAATAGATCAAATACTTATCCACCGGAAAACTTCGAAGGCTGGGGCCGACATCGCTTCGGTCGCGGCCCGCTTTCGGCATTCGAGCGAGCATGGCGACACCGGAGTGGATTTGGTCGAGGAGCCGGTTCGCTGTTGAGACGCTGCCCTGTCGAGCTGCGTACAGCCAGATCCCATCAAGATCGGCCCGAGCCCGAGGCGCAAAGCGCCATCTTGTCACGATGCCTTACGTTTTCTTTCTGCCAGCAGTCGCTTTCGGCCGCGCGCTTTGACATCGGCAAAAAACTTCTTGAGACCCTTCTCATCAAGGTCGATGTAATGCCCGCGCGCGATTTCGTCGAAACCGAGCTGGACGTCTTCCCGAAGTCGCCTCTGCTGCCCCTCATCGCGTTCTTTCAGTAGGCGAAGCCCTTCGCGAATCACCTCGCTCGCAGTCTGATACATCCCGTTCTTGACTTTCGCGTTCACTAGCGCTTCGAGTTGGGGCGTAAGGGAAACGTTCATGGCTTGATGATAACAGATTCTGCTATTTTATGTTATCGGTCGAAATGGCCGCCGCGAGGCGTCGAGCCGTCTTGGCAACACAAATCTTCCGATTCGCGTTCATTCGTGTTCATTCGCGGCTAAATCGATTTATGCTGCTTCGTCCACGGCGATCACCAGGCGTTTTCCGAGTATGCTCAGTGCCTTCTCAATCTTCGAAAGCTTGGTCGCATGGCGCGGATCGAGCAGACGACTGACGTCCCTTTCTTCCCACCCAAGTTTGTGCGCAAGCTGAGAACCGCGAATCCCGGCTTCTTTCATCGCCACGTACAGCGCAGCCTTGGCGGCAGTGAGCGCTGGAACATCGATCAGCGTCTCGCCTCGGCGCGGCCTGGACGGAAGCGGAATCGGGTCGCCTCGGCGCAAGCGGCCTGCTATAGCCTCTTCAACACAATCGGCCGCCTGGGATAAAGCATCGGGCAGACCTCCACCCCACGTGATTGCCCGCACGTCGCGGAACGTTACGGTAAACACACCCGCTTCGTTCTCGGGCTTCAATCGCGCGGCGTAGCGAAATCCCTGCACCCGTGCCTCCTAATCCAAGTCTACGAGCTTCAGCCCCAATTGCTTAAGCATCCCATGGAGAGCGCCTTTTGTAATCTCATCTTTGAGAGCTCGTACCGTTGTCATTCGAGTTCCGAAATACAGCAGCCCGTGGCTGCTTTTACCTCGTTCCGCGACCCACGAAACGCTGATGCCCCGCGTTTTTCCCAGCCGTTGGACCCGCCGGACGAGTTCGGCGCCCTTCATCCGTTCACTCTCACGTTAGTGAGTGACTGTTAGGCGCTTAATTTCTCAGCCGTGAAGCCCGATCTTCCGATTCGCGTTCATTCGCGGCCCAACCTACTTCTTCGCCGTCAACACCCGCGACGGGATGCACCACAGAAACTTCATCCCCGACAACTCGACATGGTTCGCGCCGCACTCGCGCAAAACCGCCGCATACTCGCCCGTTTTCAGAATGTCGAAGATCAGCAGCTTCCCACCCGGCTTCAACACCCGCCACATTTCGGCGATAGCCTGCTGCCGTTCTTCTTTCTCCGGAATGTTGTGGATCGCGAGACTCGAGACCACCACGTCATAGTTCGCGGCTGGATACACCAGCTTGCGCGCGTCGCCGGTCTCGATCCGCACGCGATCCGACACGCCTTCGATCTTCGCGTTCTGCTTGACCGCGTCCGCAGAGTTTCCGGACAGATCCTGATCGCTCCAGATGTCGATGCCCGTGGCCTTGCCTTTCGTCAGGCGCTTCGCCGCGGCGATCAGCAGCAGCCCCCGCCCGCACCCGACGTCCAGAACCTTCTCTTCCCCATTGAGCCCGAGTGAATCGATCAGCTCGTCGCGCAGCTTCAGCTTGGCCACTCTGCTCGACCACACCATGAACGCGCCCACTGCCAGAAACGTCAGGCCGATCGAGCCCAACACGCTGAACAGCGCCCAAGCCGGCTCCGGATACTCGCCGCGATTGATCAGGAACATCAGCAGGCCGGTGCCAAAGCTCCACCCGCCGCGCGAGAACATGCTATGCACTATGGGCGGCGCATCCAGCCCGTAATCGGGGTTAGGAGCACCCTGCGCTGCGATCGCTTCCGCCATTAGGTCATTACCTCCGGCACTTTCTGAAAAACAGGGACAGTACACCAATTTCGCACGTCGCGCGCCTCTTACAGTAGTGGCTCAGTTTGAAACCAGCCACTCCAGGATATAGCGCTGGAGCGGCGCCGGATTTCCGCTTCGATGCTGGGTGATCAATGTGGTGTACTCGCCAGCTGGGGGACGCGAATCGATGGACCAGACAGAAGGGAAACCGTAATGCAACATGATCGCACACACGATTATTCTAGCGGCGTGACCGTTTCCATTCGCGTAAGGGTGGATCGTCAAGAAATCAACGAAACTTCGGCCAATAAAATCCACTAGGCGCTGAAGTTCTTCCTTGGTGCTGATCGGGGCCTCCTTATCGAGGGCAGTGATTATTTCCTTGACAAGCGCTGAAAGGCGACGCATTCGAAAAGCCACCCTGTAGGGACGTTCGCCTACCCTGGGATCACCACCCACGCCGACTTCGTATGTTTTAAGACACGGAAAATCCTCGCCACGATGGTGGCCGGCGTAGTAGTCATAGCCGGTTGGCGTTACTTCCCTGAACAATTTTCGATGTGCCAAACGGGTGTCGATGGCCGTAGCCGCCGATGCGATCTTGTCCGTGGACAGAGTGGCCTTCAACTCTAAGGCGCGGGCGGGGACAATCGTAGCGTACTGAGGATGATCCTTGTACTCCCATTCCGGGCAGGGCTGCGCGGGGAGCATGTTACCGAGTAGTTAACTCCTCGCCAGGAGACGGAGCCGCGGTGTGTGTGAGGACTTTTCTCTTCTCGATTGCTTGCGAGAGTAACGCATCTATTTCCGGACTCGGAGGCTGAGGGAAACGCTTCTCCTGAATCGTGTGCAGGATCTCATTCAACTCCGCCTCAGCGGCATCCGTGATGTCATGGATGGCATCGGGGTTGAGCCTCCGGGTCTCTACCTCAATCACCTTGACCAAGTCCCGCACCTCTTCGAGTATCTCCTCGTGGCGACTCAGGATCGATTCATGGCGATGCAAAATCAGGGCACACTCCATGACATCTGCGCGAACAAAATCCAGCGCCGAGGATGGGTAGAAAGAGGCATTAAACTGGATCGGTATATTGACAAAGTTAAACTCTGCTTGATTCTGCGATACATAGGCCGCGACCTGCCGCACAAAATCTAAACCGCTTGAGTCAAACTGCCAAGTTTCAACCGGAGTACTTACCGGACCGGCCTTGATGGAGGGTAGCATTGTTGATGTCACGACTTCTCCTCGGGGGGCTTAACCTGCTCTGCCATTGTCTGCATCTGTGCAGCGGCGCTCTGGATAAATTGCGACAATCTCTGATGGATCATCATTGCGGCCTGAATCGACATTCCAAACCGATAGCTGACGTGAAAATCGATGAGTCCGGGCTTTGCTGGGTTTTCCTGGTATATCTTTGCGGCGGCAGTGACAGACTCCACGGGGACCACTCCAACGTCCATGAATACATCCATTCCCATCCCGGCGAACTCGGCAGAGTTGATAAAAATAGGCGGCTCTTCGCCGCTCCGCATGAAAACTTTGCGGGAAGTCACCGGCATCTGCCCAGGTGGCACCGCAGTTGGAGGAATCTGATCTACCTTCTCAGCCATTTTTTTCTTTGCCCAGCGCGCGATCCAGCGAGCGCAATCTCACGCCTTCTTTTGCCTCCCTACACTTAAGTAGACGCTCCGAAAGGCTCCCAGGAAACCGATTAAAACATCTAAAGCGCTCAGAAGCAAGCCTTACTTTGTAACTGGATTTCTGTGACTCGACCTTACGCCACGTCTTCTCCGGGGGAAGAAGCGGCGGCTGGCGCCATTCGATCTGACCAAAATGTTTGGCCTCTGCTCAGTATCCAAGGTCTCAAACCGGCGCCTCCACCTCGACCGGCTCCTCTGGCTTAGCCGCTTCCACCACCGGCGGCAGCGGCTTCTTGAATTTGCACTCCGCGTTGGGACATTGCGCCATCGGTCCCGCCTTCAAAAACTTCTCGATCAGGTAGCCCGATCCGCAATCCGGACATTTCTCGGGAATCGGCTTGCCCCACGCCACAAAATCGCAATCGGGATAGCGATTGCAGCCGTAGAAGGTCTTGCCGCGCTTCGACCGCCGCTCCACAACTTCGCCTTCCGAACAGTTCGGACACTTCACCCCGATGGTTTTCTGCTTGACGTACTTGCACGTAGGATAACTGCTGCACGCCACGAATTCGCCATAGCGGCCGTACTTGCGGACCATGTTCGATCCGCAATTGGGGCACTTCTCGTCGAGGGGAACATCCTGCTGCTTTTGCCCCGCGCCCAACTGCTTGGTAGTCTTGCAATCCGGATAACCGGAACACGCCAGAAACTGCCCGAACCGGCCCTTCTTCAAGACCATCGGACGCCCGCAGTTGTCGCACAGAACCGCCTCGTCCTGCTCGGAGACTCCGGCGGCTTCCGTGTCGGGCAGCTCGCGCGTATTGCTGCAATCCGGGTAACCCGTGCAGGCGATGAACCGGCCGTGCTTGCCCCACTTGATCACCATCGGCTTGCCGCACTTCTCGCACACGAACTCGGTGGGGACCTCCATCCGCTTGATGTCGGTCATGTGCAGCGCCGCGTGATCCAGGTCCTTGCTGAAGCGCTCGTAGAACTCGCTCATGGCCATGCGCCAGTCGAGCTTGCCCTCTTCGATTTCGTCGAGCTCGGCTTCCATGCGCGCCGTATAGGTGACGTCGAACAGATCGCTGAAGCTCTCGAGCAGCAGTTCCGCCACCACCATTCCCAGCTCGGTCGGAAAGAACTTGCCGCCGTCCTTGCGAACGTACTCGCGCTCCTGAATGGTCGACAGAATCGACGCATACGTCGACGGCCGCCCCACGCCATCGGATTCCAGTTCCTTCACCAGCGTCGCTTCCGTGAAGCGCGGAGGCGGCTCGGTGAAATGCTGTTCCGGCTCGATGCTCTTGAAGCGCAGCACTTCGCCCTGGGTGACGGCGGGCAGCTTGCTCTTCAGCTCCTCATCGTCCTCGTCCTTCTGGTCCTTGCCTTCCACGTAGACCTTCAGGAATCCGTCGAACTTCTCAACGCTCCCTGTGGCGCGGAACAAGTAGGTGGCGCCGTCCTTGCCCTTGGCCTCCACATCGATGGTGGTCTGATCGAACACCGCCGGCGTCATCTGCGATGCGACAAACCGCATCCAGATCAGCCGATACAGCTTCAATTCATCTTCCGGCAGAAACGGCGCGACATCTTCCGGAGTGCGCAGTACGGATGTCGGGCGAATCGCCTCGTGCGCGTCCTGCGCGTCTTTCTTCCCCTTATAGATGTTAGGCGCCGCCGGGCGATACTCCACGCCATAACGCTCACCGATCATGGCGCGCACTTCATCCAGCGCGTCATTAGAAACGCGCACGGAATCCGTACGCATGTAGCTGATCAGGCCCACCGCGCCTTCATCTTTAGAAAGCTCCACGCCTTCATACAACTTCTGCGCCAGCATCATGGTTCGCTTTACGCTGAACCGGCACTTGCGCGCGCCTTCCTGCTGCAAGGTCGACGTGATGAACGGAGGCGCCGGATTGCGCCGCTTCTCGCGATTCGAGACGGAACGGACGGTGTACGTCGCGCCGTCGAGCGTATCGATAATCGCTTTGGCCGCGGCCTCATCCCCGATCTCGATGTTCTCCTCGTTCGTCTTTCCTTGGAGCGCAGCTGCGGTGCGCTTGGCGAGATGCGCCTTCAGCGTAGGCGGCTTCTTGGCCCCCAGATTGACATCAATCGACCAATATTCCCGCGTGAGGAACGCGCGGATTTCCAGCTCGCGCTCGACAATCAGCCGCAGCGCCACGGTCTGCACCCGTCCCGCCGAAAGTCCCCGCCGCACTTTATCCCACAGCAGCGGCGAGATCTTGTAGCCCACCAACCGGTCCAGCACGCGCCGCGCCTGCTGCGCGTCCACTTTGTGCAGATTCACCGCCGTCGGCTTCTCGAACGCCTTTAGAATCGCGTTCTTGGTGATCTCGTTGAACATCACGCGGAAGATTTTCGTGCCGCTCTTCTTGTTCTCCAGCTCTTCCTGCAAGTGGAAACAAATGGCCTCGCCTTCGCGATCCGGATCAGCCGCCAGGTAGATGTTATCCACGCCTTTGGCCGCCTTTTTCAGCTCCTGAATCAGCTTCCGCTTGCCTTCGATCACCTCGTACACCGGCGTGAAATCGTTGTCGACGTCCACCGACAGGTTCTTCTTCGGCAGGTCTTTCACGTGGCCCAGAGATGCCTTGACCAGGTATTGCTTGCCGAGATATTTCCCGATCGCTTTCACCTTTCCCGGTGATTCGACGATGACGAGACTCTTTGCCATATCAGTGCGTTCTAACCTTTAGTATTGCGTTTTACCTGGGTCTGGACCCGGCGTCCTACCCTGCGTGACCCCGGGTGACCTCTAAACACCCGAAATCTTACCATGGCCCGCCATGTAGCGTCGTCAAGCCGCGACACGAGCCGCGACCAATTCTTACGAGCCGCGACCAAAGGGAGCGGTTGCACTTACGAGCCGCGACCAAAGGGAGCGGTTATAAAAGGGAGCGGTTACAAGGCATTGTCAATCCGCCCACACCGTCAAGCCCCGCTCGTCAGAGCGGGGATCTGCCGCGACGTCGTGCCCCGTCAATCCGCCCACACCTTAAGGTAGCGCTTCCCTGGAACCTGACGGACCAGACCCGCCAGTTCCAGCTCGAATAACACCGCGATCACCTCGGATGACGATGCCTGTTCGGCGATTCCTGTAAGAAGGTCGTCCAATCCCACTGGGGTGTCGTGTTTCAATGTGCCGAGAACCGCCCTCGCGATCCCCTTCATCGGCCCATTTGGCAGCCCATTCTGCCCGGACCTTATGGATGTTCCGTTCCCCCCGATCGATTCAGGACCTGATTCACTGGACGGTTCCTCGGCATCTTGACCCTGTAATTTCAATCGGTTACGGCACTGGTCCACCAGCCGGCGCCGATCCTCGGGCTTCAATTCGGTAACCACATCGTTCCATTCCTGAACCAGTTTCGCCCCCTGTTTTATCAGCAGGTTTGGGCCCCAACTCATCTTCGACGTGATATTCCCCGGCACCGCGAACACCTCGCGATTCTGCTCGGCCGCGAGCTTGGCGGTGATCGCCGACCCCGAGTATTCGCCGCCCTCCACCACCAGCACCCCCGCGCTCATCCCGGCGATGATCCGGTTCCGGACCGGGAAATTCTGCGGATAAGCCGGCGTTGACATCGGGAACTCCGAGATCAACAGGCCCTGTTCGGCAATCATGTCCGCCAGCTTGCGATTTTCAGCAGGGTAGACTTCGTCGACTCCGCAGCCGAAAACAGCAATGGTATCGCCGCCGGCGTCAAGAACGGCACGATGCGCGGTGGTGTCGATGCCGCGCGCCATGCCGCTCGCCACAGTCAGTCCCGCTATCGCCAGATCCTTTGCCAGCCGCTCCGCGGCGGCATATCCGTAAGCGGTGGGGCGGCGCGTGCCAACCACCCCGATCATCAGGGTTTGCAGCAAGTCCACATTGCCGCGCGCGAACAGCAGCGGTGGCGGATCGAAGATTTCCTTGAGCCTCGGGGGGTAGCGCGCGTCGGTCACCGGCACCAGAATCGCTCCGGCGGCGGCGGCCCTCTGCTGCTGATCCACGGCTTCCTCGAACGCGCATCCGCTGGCGATGCTTTGCGCGACGCTCGCTGAAATCCCGGTTGATTCGAGCTCGGATCGCGAGGCGCGGAAGATCGCCTGCGGGGTCCGGAAAATCTCGATCAGGCGCCCCGCTTTGCGGGTTCCGAGACCGGCGGCCATGCGCAGCGCCAGCCAATGCAGTTCGTCGTCCGGAGTTAGAGCCGGAGAGAGGGGGGCCGATCGCCGGGAGTCTTGTAAGTGCGCGGTGGCGTGGGTGTTCACTCTGTCTTGTGCGGCGACGGGGCGCGAATTCTCACGTCCGTTTCGATGGATTTTGCGGGACCGCGAAAACACCGTGTTTTGACGGTAGATTACCGGCAAAACACCGTCGTTTTGCGATTTGCCGGGATTGGCGTGCATTTCCAGCCCCATGCGTCAGCTTGGGGCTTCTGACCGCCAGCCCCATGCGTCAGCTTGGGGCTTTTGGACCGCAAGCCTGCTACGCTGGTCCGATGCGTCAGGAGCCCGATTTCTTCGGCGAGCAGGAACTGGTGCTGATCTACGTCGCCAAGAAATTGAATGAGGCGCTGCGCCTGGAACAGGTCCTGACCGAAGCCGGGTTCAGCTACCTGGTGGAGCCCGACAAGTACAGCGGCGGCGTTATCTTTCGGAGCGAGCGCGTGGGTGCGTTCTTTTACGTGGCGCCCGAGAACGAGAATCCGGTGCGCGAGGCAATGCGCCGCGGCGGTTTTGAGCCGTACGCTCTAGCGTGATTACCGGTGCGCTCAAGCCCCGCCCGTCAGGGCGGGGATCAAGTTGCAAAGCCCCGCCCGTCAGGGCGGGGATCCATCCCGGCGGAAGTCGCAAATCCCCACTCTGACGAGTGGGGCTTGAGTAGGGCGATGAAAACGGTTCCACGAAACGGGATTTCGAGCCCCGCCAAACAACATCGCCAGATCAGCAAAAAGGCAGTTGTTTGAATCGCTTAAGGGCTATGAAAATCAACAGCGAGGCTACGTTTCATCATATTTTCACGATTGGCATAATTCGCTTGACTTCAAGTGCCAGACAGCATAGAATCGTCCCCATATCTACTCGGGCCACGTTGCGACCAAAAGTAGTGCGTGTTGAGTGTTAGTTGAAGTTCAAAGGGGAACAAAAATGAGCTCAAGAGCTTTCTTCAAGTCTCTGATTTTGCTTGCGGCGCTGATTGCAGCCGCCGGGATACTGCTGGTGGGCACCGCCCCATCGGCGATGGCACAAACCTCCTCACAGGGCACGCTGACCGGTTCGGTCTCGGATCAGCAAGGCGCAGTGATTCCGGGCGCGGAAATCAGAATTCAGAATACCGGCACCGGCAGCTACGTCGGCACGATGACCAACGCCGAGGGCCGGTACACGATCCCCAACATTCAGCCGGGCATCTACGACGTCACCATCAAGAAGGCGGGATTCACCACCGCTAGTTACAAGGGTCAGGTGATTGAGGTCGGCCAATCGCTCCTGCTGGATGTCCCCATGGCCGTCGGCGCGACCACGACCACGGTAGAAGTGCAGGCGACCGCGGGCGCGGAACTCCAGACGCTGAACGCGACGGTCGGGAGCACCGTGAGTAATGATTCGATGATGATGCTGCCGAACCTGGGGCGCGACGCGTCGTATCTCGCCGTGCTGCAAGTCGGCGTCTCGCTGGACGGGAACGTGGCCGGCGCGGCGACGGACCAGAATAAGTTCCAGCTCGACGGCGGCAACAACAGCGACGATATGGCCGGCGGTAACGCGACCTATACGCCCGGCAACGGCTACGCCGGCACGGCCGGAACGGGCGGCACGCCGACGGGCGTGATGCCGACACCGGTCGAGAGCATCGAAGAGTTCAAGGTGGGCACGATCGGCCAAAGCGCGGACTTCGGCGCGTCGGCCGGCAGCCAGGTCCAGATGGTGACCAAGCGCGGAACCAATACATTCCACGGTGCGATTTACGAATACTACTTCAGCACCGATGTGGGCGCCGCGAATACATGGAAGAACAATCACGTGGCCGATGCGGCGACCGGCACTTTAGACACACCGCTCCCGTCCGCGCATCGCAACCACTACGGCGGCGCGTTGGGCGGTCCCCTATTCCCCAAAGCCTTCCTGGGCGGCAAGTGGTATTTCTTCTCCAACTATGAAGCCGTGGCTTTCCCGAATAACGTCACGTTCGAAAGAGCAAGTCCCACCGCTGCGTTCCGGGCCGGCATCATCACGATGCCGAACACGGCGGGCGTTGAGACTCCCTACAACATCAATAACAGCCCGGTGACCGTGAACGGCGTCACTTACCCCGGGTGCGGTGCGACCTCGTCCTGCGATCCTCGCGGCCTCGGCGCGAACCCGCTGATTCAGAAGATCTGGAACACCATGCCGCTTCCCAACGATCCGACCGATACTGCCAACGATCCTTATGGCGATTCCGGTGGGTTTCTCGGCCCTCTTACGATCCCCCAGACGTCCAAGTTCATCGTGGGCCGCATCGACCATGACTTCAACGAAAAGAACCGGTTCTTCGTCAGCTACCGGTATTACGATTTTCAGCAGTTGGTGAGCGTACAAACCGACATGGGCGGCCTGCTCCCGGGCGCGACCTCTGGACAGTACACGGCTTATGGAGTCCGTCCGCAGAAGCCGGGCTATTGGGTTACCGGCCTCACCACCACCATCAGCCCCAACATGACCAACGATATCCACTTCAGCTATCTGCGCAACTACTGGAACTGGCAGGACCAGGCCGGTCCGCCGCAGCTTCCGGGACTGGGTGGCGTGATCGAACCAGGCGGCGAGAGCGCCAACGCGCTGCTCCCCTACAACGTGGATTCGCAGGACACCCGCCAGCGCTACTGGCGCGGGCATGACTATTTCCTGAACGATCAGTTGACCAATCTGCATGGAAATCACCTGATCCAGATCGGCGGCACCTACCAGCGCAATCACGACATTCATGGGCGCAACGACAACGGAGTGGGAATCGACACCTCGACCGCGTATATCGCGGGCAGCTCTTCTTTGGGCACCGGCATCAGTTCTTCCGCCTATACTCTGCCGGCCGGCGCGGCTTCGAGCGATCTCGCCAACTTCCAGGTCCTGTTCGATCAGGTCACCGGAACCCTTACTCAAACTCAGTTAATGTACACGCGCAGCGGACAGGCCCTGACCCTGAATCCGCCGGGCCAAGCCGGGTTCGACGACAGCATTATTCCGAGCTACAACCTGTATGCCACCGACACCTGGCACGTGAAGCCGCATGTGACCGTCACTTACGGCCTCACCTACGATCTTGCGATGCCGCCGTATGAAGTCAACGGCAAGCAAGTGCAAATGGTGGATTCCGCCGGCAATCCGATCGGCATCAAAGAATATCTGACGGAAAAGCAGAACGCTGCGCTGGCGGGGTCGGTGTTCCAGCCGCAAATCGGCTTCGATCTGATCGGGAACGCCGCGGGCGGACAGAACAAGTATCCCTTCTCTCCGTTCTATGGCGGATTCAGCCCGCACGCTTCTATCGCTTGGAACCCGACCTTCAACGGCGGCTTGGGCGAGAAAATCTTCGGAAAGAATAATACCGTGATCCGCGGAGGTTATGGCCGCATCTACGGCCGGCTGAACGGCGTCGATCTGATGCTGGTGCCGCTGCTCGGCCCCGGCTTGCTCCAGGCCGTGGCGTGCGTTGGTCCCACTAACGCGACCGCCGGCAGCACGTGCGGCGGGCCTGGCGGGGCGACGCTGCTCTCGGCGTTCCGCATCGGCGTGGACGGCATGGTTGCGCCGCTGCCTTCGGTAACGCAGACTTTCCCACAGCCGTTTATCCCGGGCTCCATTCAGAACGGAATCCTGAATGCGGCCGCTGCCGACGGATCGCAGCTGGATCCGAATCTGAGACCGAATCATTCCGACGAAGTCACTCTCACGATACAGCGATCCTTCTCCCCGAAGCTGCTGCTGGAAGTCGGCTATATCGGCCGCAAGATCAGCAATGAATTCCAGGAGATCAACATCGATGCGCTGCCGGTGATGACCACGCTGGGCGGGCAGAGCTTCGAACAGGCGTATGCTAACGTCTACACGGAGTATTGCGGGTTGCAAGGGGCGAGCGCTACCGGCGTTACGTGCAACAAGAACGCCGCGGCGGTGACCAATCAGCCGTTCTTTGAGGCGGCGTTGGGCGGGTCGACCTCGGCCTATTGCGCCAAGCTGAATAGCTGTACCGCAAGCGTGATCGCCGCGGAAGGGTCCAACATTGCCACCACGAACGTGTACAGCCTGTGGACCGACATCGGCAAGTCTCCGAGCTGGGTTCTGGGCCGCACGCTGCTTAACCAGGTGCAGGGCACGGGCCTGAACGCACAGCTTGCGGGTTCCTTCGACTTCATCAACTCGTATGGTCACGGGAGCTACAACGCGTTGTTCACCACCTTCAAGACCACCAACTGGCACGGATGGACCACCCAACAGAACTTCACTTGGGGACGTGCTCTGGGGACCGGAAGCGTGGTCCAGGCGAGCAGTTCCATCACGGTACCGAATCCCTTCGATTTCAATAATTTCGGTTCGTACGGCACGCAGCCTTTCGACGTGAAGTTCACCTACAACCTGGTGACGTTCTACCAGGAGCCCTGGTTTAAAGACCAGAAGGGCCTTCTGGGACGCGCGCTGGGCGGCTGGGTACTCTCCCCGCTGTTCACGGTGCGGTCGGGCCTGCCACAACGCGTTACCTGCGACGCCTCCAGCACTTGTTCCGGCATGACCGCGGATCAGTCCGAGAACTATTCGGAAGCCGTGGGAGTTTCGCCGTTCAGCGGCGGCTATGCAGGGGAAGGCTACTACAACTTCCAGAACGGAGTCGCCACCGGTCCCGGATCGTCGGGCAATCCGGCCAAAGGTAATACGGGGATCAACATGTTCAACAATCCGGTGCAAGTTGCCTCGGAATTCCGGCCCTTCGTTCTGGGTCTGGATGGACAGTCGGGCGGCGCCGGTGTCATTCGAGGCTTCCCGTACTGGAATCTGGACGCGACGCTCTCGAAGGACTTCAGAATCGTGGAGCGAGTGGGCGCGACGCTGATCATTCAGTCCGTGAACACGCTGAACCACTTCGTGCCGGGAAATCCGAGCACGGCCATCCAATCGACCAATTCGTTTGGCGTGGTTACGGGTCAGTATGCCAGCGGCAACGGAGTCGCGGCTCGCTGGATGGAGTTCGGCCTGCGGCTGCGGTTCTAGGTTAGGGCAGCTCCAAGCTGCTGTGAGTTGATTTAAACGAGCGCCTATTCGGCAGAGGTTTTTGCCGGCTAGGCGCTCGAAGTTTTTGTGGGGCAGGCTATATAGCTTGCCGCCGGCTTTCAGCCGGCGCGATCAGGGCCGCCTAAAAGGCGGCTGCAGCCAAGATTGGCTGCCCCACGAGGTTTCTGGTGAGTGGCAATCTAATGTGGGGCAGGCTATATAGCCTGCCGCCGGCTTTCGGCCGGCGCGATCAGGGCCGCCTAAAAGGCGGCTGCAGCCAAGATTGGCTGCCCCACATAGAGAATTTCAGCGCCGCCCACGCACCATATCGTGGATGAGAAAATATGAACGGCGGCTCCCGCATTGGGACATCGTTGGGAAGCCCCTATTTGTCACTTTCCGGTTACACGGGAGTCTTCCGGCTCGGCGAATCTTCCCTCCAGAACGGATGGCAAGTTCGGGGAAGGCGTTCGTGGCAATGGACCGGCTCCTGGACAGAGGCACCAGCGGCCCCCTATTTCTCCGGCGTCCAGAAATCGCAGAGCGTGTGGTGGCTGGCTTGCTCCATGGGGATTGCCAGTTGCATCGATATCAATTGCATGCGTTCGTGGTAATGCCGAATCATGTCCACATGTTGGTTACTCCGAGCGTTGTTGCGACCCGATGGTTGGGGCCTTTGAAGGGGTTCACGAGCTACCAGGCCAACGAGTTGCTCGGGACCCACGGAAGGGCGTTTTGGCAAGATGAAAGCTACGATCATCTGGTCCGCGACGGTCCGGAGTTCGAGCGCATTCGAGGCTACATCGAACGGAATCCGGTAACCGCAGGTCTGGTGGCCGCGCGGCCGAGCGGTTTCCATAGTCGAGCGCTAGGAAGGACGCCGCCTAAAAGGCGGCGCAGCCAAAATTGGCTGCCCCACAAGGGCGGCGGTAGGCGCTCGAAGTTTTTGTGGGGCAGACAGGTGGCTTGACCCCGCCTTGACGGCGGTATTGAGCCGTGACCAAAGGGAGCGGCCTAAACGATTCGTAGATGGGTTCCTTCCTTGCTAAACTAAGGCGTTGGTGCTGTACTTTAATATGAATCCGATTATGATAACCAACGCGCAGTTTTACTTTGGACTGAGCGTGCCCCTGATCGGCATCCTGGTGAATGTCGTCTTATTTATGACACTCAGCCGCCGCATCGATCGCCTGGAAGATCGGGTTCACACGGGGCACGATATGCTCATCGGTAAAATGGGCGAGTTTGACGTGCGCCTCGCGCGGTTGGACGAGAGGCTTCCCCCTCTTCACAAATGATGAAGAGTGTGCCGTTCCGCGGCCAGAGCAATCCAGAGGTTGACGTCAGGCAAGTAGGTCAATAAGTGTTCTCCCGGCGGAGGCCGCAGTAAGAAAGTAATACAACTTGGCCGGCGATGTCGTATCGGAAACGCCCAACGTCCCAGAGAGAGCCGGTACTGGCCTTCGCCGGCGGCCACGCCTTCCAATTTCTTAATATGGTGCTGCCGCGTGCGGTTTGTAAGGGTCAGCTGCAAGTGTTTCAAGTGTTGAACGATGGTAGGTGACAAACTCGGGATGCCGGCGTTGGAGGGCTTTTGCGAGACGGTCGTATCGCGAGTTTGTACGGACCGAGAACACCGCGGTCATGCCTTCCGACGTCGCTGGGAAGCGGAGCTTTTCGGCGCGGCTTGCGTTTGGGCGGTTTTTTCCAGTTCCTTCTGAAGCATCTCCGCGGGGCGCGTCTTGCCGTCCAGGAATTCCTGGAAGCCCTCTCGGATTATCGCGCGGATCTTCGGATCACGGATCTCACTCTCGTCTTGCAGCTCGTCGGGTGAGAGCTTGGGGATAATACTGATCACGCGGCCAGAAACGCGGAAGTCAAACTGGTCTCCATGTTTGATGCCGGCCTTGCGACGGATGCTCTTGGGTATCGTGATTTCATTCTTGGGTTTGAGGGTGACGCTCATGGTAAGTAATACGTCCGGGCGGCCAGATTTGCTTTCAGTGTAAACGCGAAGGACCGCGTCGTCAAATGCAGGCTGCGTTATATTCGTGTTTGGCCCTTCGCGACGTATTCATCTGCCTCGCGCTACTCGTGGTGACGCTCGGCGTCTATAGCCAGGTCGCGCATTTCGAGTTCGTCAACTACGACGATCCGGATTACACCACTGACAATCCGCACATTCGCGGCGGCCTGACGCCCGCGAACGTCGCCTGGGCGTTCACGTCGAGCTACGCGGCCAACTGGTTTCCGCTGACGTGGATATCGCACATGCTGGACCGGAAGTTTTTCGGATCCGATGCCGGGCGGCAGCATTTGACCAACCTCGCGCTGCACATGCTGAGCACGCTGCTGGTGTTTGCGGTGTTCAAACGAATGACCGGGTGGAGCGCGGCGAGCGGGTTTGTGGCGTTCGCGTTTGCGCTGCATCCGCTGCATATCGAATCGGTGGCATGGATCGCGGAGCGAAAAGACGTGCTGAGCGCGCTGTTCTGGTTCCTGACGATTTGGGCGTACTTAAATTACGCGGCACGGCCCAGGGTTTGGCGATACCTGTTGGTGGCGACGGCGTTCGGCTGCGCGCTGATGTCGAAATCGATGGCGGTGACGCTGCCTTTTGCGCTGCTGCTGCTGGATGTATGGCCGCTGCGGCGGTTCGCCTCGGCGACGGATGGGGGAGGCAGTGTGGCGTCCTCCACGTCCCCCACCATGACGGATGGGGCTGGCAGCGTGACATCCCCCACCCTGACGGGTGGGGCTGGAGATGCGGCCGAGAGCGCGACCCCTCGCAGGCGCCGGCGGTCGCGCTCGCGTCACGCGCGTCACGCGGATCATTCGCGTTACGCACCTCACGCGAGTCACGTGCCTCAAGAGACCAGCCCCACCGTTCAAGCGGGGAATCCCGGCCCTAACGAGCTGGGCGGGACGGGCGGGGTGGAAGGAGCCAGGCGCCTGGTGATCGAAAAACTGCCGTTGATCGCAATGGCGATCGCAGCTTCCATCGTCACATTCCTGGTGCAGCGCGGCGGCGGCGCGGTGTTGGATAACATTCCGCTGGGTGTTCGTATCGCGAACGCACTGAACTCGTACGTGGTTTATGCTCTCAAGTTTTTCTGGCCCTCGAACCTCGCCGTATTTTATCCGTATGAGCCGATTCCAATGTGGCAGGCGGCGCTGGCGGCGCTCGCCCTGGGCATGATCACGGCGTGGGCGATTCGGCGGCGCAGCAGGCAGCCGTATCTTGCCGTGGGGTGGTTGTGGTATCTGGGAACGCTCCTGCCGGTGATCGGACTGATTCAGGTGGGCGTGCAGGCGCACGCGGACCGGTACACCTACATCCCGGCGATCGGCATCGCCATCATGGCGGCATGGGGTTTCGAGGATCTGGCCGCGGCGCGACGGTGGCTGAGGCCGCCGGGGGTAGTGATCGCCATTTTGGTGTGCGCCGGTTGGGCGGCGGTAACCTGGCGCGACCTGCGATACTGGCACGACAGTTTTGCGCTGTTCCAACGGGCGATCGCGGTCACCCCGAACAACTACCTGGCTTACAGCAGTCTGGGCGCGGCGTTCCGGCAGGCCGGCCGCAACGGCGAAGCGATCGCGAGTTACCAGCGCGCGCTGAGCATCAAGCCCCATTTCGCGGACGCCGAGGACGGGCTGGGCGAAGCGCTCACGGCCGAAGGGCGCGTGGACGAAGGCATGGCGCATCTGGCCGAGGCGGTTCGACTGGGGCCCGAATCGGTCACCGCGCACATCAATCTCGGCTCGGCGTTCAGCATGAGCGGCGGGGCGCGCGAAGCGGCGGATCAATATCGCATCGCGCTACAACTGGATTCCGAGAGCGCGGAGGCGCATTGCGGATTGGGCGTGGCCCTGGCGGAGCAGGACCGTTTGCAGGAGGCGCTGCCGCAACTGTTCGAATCGGTGCGTATCAAACCCGATTACGCGGACGGGCATTACAACCTGGGGCGAACGCTGGGGCTGCTGGGGCGCACCGACGAGGCCATGACGCAATTCGCGACGGCGATCCGGATTCAGCCGGAGAACGCGGAGGCCCATTACAACCTGGGAACGGCGCTCGCGACGCGCGGCCGGATGAGTGAGGCAGCCGATCAGTTCCGGACTGCGGTCAACATCAAACCGGGGTACGTGAACGCGCGATTCAACTACGCAAGCGCGCTGGCAAACCTGGAGCATTACGACGAGGCTATCCCGCAATTCCAAGCGATTCTACGGTTGAAACCGGATTTCGCGGCGGCGCGCGAGAGCCTGGCGCAGTGCATCGAGCTGAGGGATCAAGCGGGCGGCAAGGGTCATCGAACTCCCGGGGCTGATCGAGCCAAGCCAGAGCCGGCCGCGAATCCAGGCGAGCACGCGGAGGCGAAGCCGAATCATCCGGGGGCGAAGCCGAACGATCCGGATGCCAAGCAGGAAAATCCGCCGGAGAGCCGGGTGAAAGAGCAAGTGAAGACTCCCGCGAAAAGCGAGACGCATCGCTCCAAGCGCAAGCGGCCGAAGAAGACTGAATAACCGGCTAAACGAACTCGTGGGTGGGCGGCCAAACGCCCGGGATCACGCGCCACATAACCGCTCCCTTTGGTCGCGGCTCGTAAACGCGCTCCATGCTGTCGCGCCTCTTTCGCGCACTACATGCTGTGGCGCCTCTTTGAGGCCGCTAGGCGACGTTGAACAGATGTTTGCGCCGCTCCACCCATTCCTCGCTGGTGCACAGGCGCGGCCCAACCTCGATCAGCCGGGGCAGCAAATAGAAGAGGGCCTGGGGGGTCCATTTCTCGCCATCGCGAGTCCGGAAGCCGCGCTGGTTGATCACCTGCGCCGCTTGGGAGAGCGGACCATCCTGAACGATGGTCTCCATCATCAGGACCAGGACTTCCAACTCGCCGGGATCCTCCTCCAGGCGTTTGCAATCGCTCGCGACGCGCAGCCCGAAGGGGACGTCCTCCACGGGGAGGCCGGTGGCCGGCGCGCCGCGCTCCCATTCCACCGCGACCAGCCGCCATCCCTCCGCCGCCTTGGCGCCGAAGTATTCCGCCGCCGGTGGCGTCTTCATGAAATCGCGCATGCGTTCAAGCTTGGCCATGGTGACGTATTTGGCAATTCGGATACCACGCTAACTTTTTGAAAAATCGAAGGCAGTGCGGGCGCCGGTGTCCGGTGGTGGGAAGCGGGTTGGCGGAGGTGTTCGATTTTATGTGGCGCGGGCGCTGGGCCATTCCAGCCCCATGCGTCAGCTTGGGGCTACCCGCGCCGTCCCGATTCCGCGCGAGAACGCTCCTCACGCGGGACTTGTGCTCGTGGGAAATGCGCGGCATGGAAATGATAGGATTAGTCGGTTTGAAATCACTCTAGCGCTTTCGATGCCAATTGGGAAGATGTGAAATTCTACACCTATGGAAACCTTCAACTTTTTGCTCGGGCTGCTGTTTCCGAAGTCTGTTTTACCCTTCATCGGTCTATTCTGCGCGCTTGCAATCATGCTCGCGGGGTTAGGAATAGTTGAAAGGCTCAGGCATCGAAATGAATTTACCGTGACCAGAATCTTACGAAATATGGCTCTGGTGGCTCTGGTGCCATCGCTCGTAACTATCATCATTCACGTCATAGCGGTATACCTGCAACGCTTCTTCAATCAACTCGACGCGACGACGCAAAACGAGATCGTCGTTGCTGGCGCGACTCTCGTAGTCGGAACCAGTGCATTTTTCGTCAAGCTGCAGCGTCAATTCTTCTACGGTTTGGTCGAGCTCATCGCTGCGGTGCTATTCGTGGTAAACGCGGTTGCGAATAACGATGCCAACCATCCGAACGATCTGGCAGTCGGCAGCGCCGCTATCGCGTCGCTCTATGTGGTCGTTAGAGGTTTGACGAATATGACCGAGGGATCACTGGGGAAGGTTGAAAGTTTCAACCAGTTTATTGAGAAGCTTTTCGCGAAGCTAGGGATTCAAGCGTCGCCTTCGGTTTCTTCAAATCCTCAAATTCCCCAATGACCTCCATCCGCCTTTCATCTTGGGAAGCTGGGCGAGTGTGGCGTCATTGCGCGTACCCGGCTCATCGTGAAAGCCCCAAGCTGACGCATGGGGCTGGAATGGATTGAAAGCCCGCGCCACGGTTTATTTTACGAATCGGAAGATTTCAAAGACCGGGCGGCCGTTCGAGTCCGGGACGATTTTGACGACTTCCCGGTGAAGTCCACGATCCGCGGCGGCGCGATCCAGACGGGGACGGACCTCCGGAAAATTCTCCAGGCCGGGGACATGGGTGACGAAGATGAGATCGTCACTCAACAGGAGCCAGTCAATGGATTTGCGATCCTGCTCACTGGGGGAATCGGTATTGAAAGGCGGATCGCCGAGGCGCAGAGTCAGGCCACGCGCGTGGTCGAGAAAGCCAAGCGCGTCTACAATCCCCCAGTCGACCGTGATCACCGGCCGGGCCGGATCGGTAAACTCTGCCGCGAGCGGGAAGATAGCGTCACTGAAACCAAATGGCGCGCCGTTGCGCTCGAAATCCGCGATCGCCTGGCTCACCACCAGGAGGTTGATCGCGACCAGAGCGGCGCCGGCGATCATCGCCACCTTGCGCCACGGCAGCGATGCGAGAGCGGTCGCCAGAAACAGCTGGGGAAACGGCCATAGCAGCACCGCATGATGAGCCGCTCCCCCGGCGCCGCGCGTAATCGCCATGGCGAGCCAGGCGACCACCATGAACACGAGCGAGAATCGCGCGGTGCGCCTTTTCCACCACCAGGGAACCAGCAGCAGCGCCAGTGCGTAGGCGTAAAGCATCGCGTCATGGCGAGGCCTGCCGGTGTGAGCGCCGATCCACTCCGCGGCGCGGCCGCGCAGGGACACCGCTGCCTTGGGGTTCGGTTGATCGTCGAGACCGGACAAAAAGCCGAATAACGCCGATCCATCCAAGGTGCCCTGGAGCATGTGGAACTTTCGAGGGACTGCGTCGGTTTCAAAGTGGACGTTGGAGCCGAGGGTGACGTTGGGATGGTGAACGTTATAGATCACCAGCGGCAGCGCTCCGGCCAGGAAGGCAAAGCAGGCGATGGCGGCGGTCGCGGGCCGTAGTAACCGGCGGATCTCCGGCCAGAGCACGACGATCGCACCGCAAGAGAGACCGGCCAGTGCCCAAATGAAAATCGCCTTGTTCCAGAGTGCCAATCCGAACAAGAAGAATCCCAGAAAGAGATTCCAGTTGGAAGCAGGGCATGGCCCTGCTCCACGTGCCTGGGCGAATTTCACCAGGAAGAAACAGCCAGTCACAAGCAAAAAGTGCTCAAGCGCGACGGGCCCCCAATCGAAGGTATCGGTCAAAATAAACGAGGCATCGGAGGCGAGCATGAAAGCGCCCAGCAGGGCCGCGGCCAGACCCGCCGTGCGTCTCGCTAAACTGAAGAAAATCAGGATAGTTAGCCCTCCGACCAGAACCATGGGAAGGCGCAGGGACCATATATTTTGGCCAAACAGCGCCAGGATCGGCAAATACAGTAAAGTTTTCAGTGTTCCCAGGTAGGTCATCACCATTAGCGCGATCCGCCGATGGAACAGACCGATCCCAAACTGGCTTGGATTAAAGAGATACAGAGGCGAGACGAAGATCGCTTCATCGTCTTGGACCCCGGCATAGGGAATAAGAGCAGCGCCGAGGAGTATGAAAAGGCAGGCGGCGGAGAAAGTGACGAAAGTTTGGCGGATGCGGGTCGATTTCCGGACACTTTGCGGCGGCGGATCGCCCCGGGAGGGCGGGGGAACTTGAAATGGTGTGCTAAGATCCTTCACGTTGAAGGCCGCGCGTTTATTTAGCGAGATTCTGTGAGAATTATCGTGCGGTTACTCGACAGTATACGTCAGGAGACGGGCGCGGAACTTTGGCGGGAAGGATTGGTTTAAGGAGTATTGCCGTGGACGAGGGCGCCGTGGAGGGTAACTTGCTTCCAATCCGCGTCGGAGAAGAAAACGTAATGGTTTCAAGTCCGCGTGCCGATAGGTATTGGAAGTCGGGGAGCCGGGGAGGGTCGCCGGGCATGGCGGGAAGGCCTGATGGAGATTGGCAATAAACGTGCTTGCGTTAGACGGTCGGACATGGTATGGTAGTGAATCACAAATCGGGATTGGGCGGTGCAAAAGCGGATCGGGCGGCGTTCAACACGCCATCTGCCGCGCGGCAGTCGCAGTATGCATTCCGGCACACGTCCGCAACAAGTAGTTCAAAAGTTCAACGCAGTACTCCAAAAACGAATGGGAGCTTGAACCTTTTTGCGTCACCTTGCGTCTAATCGTGGTGAACGCTTGACAACGAAATAATACGCGGCTAACGCGGAAAACGTGGACGTGGAGCGATGGACAAACGAGATCGAGACACGAAAAACAAAAACAGATAGGAAAGAGACTGAGAGGCAGCCATGACTAAGAGCGAAATTAACAAATACAAACACATTCTGGAGGTGAAGCAGGCGGAACTGGAGACGTTCGTCCGCAACCGCGAGGGAATCGCCATCGAAAAGAGTCCGGATGCGCTGGACGAAGTGCAGCACGCCGCTGAGCGGGAGCTGGCGATCCGAAATCTGGATCGCGAATCGAACCTGCTGCGCAACGTGCGGGCAGCGCTTCGGCGCATCGATGAGGGCACGTTCGGCGTGTGCCTGCATTGCGAAGAGGACATCAGTCCGAAGCGCGTCGCGGCCGTGCCGTGGACGGCTTTTTGCATCCAGTGCCAGGAGATCGCCGACCGCAACCAGGCTGACGGCTCGGAGAGCTTCGACGAGTTGCTGGTGCACGCCGCATAATTTCCTGTTCGGCTGAAGGGCGTGGGCCGCGGCGAACGCGCTGCATCCGCGCCCTTGGTGTCTGCGGAGACGGAATTGTGGGGCGGACGCCCTCGTCCGCGCCGGACCCCTGGTCCGGCTTTGGGATAACATGAAAGCCGGAGGCCGACGAGGGCGTCGGCTGCGGTCCGGGGGGACCGCTCCACATTGCCGCGCTATCATCCCGCCAGAATCCGGATGAAGGAGATCATCCGGCCAGCCTGTTCCCGATCGCGACGGTACGAGTGGAATAGCGCGGACTCGCAAAAGGTGCACTGTCCGAGTGTGTCGATGCGACTCGCCGGGACGCCAGCGCGAATCAGTTGTGCGCGATTGATGGCGGCCAGATCGATGCGGGCCGGGCCATTAAGGCCGAATCTCCGCGCGACATCCTGGCCCACTTCATAGCAGCACGGTCCGATCCCCGGCCCGATGGCAGCGACAATTTGCCCGGGCGAGGTGTCGAAATCCGAGCGCATGGCGTCGATGGCACGACCCACGATCCCGTGCTCGGTTCCGCGCCACCCGGCATGGATGGCCGCGACGGCGCGGTGCTCGGGATCGGCCAGCAGGATGGGAAAGCAGTCGGCGGTGCGAATGGAGAGAGCGACTCCAGGACGATCGGTGATCAGCGCGTCGCCTTCGCCCGCGCAACCGGTCATCGAGGAGCCAGGGGAAACGCGGACCACCACGGCTGAATGTACCTGGGTGAGGCTGGCCATCGCGTCCTGCGACAGCATCGAATGCCGCGTGCCGAAGCCGTGATCGATCCAGTCAAACTGCTGCAATCCCGAGGAAATCAAGAGTGAGGTGGAACTCATGAGTCCCGAAACGCTTCAAAATCCACGCCCGCCACAAATTGGTTTGCGAGACTGATGTGGTGCTCCATATCGCGCAATGCGGCGATTGCCGCGTCAGAAAGCATAGATCGCATCAGCCGTGGCTGCCGGCTTCAAGTACGGCTTCAGGCCGTCGGGATTCACCACATCGACGCGGCCGTCGAACAGATTGGCAATGTAATCCTTCAGGCCCGCGTAGTCGAAAACCGTAATCCGTGCAGCCGGGTCGAATTCAATCATGATGTCGGTGTCGCTTTCGGCGCGCTGATCGCCCCGCGCGCGCGAGCCGAATAGGGCCGCCCACGCTGTCGCAGCGCCGCTTCGTTTTCCCGCAACCGGGCTATGATCTCCTCACGTTTCATGGTCCGCCCGCTGTTCCTCTCTTCATCCTATCAGCCGCCCAACACTGGTCGCAGGTCGTTGAGACGGCTGGGCTCGATACGAACGCTCCACTGTTGCGAGAGGCCGTCGCGAACGGTCGCGCCTCGAGAGATTGCGCGCGCCGAGACGAGCGAGCCTCAAGAGAGGTCGCGCCTCAGTCCTGGGCGCTCGACGCCTTATCCAGCAGAAGGGAAGACTGGCGGGATTTTGAATCGACCTTATCCTTAAGATAAAGATCGGCGAGTTAAAGATCGGCGAGTTCGCGTTCGATCGAGCGCAAGCGGCCGGCCAGATGCAGGGACGCGAGCACCGTGACGCGCTTGCCGGGCGCTGCGCGATGAAAGCCGAATACTCCATATCGTTATTCCGATCGCTAGAAATATAAACGTTGCGCGAGGCGGAAATAGGTATCGTAAGTGCTCATAGAAAGCCGATTCATTATGCTACGGGAGCGCGCTGCGACGGCCCTTCAACATGGGGATGCCGAGGAAATACCTTGCATTTCCCGAGACTTAGGCCCAGAATGGAATGGGCCGTGCACTTGGCCTCCCCAGGAATTCGAGGACGGAGGGATGGAGTAATGTCAAAAATACTCACGATTTTGGTCATCGGAATGGGGCTGGCGATCGTTTGCCCCGGGACCAACCTTTATTTTCAAGGATTCGAAACGGACACGAGCGGCTGGATCCCCGACACCGGAGTAGGGAGTCCCGACGGCACCATCACACAGGTTGCAAGTGGTGGAGGTTCGCTCGGGTTAACGGCCGCGGATGGATCTTATTACGCAGAGGTCACTAATTCGCCGAATTCTTACCAGGCGCCTTCCGGGAGTTTTCCGGGTTTCGGAACCGGCGGGTTCAGCTTCTTTGGCAATTCCACCGATCCCGCCCCTTATCCGGGGAGTCCTTTCGTTCAGTCCATCGATGTTTATATCGACACTTCGTTGACCATGGACCCGGGGGTGCAGCAGGGATTCTGGATCGACGACTCGCCTTCCTCGACGGACCCGGCTGATAATACCCCTATGGGTAATGGGGGAATTGGTTTTGGAGCTGAGCACAATTTCCGGCTGGCGTATAACGGGACCTCCGTCGCGATCACGCTGGATGGCGAAAGTGTGCCGCTTTACACGGTTACCAGTTCTGGTTGGTACGACTTTGAGTTTCTGTATAGCCAGTCGGATGCCAACCCAACCGATCTTTCCAACACGACGTTAACGATCGCCACCCCGAATGGGCCCGGCAATGGGATTCCCCTCGCCTCGCAAACACTTACGAACGACGCGGACGGCGAGACGCTTGAGAATCAATATCTCGCAGGTCCAGGCTACACCTGGCTTCCAGTCTGGCAGGATGGGTTTTCCAATAACGTGCTCGGAATCGACGATGTGCAGGCGTTCACTTCCTCGGTCACGCCGGAGCCAGCGACACTCAGCCTGATGGGCGTTGGGCTTCTCGGCCTCGCCTTGGCTGCTCGCAAGCGCAAGGCGTAGATCGAGTCCCTGGTTTTAGAATGGCGCGCGTCCGAAGATAGTGATCCCCGCTCGGACCAGTGGGTTTCGACCGTGTTTCCCCCGCCCTGACGGGCGGGGCTGGAAGGCTAGGCACGCACTCCCTAACGGTCGTGCCTCAAGAGATGTCGCGCCTTAGTCCTGGGCGCTCGACGCCTTATCCAGCAGAAGAGAAAACTGGCGGGATTTTGAATCGACCTTCGCTTTGAGATCGGCGAGTTCGCGTTCGATGGAGCGCAAGCGGTCCGCCAGATGCAGGGAGGCGAGCACGGCGACGCGGTTGCCGTCGACGTTGCCTGCGCGTTGCGCGATCTCGGTCATCAGGGTGTCCACCGAGTGGGCCAGCGACTCCACCTCATCGGGCTCGCCGGTCACGGTGAGTGTGTAGCTCTGGTTGTAGATGGTGACGCGGACAGTCTTGCGGTCCGATGACATGGGTTAGGACCCGCTCAACTGATCCATCTGTCCGAGCAGTTTTTCGATGCGGGTGCGAACCTGCTTACGCTCGCCGCGCAGGTCCTCGAGCTCCTTGCGCAGCCGCTGGGCTTCGGCCGCGGCGGAATTGGTGTCGCCCCGCACGGCCTCCAGTTTCGCTTGGGCTTTGGCGGATTCCTGCCGGGCGATCTCGCAATTGTCGATGGCGGCATCGCGCTCCTCTATGGCAAGGTCGCGCTCGGAGAGAGCCGCTTCACGCTCCGCGCGCAAGGTCTCGACCAGCGCGACGATCCGGCGGATCCGCTCTTCGAGACTACCGAGCGAATCGATGTCCGGAGCGGCGGTGCTCATGCCGGGACCTTCTCCGGTTTGGGCGCCTTCGGTGTGGCTGGCGCTTTCTCCGGTACGAGCGCGCCTTTCACTTGAACCACCAGCGTGCTGAACGCCGCCGCATCGTTCATGGCCATGTCGGCCAGAATTTTGCGATTGAGGTCGATGCCGCATTTCTTCAGACCGCTCATGAAGCGGCTGTAGGAAAGATCGGCCTGGCGGCAGGCCGCGCCGATCCGTACGATCCACAGGGAACGGAAATCGCGCTTCTTGAGACGCCGTCCGACATAGCCGTAGCGCAGCGATTTCTCAACCGCCTCCTGGGCGGCGCGATGCAGCTTGCTCTTGGTAAGGAAAAAGCCCTTGGCGAGCGTGAGCGTCTTCTTGCGGCTGGCGCGCCGCTTGGTACCGCGTTTGACTCTAGGCACGTTTGGTCTCCTTCATGGTGACGGCGGATCAGGCACGTGCGGTGGCACTGTCCACGCGAAATGATATCAGGCTGAACTGGTAGAAGCTAGCCGCCTAATACGGAAGCATGCGCTTGATCTCCGGCGAATTAGCCGGGTCGGCAATGGCCGACTGTCCCAGACGGCGCTTCCGTGAGCGCGACTTCGAAGTTAGAATATGGCGGGCGAAGGCATGGTGACGGACGATCTTGCCGGTACCCGTCTTCTTGAACCGCTTGGACGCGCCCTTATGGGTCTTCAACTTTGGCATTGGAAATCCTGAATATGGCCGCTAGGCTCGCCTGCGAACTGCCGGGCGGCTGATAGTGCGATGCGGCTTTTGTTAGCTTAGCACAACGAGGATCGGTGGAGTGTAACGTCGGTGGTGCGCTAAATCTGTCCTTGGGATTCTTGCTCACCAAGCAATCGAGAATAAGCCGTTCTTCCCGTCATAGGTCATGAGACACCCCTGCAGGATGTCCCTGCCGATGATGACGTGGAACCCTGGGGTAAGAGCAAATCAACGGCAATCACCGGAACCGTATGATGAAAGAGAGGCGCATGTCCAGGAACAGAAGGGATCGAGATGCCTACGTCGTATTGATCGACAGTGATGGCGCTCGCGCCGGTCGTGGGCGTGTTGACGGTAGTGCTTCCTGTCGGCGTCAGGCTGAGTTGCGTAAGAATCGAGGGGTCCACGCAACTACAACTCGCGCCTGTGTCGATGAGCGCCTGGACGACCACTGGACCCGGGACTGGTTGGGCCATCGCCAATAGCGCCTGACCTCGCGCGTGGCTCACGGCGACGGTCGCCACAACCAAAAGGCTTCCGTTTTGCGCTACCTGACGGGTGAAGTATGGCACGGAAGCAGGCGCGAAATAAAATGAACCTGTTCGGTTGATTGGATTTGCTTCACGAGAAACGGCTGCAAACTGAACCGGGAGTAGCCTTCCCTGATGGCGTCTTCGTACGTCCCGTAAATGGCGACGACGTTTTCACCGTGGATCAAGACGAACTTGCCTTCGTCCGAAATAAGCTCTGGCAGCTTCGCTCTGTATGTTTCGAGTTCTTTTTCGAGTGCCATGGGTTGCGTTCCTAGATACTATTCTATACATCGGTAGGACGCAACGGCGCCTTGAGTCGTTTCTCCAAGTTGGTCAATTCGCGAGCAATTCGCGCACGCTCCGGACGTGATCGGCGAACCCAGCAGCCATCCGAAGCGTGACGAGCAGCGATTTGTGGACGAGGCAGAAGTCGTAGGACACGAACCATCAGGATCCCGGCGGTCTTTGATCGTCACTCGCCGCCGAGGAGCATGCACAACGCAAGAAGCACGCGCTGCAAGCCCAGCTCTCGGCGTTCGGGTTGAAACCACTCGGCGGGCGTGTGCGCCCCGCCGCCCTGCCCGCCGGCGCCGATGGATACGGCCGGGAGGCCCAGCGACAACGGGACGTTGGCATCGGTCGAGGAGCAATCCAGGTGACTGCGGATTCCCAGATGGACATCCACGGCGCGAATGCATTCGAGCAGCGGCGCGCCTTCCTGCAATCCGCCGCCGGGGCGCGATCCGATCTCTTTCACTTGCCCGGTCACGTGTCCGACGGACGGTCCGGCGGTGCGACCGGCTCGTCCCCCGTCACGGCCCGATGTGCGCCCGTCGCTTCGTCCGTCGTTGCGCGTATTCTCCAGCTCCACGGCACGCTCGACAGACGAACCGAGCAGCGCCACCATTTCCTCCAGCCGCTCCGGGCTCTCCGAACGCAGATCGACTTTAGCACGCGCCTCGCTGGGAATCGAGTTGATGCTGGCGCCGCCCTGGATCACACCGAAATTGAAGGACGATCGCGGGATGTTAGCGGTCTTGTTGGACGACACGTCGGGGGATGTAGAATCACAGGCTAAAGCCTGTGCCACCCCGCTGGTAACGACATTGGTAACGACGGGAACCTGGTCGGCGAACAACGTGACGGCGCGGCTGAGTGCGTGAACCGGATTGCCGGTGCCGTAATCGCTCCAGCTATGCCCGCCCGGACCGGTGAACAGGACGTCGAACCGGCGGCTGGCGAGGGCCTGCCAGGTGATGTGATCGACGCTGGGTCCATCCAGCACCAGGAAGGCGCGCAAATCGCCGGCCCGGGATTCCCCCGCGTTACGCGCCCCGGCTGCCTTGCGGCAGAGGTAGCGCATGCCGCTGAGGTTGCCCTCGCCCTCCTCGCCGACGTTGGCGATCAGTAGGGGAACCAGCGGCACGCCTTCGTTGGGCACGACGGGAGAACCCGAGGGTACCGGAGGACCCGCCTGCCACACGGCGGCGAGCGCGAGCAGTGCGGCCAAGCCGGCGCCGTTGTCGGAAACACCAGGGCCGAGCAAACAACCGTCGCCGGTGACCTTGATTTCCTCGGGCACTCGCGGCGAAAGCACTGTGTCGAGGTGCGCGGTGACGGCTACGGCCGGTCGGTCTCGGGTACCGGCTGAGGTCCCGGGTAAAGACGCGATGACGTTGCCGGCCCGGTCAATCCTCGCGTCCCAGCCGAGCGAGCGGAATTGCTCCGCCATCCATTGTGCGCGCTTCTGTTCGAAAAACGTAGGCGCGGGGATGCGGCACAGTTTCAGGTGTTGCTCATTGATCCAGGCCCGCTCGCGCCGGAACCACTCCATCGCCGAGCGCATGGAAGGCGTGGCGGCGAGGTCGGCAACGGACCGGGCGAGAAGCGGCATCAGAATCCCAGTCTAGCGAGTCGAGCACCGCCCATCAGGGCGGGGATGGGCAGGACGCGGAGCTTCCAAGAGTGGGTGGATAGATCCCCGCCCTGACGGGCCGGGTTGATTCCAGACAGAACCCCACCCTGACGGGTGGATGGAGATCCCCCACCCTCACGGGTGGGGCTGGATTCAAATTTTTGCTTTTGGATAACGCGCCCTCATCCATTCGACGAACTTCTCCGGAGCAGCCATAGTGGACAAGCGACCCTGCCGCACCAGCGCCCAATCCTCGAATTTCTTGGATTGTTTGATTTCGGCGAGCGTGGTCGCGGGTTCCAGCCGTCCGGCGAACTCGAAATCCGCGACCGCCGACTTCGGATTCTTGGGGTCGGCGCGCCCGGCCGACCTCACGGTGGCCATCCCCACCACGCCTCCACCGCTGTGGTAAACGAAAACCCGATCGCCCGGGCGCATTTCCTTGATGGCGCGGACCGCCGACGGGTTGGTCACGCCGTCCCACACGGTTTTCTTTTCGCGTTCCAGATCGTCGATTGAATAGGTCTCAGGGTCGGTCTTGGCAAGGAAGTAGGACATCGGATCTCCTCATTTTGCGCATTAGTACAACTTCGGTTTGGTACCTAGGTAACTGGACACATTCCACATATTGTAGTTTCATCGATAGTAGCAGCGCACACCGCCAGCAACCGGCGGTCTAACGTTGTATAATGAATACTTTGCCACGTCCGGTGGCAAGTTATTAGGAGGCTGAAGATGACTTGTCGAAGGCTAGTGGTACTGGCGGCGGCGTTCCTGGCGATCGGCGCGATGGCGGCAGCGCAGGCGAATAGACCGGCAACGGCGCCGGCACCTGATCCCGCCCCCACAGTCAATGAGGCGCCCAAGGTGCCTTCAACGGTCAGCCCGGATGCGACGGGACTCGCCGTCGATCCGAAGAGCTATGTGATCGGCGCGGAGGACATTCTTTCGATCAAGATCTGGCGCGATCCGGATCTAAGCGGCGCGGTGGGCGTGCGGCCGGATGGAAAAATCACGCGGCCTCTGATCGGCGACGTGCAGGCTGCGGGTCTGACGCCGGAACGGCTGGCGGCGACCTTGAAGGAAGCCTACGCCGGAGGGGACAAAGTCCGCAATCCGGAGATCACCATCGAAGTGATCCAGGTGAACAGCAAGCATTACAGCATCACCGGCGGGGTTAATCATCCGGGGATGTTTCCTCTGGTAACCCCTCTGACTGTGTTCGACGCTCTGACTCTGGCGGGCGGATTCCGCGATTTCGCCAATAAGGGCGACATCAAGATCATTCGCGCCGACGGAACAATACTACATTTCAACTGGACAAAGTTCACCAAGGGCGATAAGAAAGCCAGAGAAGCAAATATCAAGTTGGAACCCGGCGACACCATCGTCGTTAGAGAATAACAATCGGAGTAAACTCGCATGCAGCCAACCGACTCTTACAATGTTTCCCGGCGGACCCTGGACGTCGAGGACTATATAGACATTCTTCGCCGCCACAAAAGCTGGATTTTCGGACCCTTCCTGCTGTGTGTCGTGGCGAGCGTAGTGGGCGTGTTTTTGTGGCCGGACAAGTACGTTTCCGAGGCGAAGGTCAAGATCACGCCTCAGCAGGTGCCGGAGAACATGGTTCCCTCGACCATCAACCAGGGGATGTGGGACCGCATCCTGTCGATGGACCAGGAAATCCGCAGCCGCAACGTGCTGACGTCCATCATCCAGAGCAAGAATCTTTATCCGAAAGACCGGGTACGGATGCCGATGGATGACGTGGTCGAGGAGATGCACAAGGACATCGTGGTGGCGCCGCTGGTGCCCGCCAACTCGAACAATCGGGTGATCCCGGCGTTCTTAATTCAGTTTACGTACGAGAATAAATATCTCGCGCAGCAGGTGGTGGCGGACCTGATGAGCCGTTTCCTCGACGCCAGTCTTCGTAACAACAGCACGCGCACGCACGAATCCACGCAATTTTTCAAGGACGGAGCGGACCAGGCGAAAAAAGACCTGGAGGCGATCGAGAACGAGCTTACCGAGTTCCAGGTGAAGAACAACGGACATCTGCCTGATCAGGCCGACTCGAACATGCATTCGCTGATGGCTCTTGAAACCACACTGTCGGGCCTGAACGGAAGTCTTAGCCGCGCCACCAGTGAGAGGCTTCAGCTCGAGTCCAGCATTCGGATCTTGCAGGACCAGTCCAATCAGATCGCCAAAGTAACGAGCGAACCACCGCCGCCCACGGTCGCCTCCATCCAGCGCAGCGAGCGGGTGGCGGAAACCGAGCACGACGTCCAGCGAATAAAAGACCTCCTCACGCTTCTGCGTTCGAAATACGGGGAAGCGCATCCGGATGTTCAGAACGGAGTGGCGCAGCTTGCCGCCGCGGAACGCAAGCACGAAGAAGCCCTCAAAGACGATGCAGCCAAAAGGGAGGAGGCCAAGAAAGAAGAAGAAACCAAGAAAGACGGAAAGGGCGAAACTACCGTAGCGCGCGTCAATCCCACGGTGTTCCGCGAATCGCTGGATCGTGAGGGCAGGATCAAGTCGTTCCAGGCTCAAGTGGAAGCCAGGGATCTGGAGATCGCCGAAGTGAGTAAGGAAATCAAGCAAAGAAATGAGGAGATCCGGATGTTCCAGGGTCGTCTGGCCACGGTGCCGCTGGACATGAAGCAGTACACGGATCTATTGCGCGACCGGGAAATGGCCAAGCAGAAATATCTCGAGGCCGACGACAAGCTTTCCAAATCCCAGCGCTCCCAGAGCATGGAGGATCGCAATCAAGGCGAGCGGCTGGAGCCGCTGGATACGGCATCGCTTCCCACCGATCCCACGGAGCCGAAACGCCCGATGGTGATCTCGATCGGCGCCGGAATCGGTTTGCTACTGGGGATCGTGATCGCCGGCGCGCGGGAGATGAAGGATACTTCGCTCAAGAACCTGAAAGACGTTCGGGCGTATACGCAAATGGCGGTGCTGGGGAGCATTCCGCTGCTCGAAAACGACTTCGTGGTCAAACGGCGGCGACGTCTTGCCTGGCTCGGGTGGACTACCGCGTGCCTGGTGGCGGTGGTGGTAATGGTCGGCGCGATCGTGTACTACGAGTCGACCAGAGGAGGAGTTCAGTGAGCCGCGTTCATGACGCTCTGCGCCGCGCCGAACACTCGGGGTTGCTTTCACCGCCGGTTAACCGGCCGGGGAACGAGGGGCGCGCTGCCCTCGCCACGCTGGATCCCGGTCCCAATCTGGCGGGCTTGCTGGAGCAGGTGGAAGAGATCCCTTTCCGCACCGCCAGCGATTCGCTGCTGATCGATGTGACCCGGCCGCATGAGGCGCCCATGGAGGAGTTCCGCACGCTGCGGACCCGCCTCAATCACATGAAGAGCCTCCAGCCGATGCACACGGTGGTGATGACCAGCCCGTCGCCGGCCGAAGGCAAGTCGCTTTCCGCGGCAAACCTGGCGCTGGCCGAAGCGCATTTGGCGGGCAACGTCACGCTGCTGGCCGATTTCGATTTCCGGCGCCCCATCATTCACACGCTGTTTCAAACCGACCGCAGTCCCGGGATCACGGACTACCTGCTTGGAAAAATTCCGCTGCATCAGGCGTTGCGCAAGCTGGCCGGCACCAACTTGTACATCATGCCCGCGGGGGAAGCGGTGATCAATCCCCTCGAACTGCTCAATCTGAGGGAAGTGAAGCTGTTGCTGGACCGGCTGCCGACCCTGTTCAACTGGGTGATCCTGGACAGCCCGCCGCTGCTGTTCGCGGCCGACGCGAACCTGCTGTCGACCATGTGCCACGGGACGCTGCTGGTGGTGCGTATCGGACACACGACCATCGACTCGGTTACGCGCGCGATGCAGTCGCTGTGCAACAACAATGTGCTCGGCATCGTGGTGAACGGCGCCCGGCGCGGTGAGCTGTACAGCAAATACACTTACTATCACTCGTATTACACGCCTAAGGACGGGGAGAGCCGCGAGCCCTTGGAAGGTGGCGATGAGGCGTCCGAGTCGACTCCGGCGGAAGCCGCGACGGCCCGTATTCTCGGGTTGGACCCGAAGGATCCGGCGGGGCACGACGCGGGGCACAACGGGGAACCCAACGCAGCTCCGGCGGCCGGCGGGCACGTGGATCAAGCCCCGGATCAACATGCCGTCGAGCAATCGAGCGACGGTTCGCATCCCACTTAACCGGCTGTAACGATCGGCCGGAGTGGCGTCAAAGGCCCGGAGTGGTGGCGTTAAAATCCCGGGGTGGCGTTAAAATCCCGGGGTGGCGTTAAAATCCCGGAGTGGCGTTAAAATCCCGGGGTGGCGTTAAAATCCCGGAGTGGCGTTAAAATCCCGGAGTGGCGTTAAAATCCCGGAGTGGCGTTAAAATCCCGGAGTGGCGT
>Ga0182024_10001976_pt1 | contig 51702 bp, 55 predicted proteins | sample P32metaG_FD_120480 | JGI IMG/M metagenome (GOLD analysis project Ga0182024, IMG submission 120480) | Permafrost microbial communities from Stordalen Mire, Sweden - P3-2 metaG (Illumina Assembly) | ecosystem: Environmental > Terrestrial > Soil > Wetlands > Permafrost | place: Sweden: Stordalen... | reverse complement strand
CTCTCAAGGCTGAAACACGGGTTCGATTCCCGTAGGGAGCGCCAAAAAATCGATCCCTGCCTAACTCCAAAGCGGACGCATAAAGAGTCGCGGATGGCCGCCCGGGCGCTAACCGGAAAGCTTAATCGATCGAGATATGGGTGACCGCAATGATGCGAGCCCAGCGCTGTTGTGCCTCTGCCAAGTAAGAAGCAAGTTCCTCCGGGGATGACGGTCGCGCCTCGCCACCCAGTTTCGCCAATGACCGCTGGACGTCTGTCGAGCCCAGCGCGCCGGCTACGGCTTTGGACAGTTGCCGTCTGATCTCGATCGGCGTGTTGGGTGGGGCGACGACCGTCGTTATCGACGTCGTGATGAACCGATCGAATCCGCTCTCGACCATGGTGGGAATGTCCGGCGCAAGCTGGCTGCGGGTTGCACTGGTAATAGCCAATCCCCGCAAACGATCTTCCCGGATATACGGAAGCAACTGGGTCAAGGTGGAGAAGAAAACCTGGACCTGTCCCGCCAGCAGGGCGACCAATGCTTCGCCGCCGCCGCGATAGGGGACATGATTCATGTCTATGTTCGCTTGCGCCTTGAGAAGCTCGCCCTCGATATGGGGAAGCGTTCCGTTGCCGGCTGAGGCGAAGTTGAGCGCACCCGGCTGCGCCTTCGCCAGGGCGATCAATTCGGCGACGGATTTGGCGGCAACCGATGGATGGACGGCGAGGACTTCGCTGCTGTCGGCAACACGAGAAATCGGCGTGAACGTTGCCGCATTGTATCCGGCATTCTTGTAGATCAACGGCGCGATAAGAAGGGTGCTCGTGCTTCCCAGCATCAGTGTGTAGCCGTCCGGCTCCGCGGCTATGACCGACTTGGCTCCGATTATGCCGCCTGCTCCGCCACGGTTCTCCACGATCACCGGCTGACCGAGAATTTCCGACATTTTTTCTGTGAGGAGCCGCGCCACGATGTCCGGAGGTGAGCCGGCGGGTGACGCTACAACCAGTTTGATCGGCCGATCCGGAAACGCTTGGGCGTCTTGAAATACCGGCAGAAGAACGCCAAGCGCCACCAAGAGCGCGGCCATTTTCCACTTCATCGTGGCCCTCCCACAGGGCGGATCGAGTCGCCGGCACCAACGCCGATGAGCCGCGGCAGCACTCTACGACAGGGTCCGTCCTGCTTCAAAATCTCGGCGCTATCGGGAAAACTTCGTTCGGAACTTTCCTGTCGTCCGCGAGGTTCAGTCACCGGATCACCTTTCTCAGGAAATGCAGTCATGGATGAAAACCGAGTAGCGGGTACTGCCAAAAACATCGGCGGCAAGGTCGAAGAAGGCTTTGGGCGTGTTACGGGCGATGCCAAAAGCCAGGCCGAGGGAATCGTAAATCAGGCTGCCGGCGCGGCCCAGGATCTCTATGGCCAAGCGGCCGATACGGCCCGTGACACGGCTTTGACGTTTGATAAATGGCTTCGAAGCCAAATCGAGACGCAGCCGTATACCACTGCGTTGGCTGCGTTGGGCATCGGTTGGCTCCTGGGCAGATTGCATCGGCCGTTGTGAGTCGCATCACGCGACTCTGAGATCGTTGCCTTTGGCCGAGCGCTACTGCAGCGGCCAAATCCGCACGGCTTCGGGATCGATGTCGAAGCGGCAGGCGCTACCGTGCGGCGGATCGACGTACCCGGCCGCCACTTCGATCGTCGCCTCGCCGAAACGCAGCGTGATCTGATGGCCGGAAGCGACGCGGGTGACCGCTGCGACTACGCCCCGGTATTGCCCAGCCTCGCTCAAACGAACGCGCGCCGGCGACACAGTCCAGCCGACGCGTGTGCCCGGCGAAAGCGCCGGTCCCGTGACCTGGAGCGCCACATCGGCACCGACCGCGATGCTATCGGCGCCCACTGCGATGCCTTTTGCCGCGTGGTCCGCGCCGAGGAGCCGCGCCACCGTTTCGTTATTCGGACGGCGAAAGACCTGGTCGGTCCGGCCCGATTGCAGGACGCGGCCGTTCTCGAAGACCAGGATTTCGTCGGCGAGCATGGCCGCCTCCGCCGGATCGTGGGTGACCAGGATGGTTGTGGCGCTGAGCTCGTCTTGTAGCGCCAGCATTTCACGGCGCAGCCGCGCGCGGAGCGGCGCATCGAGCGCCGAGAACGGTTCGTCGAGCAGAAGGAGACGGGCAGGGCGCACCAGCGCACGCGCCAAGGCGACGCGTTGCTGCTGGCCGAGCGACAGCGCATCCGGTTGCCGGGCTTCGAGGCCGTGCAGACCGAGCCGATCGATCCAGTGCTTGGCCAGATCCGGATCGGCGCCGGCTGGGAACGCCAGTTGCTCCGACACGGTGAGATGGGGAAACAGTCCGTAATTTTGTGGCACATAGGCGATCCCGCGGGCCGCCGGCTCGAGCGAGGCGATATCGTGGCCGTCGAGCCGGATGCTGCCGCGATCGCAAGCCTCGATGCCGGCGATCATCTTCAGCGTCAGCGATTTGCCGGAGCCGGACGGACCGACGATGGCCAGCCGGCGCGCCTGCGGCGACCACGCCACGTCGAGCTGGAAATTGCCGAGCCGCTTTTTTAGTTGCAGGTCGAGATCGACCGAGCGGGTTTTTGCGGGAGCGCGCGTGGCAATATCGGGCATCGTGCCCGGCAATGCGGCGGACGATGCCGCTGCGGCTGCTCGCGTCCCGGCCCGATTGCCGGCAAGCGTGCTCAGCACCATGATCGCGACGGCAAGCGCCAGCGTCGGCACGAGCACCGGCAGCATTGCCGGCAGGCCCTGCGAACCGAACGCGACATAGGTGTAAACCGGCAGCGAATAAGGATGATAGGCGACCATCACCGTGGCGCCGAATTCACCGAAGGCGCGCAGCCATGCCAGTAACAATCCGGACAGGATCGCCGGCCGCGCAATCGGCATGCTGACGTGGAAGAAGACATAGAGCGGATCGCGCCCGAGCGTCGCCGCGACGCCTTCGAGCCCTGGGTCCATCGCCGCAAAAGCCGAGCGCGCGGCGATAATCAGAAATGGCGCGGCAACGAAAACTTCGGCCAGCACGATGCCGGTGAACGAGTCGGTCAGCGCGCCGCCGGTGAGGCGGCCGATCGGCGTCGAATAGCCGACCAGAAACAACAGCAGCACGCCGCTCGCCAGCGGCGGCAAGGCCAACGGCAGCTGGACCAGAAAGCCGAGCAAACCCACGGCGCGGCCCGACACGCGCGCCAACAGATAACCGAGCGGAATTCCGCCGAGCGCGATCAATAGCGTCGCCAGTGTCGCGCTGGCGACCGATATCAGGCAGGCTTGCGTCAGCGCTGCGGTATCGACCGTGTTCCAATCGGCCAAGCCCGCCTGCTGGGCGCCGGCGATCAGCGGCGCGATCAGATAGATCGCAAGCAGCCCGGCGAGCCAGGGAATAAGCGCGGGGACGCGCCGTGTTGCTCCAACCGAATTCACTTGGTCCGGTTCACTTGGCCCGATCGAGCAGCGCCTGGACGTCCTTCGGCACGCCCGCCGCGTCACCCGTCAGGGTCAGCTTCTGCACGCCGAGCCCGTGCTCCTTCATCACCTTCTGGCCGGGTTTGCCCAAAAGGAACGCAACAAACTTGTCGGCGCCGTCGGCATTCGGCGCATTGTGCAGGATGGTGACGGTATAGACCGCCTTTGGCGTAATCTCCGGCGGCAGCGTGATCACTGGTATCTTGACGTCGGCGCTTTCCGTCGAATAGAAAAAGCCGACATCGAGCTGGCCCGATTGCAATCGGCCGACCAGCGTCTCCTCCGGCAAGACCTGCGCGGAATTATCGGGCGCGCCGATGATTTTTTCCGAAAGTCCCGGACTCTTATAGAAGGCTTCCGCCTGTTGCATCAGCGTCACCGTGAGCGCGCCTTTGGGATCGAGCTTTGGATCGGTACGGCCGATCTTGATTCCCGGCTCTTGCAGCACTTGATACCACGGCTTCGATTTCAAGTCGGCGGCGAATTTGCTCGATGCGTTGTAGCCGATGACGACGGGGGATTGGGCGAAGGTGGTGTACCAGCTCACCCAATCACCGTTGGCCGCGCCGATGAGGCCGTCGTTGACCTTAGGGCTGGCGCTGACGAACACGTCGCCCTGGCGGAGCTTGCCCTTGATCTGATTGGCAAGCCCGCTCGAGCCGCCGGCATAGCCCTGGAACGTATCGCCGCTCGCTTTGTCAAAGGCCGGCCCGACGCCGTGCTCCATCAAATTCACCAGCGAGCCGGCGTATAGCACGTTGACCTTGCCGGCGGCGGATGCCGGCGGAGCGAGCAATAGCGACAGGCCGGCTGCGAGGAGCCCGACTCCGGATAGCAGAGACAGTTTGGCAAATCGCCGAGCGGTTTGAACGACGGAAGACATGGACATCTCCTTTGAAGCTTTAGGTGATTTCAATCGGGTGTGACGACGAAGTGCGTCGTGGTGCCGCTGATCTCGACGGTGAAAGGCGCGGCGGAAAGCTCGAATTTCACGCTTTTGGCGAGGCCGGCGCAGCCGCTGGCGCCACTGAAAGCGGTCGATTGCAACGCGTGCCCGTTCTGGATGACGTCGATCCAGGCCGGCGCCGCGAGCGTGACGCGGTAAGTGCCGGCTTTCGGCAAGGCAGCAGCGTTGACGAACCCCGCGTCACTGTCGGGAGATTTCGGCGCGTGCGACGGCGCGACCGGCAATTTCGCGTCGGCCAATGGCACCAGCGCGAGCGTCACTGCCGCCGCCAGCGGCTGCGCCATGGCAGCGCCCGACGACAGTTGCGATGGTGATGCCAGAAGCGCGCGCTCGTGGTCGAGCGGCCATTTGAACTTGTCGCAGCCGACGGGTTCCTGCGCCAATGCCGGCGCCGCAGCCAACAGCGTGGCGGCAATAAAGAGGACAACTCGGATCATGGCGGGTGCCTAGGCGACGCCGATCATGACGTCGGAAGCCTTGATGACGACGATGGCCGCGTCGCCAACCTTTAAGCCGAGCTCGTCGACAACTCCGTTGGTGATCGAAGACGTGATGACCTGGCCTGGCGCGATTTCGACCCGGACATGGGCGGTCGTCGCGCCTTTCTTGACCTCGATGATCTTTCCTTTGATCTGATTGCGCGCACTCAGCTTCATGATACGTCCTCAAAATAGATTGGCGCGCGGCGGATGCCGCACGGTTTGCACGTCAATGGCTTTTTCGGGACAGACTTCGGAGGCGCAGTCCGAAGCATTGAAGACGCGCTTACGGCGCGTCAGCGTCGGTTGGCACACTAGCAAGGATTTCGCACGACGGCAAAGTGCCGGGGAATGTTGCGAATGTCGTAGCCCCGGCTATTGAGTCGGCCGTGCCAACAGCGGCGCATCGAAGCCATTGTGCGAAAGAATCGTTTGCCCCTCAAGCGAGAGGACGAAGAAGGCGAAGTCCGCGGCGTTCGCTTTTTTTGTCGGCAGCAAGGTCAGGCGGTAATCGGCGCCGGTCGCGAGATTGGGTGGCAGGTCGACCACCGTCGCGCCCGGCAGGTCCTTTTTGAACTCAGCGCCAGCCGAGCAATATTCGATAAAGATATCGGCATGCCCTTCGCGCAGATACCAGGCAAAGACATCGCTGCCGGCGGGCGGCGCGGGCGTGATCGGCGCCCCGCCGATCAGCTTTTGCGCCTTGGCTTCGAGCGTTGCGCGGCTGCCCGGTCGAATAGTGTCGGCCTTGGCAAACATCGCCCAGGTGTAGTCGCCGAGCGGATCGGCCTTGGGCGTCGAGGTGCCGAGCTTGATTTGCGGATCGAGCAAGGTGGCGAGGAAGGTCTCGGAGGTGAGCGAGAGTCCCGGGCGCACCAGCGCACAGAGCCGGTTGCGCGCGAACAGCACGACCGGACCGGCTTTGCCGGCTCGAAACAGCGCCAGCGGATTGCCCATATCGGCCGAAGCGAAGACGTCGGCAGCCTCGCCCTTTTCGATGCGTTCGCGCAGCACGCCTGAGGGACCGAAACCGGTCTCCTCCTTGATTTTTGTCGCGTAGGCGAAGGCAGCGGCGATCTCCCCGATGGCCATGCGCAAACTGCCGGCGGCCAACACGCGCACGCCCGGAGCATCCTCGGCACGAAGCGGTTCGATCATGGTAAGGCTTCCCACAATGAGAGCGAAGACGAGGAGAGCTAAGCATTGTTTTCTCATGGAGACTTCCTCAACTGTGCCGCATGGCGTTGATTCGACAAGCCGTGCTGGTCGCCGATCCGTTATATTTTGGAATATATAGCGCGAAAACGCAGCATGGCGGAAGTCACGGTGGCAATTGGGGGGCGAGCCGGGAATTGTGCAACGGCATCTGCCGCTGACCAGTGGCCGGATTCTTCCCTTCTTTTTATTCCGGGCTTTGACACACGGAAACCGCGTTGATCCAAATCAACCGGCTGACCGATTGCGTGCGCCAGGCTTGCTAATCCAGTCGTCGCCGATTTTGATGTAAGACCGCTTGACCGCGGCCCAGGCGATCCGGTGCGCCGCCTCTCCTGCCGTACATCTCCGGCATGGGCGTCATAAGCGTGGTTGAACGCCTCGCAATAAATATCCTGCGCGTGACCGGGCAGGTGAGATATCACCGCAGCAGGGAGATCGGTGTTCGATCGATAGGGCACGAGGCATCGCTCCTATTCCCAGTCAGAACATTAATGGCCCCGTCGAAACCAGGACATTGATCTGGATCATGGCGGAAGAATGAGGTTCGGCACTTTGTGTTAGATCGAAGCCAGCCTGGGAGCCAATTGAGGTGGATGAAATCCGAAAGTCGTTGAGCCTTATCGCGCCGTCGACGGAACCGGCATTATCCAGGGCCGCTCCGGTTCGCCGGGAGGCATCAGGCACGATGCTAACGGCCCCGAAAAGGACTTCCACCGAGGACGCAATTGGAGCACCGCACAATTTAGATCCAATCGCCCAAACGCAATTTGCCGATATCGCCGACCGGTCTTTGCATGCAACCATCGCCCGCTTTACCGGCGGCCTTTCGCCCGCCGCAGTCGCGGGGGCCTATCTGGATTGGGCGGTGCATCTTGCCGCCGCGCCTGGCAAGCAAATTCAACTCGCGCAAAAAGCGACGCGCAAGGCGATCCGTCTCGGCAATTACGCCTTTCGTTATGCAAGCGACGGTGAGGGCGCGCAGCTCGGCATTGAGCCATTGCCGCAGGACCGTCGGTTTATCGGCGATGGTTGGAAAAAATGGCCGTTCAACGTGATCTCTCAGGCTTTTCTCATGCAGCAGCAGTGGTGGCATAATGCCACCACTGACGTGCGTGGCGTTTCAAGAAAGCATGAGAACATGGTGCAGTTCGGCGCGCGGCAAATTCTCGACGTGGCGGCGCCATCCAATTTCCCGCTGACCAATCCTGAGATCTTCTGGCGCACGATTGGAAGCGGCGGCTTCAATCTCATGAACGGCTTTCGGAATCTCGTTGAAGACTGGGAACGCGCCGTCGGTGGTAAGGGCCCAGTCGGGACTGAGAATTTCATCGTCGGCCGCGATGTGGCAATCAGCCCCGGCAAGATAGTCTATCGCAACGGGCTTATTGAATTGATCCAGTATGAGCCCACCACGCCGACGGTGCGACCGGAGCCGGTTCTGATCGTCACCGCCTGGATCATGAAATATTACATCCTCGATCTGTCGCCACATAATTCGCTGGTGAAATATTTGACCGAACGCGGCTTTACCGTCTTTATGATTTCCTGGAAAAATCCGGGACCGGAAGATCGGGATCTGGCTTTTGAGGATTATCGCTCCTTGGGCGTGATGAGTGCGCTCGATGCCGTCAATGCGATAGTTCCAGATCGAAAGGTTCACGCTGTCGGCTATTGTCTTGGTGGAACGCTGCTGTCGATCGCGGCCGCGGCGATGGCGCGCGACGGTGACGAAAGACTTAAAACGGTATCTTTATTCGCCGCCCAGACCGATTTTACCGAAGCCGGCGAATTGATGCTATTCATCGATGAAAGCCAGATCACCTTTCTTGAAGATATGATGTGGGAACAGGGATTTCTGGACAACCGGCAAATGGCCGGTGCATTTCAGATGCTGCGGTCGAACGATCTGGTCTGGTCGCGCGTTGTGCACGACTATCTGCTCGGTGAACGTGAGCCGTTGACCGATCTGATGGCCTGGAATGCCGATGCCACGCGCTTGCCTTACCGTATGCATTCGCAATATCTGCGCAAATTGTTTCTCGACAACGAACTGGCCGAAGGCCACTTCGTCGCCGCCGACGGGCCCGTGGCGCTGACCGATATCCACGTGCCCGTCTTTGCCGTGGGAACCGAGCGAGACCATGTCGCGCCTTGGCAATCGACCTACAAAATAAACCTGCAAGTAGGCGGTGCGGTCACCTACGTGCTTGCGACCGGAGGGCATAATGTCGGCATTGTTTCGGAGCCTGGCCAGGCCGGACGCAGTTTCCGCATGCTGACCAAAGCGGCAAACGATCGCTACATCGATCCAGAGCGATTCCTTGTCGCCGCGAAGCGATACGATGGTTCGTGGTGGCCGGCCTGGGCCGAATGGATCGGCGAGCATTCCAGCGCTGAAACGATATTGCAGCCAATGGGAGCGCCGCAGACGGGCTATCCGGTCCTCGGCGATGCGCCAGGTACATATGTGTTTGGGCGATGACCCGGCTGGCGTTGCTTACTCGATCGCGTGCTGCAGTCGAGGATGGCCGCGGTCGTGATCGACCTGGGGTGATTTGAGCCAGCGCACCACGCCGGGCCATACGTTCATCAGAGCTTTTCTGCCCATGAACAGCCCCAGGTGCCGACAGGGTGCGGTGATTTTGCAAATGTCATCCGCGGCGGTGCCGACCAGATGTTCGGCGGCGAACAATTGCTGCGGAGCCACCAGTTCGTCGTCCCGTGCCGCGATCAAGAACAGTGGTGCTCTCACTGAGGCAAGGTCGATCCTTCGTCCCAACGCACTGAAGCTGCCGGATGCCAGTTCGTTGCGTTTGTAAAGTCGCTCCACGGTTTCCAGAAAGAAGACTCCAGGCAAATCAAGAGTATAGGCGTACCAAGCGCGGAATGCGGCTTCGAGACCCGCAAAAGCATCGGAATCGATCTCCGCTTCGGTCTGCAGAAGCTCGCCGATATCCTCCGCTTCCAGAATTTTTGGGACCCAGAATTTTAGCACTTTGCGTCCTGGAACCAGGCCGTCGCCTAGCCCTACCAGTTCTTCAAACGCAGCCAACGGACTCGCTTCGGCGAGTGTCGACAACGGAGACGGCGCCGCACCTATATCGATCGGTGCGGCCGCCAGAACCAGTCGACGAACTTTTTCGGGAAAACGGGCGGTATAGATGGTCGATATCCAGCCGCCCTGGCATAGGCCAATTAGATCGACTGGTGGCCCCATTTGATCGACCAGCACATTGAGTTCGGCGAGATAGTCGTCGATGCCGAGAAAGCGCATGTCGGCTGTCGACGATTGCCAATCCGTCAAGAACAGTCGTGTGAGTCCGGCATCGCGCAGGGCACCGACGAGACTGTGATCGGTGGCGAGGTCGCTGATAACCGCGCTGTGCAAAGCATAAGGCGCAACCAACAATGCAGGAGGACTGCCTACGGTGGCGCTTTTTGTTGCCGTTGAGAATTCGCGCAATCGCACCGACTTAAGTTCGAGTGCGATCCGGTTCGGCGTCGTCCATTTGGGTGATGGCGCCGCCGGACCATCGGTGCCCATGGCGAGACCGGTAAAATGTTTGGCAACAGCCGCAGCCATATTGCTCGCTGTGGCGGCGGCGAATGCGGGCCACAGAAATGCTGGGTTCGGAGTGGAACGATCCGCCGGCTCGTACATGATTCTATTTCGCGTTTTGGCAAAGAGAAAGACACGGCGATATGAATTAAGCCAAGTGTGACGACTTGCCATTTCCCTATTTTATAAAGAGTAGCCAATTAAATAAATTGCACCTTGATCCAGATCAATCGCGTTGCACGAGGTTAAGCGCCTTGAGCTGTATTAAGTGCTCTGCCTCCCGATGAAGGTGCGATGTATCGTTTGGTCCGTTCAACGCGGACTGCGAAAAAATTGGCCTATGTTCCGATCAGGTGCGGTGACACGCCTCCCGGATTTTGTCGATCAGCATATTGCTTAGGAACGGCTTTTCCACGATTGGAACGGCAGCCTTGGCCGCGCGCATGCTCAACGCATCGCTGGGCTGGCTGATGATGAGAATGGCCGGCGTCGCGACCTTGCGTTCGCGCAGCTTCGCAATCAGCTCCATTCCGCTCATGCCGGGCATGCGCTGGTCAACGACGAAGCAGCTGCAGTCCTCTAAATTGCCCTCCTGCAGCAGATCGGCGCCATTGCGAAAGGTGCGCACCGAAAAACCTTCAAGTTCGAGCGAAAATTTGAGCGAACCGCAAACTGCCGGGTCGTCATCGACGACGACGACCACCGGGTCTTTCGCTTTTACGTGAGGAGACGGCACCATAGCCGGCAAAATGCCGGAATGCCGACCGCACCGCATTGATTTGGCTCAAATCGGCGAGGTGATCCGCCCAGCCTGTTCGGGGGCGGTGGCGCGACCTCACTCCGATCCCAAAATGCCGACGACCAGCGCCATGCGCACGAGGTCGGACAGGCTTCCCGCCTGCATCTTGTTCATCAGATTGGCCCGATAAATCTCCACGGTTCGCGGACTGATGCCGAGGTCGAAGGCGATCTGCTTGTTGGCGCGGCCCGCCACCAGGCCGCCCAGCACGTCCCGCTCGCGCGGCGACAACGCCGCGAGCCGGCTGTCGATTTCGGCGCGTTCGCTGTCGCGTTTGGCCTGGCCGCCGCGCTGGCGCAGCGCCGCCTCGACGCTGGCCAGCAGCACTTCGTCATCGAAGGGCTTTTCGAGGAAATCCACCGCGCCGATTTTCATGGCTTCAACCGCCAGCGCGACGTCGCCATGGCCGGTAATGACGATCACCGGCACGGCAATCTTGAGCTCTTTTAGACGCCGTAGCAGGTCGATCCCGCTCATATCCGGCATACGCACGTCGGTGATCACGCAGCTCAGGCTCAGATCGGGCGGCGCTTCGAGAAAGGTCTTGGCGCTGGCGTAGGTCTGCCCCTCGATGCCGGCGGTGCGCAGCAAAAACGCCAGCGATTCGCGCAGCGCGTCGTCATCGTCGATGATGTGCACCACTCCCTTGTCAGACGCCATCCGAAGCCTCCTCCTTGGTCACGGCGGGTAGGGTGAAAAAAAATACCGTGCCGCCGCCGGCATTCGGCCGTGACGCGATCGAACCGCCATGGGCTTCGATAATGGTGCGCGAGATCGACAGGCCGACGCCCATGCCGGTACGCTTCGTGGTAACGAAGGGCTGAAACAACTGTGCGCTGATTTCCGGTGCAATGCCGGCGCCGGTATCGGCCACGCTGATCTCGATCAAGCCGCTTTGGGCCGGCGCCGTCGCGATGACGAGTTCCCGCGCCGGCGAATCCTCCATGGCCTCGATCGCGTTGCGCATCAAATTGAGCAGAACCTGCTGGATCTGAACTTTGTCGGCGAGAACGAAATCGTGACCCGGCGCGAAACTAAAGCGCACGCGCACACCTTTGTCCTTGGCGCCGACCAGCGCCAGCGCGCTTGCCTCCTCGACCAGCTTCTTGACGTCTTCCACCCGCCGCTCGCTCTCGCCGCGGGCGACGAAATCGCGCAGCCGGCGGATGATATCGCCGGCGCGTAGCGCCTGATCGGCCGCCTTGTCCATGGCGTCGCGAACCAGGCCGACGCTGTCATCGGAACTATTAGCCAACAGCCGGCGCGAGCCCTTCATATAATTGGCGATCGCCGAGAGCGGCTGGTTGAGTTCGTGAGCAAGAGCCGAGGCCATTTCGCCCATCGCGGTCAGCCGCGACATGTGGACGAGCTCGGACTGCAATTCCTGCAGTCGGGCTTCGGTTTGTTGCCGTTCGGTGAGGTCGCGGATGAATCCGGTGAAGAAGCGCCGGTTGCGCACATGCATCTCGCTGACCGCCAGCTCCATGGGAAACGTCGAGCCGTCATGGCGTTGCCCGACGACGACGCGGCCGATACCGATAATTCGTCGTTCTCCCGTACGCATATAGCGGTTGAGATAGCCGTCGTGGCCTTCGCGGTACGGCGAAGGCATCAGCATCTTGACGTTCTTTCCCAGCACGTTCGCGGCGGCACGTCCAAACAGACGTTCTGCCGCCGAGCTGAACGATTGAATGACGCCGTGCTCGTCGATGACGATCATGGCGTCGGGAATGCTGTCCAGGATCGATGCCAGGTGCGCCGCACGCGCTTCGGCATCGGTCGCGCTCGCCGTCGCACTGACGCGTGCGCGGCGCAACAGCTCGCCGCGCCACGACACGCCGATACCGACCAAGGCGAAAGCCGCGCAAATCACCCAGTCCGCGGGGCGCAGCCCCCCGAAGTCTCTGACGATGAAAAGACCGAAGAACACGCCCAGCACTGTGGCAACGAGTCCGGGCCCCCAGCCGCCGACTGCCGAGGCAATCAGGATGGCCGGGACGAAGAACAGGTAAGATCCCTGGCCGTGCAGCACCTCGGTGAGCGCCAGTTCGGCGGCAAGGCCTGCTGCAATGGCAAAAATCGCTATGCCATAGTCGCGCACTGCCCTGCACCAAGCCGACGGCGCCGATTCCGGTGCGGCGAACGATTGTGAACGGGGTAGAGTTTCAGCCATTGCAGGGCCGCTAATTTGTCGCCCGTCGCCGTCGCGTAAACCGCAAATAGAGTTATCCATTCAAAGGCTTCATGGACGACGCTTTCCGTAGCCTAAGGGAAAACCCTTAGGGTCAATATCTGAATTTTCCGCATGTCAGCTGAAGCTTAGCAATACCCCCCGACGCTCCTGGAGGTAAAGCCCCATGCACACGCAGACCGCAATTCGCACTGACGCAGCCCGTCGCACCGTTGCTTCGGCGCCTCGTTCGCTAGCTGTTTCAACCCGTGTGCACGAAGGTGCGCTTGACGCCGATGCACTCGATCAATCGATGCAGCTGATGGGTGCGGTCATGGCCTATCCGCGCAATTCGGAAATTTTCGGCGATAACGAATCGGCCGACTACCTTTACAAGGTCGTCAGCGGCAGCGTCCGCACTTACAAAATCCTCTGCGACGGCCGCCGCCAGGTCGGCGGGTTCTATCTGCCCGGCGATATTTTCGGCCTGGAATTCTCCGACGAGCATACGCTGTCCGCCGAGGCGATCACCGACGCTAAGGTGCTCGTGGTCAAGCGCAGCGCAATCACTGCGCTGGCGGGGCGCGACGCTTCGATCGCCCGGCAGCTCTTCACTCTGACCGGCCGTGAGCTGCACCGGGTCCAGGACCGCATTCTCCTTCTCATCAAGAGCGCGCAGGAGCGCGTCGCGAGCTTCCTTTTGGAAATGTCCGAGCGCGTATCCGGCGCCAATGCGATCGAGCTGCCGATGTCGCGCCAGGATATTGCCGATTACCTCGGCCTCACCATCGAGACCGTGTCGCGGACGCTCACTGTGCTGGAAGACTCCGCCGCAATCGAAGTGCGGACCTCGCGTCGCATCGTGCTGCGCAATCGACCGGCGCTCAGTCGGATGAACGGCTAAAGCCGCGCTCCGGCGAGCGGGCGCAATTCAGGGACGGGAGAAAGCCATGCAAGTCAAAGATGTCATGACGCAAAACGTCATTTCCGTTGGCGCCGACGAGCCGGTGGTGAGGGCGGCACGCGTAATGCTGCAAAACCGCATCAGCGGCCTGCCTGTGATCGATGCCAAGGGCGAATTGGTCGGCGTCGTTACCGAGGGAGATTTTCTGCGCCGTCGTGAAATCGGCACCGAGCGCCAGCGGCCGAAATGGCTCGAATTCGTCCTCGGCCCCGGCAAGCTCGCCCAGGAATACGTGCATGCGTCGGGCCGGAAAGTTGCCGAGATCATGACGCCCAGTCCGTGGACCGTCGGCGAAGACGACGCGCTGGAAGACGTCGTCGACGTGATGGAACGCCGCCACATCAAACGGCTTCCGGTGATCCGGGACGGGCGGATGGTCGGCATTGTCAGCCGTGCCAATCTGATGCACGCGCTGGCGAGCCTGTCGCGCGACCTCCCGGCACCGGCCGGCGGCGATTCCGCGATCCGCGACGCCGTCATCGCCGCATTGGGCAAGCAGCACTGGGCGCCGCACGTCAATGTCGTCGTCAAGAACGGCATCGCCGAGCTGTGGGGCATCGTCACCGATGATCGCGAACGGCAGGCCGTCATCGTTGCTGCCGAAAACGTAGCCGGCGTCGAGAAAGTGCATGATCATCTGGTCTGGGTCGAACCGATGTCCGGCATGGCGTTTCCGTCCGTTGAGGACGAGGCCAAGGAGTGCGCCGTCGCATCCTGACTTTGCGCCGCCTTTCGTCAATTCCGATCAGAAGAGCGAGACCGACACATGCAGCGGATAGTGCCACTATGCGTCACCGTCGCCGGTTTCATCAATGTCGTGGCGATTCTAGTGGTGACGACGGCTTCGCCGGCGAAGGCCGCTGACACGCTGTCGCCCGCGGCACAGCGCGGATTCGTTCTGTTGCGTGAAGACTGCTCGCGCTGCCACGCGATCGGCAGGGTCGGCGGCAGCCCGCTGAAAATCGCGCCGCCGTTTCGCACCCTGCATGAGCGTTATCCGGTCGAAGATCTCGAAGAGCCGCTCGCCGAGGGCATCATCACCGGTCATCCGACCATGCCAGAGTTCCGCTTCGATCCGGGTCAGGTCGGCGACATCATCGCCTTTCTGAAATCGCTTGAAGACTGAATTTTTCGGCGACGCGGCGCGAGCGGAACCTTGCTTGGTCCATGTGAATAAAAAAGCCGCGTTGATCTAGGTCAACGTCAATCGTCCGTTCGCATGTTCAATGGGCATTATCGTCGTCGTTGATTGCATAGGCTGGAACAAATGACTCCATCGCACGCCGCATCGAAATACATGACGCTGGGCGAAGGCGGGTTAGCGGCCGCCATGACCGCGCTTGCGTTCCTTTCGATCGTAGTCGCCGCTAAAGCCTACACCCCGGAATATGCGTTCCACGCTTATCTGTTCGCCGCGGCCAGCGTTGCTTCGGTGTTTTTCATCATCAATCGCTATTTCGAGCGCAGCGCCGAGCCGACGCCGCTCGAGATCGACGGCAAGCCAAATTACAATTTGGGGCCGATCAAGCTGGCGACGCTGCTCTCGGTGTTTTGGGGCATCGCCGGCATGACGGCGGGACTTTGGATCGCGCTCGAGCTCGCTTACCCGGCGCTCAATTTCGGCCTGGCGTACATTTCTTTCGGGCGGCTGCGCCCGCTGCACACCTCGGCGGTGATCTTTGCTTTCGGCGGCAATGTCCTCTTGGCGACGTCGTTCTACGTCGTGCAGCGCACCTGCCGCGCGCGGCTCGCCGGCGATCTGGCGCCGTGGTTCGTCATCCTCGGCTACAATTTCTTCATCGTCATTGCCGGTACCGGCTATCTGCTCGGTATCACCCAATCCAAGGAATATGCCGAGCCGGAATGGTATGCCGACCTGTGGCTCACCGTCGTCTGGGTCACATATCTGCTCGTCTTTATGGGCACGCTGATGCGGCGCAAAGAGCCGCATATCTATGTCGCCAACTGGTTCTATCTCGCCTTCATCGTCACCATCGCGGTGCTTCACGTCACCAACAACGCCGCGATCCCGGTGTCGCTATTCTCGTCGAAATCCTACATCGTGTGGTCCGGCGTGCAGGACGCCATGGTGGAATGGTGGTACGGCCACAACGCGGTCGGCTTCTTCCTCACCGCCGGCTTCCTTGGGATCATGTATTACTTCATCCCGAAGCGCGCCGGACGGCCGGTTTACAGCTACCGCCTCTCCATCATTCACTTCTGGTCGCTGATCTTTCTTTACATCTGGGCCGGCCCGCATCACCTGCACTACACGGCGTTGCCGGACTGGACGCAGACGCTCGGCATGACGTTCTCAATCATGCTGTGGATGCCGTCATGGGGCGGCATGATCAACGGCCTGATGACGCTGTCCGGCGCCTGGGACAAGCTGCGCACCGATCCGGTGCTGCGCATGATGGTGCTCTCGGTCGCGTTCTACGGCATGTCGACGTTCGAGGGCCCGGTGATGTCCATCAAGGAAGTCAACTCGCTGTCGCATTACACCGATTGGACCATCGGACATGTGCATTCCGGCGCGCTCGGCTGGGTCGCCTTCATCTCGTTCGGCGCGATCTATTGCCTGGTGCCTTGGCTGTGGAATCGGCCGCTCTACTCGCTCCGGCTGGTGAGCTGGCATTTCTGGATCGCCACCATCGGCATCGTCGTCTACGTCACCTCGATGTGGGTGTCGGGAATTCTGCAGGGATTGATGTGGCGCTCCTACACCAGCCTCGGCTTTCTCGAATATTCCTTCATCGAGACGGTGCAGGCGATGCATCCGTTCTACGTCATCCGCGCGCTCGGCGGCGCGCTGTTCCTCGCCGGCGCGCTGATCATGGCATTCAACGTGTGGCGGACCATCTACCCGTCGCGCGAAGCGCTGGCGGCGGCCGCAAACCTCGTTCCGGCCGAGTAAGGGGATCGCAGATGTCTACGACGCTTTGGCAGAAACACTGGATCCTGGAACGCAACTCGATCCTGCTGCTGGTCGGCATCCTGATCGTGATCGCCATCGGCGGTCTCGTCGAGGTCATTCCGCTGTTCTATCTGAAGAGCACGATCGAGACGGCGGACGGCATGCGGCCCTACACACCTCTCGAGCTCGCCGGCCGCAATATCTACGTCAGCGAGGGCTGTTATCTGTGCCACTCGCAGATGATCCGGGCCTTGCGCGACGAGGTCGAGCGCTACGGGCATTATTCGCTCGCCGCCGAGAGCGAGTACGATCATCCGTTTCAGTGGGGTTCGAAGCGCAACGGCCCCGATCTGGCGCGGGTCGGCGGCAAATATTCCGACGACTGGCACCGCGACCACTTGAAAGATCCGCGCGCGGTGGTGCCGGGGTCGATCATGCCGGCCTATCCGTGGCTGTTCACCACCGATCTCGATTATTCGCATATTGCGCAGGACCTGAAGGTCCAGTCCGATCTCGGCGTGCCGTACAGCGACGCGATGATCGACAATGCGCTCGCTGACGTGCGCACGCAGGCGACCGACAATGCACCGGACGCCGATGCGCTGGCGAAGCGATACCCGAAGGCGCAGTCGCGCGATTTCGACGGCAACCCGGATCGCGTCACCGAGGCCGACGCGTTGATCGCCTACCTGCAAATGCTGGGAACGCTGGTCGACTTCAAGCTCTACGACGACAAAGCCAACATCCGCTGAGGAGACGATCGTGTCGCCGACCTACGCTTTCTTTTCGCATTTCGCCCAGACCTGGGGGATGATCTACTTCTTTTTGATCTTCCTCGTGGTGCTCGCTTACGCGCTATGGCCGTCGCGCCAGAAGCAGTTCGACGAACAAGCGCGTGTGCCGCTGCGGGAGGACTGACATGAGCGACAAAGTCCCGCCCACGACGGAGCAGCGGCATGGTACGACCGGCCATGAATGGGACGGTATTCATGAGTTCAATACCCCGCTGCCGCGCTGGTGGCTGTGGCTATTCTACGCGACCATCGTCTGGGCGGTCGGCTACTGGATAGTCTATCCGGCGTGGCCGCTGGTCTCGTCCTATACGAACGGCGTCTTTAATTGGCATGCGCGGTCCGCGGTGGCGAGCGATATGGCGGCACTGCAGGCGGAGCGACAGCCGATGATGGCGAAGCTCGCCGATGCCTCGCTGCAGCAGATCGAATCGACGCCGCAGCTGCTCGACTTCGCCCGTGCGCTCGGCGGCCGCGCCTTCGCCGATAATTGCGCGCCGTGTCACGGCTCCGGCGGCGGCGGCGCCAAGGGTTATCCCAACCTCAACGATAACGACTGGCTGTGGGGTGGCACGCTCGCTGACATTCAGCAAGCCATCACGCACGGCGTGCGCTCCGGCGACGACCAGGGCCATCAAGGCTCGATGCCGGCCTTCGGCCGCGACGGCATGCTCAAGCACGATGACATTGTCACCGTCGCCAATTACGTGCGCTCCCTGTCGGGTCTTTCGACCGCGTCCGGCACGGATCTCGCGGCCGGCGCCAAGATCTTTGCCGCCAATTGCGCCGTTTGTCATGGGCCGGAAGGCAAGGGCAACCGCTCGGTCGGCGCACCCAATCTGACCGATCAGATCTGGCTCTATGGTTCGAGCACCGACACCATCATCGACGGCGTCTGGAACGGCCACGGCGGTGTCATGCCGGCCTGGGGCGGTAAGCTCGATCCGGTGACCATCAAGGCGCTTGCGGTTTACGTCCATACGTTTGGCGGCGGGGAGTGACGAATGTGCCACGGCCGTTCATCGGTGCTTGCCATGGAAGGCGCGGTCGCGCTGCAGCCGGAACAGCCTGCGCTCATGTCGCTGGTCGAGGAAGCCACGTTGGCGCCCGGCGGTACGTCGGCTGCCGAGCTGCAATGGCCTGAGGAAAATCCGGACAACGAGCCGCTTTATGCCGCGCGCAAGAAAATCTATCCGCAGCATGTGAGCGGCACGTTTCGCCGCATCAAATGGGCGGTGCTCATCGTCACGCTCGGCATCTATTATTTTCTGCCGTTCGTGCGGTGGGATCGCGGTCCGAACGCGCCTGGCCAGGCCGTGCTGCTCGACCTGCCGGGCGACCGTTTCTACTTCTTTTTTATCGAGATCTGGCCGCAGGAGGTCTATTATCTCACCGGTCTCCTCATTCTCGCGGCGATGGCGCTGTTCCTGATGAATGCGCTGGCCGGGCGCGTGTGGTGCGGTTATCTGTGCCCTCAAACGGTGTGGACCGATCTGTTCATTTCGGTCGAGCGCTGGATCGAGGGCGACCGGCGCGAACATCTGCTGCGCGACCGGCAGCCGTGGAGCTTCGAGCGCATCGCGCGCACGGCCTCAAAACATTTTTGCTGGCTGATGATCGCCTGGTGGACCGGCGGCGCCTGGGTGCTGTATTTCGCCGACGCGCCGACCTTGGTCAAAAATCTGGCGACGTTCCAGGCGCCGCTCGTCGCCTATGTTTTTATCGGCATGCTGACGTTTACGACCTACGCGCTGGCCGGCTGGATGCGCGAGCAGGTCTGCGTCTATATGTGCCCGTGGCCGCGCATCCAGGCGGCCTTGACCGACGAATACGCGCTCAACGTCACCTATCGTTACGACCGTGGCGAGCCGCGTGCGTCGCTGAAGAAGGCCGCGGTGCTGCACGAGCACGGCCAGCCGGCCGGCGACTGCATCGATTGCCTGCAATGCGTGCATGTCTGCCCGACCGGGGTAGACATCCGCCAAGGTCCCAATCTCGGCTGCATTCAATGCGGGCTGTGCATCGATGCCTGCGACGCGGTGATGGCGAAGATCGGCCGGCCGACGCGGCTGATCGCATACGACACGGACATCAACATCAAGCGGCGGGAGCAGGACCAGCCGGCTGTCTACAATCTGCTGCGTAGTCGCACGCTGCTCTATGCCGTTATCATCATGCTGGTCGGCGCCCTGATGACTTATACGCTCGCCACGCGCCGTAACGACGGCGTCAGCGTCCTTCACGACCGCAACCCGATATTCGTTCGTCTGTCCGACGGCGCGTTGCGCAACGGCTACACCATCCGCATCCTCAACAAGACACTCGAAGCGCAGAGCTACACGCTCAACGTCTCCGGTCTGCCCGATGCCGAGGTCGAGGTGATCGGCAACGAGGGCGGCGCCGGCAGCAATCCGCTGATCTATGTCGGGCCCGATCAAAGCCGAGAAGTGCGGGTGCTGGTGACGACGCATCAAAAGCTCGAAGAGGGGGCGTCGATCCCGCTTACCTTCGCCATAGCGCCCACCGCAGGCGGCTCGGCGGCGACCGCGGCCGATCATTTCCTGGGACCATGAGGAAGCCAGCGATGAGCTCCTTTACCGAGGACGAGACGCAAAGCGGCCGGCCGCCACGGCGCTGGACCGGATGGACGGTGCTGTTCGCGCTGCTTGGTTTTTTCGGCGTCATCTTCGCCGTCAACGGCCTGATGGTTTACGAGGCGCTCTCGACGTTGAGCGGCGTTGACACCGACAGCGCCTATCAGGCCGGCCTGATGTACGAACAGGCCGTCGCCACGGCCAAAGCGCAGGACGCACGGCACTGGCAGGTCGACGCCAAACTGACGCCGTCATCGGTTGGCGAACGGCTTGACGTCAACGCGCGCGATGCGACGGGCCAGCCGCTCGCCGGCATGCAGGCTTCCGTCGTCTTCGAGCGGCCGACCGATCGGCGTCTGGACCGTACCGTGGCGCTGGTCGAGGACACGGCCGGCCGCTTTCATGGCGACGCCGACGTCGCGGCCGGGCAATGGGATCTCATCATCGAACTGACGCGTCACGGCGAGCAGTTGTTCCGGTCAAAGAACCGCGTGATTTTAAAGTGAGCCGCTGATGGCCGAAACGCTTGATCTGTCGCAATTTATCGAGCTGAGCGAAAGCGGCGCGGCGCATATGACGTTTGCCGTCGACGGCGTCGGTTGTGCCGGCTGCATCCGCAAAATCGAGAGCGGGCTGACCAAGCTGCCGGGTGTGATCGATGCGCGCTTGAATTTCACCCAGCGCCGGCTTGCCGTCGATTGGCGCGACAACGAGATCGGCGCCGCGGACATCATCCAAGCGCTGGAACAGATCGGCTACCAGGCCCATCCATTCGCGCCCGAGCGCGTCGAGGCCGACGACAGCCACCAGGCCAGATGGCTGTTGAAGTGTCTCGCTGTCGCCGGCTTTGCCGCCATGAACGTGATGCTGCTGTCGATCTCGGTGTGGTCGGGCAACGTGTCCGACATGACGGCGGTGACGCGCGATCTGTTCCACTGGCTCTCGGCCTTGATCGCCCTGCCGGCGGCCGCCTATGCGGGCCAGCCGTTCTTTCAAAGCGCATGGCGGGCGTTGCGCACGCGCCAGCTCAACATGGACGTGCCGATCACGGTCGGCGTCACGCTGGCGCTCGGCCTATCGCTCTACGAGACCGCGACACACGCCGTGCACGCCTATTTCGATTCGGCGTTGATGCTGTTGTTCTTCCTGTTATGCGGCCGCTACCTCGACCTGGCGATGCGGCGCAAGACCAAACTGTTCGCTGGCAATCTCGCCTCGTTCAAGGCGGAGTTTGCGCATCGGCTTAACGCCAATGGCGAACTGACGCGCTTGCCGGTATCGGCCTTGAGCCCCGGCGACCGCATCCTGGTGCGGCCGGGCGAACTCATTCCGGCCGATGGCGTCGTTCTCAGCGGCTCGTCAGCGATCGATGAAAGCCTGATGACGGGCGAAACCACAGCCCGTACCGTCACGCCTGGCACGACGGTTTATGCCGGCAGCATCAACGGCTCCGGTGCACTCACCGTGAAAGTCGTTGTCGCCGGGACCGGCACGCTGGTCGATGAGGTCGAGCGGCTTCTGGACAAGGCGATCGAGGCGAAATCGCGTATCGTGCGGCTGGCCGACCGTGCAGCGCGGCTTTACGCGCCGGTGGTTCATACGGCGGCGGCGCTGACCTGCATCGGCTGGTTGATTGCCGGCGCTTCGCCGCATTTCGCCATCGTCACCGCCATTGCCGTGCTCATTATCACCTGCCCCTGCGCCATCGCGCTGGCCATCCCCGCCGTGCAGGTGGTCGCTGCGGGCCAATTGTTTCGCTCCGGCGTAATCCTCAACAGCGGCGACGCTATCGAACGCATCGCCGAGACCGACGTCATCGTATTCGATAAGACCGGCACCCTGACGCTGCCCGATCCGGCCGTCGATGACTCCGCCATCGACCCGGACCTGCTGGAGCAAGCGGCGCGGCTCGCACTGTCGAGCCATCACCCGCTGGCGGCGGCGCTGGCGCGGCGCGCGGCGAAGCGCATTCCTTACCCTGCCGCGGTCGAGGAACCGGGTCGGGGCGTACGCGCCTTGATCGACGGCGTCGAAGCGCGGCTCGGCAGCGCGGCATTTTGCGGCTTGAGCGAGGCAGAGCCGCATGCGGGCGATCATGATGCCTCGCGCATTGCCTTTTCGTATGGCGGACGCAGCGCCGTGATCCCGATCCGGCAGAGCCTGCGGCCCGATGCCATTGCGGTAACGCAAGCATTGTCCGCGCGTGGGTTCGATCTGATGATCCTGTCCGGCGACCGGCCGGAAGCGGTCCGCCCGATCGCGGAACGCCTCGGCGTGACGCAATGGCTTGCCGCCTTGACGCCGGCGGAAAAAATCGCCGTCATCGAGCTATTGAAATCGCAAGGCCGCCGCGTCCTGATGGTGGGCGACGGACTGAACGATGCGCCAGCGCTCGCCGCCGCGCACGCGTCGCTGTCGCCGATCACCGCCGCGCATCTCACCCAGGCGCATGCCGACGCGCTCTTCCTCGGCGACCGTCTCGCGCCGGTGCTGCGCGCCGTTATCGTGTCGCGAAAGGCCCGCTCGCTGATGCGGCAGAATCTTGCGCTGGCGGTGGTCTACAATGCGCTCGCCGTGCCGATCGCGGTCGCGGGCCTGATCACGCCGCTGATCGCGGCGGTGGCGATGTCGGGGTCGTCGATCCTGGTGACGCTGAATGCTCTGCGCGCCCGATTTGGCGGGCCCGGCGAGTCCATCATGCCGTCTAAATCGGGCGATGACGCCGTAGTCGCGACCGCCGGCACGGCCGAGCCGCTGGTAGCGTCGCCTGCCGCACAACCCAGCTTCGCCGGCCATCACAACGCGGAGCTGGTGTCGTGAACGTCCTCATCTATCTCGTGCCGCTGGCGCTTCTGCTCGGTCTCTCCGGGCTTGTGGGCTTCATGTGGACGCTCAAAAACGGGCAATACGACGATCTCGAAGGCGCCGCGCTTCGCATCCTGCCCGACGACGATATCGCGCCTTGAGCGTCCGGCCGTCTGCCGCGGCCACTGGCTTTATTGAGCTTTGGCGGCCGGCGCCGGGCTATATGTCGCCCGCTGCTCGACATTGCAGACCTTCTCGATCGTGTCGCCGTTCAGTCGCACCAGCGCGCGCGGCGGCTTGGTCTGTTGTTCGGCCGCTCCGCCGTCGATTTCGACGAGGGTTTGGCCGCCGGCTTGAATCAGAAACGCGTTCGAGCCGCGGCAGTTGGTCATGTCTCCTTCCCCGGCAAGGAGTGCGGTGTTGCGCGGCGATTTCTCGATGTCGTTTCCTTGCAGCAACACCACGCCTGCGGCCTGGCAGCCGGAGCCGGCACTGCTTTCCTAGGTGAAATAACCGGCAGTGACCGGCGCGGCGGCAGGCTCAAGCTTGAGCTTTGCGTAACGCGCGATCGACGGACTGAAGGGGCCCGGCAGATCGAGCGTATCGGCATCCTCGACGGTTATCGCCTTGGCAAGCTTCTGCGTCGGCAATTTTTTGAAAGGCGATCCCGCCAAGGCTTGTTTGCACAGGGCAGGTGCATGGTCTTCGCTCAAAACCGGCGAATAATGCCGCCCGAACTGGCAAAGCTCGCCGGCGGCGGGGTTGACAACGTCGTACGGCCCGCTGTCGCCCTCGTAGACGACATAGTACGCGCCTTTGAACGCGAAGATGTGGGGAATGGTCTCCAGCACCATGTCTTGCCCGATCGAGCCGAAGAAATTCACTTCGCTCGACGTGGTCTGCTGCTCGGAGGCCGATAACGGCTTGGTGCTTGCGATGATGCTGTGCACATGGGCCGTGCCTTGCTCAATAATGTAGACGTGGCGAAATTTGCCGTCGCCCGCGATATCGACCGGATCGGGGTAGCCCCACAATTTATCTTCATCGCCGCGGTTATAGGCTGCGGCGATAAAGGCGCAAACGTCCGCGACGCGCGCCACTCTGCGCCTGTGCGCTGGCTGTTTTGCAGCACAATGCAACGGTGACGCAAAACGCAACGGCAAGCGTTTTCATATCGGCAAATTTCAGTCGAGCTTGAGGATCCGGCGAGCTGCCCCGGCCGTTAGTCTCAAAACTAGACCGGCAGGTTCACGACAACGAGGGAGGGGTCCTGCGGATCGGACGAGATGTGGAAGCCGAGCTTGCGGCACATTTCCAGCATGGTGACGTTTTCGCGCAGCACCTGGCCGCGGACCGAGCTGAAGCCTTCGGCGCGGGCATATTCGATGATCAGCTCCATCAAGAGCCAGCCGAGCCCGTGTCCCTTCAGGTCGGAGCGAATCAGGATGGCGTATTCGGCGCTCTCGAAATTGGCATCGGCGTGAATGCGCACCACGCCGAGCATGTGCCCGGTCGCCTCATCGATGGCGATAAGCGCCATGGCCCGGGCGTAGTCGATCTGGGTGAAGCGCGCGATGAAGGCGTGGCTAAACTCCTTAACCGGGGCGAAAAAGCGCAGGCGTAAATCCTGCTGCGTGACCTCGGCCAAGAACGGCGGATACAGAGCTTCGTCGTCCGGCCGGACCGGCCGCACCAGAAAATTCCTGCCATCCGGCATGGCCAAGTGGCGCTCCCATTCCTTCGGATAAGGCCTGATGGCGAATCGCGCCGACGGTCCGTGGCGATGCGGCGCCGCCGGCGCGACCGCAACGCGGGCGTCGACGGCGATGACGCCGGTCTCATCGGCCAGCACCGGATTGAGATCGATCTCGCGGATCTCGGAAAAGTCCGCGGCCAACTGCGACAGCTTGACCAACAACAATGCGATGGCTTGTTCGTCCGCCGCCGGCACATTGCGATAGGCCTTGAGAATGCGCGAGACCCTGGTCCGGGCGATCAAGGCGCGCGCCAGCGTCAGATCGAGCGGCGGCAGCGCCAGCGCCTTGTCGTCGATTACCTCGACCGCGGTGCCGCCTTGGCCGAAGACGATGACGGGACCGAAGGTCGGATCGTCGGCGAGGCCCACGATCAGCTCGCGCGCCTTCGGACGCACGATCATGGGAAACACGGTCACGCCGTCGATTCGCGCATCGGGCTTAGCGGCGCGCGCCCGGCTCAAGATGTCCGCTGCGGCCTGACGCACGTCTTGCTCGGTGATGAGACCGAGGCGGACGCCGCCGACTTCCGATTTGTGCACGATGTCGGGCGACAGAATTTTCAGAACTACCGCGTTGCCTGCGGCAAGATGCGGTTTGGCGGCTGCGACGGCCTCGTCGGGATTGCGGGCCAGCACGGCCGGAGTAATGGCGATGCCATAAGCCGAAAACAGCGTGGTCATTTCGACCGGATCGAGCCAGGTGCGCTTCTCCGCCAGCACGGTGTCGATGATCGGGCGCACGGCTTGAGTACCCGGCGCAAAATCCTGCGGCATGCTGGGCGGCGTCGCCATCAGTTGCTCGCGCGATTGCCGGTACTGCACCAGATGCATGAAGCCGCCGACAGCGTCAGATTCGGTGGCGTAGCTCGGAATACCGGCGGCATCGAAAGCTTCCGCCGCCGGATCGCTGCCGCCGATCCACACAGCGAAAACAGGCTTCGCCGGGCTGCGCGCCTTGCGATGCTCCTCGGTCACGGCAATGACCGATGTCGCCGCAGCGGCCGGCGAGGCGAGCGCGGTCGGCACGTTCATGACCAGCACGGCGTCGTTGGCGTCGTCCTCGAGCAAATGCTGGAGCGCCACCGCGTAGCGTTCTTCGTCGGCATCGCCGGCGATGTCGACCGGATCGGCGCGCGACCAGATTGGCGGCAGCGCGGCATCGAGCTTTTTCATCGTTGCTGCCGAAATGTCGGCAAGCGTGCCGCCAAGATCGGCGAGCCGGTCCACCGCCAGAACGCCGACGCCGCCGCCATTGGTCAATATCGCCAGCCGCGTGCCGGCAACGCTCGTCAGATGGCCGAGCGTCTCGGCGGCGGCAAACAACTCGTCGAGATCGAGCACACGCAACAATCCGGCGCGGCGGAACGCGGCATCATAGACCGCATCCGAGCCGGCGAGCGCCCCGGTATGCGTCATCGCCGCTTTGGCGCCCTGCGCATGACGTCCGCTTTTGACGACAAGCACTGGCTTGGCGCGCGCGGCGGCGCGCGCCGCGGACATGAATTTGCGCGCGTCCTTGATCGACTCGATGTAGAGCAAAATCGCCCGCGTCGCCCGGTCCATGGCGAAATAATCAAGTAGGTCGGCAAAATCGACGTCGATGCTGTCGCCGATGGAGACGACGGCGGAGAAGCCGATGCCGCGCACCGCTGCCCATTCCACGAGGCCCGTCGCGATGGCGCCGGACTGCGACAGGAGCGCAAGGTCGCCCGCGCGCGGCATCGAAGCGGCAAAGCTTGCATTGAGCTTGACGCCGGGAACGAGCACGCCGAGGCAATTCGGTCCGATGAGGCGCAGCCCCGCGGCACGGGCGGCCTTCTCGCTTGCTTCCGCCAGCGATCCGGAGCCGTGACCGAGACCCGAGGTGAGGATGATCGCCGCCGCCGTGCCCTTGGCGCCCGCCGCCGCGATGGTGGACGGAACCGCGTCCGGCGGCACGCCGATCACGGCAAGATCCGGCGCGCCCGGCAGGTCGGAATAGGACTTAACCGCGCGAACGCCCTCAATGGCGTCGTAATGCGGATTGACCAGGTGAATGTCGCCGGCAAAGCCGCCGCCACGAAGATTCTTCAGGACGGCGTGGCCGGGCGACTTTTCCCGCGGACTGGCGCCGACGACAACCACGGAGCGCGGCGCAAACACTTTATCGAGGCGATAGATCGACATCCGCAGTCCGAATCCTCCGGCCGCCTCGGTATGATCTAGTTGGCTTCATGAACGAATTTAAGACGGCGATGCCCGGCACGAGGCCAGGCATCCCGATCTTAAGTATTGCTACCGATGCAATGCTTAGCCAACCAGCGGCTTTAGCATCGGATACCCATCGGCCATATGCATCTCTTCGACCAGGCCGTCGAGACCGAAAACGTGGCCGGCACGATGCGCGATCAGATAGACGATCACGGTCGCATAGACGAGATGATAGTCGACGAGGAAATTGACCGGTTCCTCGATGTACGGGAACTTCATGTGGGCGAAGTAATAAGTGATCATCAGCAGGATACCGAACGGGCCGCTGACGCGCACCATGAAACCGGAGATCAGCGATAGGCCGATCAACAGATGACCGTACTTCACCAGAATGTCGGTGATGGGCAACAGCGTGGGCGTAGCGAACACCGCAAACACGGCGTGAAACGTGACGACGTGATTGAGGAATCCGGCAGTATCGAAATTGTTCCAGATTTGCCAGGCTCCGGCATAGAGAAACGTCCAGCCCATCAGAATGCGCAGGACGAAAATGACGCCGCGGTCGAGTTTGGTCTCAGTCATGGCTCAGCTCCCTCGGAAATGATGGAGCTTCAATCACACGCGGACGGGCAGCCGGCGTTGACCTGGGTCAAATCGCGCCAGGATTAAAAAAGTTGAGCAATTCCGGCATCTTGGTTGATGCAGATCAATGCCGTGGGGGTTCGGACTTGTTCAATATTCCGGCAGACTTCGCGCAAAGAGGTGCCGTATCATGACGACCACACGACGACTTGAAATCTTCCGGCAAGGCGCATTCGCCGGCGCTGCAGGCGGCTCGCCCGAAGTCGCATGGGTGATGCTCTATACCGGCGTGACCGGCGCCGATCCTGCCGTTCTGGCGCGCGGCGTCACCACGGCCGCCGGAGTGGGCGCGCTATTGCCGGCATCGCCCGTGGCTCTCGGTGTCGCCGTGCATATGACGCTGGCGATGATTCTCGGCGTCGCGCTTGCCATCGTCTGGTCCGCATTGCGCGAGTCGCAGCCCGGTCTGGCCAACCCGTATCCGACGATGCTGACGGCGCTGGCCGGCGTGTGGGCCGTCAATTTCTTTGTCGTGCTGCCGATCATCAGCCCGGCTTTCGTCCACGTGGTTCCCTATGCGGTCAGCCTGACCTCGAAATTGTTGTTCGGCTTTGCCGCGGCGGAGGTGCTGCGCCGGCAGGTGATTGCCGAGCTGCTGCCGTCTCCCGTCCGGGGAGGATGACCCGAATTAGGTCGCGTGGTCTTACCGGGCACTGAAATTCGTATGCCACAATCGAACGCTACCTAAATCGAAATCGCATCTACGGCGATGACATCTAGCCATCGGCCGTCGGGGAAACAGTATAATGGCAGGAATCGAGCAGAAAGAACTGGAAGGACATCGCGATCAGATCGACGCCGACGTGAAAAAATTGGTCGACAAATATCGCGCGATATTTGACTGGGATGTGCCGGATATCGATCAAGCCGCTGCGGACAAGCTCATCCTGACTGAAGTGCGCAGAGCCGTGGATGCGCTGGAGCGGAAATTATTGGGCTGACATCGCGGTCTTATTTCTTCGCCACCTTGAGTTTCAGCAGCGCATCGGCATTGCCATGGGTGAGCTTCTCGCGGTCGCCCGGCGCGGGCGCCACGCGTTCGAGGAAAGCGGCGCCCTCGGCGTTGGTCGCAAACGGGTAATCGACCGAGAACATGATGCGATCAATGCCGAAAGTCAGCAGCGCGCAGACGAACGGCGGCGCGTCGAACACGCCTGAGGTGGTGAGCCAGACCTGATCGCGAATGGCGCGGCTGATCGGCCGCTTGAGATGGCTGACATCGTGCACAAAAACCTCGTCGATGCGCGCCATCATCATCGGCAGCATCTCGCCCATATGGCCGATGATCAGTTTCAATCGCGGATGCTTATCAAGCGTGCCGGCGAGCACCATGCGCAGGAGGTGAATCGCCGTCTCCGAATGCCAGCCCCAGCCGGCGGTTTCGAGGACGCGCGCGGCGCCGTCCGGCAGGTTCGAGTAATAGGCCTGGCGCACCGGCTCGGGCGGCAGATGGGGATGAATGTAGATCGGCACGTCAAGCTCGATGGCGGCGGCGAGCAGGCCGTCGTAACGCGCATCGTCGAGGAAGCGGCCTTCGGTCGTGCCATTGACCATGGCGCCGACGAAGCCGAGCTCCTTCACGGCGCGACTGAGCTCGGCCGGAACGGCGTCCGGGCTCTGCATCGGCAATGCGGCAAATCCGGCAAAGCGGTCGGGATGGCGCGCGACGGCTTCGGCCAGGTGATCGTTGATAGCGCGAGCGAGCGCGACGCCGTCGGGGCCGGGCACCAGATCGGCGGCCGGGCCGGCATTCGACAGCACCTGCACCGTGATGCCCGCCTCATCCATGGATTTGAGGCGCCTCTCGCCGATCTCGGGCAGCAACTCCATCGGATTGACCGCACCGGGCGTAATATTTCGCGGCCGGAAGCCGCGGGCGCTGACGATTTTCGGGTCGATGCGCTTGGCCAGCGCCGGGACCGAAAAATGCTCCTCGAGTGCGACGGTACGCATGGGCAGTTTCCTCCAATAGGGGCGGACGTTGTTGCATTGTCGCCGCTGTCCCGCAAGCGCGGGATGCGATGTGCGGCGCAGACGCCTTCGCGTGTTATGCTGCGTTCATGACATGTCATTCTCGTTGCTGCCGCCCATGATCCGCGCCGCAATCGTCGGACTTGGCCGCTGGGGCCGCTCGCTGGTCAACGCCGTTGCCGGAAAAAGCGACGAAATCCGTTTCGTGCGCGCAACGACGCGCACGCGCGCAAGCGCCGAGGAATTCTGTCGCGAACGCGGGGTCGTCTTGGTCGACAGCTATGACGAAATGTTGGCCGCTCCCGATATCGATGCCGTGGTGCTCGCCACGCCGCACAGCCAGCATGAGACGCAGGCGCTGGCCGCTATAGCGGCGAACAAGCACGTCTTTGTCGAGAAACCGCTCACGCTCGATCTTGACAGCGGGCTCGCCGTCGCCGAGGCGGCACGCCGAGCGGGATTGGTGCTCGCCGTCGGCTTTGCCCGGCGCTTTCATCCGAGCATCGCCGAATTGCGCGCCCGCGCGCGCGACGGCCGGCTCGGCGACGTCGTCGCCATGCTGGCTCAGCACACCACCTCGACCGTGCAATTCATCGCGCCGGACAATTGGCGCGCCGCGGCGGCGGAAGCGCCGGGCGGCGCTTTTACCGCGGTCGGCGTGCATTCGCTCGACAATATGATCGAGTTCGCCGGCCGCGTGCGCGACGTGCGCTCTATCACCGCGCGCAATTATCCCGGGCCGTCCGACGATACGACCACGGTCATGTTGCGCTTCGACGGTGGCGCGACCGGGCTGATCTTCTGTTCGGTCGCGACTGCGACCAATTTCGAGCTCACGACCTATGGCACCCAGGGCCTGATCGAGATTTCACGCACCGATCTGTCGCGTTTTCGTTTCGCGCCGACCGCGACTGCGGGGCCGACCGGACCGGTGCCGGCGCCGCCGGACGAGATTTTGCAATTCTCAGGCTTTGACATGCTGTGCGCCGAAATGACCGCGTTTGCGCGCGCGATCCGCGACGGCACGGCCTATCCGGTGCCGATCGCCGACGTGCTGCATGGTATGGCGGTATTCGACGCCATCGTCGACTCGTCGCAACGCGGCGAAATCGTTGCCGTTCGCAACTGATTTTCTCATCGCGTGCTTATGTCTGATGCATCGCTTTGCATTTTATTAAGGCTGTCAGCTGCGTGTCATAATCGGCGCGGCACGGTCTTGCGAACCTGCAGCGTTGCCGCTAAATAATTCGGATCGAGTTTTCGGCCGAATGATTTGGCCTTGCAGCGACTGATAAGCGCGCCTGACTGACGATCTTTCACCAAAATCTCGAGCTAACCGAGCCGGGCATATTCGCGCGGCTCACATCGACATGTCTATGAGGAGAGACCCGTGAACAACGGTACCGTGAAGTGGTTCAACGCGCAGAAGGGTTATGGATTCATTCAACCCGAGGGTGGTGGCAAGGACGTGTTCGTCCATATCAGCGCCGTCGAGCGCGCCGGTCTTCGTGAACTGAGGGAAGGCCAACGCGTTTCTTTCGAAGTCGTGGTGGACCGCAAGACCGGCAAGTCGGCCGCTGAAAATCTAAAGACGTTGTGATGCGCCGAGGCGCGGTCGCCACCGGCGGCGGCACCTCGCAATCGCAGCCCGGATGACGGAAACGAATCCGGGACCGGCAGAAAATAATCCCGGATTGCGCCAGCGCAGTCCGGGCTACATCAAAGTCTGCACAATCAAAACCACATTGAGTCCGAGCACCAGCGCCGTGGCGACCACGGCGGCAACGCGCGTCAGCGCGGTGTTGGCGAACCTGCCCATGATGTCGGGCCGGCTGGTGAAGATGATGAGCGAAATCATCGGCAGTGGCAGCGCCAGGCTCAAGACCACCTGACTGATCACGAGCGCACTGGTCGCGTTGACGCCGAGCGCGACGACGACGAAGGCCGGCACCATGGTGACGAGCCGGCGCACCCAGATGGGAATGCGGAAGCCGATGAAGCCTTGCATGATCATCTGGCCGGCCATGGTGCCGACTGTCGACGACGAGACGCCCGAGGCAATCAGCGAAATCAAAAACACGCCGGCCGCCGCGGCGCCGAGCAGCGGCGTCAGGGTGTGATAGGCGGTTTGGATTTCCGCCACTTCGGGATGGCCGGCGTGGAACGCGCCCGACGCCATCATCACCATCGCCATGTTGACGACGCCGGCGACCGTCAGTGCGATGACGACCTCCCGGTTGGAGAATTTCAACACCATGCGCCGATCATTGTCGTCGTGAACCGGCACCCGCGCCTGGGTCAGGCCGGAATGCAAATAGATCGCGTGCGGCATTACGGTGGCGCCGATGATGCCGACCGCCAGCAACAGCGCCTCGGCATCGGCAAGCTGCGGCGTGACGGTATGAAAAAGCGCCGACGACCAATCCACCGGCACGATGAACATCTCCACGACGTAGCAAAGACAGATGATGCCGACGATCGAACCGATGATGATTTCGAGCGGCCGGAAGCCGAACTTCTGGCACATCAACAGGCCGTAGGTGACGATCGCGGTGACGACCATCCCGGCCAACAACGGCAGGTGCAACAAAAGGGAGAGGCCGATAGCGCCGCCGAGGAACTCGGCCAGATCGGTCGCCATGGCGGCAATTTCGCTGACAACCCACATCGGCCACACCACCGGCCGGGGAAAGTGGTCGCGGCACAGTTCAGCGAGGTTGCGGCCGGTGACGATGCCGAGCTTGGCCGAAAGCCCCTGGAACAGCATCGCGATGATGTTGGCCAGCAGCACCACCCAAAGCAGGCCATAGCCGTATTTGGCGCCGGCCTGGATGTTGGTCGCGAAATTCCCCGGATCCATGTAGGCGATCGAGGCAATAACGGCCGGGCCGGCGAAGGCCAGCGCCGTGCGCAACCCGCCGTGCCGGCCGGCCAGCGCTCCGCGCGCCGTGGCGACGGTCCGCTCGCTCAGCGTTGCCGGGCGCTCGATCGCTTCACTCATTGCCGGACTGGTCATTAGCTGGGCCGCCTATAGCAATGACACCAAAATGTAGCATAGGTTACAATATAAGCAGCGCCGCTTGATAGTTAACGGCTATGTTGTGCAGCATAAGCTACATTTTGACACTGTTGCGAAAATATGGTCTGCGCTGGCGCGTAAACGAGGCCGCATAGCCCAAACGAGATCGGGACTGGGTCGCACATGGGCAAGCTCCCCGCCGAAGGCACCCAAGCGCGCCGTTTCGGCAAGACGCGTTCGGCGCAGTCGACCGCGCTCCTGGAGGATTACGCTGAGCTGATCGCCGATCTGCTGGAGGGCGAGGGCGAAGCGCGTCCCACCGACATCGCCCGCCGCCTCGGGGTGTCGCACGCCACCGCGATCAAGACGATTTCGCGCCTCAAGCGTGCCGGCTTGGCGACGGCGCGTCCTTATCGCGGGGTGTTCCTCACCGAAAAAGGCCATGAGCTTGCCGATCGCGTGCGGGTGCGCCACCGGCTGGTCGTCGACGTGCTGCGAGCGCTCGGCGTACCGACCGAGTCGGCGGAGGCCGACGCCGAAGGCATCGAGCACTACGTCTCGGAGAGCACGCTCAAAGCGTTCGCGCAGTTTTTGAAGGCTAGGGGCTGAAGACTCGAAATTAGACCGCGTGTGCGGTGAGCGCGTCGACGATACCGTCGACGACCTCTTCGACCATGATCTTGTCGTCGCCCTCGCCCATGATGCGGATGACCGATTCGGTGCCGGACGGCCGCACGACTAGCCGGCCGTGGCCGTTGAGGCGGCTTTCCGCATCCGCGATCGCCGAGCGCACCTTGGCATGTTCGAGCGGCTTGCCGCTGCGGTAGCGCACATTGCGTAAGATCTGCGGCAGCGGCTCGAAACGGTGGCAGACCTGCGACACCGGCTTGTTCTTTTTCTTCACCACCGCAAGCAACTGCAGCGCGGCGATGAAGCCGTCGCCGGTCGTGGTGTAGTTCGACAGGATGATGTGGCCCGACTGCTCGCCGCCGACGTTGTAGCCGTGCTCGCGCATCTGCTCGAGCACGTAGCGGTCGCCGACCGGCGTGCGGATGAGCGAGAGCTTGATCGACTGCAGATAGCGCTCGAGACCGAGATTGGACATCACCGTGGCGACGATGCCCGGCTTGGTCAGGAGATGATCCTCCGCCCAGCTCTCGGCGATCACCGCAAGGAGCTGGTCGCCGTCGATCAGGTGGCCATGCTCGTCGGCGATGACGACGCGGTCGGCGTCGCCGTCGAGCGCGATGCCGATATCGGCGCGCATCTCGCGGACCTTGCGGGTGAGCGCATCGGGCGCCGTCGAGCCGCATTCGCGATTGATATTGAAGCCGTCCGGTTCGACGCCGATCGAGATGACGTCGGCGCCGAGCTCCCATAGCGCGTCGGGCGCCACGCGGTAGGCCGCGCCATTGGCGCAATCGATGACGACACGCAAACCGTCGAGCGAAAGATTGCGCGGCATCGTGCGCTTGGCGAATTCGATGTAGCGGTCGTGCACGCCGTCGATGCGCTTGGCGCGGCCGAGCTCGGCGCTCTTGGCCAGCTGCTTGGTTATGTCGGCGTCGATCAGCGCTTCGATCTTATGCTCGACCTCGTCGGAGAGCTTATAGCCGTCCGGGCCGAACAGTTTGATGCCGTTGTCGTCGAACGGATTGTGCGAGGCCGAAATCATTACGCCGAGGTCGGCGCGCATCGAACGGGTCAGCATGGCGACAGCTGGGGTCGGCATCGGGCCAAGCAGCAGCACGTCCATGCCGACGGAGGTGAAGCCGGCGACGAGCGCGGTCTCGATCATGTAGCCGGACAGCCGGGTGTCCTTGCCGATGACGACCCGATGGCGGTGCTCGCCGCGGCGGAAGACGAGGCCGGTCGACTGCCCCACTTTCAGCGCCAATTCCGGCGTGATCACGCCGTTGGCACGGCCGCGAATCCCGTCGGTACCGAAATACTTGCGAACCATAATAGGGGGCCCCACCGCACGCCTCTCCGGGCAGCGATATTAACCCCTTATGGGTCGCGATCGCTTCAAAATATATTGGATAATCTTACCGTCCCAAGCAATGCGCTATTCATCATAAGCGCAAGCCGAATCAAAGGGATATCCTCGCGATTCGGCCGTCCCATGGAACTCTCTAGCGTTTCGTCGCCTCGTTCTTATCGTAAGGGCTCGAGGGTGGCTGGGTAACGGAAACGGGATCCGACCCCGGAAAACTATCCTCTAGTCCTTGCTCAAGAGCATCATCGAGCCGCTCGCGCTGCTCCTCTTGGCCGTCCCGTTTGCCGTCGCGCTTCTTGCCGTCGCGCTCAAAGCCACCGCCATCCGGCAGCAGCGACCGAGTCTTGTTCCATTCGTCCATGGCGATCGCCTTTTCCGGTTGTACCGACGCCGGCGGAGGCATTTCCGCCGTTTAATGACAACGGTTTGGACCGGCTGCCGTTCCTTGTGCGGGAGAGCCGGATACGCTCCTGGTTTGTGCTATCAAAGAGCGGACGTAAGAGCCGGGAAGCTCACATGAAAGCCATGACCTGCATCGAGGACCTCCGCCAAGCCGCCCACCGCAAAGTGCCGCGCGCGTTCATCGATTACGCCGAATCTGGCTCTTATGCCGAGCAGACATTGCGCGCCAACCGCGCCGATCTCGAACGCATCAAGCTGCGCCAGCGCATCCTGTTCGACGTCAGCAAGCGCAGCACAGCAACGACGATCCTCGGCGAGCCTGCGGCGCTGCCGCTCGCTCTGGCGCCGATCGGATTATGCGGCATGCAGCACGGCGACGGCGAGATTTTAGCCTGCCGCGCCGCGCAAGCCGCCGGCATTCCGTTTACGCTATCGACCATGTCGATCTGCTCGATCGAAGACGTCGCGGCTGCCGTCGACAAACCGTTCTGGTTTCAGCTCTATGTCATGAAAGACCGCGGCTATATCCGCTCGCTGATCGAGCGCGCCGCCGCCGCCAAATGCAGCGTCCTGGTTCTCACGGTCGACCTTCAGGTGATCGGCCAGCGCCATAACGACATCAAGAATGGGCTGTCGGTGCCCCCGGAGATTCGTCTCAAGAACCTGATCGACATCGCGACCAAGCCGGCCTGGGCGCTCAGCGTCTTGCAGGGCAAGCGCAAGACCTTCGGCAATATCGCGGGGCACTATCCCGGCATGAGCAACGTCACTGTGCTGTCGAAGTGGATTGCCGAGCAGTTCGATCCGACGCTGAGCTGGAAAGACGTCGAGTGGATCAAAAGCCTGTGGCCGGGCAAGCTCATCCTCAAAGGCATTCTCGACCTCGAAGATGCGCGCATCGCCGCCAAGACCGGTGCGGCGGCCTTAGTGGTATCCAATCACGGTGGCCGTCAGCTCGACGGCGCGCCATCTTCGATCTCGATGTTACCGGCGATCGCGGACGCGCTCGGCTCGGAGATCGAGCTGATGTTCGACGGCGGTATCCGCTCCGGCCAGGACATTCTGCGCGCGCTTGCGCTCGGCGCACGCTCCTGCATGAGCGGCCGCGCTTACATCTATGGCCTCGGCGCCGCCGGGCAGGCGGGAGTGGCGTGGGCGATCGAGATCATGCGCAACGAGCTCGACATCAGTATGGCGCTCACCGGAGTCACCAATATTGCCGAGATCGACCGCCGCGTGATTACCCAAATGTAGGTTTCTCATGCCACCGGACGCCATTTACCGGTCGTCAACTCTGTTTGCTCACCGGGCGTCAACCTTATGAACCTATGAAAGCGCTCGGATCGAACCAACTTACGAGCAGTACGTTCTAAGCGGGTGGGGCGGGGGAGTTCTTACACACAATCCTCGCCACGATGCGACCGAAATCGGGTCGCCTGGAGGAGGAATTCATGCGTAAGATTCTTATGGCAGCGGCAATCGTTTCGATGACAGCAACATTGGCGGCGCCGAGCGCCCACGCCGACATGGTCGGCGCAGCGGCCGGTGCCGGCACGGGCCTGCTGGTAGCCGGTCCGCCCGGCGCGATAGTCGGCGGCGTGGTCGGCGCGGTCTGGGGCAAGCCGTTCTGGGGTCCTTCGATCAGCAGGGGCCATTGCTGGACCGACAACAGTTTCCACCGCCACTGCAATCGGCATTGGTGAGTGCTGTCATTGCGAGCGAGGCGAAGCAATCCAGTAGAGAGCACAAAGACCGGATTGCTTCGTCGCTTTGCTCCTATGACTAGTCCTCTTTATACCCGTAGGCCTGCGCGTTGCCGGTGGCACCGTAATATTTGTACGGCAGGAATTTACCCGACATCGCGATTTTAACCCGGTCGCCCTTGGGATCGGGCTGGCGCTCGATCGCGAGGTCGAAATCGATCGCCGACATGATGCCGTCGCCGAACTCTTCCTCGATCAACACTTTCAACGCCGGGCCGTTGACCATCACCATCTCGTAGAAGCGGTAGATCAGCGGATCGGTCGGCGGCATCGGCGAGCCGCGGTTCGGCACCTCGTTAAGCAGCACCTGTTCGCTCTTGCTCAAGCCGAACATTTCGGCGGCCTTCGCCGCCTGCGGCTTGGTCAGCTTCATCTGGCCGAGGATGGCGCCGGTGATCAGCACCGGCGACATGCCGCCGATCTCGCCGCAGATATATTTCCAGCTCCAGCCGTTCTCGCGCTTGATGTCGAGAAGTTTTTCAGTGAGCTCGGCGCGCGACTTTATCGATGTCATGGACGACCTCCTTCTGGCACCAATTGCTCAGAAAAAGAGCAATTGTCGTGCCAAGGCGGTCGTCGCTACGGGTTGGCTCACATCGGCGGGGTAATGCCGTTGAGCCCGACATTGACCCTGGGCGCCAGCACGGTGCCGTCGGCTTGCTTGGTCCCGGCCACCACGAAAATCTTTGCGCCCGGCGTGAGGGCGGCCGCGGTACTGGGGACGAAGGTCACGACGGCAGCGTTGGCTGGCACGATGAAGGTCTTTTCGCCGTCCTTGTATTTCAGCACCAGCTTTTGGCCATCACTGATAGCCACCTCGCTGTCGACCGTGGCATTGGTCATGGTGCTGTTGGGCATCAAATCCCAGGGACGGTGACCTTCACCGGTGCCGCGCATCGCCTCCGGAAAGATGTGGATTTCGACGGCTTTCTGCGTACCGTCGGGCTGCGGCATCGCGGTGATGCCGACAAAGCTGCCTTGCTTCACATCGGACAGCGACGCCTTGGCGACGCCGACCACTGTTGCGTTATCCGCAAGCTTCACGGTCGCCTTTGTGCCATCGCGCGCCGTCACGTCCAGCGTCGAACCGTTGACGCTATCTATGGTGCCGCGCAGGCGCACCGGTGCCGGTGTTTGGGCAAGCGCAGAAGTCACCGCTAGCGTCACAAAGGCCGACGCCAGCGCCAAGTTTATGCTTCGCATGTCATCCTCCCACAAATTGCGAATGCTTACCGCCAAACGCCGTAATCGCCGAAGGCCACATTCGGCGCTTCCAGCGTGCCATCCGGAAGTTTCTTCGCGCCAGGAACAAAGATTTTCTGGCCCGGCTTCAGATCGGCAGCCGATTTCTTGGCAAAGGTGGTGATTTCGGTCGTTGGCGCGACGACGATCTTCTGCTCACCGTCCTTGTACTTCACGGTCAGGGTCTGACCAGCGACGCCGGTTACTTCGTTGTCCACGGTCGCGTTCGTCATGGTGCTGTTGGGCTCATAATCCCAGGGCCGATGACCTTCGCCGACGCCGCGCATGGCTTCCGGAAAGATAACGACGGCGACGGCCTTTTGGCTGCCGTCGGGCTGCGGCGTTCCGGTGACCGCAACGAACGAATTCGGTTTGATATCGGCGAGCGACGCCTTGACGACCTCGTTGACCGGCGCGTTATCGGCAAGCTTGATCTTCATCTCCGCGCCGTCGCGCGCTTTCGCCGTCAGCATCGCGCCATCGACGCTTTCGATGGTGGCGCGCACACGGACTATTTGCGGCGCCTGCGCAGTCGCAATGGAAGCGCCGAACACCAACGCCAAGGCGCCTACGACCGTCATCTTGAATAGGTTCATCGTACTCCTCCCAACTCGCCTCGGATTGAGGGCACTGCGTTATAACCCCCCGAACGCAAGCTTATTCCGATGAGCTCGTCGGCGGAAGCGAGAGATCGGCCTCAAGCAGGGTCCGCAATTCGGCGGTCACTTCGGGCTTTTTGCCGAACCATTGCACAAAACCGCCGACGGCCTGATGCATCAGCATGCCAAGCCCGTCGGCGGTCCGCAATTCGCGCGCCCGCGCCGACCGGATCAGGGGCGTCATGAGCGGCCAGTAAACCAGATCGGCGACAATGGCGTGACCGGGCAGCCGCCCAATATCGAGCGCGAGTTCCGGCTGACCGGGCATGCCGAGCGTCGTCGTATTGACGACGAGTGCTGCATCGTCGAGCGCCGCATTGCGATCGTCCCAGCGGGCGGCATGAAGGCGCGCGCCGAAACGCTCCCGCAACGCTTCGGCGCGGCCCTCGGTCCGGTTGGCGACCACGATATGCGCGACCTCGCGCTCAAGGAGCGCATAAATCACCGCGCGCGCCGCGCCGCCGCCGCCGAGCACCAGGGTTTTTCCCAGGCCGTGATCCCAGCCGGGCGCACAGGCGTCGAGATTGTTCAAAAAACCTTCGACGTCGGTATTGGTCGAGCGCAATGCGCCGCCGTCGAGCCACAGTGTGTTGGCGGCGCCGACGGCGCGTGCGCGGTCGTCGGGGGCCGACGCGGCCAGCGCCGCTTCTTTGTGCGGTACGGTGACATTGGCGCCGACATAGCCGTGCGCGGCGAGCGATTGCACGAAGCCGCTGAATTGATCGGGAGACACCGCCTCGCGCCGGTATTCGCCCGCAATGCCGTAGCGCTTGAGCCAGTAATTATGAATGAGCGGCGAGCGCGAATGTCCGATCGGCCAGCCGATGACGCAGGCCGCTCGCACCGGCGCGGTCACGCCTCATCCGCGACGGTATTGCGTAAGACGCCGATCTCGGGGCACTCGACCTCGATGGTGTCGCCCGGCTTGAGCCAGATCGGCGGATCGGCTTTGGTTTTCTTGACCGGCGTGCCGGTGCAGATGACGTCGCCGGCCTTGAGCGTCATGAAGCTCGTCGTATAGGCGATGATGTCGGCGAACGAGAAGATCATGCTCGCCGTGGTGTCGTCCTGCGTCACCTCGCCGTTCTTGCGCACCACAAGATGCAACGGCTTGGTCAGATCGAACTGGGTCTGGATCCACGGCCCGATGCCGCCCGAGGCGTCGAAATTCTTACCCTGCGTGACGTTGAACTGGCCGTGGCGCGTCCAGTCGCGGATGGTGCCCTCGTTGGCGAGCGTAATGCCGCAGATCACGTCGAGTGCGCGGTCCTTGGCGACGTGCTTGCAGTCGCGGCCGATGACGATGGCGATCTCGCCCTCGTAGTCGAGCTGCTCCGAGATTTTCGGCCGGATCAGGTTTTGCCCGGAGCCGACGAGCGAATTCGGCGCGCGGTAGAACATGCTCGGATATTTCGGATTATTGGTGACATTATAGTCCGCGCCGCGGTTGGCGTAATTGATACCGATGCAGAGGATCTTCTCCGGCGCCAGCAGCGGCGCCAATAGCTCGACTTCGCCGAGCGTCACGTCCGGGCGTACGCCGGTCGCGGCGGCCTTCGCCTGATCGAGCGCCTGGGCGTGGAATACCTCGCTCAACGATTGGAAGCGATGCAGCCGAGGCCGCAGATCGACAATGCCGTCGCCGACCACCGCGCCGAAACTCGGCCGGCCGCGCAATGCATAGCTCGCCAGACGCATGTCAAATCCCCGCCTTTTGCTTGGGCCAGATCTTGTCCGACCTTCCTTCGCCCGCCGAAGCGGGCTCACGAAGGCGGGAAGCCGGTAACCCCTTTTCGGGATCGTGCCTGCGGCCGATGTGTTAAAAGTCGCCGCCCCAACCGTCAACGGGTCGGAAGAGGAAAGGAGAGGGAATGAGGGCGCTTTTCCTCGACTGCAACGATCAATTGGCACCGGTCTGGCAGCGGGTCCTTCGCCCCGACGATCCGCCGATCGACGTCAATCGCAAGCCGTTCGAGCGGGACGAGCTGCCGCGGCTCCTCGACGGCTACGTCATCTGCATTGATGACCATTCCTATATGCCGACGCCGCTGGTCGAGCAGTGCGCCGCGCTCAAGCACATCGTCTTTCTCGGCACCGGGCCGGCAAGCTATATGAACCTCGCCGACATGGCGGAGCGCGGCATCAAAGTTCACATCATCAGGAACTATGGCGACACCGCCGTTGCCGAGCACACCGTTGCGCTCCTGCTCGCCGCCTGCCGCGACATCGCGCGCATGGATCGCGAAGTGCGCGCCGGCACCTGGACGCCGCACGAGGGCGTGCAGCTTCTCGGCAAGACGCTCGGCGTGATTGGGCTCGGCGGCATCGGCCGCGAAGTTTTGCGCATCGGCCGTGGGCTCGGCATGGAGGTGATCGCCTGGAACCGCACGCCGCAGTCGGGCGCGCCGCTGGTGCCGCTCGACGAATTGCTGGCGCGCTCCGACGCGATCTCGATGAATTTGACGCTCAACGACGAGACGCGCGGCTTTCTCGGGCCGGCGCAATTCGCAGCGATGAAGCCCGGCGTGATTTTCGTCAATACCGCACGCGCCGGTCTGGTCGACGAGACAGCCTTCATCGAAGCGCTGCGCTCGGGCCGCATCCGCCATGCCGGGCTTGACGTGTTTCACGCCGAACCGCTGCGGCGCGAAAGCTCACTTGCATGCATGGAAAACGTCACGCTCAGCGCCCACGCCGCCTTTCGCACGCTCGAAGCCTCGATGACGCTGTTACGCCGCGCCATCGACATCGTGCACGGTATTCTGAGCCAGCCATCATGATGGAACTTCTCGGCCCAAGTTTTGTTGCTGATGGACCATTGAGGCGACTGGCATGTCCGATCAAACCTCGACCCGACCGGCCATCGCGTCGCATGGCTCTAATCATCTGCCATCAGTGGATTTGCAGAGCTACAACGTCGAGCTCGAGGACGATGAAGGTTTTTTGGGCGATCGCGCTAGCAAGGGCGCCTTTCGTGAAGTTCTCGAGAATTGGCGGAAGGCGCTGCGCAAGGCTGGCGGCGATCCCCTCGGCGACGCACCCAGCGAGGAATTGACAAAAAAGCAGCTCGATGCGCTGCTTTCCAGCGACAACGTCGAGGCTGCGGGCTTGGTTCAAGCCGCCATCGAGGAGTTTTCGCAAAATCTGGCGCTGGTCATACGCCGCTTTCTCAAATTGAAGGCTTGGCGGGACGTCGAGAGGCTTGCAATCGGCGGCGGCTTTCGCGCCAGCCGGATCGGCGAACTCGTGATTGGCCGCACCGCGATTATTCTAAAGGCCGACGGGATCAAGATCGATCTCGTACCGATTCACAACGATCCCGACGAAGCCGGCCTGATTGGCGGCGCCCACCTCGCGCCGGCCTGGATGTTTAAAGGTTACGATTCGATCCTCGCAGCTGACATCGGTGGAACAAATATTCGCACCGGTGTGGTCAGGCTGAACCTTAAGAAGTCGCCGGACCTCGCCAAAGCCAATGTTTGGAAATTTGCGCTTTGGCGGCACGGCGATGAGGCTGATGTAAAGCGCGAGCACGCCGTTGAAAATCTCGTCGAAATGCTGAAGGGATTGATCGCGGCAGCCAACAAAAAAGATCTGAGCGTTGCGCCCTTCATTGGTATCGGCTGTCCCGGCATCATCGAGGAAGACGGCTCGATCGATCGCGGCGCGCAGAACCTTCCGGGCAACTGGGAAAGCAGCAAATTCAATCTTCCCGCGATCTTGCGTGAGGAAATACCGCGTATCGGCGACGCCGACACCGCCGTGGTCATGCACAATGACGCCGTCGTTCAGGGTTTGAGTGAAACGCCGTTCATGCGCGACGTCACGCAGTGGGGAATTCTGACTATCGGGACCGGGCTCGGTAACGCCTGCTTTAGCAACAGGAAGAACGCCGAATAATCTCTGCTGCCACGCGGCACGGCAGCCTGGTTGTCCAACGCATACCATTGACCTTTGCGGGATGCCTGCGAGAATCGCAGCCGGCGGCGCCCAGAGGCCAACGAGTGACCAATCGCTTTTGTGACATCGGCATGCGCGTGAACGGCGAGGACGTGCACGAGCGCGTCGAAGCGAGAAAAACGCTGGTCGATTTCCTGCGCGACGATCTGGGGCTGACCGGCAGCCATATCGGCTGCGAGCAGGGCGTCTGCGGCGCCTGCTCGGTGCTGGTCGACGGCGAGGTGGTGCGCGGCTGCCTGGTGCTCGCCGTGCAATGCGACGGCGCCGCGGTCGAAACCATTGAGGGCCTGTCGGATTCCGGCGCCATTGCCGATCTTCAAACGGCGTTTCAGCAGCGCAATGCGCTGCAATGCGGCTTCTGCACCCCCGGCATGCTGATCGGCGCGCAGGCGCTTCTGGCGCGCCCCGGGGTGCCGAGTCGTGATATGATCCGCGAACACATTTCAGGCAATTACTGCCGCTGTACCGGGTATCAGGCCATCGTCGACGCCATCGAATCCATCGCCCAGCAACGGGCGGAAAAGGCAGGCTCCCCATGAACGAACACGCCAACCCGCAGACATTGTCGCAAGCCGCCGACACGCTCGAAGAACAGATGATGCATGAGCTCGGCGAGCGCATCGCCACCAAGTCGGTGCTGTTCGGTATGGCCGACGGCAAGGTGGCAATGGAAAGCGGCCCGAAGCTCAAAGCCGCCAATCCGGACAAATATTTTCTGATGGGCGCCGATCCGCGGCTGCCGAAAATGCCGGAGAAGCCGACGCTGATCGACTTCTTCAACAACCGCTTCGCCTCGCTCAATCATCTCCTGCAAAGCGCGACGCATGCGCTCAAGGGCGGCCACAGCGAGAAGGTCGTACTGGCCTGCCTGTTGCACGATATCGGCGTGGCGAGCTTCATCCGCTGCGACCACGGCTATTGGGGCGCGCAGATGATCGAGCCTTATGTCGACGAGGAGGTGAGCTGGGCGGTGCGCACGCACCAGGCGCTGCGCTTCTTTGCCGATCCGTCGGTCGGCTACGAATATCCGCAGATGTACATCGACTATTTCGGCGCCGATTATAAGCCGGAGCCCTATATCGTCGCCGAATACGAGCGCGCCAAGAATCACAAGTACTACATGACGTCGCGCATGATCACGGTGAACGACATCTATTCGTTCGATCCGAACGCCAAGGTCGAGCTCAACGACTTCGTCGACATCATCGGCCGCAACTTCAAGCAGCCGAAGGAAGGCCTCGGCTTCGACAATTCGCCATCGGCGCATATGTGGCGCACGCTGATGTGGCCGACGCGGTTTTTGTGAGCGGCACCCCGTTGGACGAGTTTTCGATCCTCATGACGGCTTCCACGTTGCGAACGCTCTCGCCGAGGGTTCAAGCATGTATCTCATCGAATTCGTTCAGGACGTATTGCGGTTTGCCAAGCATGGCTTGCTGCTGAGATTTTGCTGGCTTCTCTTCGGACGGATCGGAGTCCTGCTCTGCGCTTGCGTCATTGGGGCGATGTTCGAATATGCAAGCTTGCCGGTAACCAAAGTCATGGTGGGAGTCTTGGCGGTCTTCATCGCCGCATGGCTTCGTGATGTTTACGATTCAGTTTCTTTCGCCACTCTATTTCGGCAGCTTCGCAGTGGGCCGATTGAAAACAAAAGCTAGGCCTTGGAGTTTCATCGGATCCATTTATGATAAATTTATACTCGTCCCTTCAGGCAGGATAGTCAGCGTGACATACTATGGAAAACGCGCAATAACCGGGATGTTAGGACAATTTTACTTGCTTCTGCAGCATCCCTCGGACGAGGAGAATGCCTTAGCGATCATCGATGACGATCTGAAGTACATGGGATTTATCATGGGATGCGTCGATGACGAGCGAGCCGCAGAAATTTCAGATCGTTTGAATGCGTTGCGAAAGACGGCTCCGCTTACCCCATCAGGCGTCTAAAGCGATGGCCGTCTGCTTCGGCAGCGGATCACACCACTCGCCGCGCGTTGCGCGCCGACCTCCCCCTTAAGGGAGAGATGATAAGCTGCAGCCATGAAAATCTCCCCCGACCAGCCGTCCGGCCTCACCGCGCTCGACCGGCCGAATTCCTATATCGGCCGCTCGGTGCCGCGGCCCAATCTGGCGCGGCTCACGCAAGGCCGCGGTCAATATGTCACCGACGTCGTGCTGCCGCGCATGGCGCATGTCGCCTTTGTGCGCTCGCCGCACGCGCACGCCCGCATCAAAGACATCGAAACGGCGGAAGCAAAGAAAGCGCCCGGCGTGGTCGCGGTGGTCACCGGCGCCGAGCTTGCCAAGGTGATCACGCCGTGGGTCGGCGTGCTCACGCATCTCAAGGGCATCAAATCGGCGCCGCAGCACGCCATCGCCGTCGATCGCGCCTGCTGGCAAGGCGAGGCGGTATGCGCGGTTGTGGCCAAGAGCCGCGCCGAAGCGGAAGACGCGTGCGCGCTGGTTGAAGTTGTCTACGAACCGCTGCCCAGCGTTACCGACCCGGAAACGGCGCTCGACGCCAAGACGCCGGTCATCCATCCCGAGCTCGGCGACAATCTCACCTTCGAGCGCGTACTCAATGCCGGCGAGCCGGACAAGGGCTTTGCCGAAGCCGACGCGTTGGTCGAGACGACATTCATCTTCGGCCGCCATACCGGCGTCACCAACGAGCCGCGCGCCATCGTCGCCGACTGGAACCCGGGCGAACAGCGGCTGACGGTCTATCAAGGCACCCAAGCGCCGCACATGACGCAGAATCTGTTCGCCAAGCACCTCGGTCTCGAAGAGAGCCAGGTGCGCGTCCTCACCAAGGACGTCGGCGGCTCGTTCGGCATCAAGGTGCACATCTATGCCGACGAGATGGCGACCGCGGCGCTGGCGAAACTGCTCAAGCGGCCGGTCAAGTTCGTCGCCGACCGTCTCGAAAGCTTTGTTACCGACATCCACGCGCGGGATCATCGCGTCAAAGCGAAAATCGGCGTCAAGCGCGACGGCACGATCACCGCCTTCGAGATCGACGATCTGACCGGCATCGGGCCTTATTCGGTCTATCCACGAACGAGCGGCATCGAGGCCAACCAGGTCGTCAATCTCGTGGGCGGCCCTTACACCTGTCCGAATTACCGCGCCCGCGCCCGCGTCGTATTCCAGAACAAGAATGTCATGTGCCAATACCGCGCCGTCGGCCATCCGATCGCGACCGCGGTGACCGAGGGCTTGGTCGAGCTGGCGGCGGTGAAAATCGGCATGGACCCGGCCGAACTGCGGCGGCGCAATCTGTTCCCGGATAACAAATATCCCGCGACCAGCGCCGCCGGGCTGAAATTCGAAGGCCTGTCGCATCACGCTTCGCTCGACAAGATTCTCAAGATGATGGAGTACGAAAAGCTGCGCGCCGAGCAGGCGCGCCTGCGGGAACGCGGCGTGCATCGCGGGATCGGCCTCGCCTCCTTCATCGAAGTGACCAATCCGTCGGCCGCGTTCTACGGCGTCGGCGGCGCGCGTATCTCATCGCAGGACGGCGCCACCGTGCGGCTCGACGCTACCGGCGCGGTGTTCTGCCATTCCGGCGTCACCGAACAAGGGCAGGGGACCGAATCCGTGCTGGCGCAGTGCGTCGCCACCTCGTTCGGCGTGCCGATCGAGCGCGTGCGCGTCATCACCGGCGATACCGACAACACGCCCTATGGCGGCGGCACCTGGGCGTCGCGCGCCGCCGGCATCGGCGGCGAAGCGGCGTGGCAGGCCGGCAAGGCGCTGCGCGAAAACGTGCTCGCCGCCGCCGCCTCGATTCTGCAGGCCGACCCGAAGGCGCTCGATATCCGCGCCGGCATCGTGGTCGATGCCGACAGCGGGCGCGAGCGCATGGGCCTCGATGAAGTGGCCCGCGTCGTCTATTTCCGCCCCGATACTTTGCCGCCCGGCTTCCAGGCCGAATTCGCGGTAACGCGCCACTATGTGCCGCGCGCCTGGCCGTTCGCCTTCACCAACGGCGTCCAGGCGTCCTATCTCGAGGTCGACACGCGCACCGGCGAGATAAAGCTGCTCAGGCACTGGTGCGTCGAGGATTGCGGCACGGTGATCAATCCGCAACTGGTCGACGAGCAAATCCGCGGCGGCATCGTGCAGGGCATCGGCGCGGTGCTTTTCGAGCATTGTCTTTATGATGAGGCCGGCCAGCTGCTGAACGGCAATCTGATGGACTATCTGGTGCCGATGGCCGGGGAAATGCCGGACATCGATATCGGCCACGTCGTGACCCCGACCGCCGATTCCGAGCTTGGTGCCAAAGGCGCGGGCGAAGCCGGCACCGCCGGCGCGCCGGCCTGCGTCATGAACGCGGTCAACGATGCGCTCCGCCCGCTTGGCGCGGCCGCGATCACGGCAATGCCGATCACGCCGGAGCGCGTGCTGCAAGCGTTGCGGCGCGGGTAGTCCAGCCTTACCGACTGTTCATGCACGGTAGCTGCGGCGGGTGCTATATCCATCCGCCGCAACCCCCGAGTCGCCCGCACCCGATGTCCCCCGAGTGGAAACCCAAAACCATCGCCATGATCGTCGGCTCGGCGATCATCATGCAGCAAATCGATTCCACCGTGATTACCACGGCGTTGCCGCAGATGGCGATCTCGCTGCACACCGATCCGCTGCGGCTCAGCGTCGCCGTCACCGCTTATCTGCTCAGCCTCGCCGTGTTCGTTCCGGTCAGCGGCTGGGCGGCGGAGCGGTTCGGCGGCCGCACGGTGTTCCGCGCAGCGATCGGTCTTTTCACGCTCGGCTCGATGCTATGCGGCCTTTCCAACAATGTGCTCGAGCTCACCGCGGCGCGGGTGCTGCAAGGTTTTGGCGGCGCCATGATGGTGCCGGTCGGCCGGCTCGTCTTGTTCCGCAGCATCGACAAAGCGGCGTTGATCGGCATCATGGCCTATCTGCAGGTGCCGGCGCAGCTCGGCCCGGTGCTTGGCCCGCCGATCGGCGGTTTTATCACCACCTATTTTTCCTGGCGCTGGATCTTTTTGGTCAATGTTCCGCTCGGCGTTCTCGGCATTGTGCTGGTGACGCTGTTCTTCGACAACCCAAGGGAAGATACTCCGCGGCCGCTCGACTGGGCGGGCTTCCTGCTCACCGGCGCCTCGCTGTCCTGCATCATGTACGGCGTCGAGGCGCTTGGCCGCGGCCACGGCGAGGTGGCGGTTGCGGCGGGACTGCTGGTGTTCGGCTTCGCCGTCGGCGCGCTGGCGCTTCGGCACCTGCATCGCACAAAGCATCCGGTGCTCGACCTGTCGGTGTTCAGCGTCCAAACCTTTCGCGCCGGTATCTACGGCGGTTCGGCCTTTCGCGCCGGCGCCGGAACGCTGGTCTTCTTGTTGCCGCTCCTCCTGCAACTCGTATTCGGCCTTTCGGCGGCGGCGTCCGGCAGCATTACGTTCGCGACCGCGGCCGGTTCGCTGTCGATGAAGATCGCGGGACCGCGCGTCATCGCTCGCTTCGGCTTCCGCCACGTCATCCTCATCAATGGCGTCATCAGCGCCGCGACCATCGCCATGTGTGCCTTCTTTGTGCCGGGTACGCCGCTTGCCGTGGTCTTTCTTCTGCTGCTGGTGGCGGGTTTCTTCCAATCGCTGCAATTCACCGCGACCCAGGCGCTGGGCTATGCCGATGTGAGCCAGCGGCAGATGTCGACGGCAACCAGCATCGCAAGCATGGCGCAACAGTTGAGCCGCGGCTTCGGCATTTCGATCGTCGCCCTGTTGCTGCATTTGTCGCTCGTCTGGCGCGGTGCGACCGTGCTCGATCATTCCGATTTCATTGTCGCGTTTTCCGGCGCGACGTTGATGGCGCTGTGCTGCCTCGCCTTTTCCTGGTCGTTGCCGCACGATGCCGCCGTCGAGGTCAGCGGCCACCAGCCGAAGATTCGCGCATAGCGGCGCATGCGCTTGCGGCACTTGTCGCCAATCTGTCCGCTTCTACAATGACGGCGGAGGAGACGCAGATGACCAATTGGAAGAACGAATCCGTCGTCATCGTCGGCGGCGGCATTGGCGGGCTTGCCGCCGCTCTGGCGCTGTCACGCCAGGGCATTCCCTCGCAGGTCATCGAGCAGGCGGCCGAGTTCAAGGAGATCGGCGCCGGCATCTAGCTCGGCCCCAACGTGTTCTGGATGCTCGATCGTCTCGGCCTGATCGCGCCGATCAGCGCGCTCGCGGTATTTCCCAATAATCTCATTATGCGCGACTCGATCACCGGCGAGGAGGTCACGCGCATTCCGCTCGGCGACGCCTTTCGCAAGAAATTCCATCATCCTTACGCGCTCATTCATCGTGCCGATTTGCACAAGGTTTTGCTCGATGCGTGCCGCAAATCCAATCGCATTCGCCTCGACGCCTCGCAGAAAGTCGTCAAGGTCGATGAGACCGACGGCGGCATCGCAGTCACGACCGAGAGTGGCAAGGTCTATCGCGGCGCGGCCTTGATCGGCGCCGACGGGCTGTGGTCGACCATCCGGCAGATGATCGTCGGCGACGGCAAGCCGAAGCCCGCCGGCCACATCACCTACCGCGCCGTGCTGCCGACAGCGGCCGTTCCGGAGGAATACCGCTGGCAGGACATGGCTTTCTGGGCCGGGGAAAAAGTGCATCTGGTGCTCTACCCGCTGCGCACCGGAGAACTGTTCAATCTCGTCGCGGTGTTTCATTCCAACCGCTGCGAGGAAGGCTGGGACAGTTTCGGCGATCCGGCCGAGCTCCACGAGCGTTTCGCCCAGACCTGCGCGCCGGTACGCACGCTGCTGTCCAAGATCGAGAGCTGGCGCATGTGGGTGTTGTGCGACCGGCCGCCGATCAAGGAGTGGAGCCGCGGTCGCATCACGCTCCTCGGCGATGCCGCGCACCCGATGCTGCAATATCTGGCGCAAGGCGCCGGCATGTCGATCGAGGACGCGGTGTGTCTCGCCGACAAGGTGGTGGCGGCGGACGGCGATTACGCCGCGGCGTTCCGCGCCTATCAGCAAACGCGCTATCTGCGCACCGGCCGCGTCCAGATCATGGCGCGCGTCTATGGCGAGTTCTATCACGCCTCCGGTGTGGCCAAGGAACTGCGCAACATGATGCTTTCTTCGCGCACGGCCGACGACGCCATGGCCGGGATGGAGTGGCTCTATGGCGAGCAGAAAGAGCTGACGCGCGCCGCGGCTTTAGCGTGACGGCCTAGTCAGGGTTGCGCCGGCTGCGCGGCGACAGCATCCCGCGCCCGATGAAACTCCGGGGTCGGCGGCGGTCCCCAGTTGCTGGTCTTGCCGGCTTCCCAGGTCTTCGGCCGCTGCGGAGTGTCCTGGTGCCAGGGCCGGGGTTCGAAATAGCCGAGCTCCTCGTCCACCATCTTGTCGAGCTCGCAGAAGAACTCGATCACCTGATCGTCCGGATTGCGGTGATAGGTGGCGAGGTTGTGACCCGGCCCGTGCCGCAGCGGCCCCCAGATGATCGGGATCTTCCTTTGTCCGAACAGGTCGCAGGAATTCTGCAAATGGATGAAGTCCTTCAGCTCGAAGGCCATGTGATGCATTTTCGAGGTCGTGCCGCGAATGAAATTTACGGTGTGATGATCCGAATTGCAGCGCATGAACACGAAGAAATCGGAGATCCAATCCGAGACGCGGAAGCCTAGCACCTTGCTGTAAAACTCCGCCGTCTTCGCCGGGTTCTCCACCACCCAGGCAATGTGGCCGAGCTTGAGCGGGCCGACGCCGTGGTGCTGCAGATGCTTGCCGAGATAGCTCCACTCCTTGAACAGCGCGATCGTGGTGCCCTTGTTGTCCTTGAACGTGAGCACCGGCCCGATGCTTGGAACCGAATCGTTGCGCAGCTCGCTTTTGATGCCGTCCTTTTCCAGCTCGCGGGCGAGCGTGCCGAAATCGGATTCCGGCGCCACTTCGAACGACAGCATGCTGCAGAGTTCGGCGTCGCCCTTGTTGATCTGAATGGCGAGCTGGCCGATCTTGCTGGCGAGGAACGCCCGGTCCTTGTCCTTTTCGGCGAGCACCAGCCCCATCACCTCGGTGTAATAGTCGACCAGCCGCGGCAGGTCGGGCGTCTCGAAGGTGGCGTGTCCGATGCGTCGTGGCTTGATCATTCTCTACTCCTGCCGCGTTTCCTGACTTTCTAATCCGGAATCAATCACCACGCGTGCGCTAACTCAAGAGCATCGGTCCGGCTAACCGCGCCGGGCGGGCATTGCATGGCAGACTTAGCATGGCAGACTGAGCATGGCAGACTTGCCAAGCGCGCGGGATCGCGGTTTGGTCGCGACCGGATTTGCAAGGGAGAAAACGCAAATGGCTTCGGTAAAACCCGCCGGTTACAAGCTCGCCACCTATAAATCGGCCGAGGGACCGCGCGCGGGACTGATCGTCGGCGAGGACGTGTTCGATGTGGCCAAGCTCACCGGCAAGCCGGCTTATGCCGCCGTCATGGGCATTCTCGCCGACTGGAAGGCGGCCGAGGGTGCGCTGCGAAAAGCGGCGACCACAGCTGCCAAGAGCCGGGGCAAGCGGCAGCCGCTGAAGAAGACCAAATTGCTGGCGCCGATCCAGGGTAGCGTCGCCATCTATTGCGCCGGGGCCAATTACGGCGATCACGCCGCGGCCATGGCGGCGCGGGAGGGCAGTCCGCCGCCGCCCGATCCCCACACCCAGGGACTGAAGCCCTTTCACTTCCTCAAGGCGCCGGGCACCATTGTCGCGCCGGGCACACCGATCAAGATTTCCCATTACGCCAAGGCCATGGATTGGGAAATCGAGCTTGCCGCCGTCATCGGCCGAACGGCTAAGGACGTGCCGAAGGAGAAAGCGCTCGGTTATGTCGCTGGTTATATGGTCTCCAACGACCTGTCGGCCCGCGACCGCGGCCGTCGCGACGGGGTGGCGCCGACCTCGCCGTTCAAGATGGACTGGCTCAAGCACAAGACGTTCGAGGGCTCATGCCCGATCGGACCGTGGATCGTGCCGGCAAGCGATATTCCCGATCCGCAAAATCTCGGGCTGAAACTGTGGGTTAACGGCGAGCTCAAGCAGGATTCCCACACCGCCAAGATGCTGTTCACGCTGGCCGAGCAGATTGAGCAATTGTCGGTCAATATGACGCTGCATCCCGGCGACCTGATCCTGACCGGCACGCCGTCGGGGACCGGCGCCGAGAGCGGCACCTTCCTCAAGGCCGGCGATGTCGTGAAGCTCTGGATCGAGAATATCGGCGAGATCGAGAACCGGATGGCCTAGCGGGCCCTCGGACGGGCATAGCTGGGCATCGAGTTATGCCCGTCGCGCGTGGCTTTGGTCTGTGCTAAAGAT
>Ga0182024_10001975_pt1 | contig 51702 bp, 48 predicted proteins | sample P32metaG_FD_120480 | JGI IMG/M metagenome (GOLD analysis project Ga0182024, IMG submission 120480) | Permafrost microbial communities from Stordalen Mire, Sweden - P3-2 metaG (Illumina Assembly) | ecosystem: Environmental > Terrestrial > Soil > Wetlands > Permafrost | place: Sweden: Stordalen... | reverse complement strand
CGGGTGTACCACGGCGAGCTCGATAGCATAAACCCCAATCATATTATATTGATGATTGGTACCAATAACCTGGGGTTCAATAATGATGAAGAAATAATTCAGGGATTGCAGTTCTTAATCAAGGCGATTCAGGCAAAACAACCTGATGCGCAAATTTTATTGCTGGGCATTCTTCCCCGAAGGAACACGGAACAAAGAGTTGCCGGGTTTAATGCACGGCTTGCATCTGTAAAATTTAATACAAAGATTCACTATGCAGATGCGGGAAAACTTTTTTTAAAACAGGATAAAAAAATTGATGAATCCCTGTTCTCAGATGGCTTGCATCCCAACGAGGAAGGCTATGGCAAGCTCGGAAAATTCATTGATTCGCATTTGAACCTTTATTAAGCGTTTTATTCAGACGCTGGCCTGGCATTTATTTTATTGGAGAAAATATTCTAATCGACCCCGGGAATTATAATAAATGCGGGCAATCCCCTATCCTCTTCTTCATCAACAGGCATTCTGCTCCGTATCTTGGCTGATGCTTCATCCAGCCCAAAAGCAAGCACCGTTGTCTTGTTCATTTCGGAATATGAATGTTTCTAATTGCCAAGTGTTATGTTACAAATAACCATTTTTTAACGTTCGGATATCAGATCTCCGATCACAACCCACTGTTGACCGAATTCTCCCAGATGCCATGATAAATTAACATAAAACTTAAATTCATTCATAAATCAATTTCTATTTTTATAGCAGCTTAATATTTCATTCTAAATCGATGGTTATGCTGCAAAAGGTTTCTTCATTAGATGGGATAATTGAAGGTGCTATCTTATATGACAATCCGGATGAACTACAAGCTAACCAGTTCTCCATACTGGACATTCATGAGAATGTTATCCGCATCCTTCAAACAGAAACAAAAACAATGCTGAAGGTTTTTTCGACGAGCAACTTATTGTCGGAAGATTGGTGGATTTCTGGCAATAAACGCCATTAGGTTTTTTTTTCTTTTTTCTTGTTTGCTTTTTTTCCTGCGTTTCCGTAAAATGCAACGACCCATCTGCGAGGAAGCGCTCTGACAATTACCGAGCTGATTTTGGCCAGGGTGCCCGGCACAATGATCAGTTTCCTTTTAAGTGTTTTTTCTATGGCTACTTCACCAACATATTCCGGCTGTAGCGCCATCTTAACACCAAATTTTCCAAGTTTTGCTTTAGTATCTATCACGATTTCCGGCTTGGTAAAAACGGGACCGGGACAAAGGCAGCTCACACTGATATGTTTGTCCTTTAACTGATATCGGAGAGAGTAACTGAAAAAGACAATTGCCGATTTGGTTGCGGAATACATATTCTTGATCGGTATCGGCGCAAACCCCGCCATGCTAGCCACATTCAAAATATAGGATGGGGCATTTTTTTCCAATAAGGGCAACAATACGAGTGAAAGGGCCATACAGGATTCAACATTTAACCTGACCATATACCGGAGCGAATCGAGGGACAGCGACAGATAATCCCTGGACCCTCCCATTCCTGCAACATTGCAAAGGACTTTCAAATGAATGTTTCTTTCTGTGCACCATTTTGCGATTTCTCCGGCAGACTTGTCAAAACTCAGGTCAAAAGGGAGAATGTCTACGTGAATGTGGTATGTTGACTCTAATATACTCTTAGCTTTGTCAAGGGTATCCAGGTGCCTGGCTATTAAAATCAGATTATATCCTCTCTTTGCCAATGCCTCCGAAATGCCATATCCGATTCCCTTGCTACCACCTGCAACCAGGGCATAAGGTTTTGAACTATCGGCTTGTGGAATAATTTCCGTGCTGGATTGGGCAAGAGACCCCAGGTATTGGCTGCTCATTAGAAAAAAAATAAGTATGTATTTCATGTATGTGGGTTGTAATTTATGCAGGGGTTAATATTTCATGCTTTGCCTGCTTCCCGGAATTGAAAAGAATGCGCGCGGCAAATCGGTTAGGAAGTATCCGTAATAAAAAGGAAATCATGCTGGCGAGTTTTCCGGGTATGATAATCATTTTGCCCTTAAGCATATCGCGAACAGCAATCTCTCCAACAGTTTGCGGCGTGACGCTCATTTTATTTCCAATCCATCCCATTTGCTTAATGGTTTCATCTTTTATGGCAGGTTTTGTAAATACCGGTCCCGGGCATAGGCAGCTTACAGAAATATTTTTTTCTGCAAGTTGATATCTCAGGGAATAACTGAAGAAGAGTAAGCCGGCCTTGGTAGCAGAGTAAATATTCTTACCTGGGATAGGCGCAAATGCCGCCATGCTCCCGACATTCAGAATATAGGCCGGTGCATTTTTTTCTAAGGTGGGAAGCAGTGATAAGCTAAGAGCCATGGCCGACTCGATATTTACCCTGACCATATTTCTTAATCCTTCCAGAGGTAAACTAAGAAAATCCCTGGCCCCTCCTAATCCTGCTGCATGACAAAGGATCTTAATTTCCAACGCCTTATCATTGCAGAAGTTGACAATTTCAGATACGGCCTCATCCTGGTACAAATTGCAGGATAAGATTTCCACCTGGATACGAAATTTATCCTGAAGGCTGGTTTTCGCCGCTGATAATTCCTCCGGATTGCGGGCAACCAATAAAATATCATAGCCCCTTTTAGCCAATGCCTCTGCTATATAGTATCCAATGCCCTTGCTGCCACCCGCAATCAATGCCCAACCCATGGTTCTTTTCGATGTCATTGCAATTGTTTGGCCAATGCGCCCTGACAACAACCGGCGGCAGGTTTGGCTGGTTCAGCCAGAACTGAAAAATGAGGTGGGTTCATGGCACTCCGGGCTAATAGGATTATCTTAGGTAATTACTTATAGCGAAAGCCCCTCCATGAATAAGACAACCCTACCGCTGCTCCTTTTGTGTATTATGTACACCTCTTGCGGATATGATCGCGATAGCATTCCGGAGCAATTAAAATCGAATTTTTCCAAACATGTGAATAAGATTGATCCATCGATTATTGTAGATTCCTTTCAAGTTCTGAAAATAGATACCATGGTTGAAAAATTGGGAAGGATCATTGATGATAGTATTTACAAAAGAGAATTATATCATGTACAGAATCAACTGGCGAATGCCCAAAAAGAACGACTTACAGATAGCGTTGAATTCTATAATAATGAAATAAAATATATGCTGATCCAGATTGACTCTGTAACCAACTCGATCAGGTCAGGCGACACAAAAAAGGCATTTGGATTCCTGGTCATATGCCAGTACCAGATCAGAAAAAATAATAACCACCACAGAGATTCGATTTTTTATTTTTTTGATACAAAAATGAATATCGTGAACGCGGATATGATAGATTCGGTCATATACAGAAGCTATCGCAGAATCAGATAGACCATTACAATAACCGGGCAAATCCATTTATGGAGATACTGAACAAAGCAGGCCGATATTTCTATGGTATCGGTATAACCGGAATCGGCATCCAGCATTGGGTTTACCGGGATTTTCGCCCGGTCATTTTGCCTGAATGGCCCCTATGGATGCATAAGTTCCCAACTGAGCCAGGCGGCGCAGGGTCTGCCCTGATTTTTGCAGCTATTATGATCTGCCTTAGTAAAAAACCGCGCGAGGGAGCGTTGATCACGGGCGGAGTCATGCTCTTGTTCTTTCTCGCATTTCATCTCCCTTATATGGTATTTGTCAGTCCCAATACGGCCAGTCCTGGCGCATGGTCAAATCCGCTTAAACTGCTTGCCCTCTCCGGAGGGGCGTTTGCCATTGCGGGTTCTTTGCCCTTAAGAGAACCGGTAGCAAACAAAATATCCTCGTTATATCGCTTCCTGGAATTATTCATTCCCTGGGGCAGGGTATTTTTTTCCATAACCATGATCGTCTTCGGAATTGACCATTTCATTTATACGGAATTTGTGGCTAGTCTTGTTCCTGCCTGGATTCCCGGCCATAACTTCTGGACCTATTTTGCAGCAGTGGCCCTTATTGGATCCGGAGTTTGCATTATTCTTAAAATCAAGTTGAGACTGGTAGCCTTGCTACTGGGCATCATGATCTTTCTATGGTTAATCCTTTTGCATATTCCCAGAGCTGTTGTTGCGCTTCCTTCAGATAATGGCAACGAACTGACCAGCGTATTCGAAGCGTTGGCTTTCAGCGGGGTTGCGTTTGTGATAGCCTAGACCGCGGGGAATAAGATCAAAAAGACCAGTCCGGAACCCGTGTAAAAGGTCCACATACCCGGGAAAAATACCCTTCAAAAAACCAGTGTAATTCCCCTTTTCCAAAAGAACAACTCAAGCTAGTATTGCATTTACAATACTAATTATATGAGTCTGAAATTTTTAAAATGGGCTATTATTTGTGTGCTGGGGTTATTGATCCTCGACGCTGGATTTGTGCTTTTTTTTGCCGTAAAAGGGGCATTGTAGAAGCGCGACGCCCATTTTTGGGATGTTTTCATTCAGTGAAACAAACCAATAACACTTGTTGAAATAGATAACTTCAAATTACGAAAATCATCTTATGCAACCCAGGCAATATATATCATTCATAGTATTTGCATTGACTTTTACAATTCTCTTTTTAACCGTAAAAATAGGTGCTAAATTACCCAGAAGAGTATCTGACAAACTAAGATATATTGGAAATGTGGCCCGCTTTTCAATATTGATTACTATTTTTTTGATGATCCTTATCAAACTAACAATCCTTCACTAATTGTATTGGTCCCACAAACTGGGTAGGCCATTGTGATCTTCATAAACTGACATACTTTTGACAACCTACATGTCAATCATTGATATTTGTGTCCAAACCTCTTTTTAAGAACTGGTGGCTGCTTCTTCCATTAATTTTTTCAGGCTGTAATTCTCCTGAGCGTAAATTAGACAGAATGTGGCCCGGCAAAAAGAATTTGCTGAAGCCTGCTATGGTTAGTGAAGGCTTTGTACTCACAAAAAATAATGATACTATAAAAGGATACATCAACATAGATGCCGAAGGCCCATTGGATAATGTTCCCATACTTCCATTCAATAAAACAAAAAGATCGGATATTACTAACGTAAAACCAGGTGACATTGATTTTCTAAGAATGAAATCCCTTTTTGAAGCGGATTCAACTGATTATATGCCCATACCCATTAAGCCTCTTAGGGGTAAGCATGTGAAGCCTGCACCCAATAGATCGTTGATGTATCAAATACTAGGAACAAAGAACCAAATGAGGTTATGTTATTACGAATGGGGAAATGGGGATGCTGATGGAAATATAAGTTATCATGGGGAATTGATTTTAGTTCCAAAAAAAGATAGTATTGTGATCCTTCAGAGCGGGATGCCTGGCGCACAAAAGCCTTCACTCTTCCTTTTACAATTTATCAATAAAAAGTATAGGCAGCATTGTAAAAGCCAAGGTTGATTATATACTTGATCAGGAATATGAAAAGCAATTAAATAAATAAACCTGCTGTTGAAGCAATTGAGGAAGGCTGCTCCTTTTATTTACTCAGAAACAGGAATATCATTACTTTTTGACGCGGGCTTATATTTATATCCATGAGTATCCCACCGGGTAAATTATTTCATGAATTTTACAATAGCTAATGTGCCGCTGAGGATCGCAATGAGTTGTACAATGCCTGTCAGGAACATGGCTTTGTAGATATCAGTCTTTGATTGCTCAATCTTTAACTCCAAACAATGGACATCCCCCTTTAAGACATGGATATCACTCTTTAAGACAAGCATATCACCCTTTAAAACATGGATATCGTCTTTTGTTGCAAGCAAATCATTTTTGCTTGCTGCTTCCGATTCTACCACATCTCCAACCGCTTTCACGAAGGCGGCAGCTTTCTCGTCAGGCAAACGCAATTCTTTCCTGAAAAGATCATACAGCCTGATTTGATTCATACTCATCTCCACAAAAATAAAATTTAATCCAATCTAACACATCAGTTTATTATAAAAAGGGTTAAAAAACGGGATGTAGAATGTATTTTATTTCGATTAAAAGCTGAACGGCTTACCTCCGGATCAATTACATCGCTCCCATCGCTTCGCAATAAAAAAGCCAACCAGACGAAGTCTGGTTGGCTCTGTGACCCCGTCAGGATTCAAACCTGAAACCTTTTGATCCGTAGTCAAATGCTCTATTCAATTGAGCTACGGGGCCATTTTTTACCGTTGCAGAACAAACATTTTGCGCTTGCCAAGGGCGGCAAATATAACGGATAAATTTTTAAGGAAAAAACTGTATCGTTGCTCCTGATTGCCTTCCGGTTGTTTAATTATCTTTTTTACATCGGGATGCCTATCTAAATAATCAGCAACCCGGCAGAGCAATGAAATCCACGACGCTCATTTCAGCAAATAAAATTCGCAAACTTGGCCGGATCCCGCTGGCAGCGGTTATTTTTTTTACGGTTTCAGGAGGCCCCTATGGAATTGAACCTTTGCTAGGCTATGGAGGCAGTTGGGCAATCCCACTCCTGTTCATCGTTCCCTTGCTTTGGGATATTCCCTGCATCCTTACTGTTTTGGAGCTAAACGGCATGATGCCAGTGGAAGGTGGTTATTACGAATGGGTGAAAACTGGTCTCGGTCTGCGCTGGGCTTTTTATGAAGGCTGGTGGACCTGGCTTTACACTTTCGTGGATCTCGCCATTTATCCGGTATTCTTAGTTGAATATGCTGCTTTTTTCTTTCCCGATATTCACAACTATAAAATGCCCGTCTTTCTTGCGGTCATCTGGATCAACGCTGCGCTCAATATCCGGGGGATCGTTCCGGTTGGAAGATCCGCTCTTGTTTTATCGGTGATCGTGATCATCCCATTTCTACTGCTTTTTCTTACTGGCTCGATTCATCCGCTGCATGCAGTTCCATTAAAACTGGCCGCACCAACGGGTTTCTCTCCTTTCAGTATGGCACTTTTTACAATCATGTGGAATTATATCGGTTGGGATAATGCCACTACTTATGCAGGCGAAGTGAGGCGCCCGGTTAAATCATACTTGTTTTCCATCCTTCTGGCTTTTTCATCCATTTATCTTATTTATATCGCGATGGTCTGGCTGGCGATTCGCTCGGGGATTTCGACAGAAATACTTTCAGATAAAGGAATTCCGTACCTGGGTGAGTTAATGGGTGGAAAATGGCTGGGCGCACTTCTTTCTTTTGCAGGCATGGCCAGCATGCTCGGAATTTTTATTGCTGTGCTTCTTTCGGTTTCACGTGTGCCAGCAGTTATGGGGAAGGATCGTTTGCTGCCCGCTGTTTTCACCAGAACACATTCCAAATACCAAACGCCTTATATATCTATTATTGTTTGCGCCGCCGTGGTCAGCTTTTTGGTCATGTGGCCGCTGGGTGACCTGCTGGTGATCGATATCGCTCTCTATGGTGCAGGCCTCTCGCTAGAATTCATCGCACTTATCCATCTCAGAAAAAAAGCGCCCGGATTTCCCCGTCCGTTCAAAATCCCGTTTCAAAAAAATGGGTTGATTATTTTGTACTTGGCGCCCCTGCTTGTCTTTACAGTAGCTATGGGCGCCGCATTGCTTGGCTCGGGCCAGTCGGTTAAGCCGGCAATCTTTGCAATTGCTGCTATTGTTTCGGCGCAGGGAGCGTGGATGGTTGTTAAATTAAAAATTAAAAAGTAAAAATTAGAAATTGGAGGGTTTATTGGGGTTGGTGCTGGATTAGTTTGTTGATTATTTTCTGCACAATTTGGGGGTTTATTTTTTCTGTGAGGTGGAATTGGCCTTTGCCTGAGTTGTCCCAGGTATCGGATCCGTCTTCGGCAATCTGAATTCTGCCTTCCGCCAGGGAATAGTAGGCATTGTATCCTGTTGCAGCAACAAGTACTGCCGTTTCATCCCAGCTTTTTCTTCCTGCACTGTCTTCCGCGGCCATGGGAATGCAGATTCTGAAAACATCTTTCACGGGACTGTGTTGTATGCTTTTATTATTTATCAGCGGAATGCCCGTTTTTATTTTTTCACCTATTTCAAATCCGCTAAACCAGATTTCTGAGGGCCAATGGCTGTATGCATAAGCTGAAGAAGCCGCGTCCCTGTTAATATTGAATTCACTTCCGGCGGGAAATTTTCCTGCCATGCTCACCAGTCGTTTTACTTTCTTTTTTACAAGATCATATCCGTTAAGTTTTGAATACCCGTCCGCTCCGGACCTGAGCAGAGCTGCGAGATTGGTCAAAAATCCGACCGTTACAATGGTTATGCTTTTATCCGGATGAGAGGACAATATCTTCCGGTAGAGTGCCACCGGTTCGGGAACTTCACTATTACTCTTTATGAGATGGGGATATTTAGCAACAATGGAGTCCGTCCAATGCTGGCGATCTCTCAGCAACAGTCCGTTTTCGCGGGGTACTGCGATGGGCATTTCACTCCGGTGAAAATAGGTATTGAAGACATTTAATACGGCCGCAACGTTTTCATATCGCGTACTGGCTATCGTTGCGAGTATATTTATTTTCTTTTCATCTGCAAAAGCATGGAGCAGTGTGATGGCGCCGACATCGTCGTAATCGGGTCCCATGTCCGTGTCGAAGATAATATTCACGGGTTGCCTTACTCCTTTTTCCTGAGCAGTGGCCGGTAAAGCGAAAACAGAAACCAGGATCATCAGTAGGAAAGCCTTCATAGAAAATACTTATTTTGTTTCCGGTAAAGAAAACGCTACAAAAGCATCTGCTGAAACCGTATTGAGTTTTCCTCCGCCACAGGCAATAACTACAAATTCCTTCCCATTGATTTCATAAATGGCCGGGGTGGCGAATCCCGCTGCAGGCAATCCCGCCTCCCATAATAGTTTGCCGGAACGCTTGTTGAATGCACGTAATTTTCCATCCTTTGCTGCGGCGATAAATAATAATCCCCCAGCTGTGATCGCCGGTCCGCCGTAATTTTCTACTCCGGTCTGCGGAATGCCTTTTGCCTTCAGACTGTCATCTTCTCCCAGTGGAACCGACCATTTAAGGTCCCCACTGTTCAGGTCGATTGCATTCAGGGTGCCCCAGGGTGGTGAGAGGGCCGGCCGGCCTGACTTTGAAAGGAATTTGTCGTAACCGGAGGGACTGTACGGAACCTGGCGGAAACTATCCGCAGCGGAAAATTCCTGTATAAATGGTTTTGTCTGATCCTTTTTATTATCCAGAATAAATGAGGCAATGGCTTCTTTTTCTTCCGGCTTTAAGAAAGGAAATGCCGGCATCATTCTTCTTCCTGCACTAATGAATTGCACAAATTCCTCTTTATTATATTTTTTGTTTTCGTCCAGTATGGATGGATAATTCCCACTTCCCTTACGATCAGGCCCGTGGCATGACATACAATTTTGTTTGAATAATCGTTTTCCCGCCTCACCAAAATTTTCTTTATTCACAGGCTTGTTCTGCACGTCGAGCATTTTTAATACCCAGGCCATCTGGTTTGCATTTATGTATAATACAGCAGTTGCCGGATCAACGGCGGGCCCTCCCCATTCGGAACCACCATCAAATCCCGGTAAGATCACGGTTCCTTCTTTGGATTCCGGTTTGAACATTCCTGTATGGTAACTGGCCAGCCGTGTTTTTACATCGGCAAATTCTTCAGGCGACAAATAGGGATTGATATCTTTTTCAGTAAAGGATTGCCGCACAAATGGCAACGGTTTTTGTGGTACCGGTTGTGCCGGCCAGATTTTTTCGCCAATCAATTCCGTAACTGTATCCACCGCTGTTTCAACAATCGGAAAAAGCGGTTTCCCGTTTTCCCGGTCAAATAGAAATACAAATCCGGTTTTAGTCGTTTGTGCAACGGCGTCAATTGACTTTCCATCCTGGTTCACTGTAAGCAATACCGGCGTGCTTGGAGGGTCCCAATCCCAGGTATCATGATGGATGTATTGAAAATGCCAGATCAGTTTTCCTGTCGATGCATCCAGCGCCAAAAGGCAGTCGGCATACAGATCTGAACCTTTTCTTTTCCCGCCATAAAAATCCATCGATGCCGAGCCGATGGGAATATATGCAATACCCCTTTGCTGATCCACGATCAAACCCATCCAGTTGTTGGCTCCTCCGGTTAATTTCCATGCATCCTTATCCTCCCATGTTTCATAACCAGGCTCGCCCGGATAAGGAATAGTATGGAATATCCATTCCAGTTTCCCGGTGCGGGCGTTGTATGCGCGTATATGGCCCGGAGCAGCATCCATGGCTTCTGAAACGCGGGTACCAGCGATAACAAGGTCCTTGTAAACTGTTGGTGCCGACGTTTCCGTTACAAAAAGATTACGCGCATCTGCGCCCAGATCTTCACGCAGATCCAGCATGCCATTTTTACCAAACGAGTCGATTAGCTTTCCTGTTTTTGCATTAATAGCACGTAGAAAAGATCCGGCTGTATAGAATATCCTTTCGTCTCCACTATTGTCCGTCCAATAGGCAACACCGCGGCAATTGTTTAAATTAAAAAAAGATTTCTTCTGACCAGGAACCGAATCGAATGGAGTATAAGTCCAAAGACGCTTACCAGTTGCTGCATCAAGGGCAATGAGTTTTAGCTGCGGAGAAGTTACGTACATAGTGCCATGGACAATAATGGGATTGCATTGGATCTGAGAATGTGCTGCTGTATCCACGTCGCCTGAATGATAGATCCAGGCCTGCTGTAACTGCTGTACATTGGAAGTGTCGATCTGTTTAAGAGATGAAAACTTATTTCCCGAAGGATTTCCATTCACCACCGGCCAGCCCGAATAAGGATCCTGTGTGGAATGACATCCGGTAAATACCGAAATGATCCCGCAAAAAATAATTGCATTGACCGGGCGCTTAATTATTTCAGGATTCATCTTACATAAGTTTAATTAGTTATTATAGCATATCTCACTGCTTCGAAGAACTTAGTGCTTCAGCCTTCCCCAACAACATAAACCCATGCTGCATCCCCCGGTAATTATTATAAATCAGGATTTTATTGAACCCGGTTTTCTTTCCCTTCTTTAGAGCAATATCAGGAATTTTTCCATTCCGAAGGATTTCCGTAGCCATCCAGAAACCGAATGAAGAAGCGGTGCAATATTCGCCGGATAAATGTTTAAACCGCGCAACGGATATATTTTCGGGAAATAAAGCTTCAACAGCCTGATAATATTTATCCAGACGGATGTCTCCGTTTTCTCCCGTTATTAGCAATTCGGGAACAATCCGGGGGAAGCCATTTCTTTTCAGAAATTGTTTCAATGTTTCCAACACCAGGCCTTCATCTGACGTATGAATGGTTTGCAGATCATTCAACCGGGCGATGGATCCCTCCGGTTGATTGGATACAGTCATCATGAGTACTCCCTCCCCTGCAATAGTACCGATGGTTGGATGATCAAACAATTTCCGGTTAGAAACGATTTCTTTTCTGAAGGATCCTGCGAGCAGGTCGATATTGAAATTGTAATCAGAGATCTCGTCTACAGAACCAACAAGAAAGATACCATCAGGCTTTTCTTTCAATAACATTACCGCGTCCAGTAGGGCGTTTTCAAATGCAAGACCCCTGTGTGTTACCGTATTATTGTAATTCGTGTTTTTGCTGATAAGTGAAATCTGGGCAGCAGGAGCATTGGAAGTGCTCTGTACAAAGCTTCCGGGACTGAGCAGCCCTTCGTTGTATTCAATGATCTGGTTCAGGAATTTGATGCAGTCTTCGATTCCTCCGTTAGCCGTTCCGATGATAATACCATCCGGTTCAGGAATTCCCTGTATTAGTGGCAATGCAGCACCCACGCATATCCTGACCGCCCTGGCCATTCTGCGCAATATTCCAGGAGGAACATTTGTATATGCAGGTTCTTTCACCCTCAATTGATTGTTCTCTGATTCCCTGAGTTCGCGGAGCTCCGTTTCCGGAAAAGTTTGTTGGGGAGAAATGCAGTTGCTGGAATGGACGTAAAGCATGATCTACAATATTGAAAAAATTAGTGTTGTACAGTTTCCCCCGAATCCAAAGGAGTTCGACATGACATGCTGAATGGATTGCTTTCTGTAGTGCTTTAACGGTTCAAATTTCGTTTCAGGTATTGGGTTATTGAATTGCAATGAAGGATATAATTCCTGATGGGTTAAACTTAAAATGGAATATACTGCTTCGATAGCGCCGGATGCGCCCAGGGTATGTCCGGTATATGATTTTGTAGAAGCAAAGGGAGGTGGTGAGCCAAATAATCTTTGCATAGCGCGGCTCTCCGTTTCATCATTATTTTCCGTTCCGGTTCCATGCGCGTTGACATAATTAATTTCGGCAGGATTTATTCCTGCTTTTTCCAGGGCCCGTTTCATTGAGAGATAGGGGCCATCTCCTTCCGGCGAGATAGAGGAGGGATGAAATGCATCATTGCTGTTGCCAAAACCGCTGAGCGTTGCATAAATTCTTTTCCCTTTCACGTCTTCTTCTCTTTCCAATACAAGGAAAGCTGCGCCCTCTCCAAGGTTCAGGCCATTGCGATCCCGGTCGAACGGAGCACAGGGCTTATCGGAAAGAATATTCAGGGCGTTAAAACCATTGATCGTAAACTTTGCAAGACTATCCGCTCCTCCCACCAGGGCCCGTCGGGCAAATCCATGACTGATCAGCCTCGCGCCGAATGATATGGCGTTTGCTGAGGAGGAACAGGCGGTATTAATGGTGCTGACCTCTCCGAGAATCCCAAATCGTTTCTGGGCAACCAGGGTTGCCGAAGCAAAATCGTAGGAAGAAGTATAGGGGGTGCCTTCGGAACGGGCGTGTGCATCATGGAAGATCTCGTCTGTAAGACACATGCCGCCCACGGTAGAAGCGCCGATCAGGGCCGTTTCCTTGGAAGCAAGCTGCGCCTTCGAAAGCCCGCTGTCCCGGACAGCTTCTTCAGCAGCATGGATCACGAGCAAACCCGTGCGCGTGATGGTGGGATCCGGTTGCGAAAATAGTTTTTGATTGAGTGTGGTTGAAGAGATTTTTATTTCGCCGCAGGGGAGTTTGCCGGCATAAGCCGTAGGATAAAACTCAAGTTGGGAGATGCCGCTTTTTTCGTCTATCAGGGACTGACGGTTCTCGTGCAGCGAAGTTCCGATCGAACTGATAATACCCATCCCGGTGATCATGATCCTGCTCAAGGCGGTCCTTTTACTTGGTTCTGTTTTTCTCGATATAATCCACCATCGTGTTTACGTCTACCAACACTTTCCTTCCGTCTTTTGGATCCTGGATGTTGATGCCATATTCCCTGGACAACATCACGATCAACTCGATGGAATCGATAGAATCAAGGCCCAGGCCTTCCCCGAACAAAGGTTCATCATCCTTGATATCTTCGGGTTTCAGCGTTGTTAAATTCAGGAATTTAATGATCTGCTCCTTTACCTGTTGCTTTAACTCTGTTGTTTCCATGGTCATTATTAAATTAGGTTTTTCTTTTTCAAACCGTATAATGTGAGTAATTGAATGCAAATAGTTATACCTGCTAAAGATAGAATATTCGTTAGTACATCTTTCAGTTTTCCCCCCTCCAGGAATAGGCCATAATAAGCTTCCAGTGACCAATGAAGCGGAGAGATCCGCATGATCCGCTGAAAATTTGCGGGCATCGCAAAAGCAGGTACCAGGAGGCCGCCCAGCGCTGCGAGGATAAGTATGGAGATGGCACCAAAACCGTTTGATTGCTCAGTCGTGTTACAAAAAACGCCAACACAAATTGCATAGCTGGCCGCGCACCAACCGGTGACCAGCGTAACCAGTATGAGGCCCGGAATATCATTAGGCAAATGCAGGACAGGGAGACCAATATGCGGAAACAACAAATTGCCAATTGCAAAGATCAGTGCCGCCTGGAGAAAAGTAACCAATACATATACGATCTGTTTAGAAAACAGCGCATTCAGATAACTGGAAGGAAGGGTTTTCAGCCGGAGGAAACTGCCGCTTGATTTTTCCTTCACCATGGCGCTTCCCAGGGTAATGACCACGAAGAACATGGCAAAGATCGTCCAGGCCGGCACATTATGCTGAGATGCATTTGGTACTACCCTGCTTCCGGTTCTGGAAACAGGAATTTCCGTTATAGGAATCTGACCGAATAAAATATCTTTTTCCAGATCCTGCGGAACGGATTTGCTATTTATCGCATGATATAGATCCCTCACGATGGCTTCTCCCTGCATAACCTGCACAGCACTATGCAATGCACCCTCAATAGACAGACGAAATGATTGCTGCATGACCGGATGATAATACATAAGCAGGGAATCCGTTTGCCCGGTAGAAAGATCTTTTTTTAAAACAGGGGAGTCAGGATCCTGCAGAGCACGATCAGCAATTCGGGTTGCCCTGTTTTGAATAGAAGAAGAGAAATCAGCCGGGATCACAATTGCTACCAGTGCGTCCTTGGCGTGCATCCGGATTGAGATTTCATCGTCAGGGCCTGTTGAATCTGTAGGAAGGATATTAAACATGCCAATCTTTTCTATGGCCTTCATCAGTCGCGCCCCCTCAGGTCCTTTATCCCGGTTATCGGCAAGCAGGGTAATTCTATTATTGTTTATCAACTCATAAGTGCTGTTCTGAACACTGGTGATCACGATCACCAGCAAGACCGGCATAAAAAACATCACGATCAGTCCCATACGGTCGCGTATGAGTATTTTCAGATCTTTAATGATGGTTGCCGTTAGTGTATGCATGATCAGTCCCTAAAATGTTTACCAGTGAGACCAAGAAACAATCCCTCCAGCCCTTCCTGCCGGTGTTGCTCGAGCAAAACCCCGAGGCGGTCATGGACAACAATTTTACCTTCGTCCATCAATGCAATTTTTTCACACAAGCCTTCTGCTTCTTCCAACTGGTGCGAAGTATAAATTAATGTTGTACCCTGCTGATTTAATTCCTTGAGATAATGAATGATGGCGTGCCGCGACTGCACATCAACGCCTACAGTCGGTTCATCCAGAAATAAAACCCTTGGCTGGTGCATTACGCCAATGGCCAGGTTCACGCGTCTTTTCATGCCTCCTGAAAAAGTGTGTACCATGCGGTTGCCCACTTCACCCAGTCCCAATATTGCCAGCAATTCGGCTGTCCTTTTTTTTATCCGGTGCTGATCAAGTCCGTACCAAGCGCCAAAAAAAGCGAGGTTTTCGCGGGGACTTAATTCAGGGTAAAAAGAAAAATCCTGTGGAACAAATCCGAATAATTTATTTACTGATTTAGCATGATCGCTGATTTCATGGCTCAGCAAGCGGATGCTTCCTTTTTTATACTGGAGAAGACCTGTCATCAGATTCATGAGCGTGGTTTTTCCTGCGCCGTTCGGGCCGAAAAGCCCGAATCGCTCACCATCCTCAACTTCCAGGTTCAGGTCTTTAAATTGAATAACCTCCTGTTTCGGATAGCTAAAGCTGAGCGACCGGATCGCTATTGCAGGAATGCTCATGCAGGCCACTTTATCTTTGACAATGCAATGAAAGCTTGTTTTTCTATCTCTGCTGATTGATATAAGAAATCGCTCATCGTGTTGAAATCCGATTGGCTACCCAGTCGTCCTTTATAAATGCCGGCTGCCTGCACCGCAGCGGAGCGCCAGATGTCGCCGGACTTTGTGAATTCTTTGGAGATCTCTGCTAACTCATCCAGGCCATGGTATTCATAAGCCTGCTGCAGGAAGGCAGCGTAAATAAAGCGGAATCCGCCGCCTCCCGTCCCGATCTCTTCCTGCATTCTCACCAGTTGGGCCAGATAGCTGCCCGCTTTCTGAAGACCAAGTTTATCCCGCCATCTGCGGATTCTTTTCGCCGTATAACGGATGCCACTAATGCCTGCAATATTGCCGGGAGCATGAAGCATATCCCTTATGTTCCGTTTAATTCCCGTATGAATGCCTTTTTTTATTTGTTCGGTGGTAACTATGCGTTTTTCTTTGGGATAATATAATTGTCCTCGTGGCGCAAATGCTCCTTTCGCAAACCGGACCCTTTCAAGTTCATAACTGCTCAGGGAAGTGGCCACTTCCATTACGGGATCACTGATCAGATAATTGTCATCTTCTTTTCCGAATACAATCAGGTTATGGGCGTTGAAATGAAAACGGTATTCTTTGGGAAAATAAGTGAGATAATAAACGCCCACCTGGCAACCGACCGGCTGACCTGCCTTCAGACAGGCCTGTAAAACTTTCTCCGCTTCTGCTTTTGATCTGAATTTTTTTCTTTCCACTGGTATTTCCAGCGCCTTGCAGGTTCTTTTAAAGATGAGTCCCGGCGCGGTTCTGAACGATATGGCCGGCCCATTATTTATTTTCATGAATGGGATATATATGAAAAACAAACCGGATCCTATTCCAAACGCCAGGGGTTCGTTGATCTGGTTTACCCCATGGTGGCGAAGCAGGCTGGTGGTGACTCCATTTTCACAATGTGCTGCCTGGATATGCTGAAAATCAAGTTTCATGTGCTTTCATGGTTTTTAGATCCTGGATGCTTACTTCAAAGAGATCAGCATATTTCTGCAGTCTCGATTCAGAAAGCTTATCAAAACCTGAGGGTTTCAGATGCTTTTTCACTTGCCATTTCCAGAATCCTGTGTAGGCTGCAACTATAGGTATATCCATCACGTGGAGTTCCATAAAAAATAAAAGCGGACTTGCTTTTTTATCCGAAACACGTTGCCTTGCGGCCGCTATCCTTTGTTCTACGTCCTGCCAGGCTTTATCAAGTGCAGAAACCTTTACCTCCCATCCATTGCTCAATGCGGTTCCATACTTGCCGGTTTCGTCCACTGCATAGCAAATTTCTTTGGTAATTTTTCCCAGGGCACTGGGGTCCTGGGGGATATCTTCTTTTTTCATTACCTAGATATTATTGTTGACGGTTGACCGTTGACAGTTGACGGTTCCTCTGTGAAGCATTTCGCATTTATTCAAAGTTAAGTGTAAATAGAAAGCCTGTCAACCGTCAACCGTCAACCGTCAACGGTCAACTCATTTTAACAAACTGTAAGCAAAGCATACATATAAGAAAACCTGGAGCTTTCAGGAACAAGCAGCAGGATTTTCTGGCCCTTTTTCAGGTTGGGATTTTGAAAAACTTCATCTACCATGAAATAAACAGACGCGGCCCCTACATTGCCCAGCGTAGACAGATTGACAACCCATTTTTCATAAGGAATGGGTGTTCCGTTCGCGATCAGCTGATTGAAGATTTTATCTCGAAAGAATTCGCTGGACATATGCGGTAGAAAATAATCCACCTCAGCGGGATCCAATCCCTTCTCTTTAAAAAGACGGGTGAGCATGAGTCCGCCCAGCGGAACAATATTTTCGCTGAGTAATTTCACATCCTGCTTAATGCTCATAATGGAGCGGGCCCTTTGCTCCTCAGAACTGAAATCCAGATAACTTTTCAGCTTTCCGTTTTTCATTTTCTCCCCGCCCATATACATGCAGGGCTCTTTTTCATTAGCGTAGGAAATTCCTTCAATCCATTCAATCCGGAAACTGAAGCCGCTTTCATTTTTTTTATTTGTCAATAAAAAGCAGGCAGCCCCATCCGATAACATCCACCTTAAGAATTCCTTTTCAAAACTGATATAAGGATTTGCCTCTAATTCCTTGATTTTCTGTGCTTCATCCTCATATATTTCCGATTTAAGTATAGCTGAAAGGCGTTCTGAACCTGCTGCCACTGCATTATTTACGTCACCGGTTCTTATAGCCATAAAAGCATATTTCAGCGCGTGCATCCCTGCGCAGCAAACACCTGAAGGGGATACTACTTCCATTGATCTCGATTCCGGTAATTCTCCATGAACCATAACAGCATGGGAGGGCATCATCTGATCTGGAGAAGAAGTTCCGCAAGCCAGCATCTCGATGGATCTTATTTTTTCAGGATCATTATCCAGCATTTTCCGGATAGCAAGGGCTGTCATTTCTGCGTTCGTGTGGGTGGGTTTCCCGCCTTTGGTAAGTGCGTAAAACCTTGTCTTTATCCCGTTGTTGCGAAGAACAATCCTTTTTGACTTAGAGGGGATTTGATTGATCAATCCCAGGTATTCTTCCATCTCCTCATTCGACACGGGCCCGTTTGGAAAGTAGGTTGCTGATTTTGTAATATATACCTTGTTAAACTCCATTATCAAAACCGGATTAATTCACTCCTGAATAATATTGTTTTAGCCTCTTTATTCGCCCGGATAAGAATGGTTTAAAAAAAATGGCGTCAACGGTTAGGATTATCGGGGCTGCTATAAATAGCGCAATTAAAAGATAATATTTGAATACAACAAGCCAGCCAGTTCTTTTTTTGCGTTTCGAAATAATGGTTGCCCAAACCTTAAATATCTTTCTTGCTTTGGACTCGATAAACATCAGCGGATACTTTATCTGAACGGCACCAAGGTCCACCAGCTCTTCCTGTAGTCCTTGCCAGTTACCAGTTTGCAGGTGTGGTACCACAGCTTCACCATACAAGTTTGTATTTGAAATGTCTGCGGCAGATACTCCGGGAATGGGGAAGATATTCAAATAACGGTCTTTCTTTCCATTGAACATCCAATGGAATATAGTAACGAAACTAACAAAATTGTGATGCCGGTCCACCAGGGCAATATTGCCCACCAATTTAGCACCCAGGGCTCTCAAATTGGGCTTGATCTTTTCCATCGCGCTTATCCACATATTCCTTGCACCGGTAATCGTAATTACCGGCGTATTTCGCGACACCGCTTTAAACCGCGGATGATTCATCAGGCTATTGGCCGGAATGCTTGGTGAAAGAAACCAGGGCTGATAACCCAGTATGATCAGATCATAGGATTCTTCTTGAAAGGAAAACGGCTCGAGCGAACCCGGTATCTGGTTTACGCAATCAGGCATTACAGCAAAAAATGCCTTTCCCGTCCAGGGGAAAGGATAGGGCACCGTGGGGTAGACGCGCAATTTTTCCACCGATGCGCCCGCATCTATAAGCGGCTGGGTGAAATGATCTATAATGTCTGATAACTGGCCGGATTGGGTATAGAATACCGCTAATACTTTTTTGCCCATTCTGGGCGCGAAGTTAAGAAACCTGGAGCTTTAAAATCTTCGATTTTTTGCTGTAATCTTCGATGGCCCGTTGAACTTCATCTGGTAGTGTTTTATAAGATTTCTTAATATATTCACTATCCTCCGGCAGTTGATCTTTATACCCCAACACCCCCGGAGCATTCTCCTGGATCATCAGGCGAAGAAACCGGAACTCAACATTTTTAGGTTCCCTTTTGATCGCCGCCTCCAATTCTTTATGGCCTTGTTTAAATAAATTCAACTTCTGAACAGGAATACCGGCCAGGCCGGCCTTTTTCATGAGCAGGGCTCCTTCGAAGGCCTGCCTTGTTTCAAGCGGTTCAGATTTAAGTTTCTTTAATTGCTGATTAAGCAGGTCCTTTTTATCCAGCCGCATAGCCTGGTAATAGGCAGGCCTGTTGATAACTGCAACTGGTTGACCAAATCCGGAAGTTATAGCCAACAATAGGCAGCTACCAAATATGTATTTCATAACAAAAACCATTTCAATATGCTTCATGAAAGCTAACGTCATCACCCACCCTGATTGATACGCTTGTCAATAAATTTCAGGGGCTTGCGCCCGGCAACTGGAAATTGTAATTCCTGTAGATGTTCCGCGCTCACATACCGGATATGAGGAGTCACCCGGAGCCTAGCCTGCAAATAAGCGCGGATCCGGTGATCTGTTTCCTCCGACTGATGAACAGGAAGCAGGTGCAGTAGCACTTCGTCCGTTCCGATTTCATTGGAATGTACTTCTGCCACAAAATCTACGATATCATCCATGCCATTCAGGAGATCATATAAAGCAGGGGCAAATAACGTAGTGCCCTTGAATTTGATCATTTGTTTTTTCCTGCCAATGACCGGTGACAAACGCATGGAATAACGTCCGCATTCGCAGGGTTCGCGGTGCGCCACGCATATATCGCCGGTTTTATACCTTAACAGAGGCATGCCTTCCACACCCAGCGTGCTGATGGTAACCTCACCGGGTTCGCCATCTTTCACAGCTTGATCCATCTCATCCAGCAGTTCCACGATCACAAGTTCCGGTTGCTGGTGCCCACCTTTCCCTGCCTCACATTCCGTAAAAGCCGTTTGCATTTCCGTGGATGCATAGGTAGAATATAGCCTGATATTCCAGTTCTCTATGATCTTTGCCCCCAAAACATTGAAAGAGAAGTCAGGCTGCCGGATATTCTCCCCAATACAAATAGCCTTTTTAACAGATGATTGATTGGGATCGATCTGATGTTCCAAAGCATATTGTATCAGCTTAAGTATAAAGGACGGAACGGCAACAATGGCCGTAGGACGGAGCCGGAGTATCGTTTCCCATTGCAATGAGGGCACGCCCGGACCAAGACGTATGATACCGGCGCCGAGTTTTCGTATTCCCGAATAATAGGCCATGCCAGCCATGAACTGGCGGTCAAGTGTCAGCATTAACTGATAGAGGTCTTCCGGTGATCCATCTGCGCAAATAAAGGAACTGAACTCATTGTAAGCAAGTCTTAACAGATCATTTTCCGTCAGCGCTATGGTCACCGGCAGTCCCAACGTGCCGGAAGTGGAAGTGTATTCTATTACATCAGTGTGTGGCACGCATAGAAAATCATCATTGTTTTGCTGCAGGTTCTCTTTAACGGTTGTTGGTAATAAGCGAAGGTCTTCCAATTGAACAATACGACTAAGATCAATCCCGGCCGACCGGAATATTTTTCTGTAGTAGGGTGAATGACCGTCCAGGTACTGAAGCAACTCCTTTAATTTATTTTCCTGCATACGCCGGATCCCTTCCGGATTCATATATCCCTTATGGAGATTGTTGTTCATGATTCAAGAATAACTACGGCACTTGCATAGGATTTTAAGTGCGAAAGGGAAACATGAATGGACCGGATATTTAATGGACCAAGTGTCTTTGCTGTATCCCCCGAAAGCCGGATCAAAGGCTTTCCATTTTTTTCATTTACAATTTCAATCTCGTGCAGCGTTAAACCGTTATCCCACCCGGTGCCGATGGCCTTCAGGAATGCTTCCTTGGCAGCGAATCTGGCCGAATAATGCTGAAACGGATCCGCTTTGGATTCGCAGTATTCAATCTCCGCAGTCGAAAATACCATTTCCCGGAATCCAGTATCCCGCGCCACGCGCTCAGCTACGCGTTCCACTTCGATCATATCAATGCCCGTTCCGATAATCATCTTTTCAATTTGATTTCTCCTCTGCTTTTTTGATTTGGTTCCGAATATAGTCTTCTTCCCCCTTTGTTGCTATTACTTTTGTCAGCGCCTGCCGGTAATAATCCGCAGCATGGCGATAATCTTTTCTTTTGAAGTATTCATTCCCCGCCAGTTCATAGGATTGATAAAAATCGGGATTGCTCGCAATCAGACTATCGGGAGCCACCGTTTCTCCATCAATAATTGCTTGCTTGTATTTCCTGAACCGGAGAAAATCCTGGAATTGCGTGGTAAGCAGGAACGGGTCCGCCGGAACATTCAGACTGCTATCCGAAATTTCCTGATTGGTTTTCATTCCGGCCATGGCGAATACTTTTTTCAGATCGTAACATACATATTTGCCTAGCTGCCATGGCGCTGTCGAGACCCATACCAGGCCTTTATTTGGTTCGAATACAATCGAATGGTGCCCAATGAGCTGATCAATTGCTTTTTCATTTCCGATTCCGATGTCTTCATCATGCATTCCCCGCCGGTCGCGCAAAATGGCTACGGTTCTGATTACCGTATTTTCTTTTGTGGAGTCCAGCATTTCCTCCAATCGCTGGTAGCGATATTCAGATGCACTTTCCCGGATCTGCGCCTGGTTCGATTTCAATTTCCCCAAACCCGTGCTCTGAAAATGGTTTGCACAAATAATATAATTTTTATCGGGATCGTACACCGCCATAGAATCCGGTGTTTTTTCTATGATCACCGCTTTCCCATCCTCCGCAGAACCCACAAGAAAAGATTCAGACACGAACATTTTCCTCTTCCGGGCTATAGCAGTGGCTTCTGAAATATTCTGCGCATACTGGAGGATTTCACGCGCTACCAGCGATACCGGCGTTGCCGAACCCGTGGGAATACTGGATTTAGCAGCATTGATCGTTACCGTAAGACCCTTTTCGTTCATCCCTGACACCACACCAATAAACCCGCCCCAGGTAACAGACATGAATTTATGGCCTTCAGAGGGATTTACAAATGCGACAATTTTATTTTCGGAGAAATGATCTCCAACATAAAAATCAAAATTCCTTCCGATGATCATGTTTCCGTCGGCTGACTTACTCCCCCAGGTCCCGAAGGAAGTGCAGCCCACCAGCGCCAGGTTCTGCAAAGCATGACCGATATCATGTGCGGCATGATAATTCAATATGCGCTGGTATTTGTTACCGACATAATCATATTTATCCGAAGCAGATGCCGAGATGCCGTAAATTTCTTCCTTGTATTCAGGCACTACATATTTGTCCAGATCACGGTTGAACCAACCGACGAAATATTTAAGGAAATGCAAATAGAATTTTGAAGGAATCATCCGGTTGATCTGGTCATTGAAATATTCCTCCTGCTTCTGAAGCAGTTCTTTAGTTAGCTTACCATTTGCCACCCCACGTTCGTAGGGTTTCCCCTCCACGTACAATTCAAAGAGTCCGGATTCGCTTTTCCTGAACCAGTTGTTTTTCAAACTGTAAAATCCTGGCGCATTTTCTGTTCGCTGCCAGCTCAGGGCGGAACGATCCGCAATTTCGGGTGGGTTGGTTTTGGACACTATAAGGATGTACACGATCCCGATCAGGATCAACAGGAGAAGAACTCCCAGCGTCCGCAAAAATCTTCTGAGCAATTTCCTTCTGTCAGGCATTTCTGATTTTTTCAATGAAATCATCTTTACCCATCAGGGCCGCCGCCGTGATCAATCCGCTGATGGCCGTTCCCAGAATACCATGCAGGTTCAGGCTCTGCCCGGTAAGGAATAAATTCGGAACTTTTGTTTTGGGAGCAACCAGTGCGGCAAGTGGATCCCGGTAATCTTTCACGGTTCCATAAAGATTCCCATCATCGTTCCCGATATAATCCCGGTAAGATAAGGGAGTGGACGTATAATAAGTCTTTATGCAATTCCTGATGCCGGGGAATTTTTCTTCCACTTTACCCAGAAGCTTCTCCGCCTTCCTGCGCTTAAATTTTTCATACGCAAGACCCCGGTCCTGTTGTGAGGTTACAGTATTGAAACTCGAGGCCCAGGGGAGAACTTCTTCATAACGCATATATGCAAAAATAGTCATCCCATCGGCAAATTCGCCGGTCCGCTTTGACGGCGCCATGTATAATGCATACCCCAAGGGCCATTCTTTCTCGTCGTAAGCTTCCATATTCCATTCCGATCCTGCTCTCACATAATAATAGTTGTGTTTTACATATGGGAAACAACCCGGTTTAAATACGATATTGATGATAAACGAAGAAATCGTATTCTTCATATTTTCCAGGCGCTTGCGTGTGACCGGACGGATGAGCGGGGTTTCCGTCATCCTGAATGTATTTACGGGATTTGTATTTGAAACAAAATAATTTGCAGCTATCCGGGTCCCGTCTTTTAATAAGGCGTGGCTTACCGATCCGTCTTCCACGATCAACTGACTCACTTCCCGTTTGCGCAGGATAACGGATCCGTTTGCACGGATATTTGCGGCCAGTACCTTGGTAATCATGGAACCCCCGTTCACGCATCTCCATGCACTTTCCATATAACTGTTCAGGATCAGCGCATGTACATACAATGGAGTTTGTTCACCTGCTCCTGCATATAACATATTGTTGCCAGCAAGCACAGCACGCAATTTTTTATTTTGTGTCAGCTGATCAATAAAAATCCGGGCAGAGATTCCCATTACTTCCAGCTTTTCCTTTCCACCGGCTTCCATTTCCAAACGGTACATTGGAAAATAGTCGCAGATTTCCCTTATCGTATTGCAATATTTGAGGATCGCATTGCCTTCTTCCGGAAAATCGCGGGTCAGCCTTTGAATGAAGGCATCATAACCCTGGGCTATTTCATAAATTTTATCATCGCCTTCCAATACTATGTGATCAAACGCCTCATCCATTTTTTCGAGTTGCAGTTGGTCCATGAGGCCCAGCCATTTAAATATCTGGTAAAGGTTCTGACCTTGGTCGAGCCCGCCGAGATAATGGACCCCGGAATCAAAAATTACCTTGTCACGAACAAAAATTTGAAGACAACCGCCCAGTTGCTTATTTCTTTCAACCATGCAAACCCGGTATCCTTCCCGGCTGAGAATATTTGCGCAGACGAGGCCGCCCATGCCACTGCCAATAATCAAAACGTCAAACTTTTTCATCGTATGCGGGATGGGTTATTACGAAAATAAGGTTTGAAGTGTATTTCGAAGGATCTATAGTGCGGCAGGTCATATTTCTGCGTGTTGCCATTTCACGGATAGAATCGCCCGACAAAAAGAATAATTTCTTGTGAACCGTTTTATTGAATCCAAATAATCGGGTCGAAAAAAACTCCGTTCGCCTGGTTCCCTTATGTCTTTCTTTCAGGTCCCGGTCGCCGTCCCTGATCACCAGCACCCCGCCAGGGTTGAGACGATCCATACACTGCTCGAGCAAAAGCACCTGCTTTTCAGGTTGCAGATAATGCAGGGAGTCGGCCAGAATAATGCCATCCGGCGAATCCAGCTGGATTTCTGAAATATCGGCCTCGAAAAAGCGGATTCCTTCGTCACGACTGAAGCAATGGTTGGCGACAGCAATTTTTTCTTCATCATAATCAAATCCGGTAATATTTCTTTCAGGACCAGCAAAATGGAGCAGCCAGCTCATAAATCCATAACCGCATCCGAGGTCCAGAATTTGCCCCTCGCGCGGCATGAGTTCATGGAACAACTGGTAATTTTTTTCCAGGCGGGTTTTGATCTTTAAGTACCATTCCAATACCGGTCCCTTATAGAGATAATTATAAATGAGTTGTTCCCGGAAATAAGCCGGTTGCTCCTCGCAGGCTTTCAGACTTGCGTATTTCGTTCGGAAATATCCTCCGATTGATCTTGCACGCTCGGTATAGGTTTCTCCATAAGAATTGTCATCCGGAGATATTCTGGGGAGATATTTTATGGTAACCCTCCCGTCTTTGAGCAGAAAATCCCCCTTGGACATAGTATAAGCCGTTCCATGTATAAGGATGGGAAGGATATCCAGCTGCAATTTTTCCGCAAGAAAAAATGCGCCCTTATGAAATCTTTTGATCTGGGCATCCGTAGTGCGTGTTCCTTCCGGAAACACAACGATCGAATAACCCAATTTTACTTTTTCTGAGAGGCGATCGATCCCATTTTCTATGCCCTCTGCCACACGGTAGTAGCCAGCCATCTTCACCAGTTTACCAAAAAGCGGTGAATTCCAGACCCATTCATTCGTCAACAGCACCACATTAGGATAAAGCATCGTCATAATGAGTATGTCCAGGAATGACTGGTGATTTGCTATCATTACAGCAGGCCTTGACAGGTCTTCATGTTGAGGATTGATTATTTTCTTTTTTACATTCCCCATGATGTAAAGGACGGACCAGGTATAGGCGGAAAGTATCCGGTGATAAAGTCTTTTTCCCAATCCATTCTTATTTTCTCCCCTATTGAACGGATTCCATTGCACAAGGATCAGCCCGCAACCCGTTACAATCAGGCTGCCCAGGGCAAAATAGCTGAGCGAGAAGATGGATTTGAACAAGCCGGAAGCGGTCCATGGAAAGCGTTGTTTCTTTACACGGTTAGTGATCAGAAAATGAAACATGAAAGGAATAAGTACCTGGGCAATGATCACCACGCTGAGAATTCCGGTAATTGAAACGAGGGCAATGGATCTGAGAGCAGGATGCCTGGCGAATATTAAAACTCCCAATCCCGCCAGCGTAGTGATTGCGGAAAGAACGATGGAAGATTTATAGGAAGAAAGATTCTTTTTCCCCGTTCGGTATTCCTGCAGCAATCCGTCCATAATAAACAGACTGTAATCGTCTCCCAAACCAAAGATCAGGGCGGATAAAATAATATTTACAATATTGAATTGGAGTCCGGCCACACCCATGATCCCCAGTATCCATACAAAAGCAATGATCATAGGGATAAAGGAAACCAGCGTTAATTCTATTCGTCCATACGTAAGCAGCAACACCAGAAAAACCATGATCGATGTCATCCAGCCGATCTGGCCAAAATCGGAGCTGACGATATTGACAAGTTTGGAGGTGAGGTATTCCCGGTCAATGACAGTTACCTGCGGATCATTGGAAAAAGTCTTATAAATGGCCGGCTTATCTTCGGGCGCGACATTTAAAAGTGTAACCAGGGAGGTCTGCCCTTTTTTATTCATGATATAATCACTGGCAAATTCTTTTTTTAAATTATTTTCTTCTTCATTGTTCAGTGGAAGAAAGGTTTTACCGAGCAACTCAGAAAACCCATGAAATGCAGTGCTACTGAAACCCAGGGAATCGCCGGCATGCTGCAGCCTTTGAACCAGCTGAGATTTTTTTTCTTCCGTCCAGTATCGGTTCCAGTGCCGGATCCTGGATCTCTGCAAGGAATCGGATATCAGTAAATGGAATGCTGCAGAGTATTTCCTGATGATGTGCTGTTCGTGCAGTTTCGATATGCTTTTGTCCAGCTGTTCCTGTTTTTCCAATGCTTCATCCAGATTTTTCCCATCCGTTACCAGGTAAACGGATCGCAAACTATATTCGTTGATCCTGTCGAGGGTCGCTTCTGACTTCTTCAGCTCATCAGGCATGTAATTCATATGCATCATGTCCTGGTCAAAACCCACGCTGTTCATAGTAAAGGCAAAGACGACGGTCAGCAGGAAAATTGCAGCTATAACAAACTTATTTTTTTCCGGATGGTAGTTTGAAAACCGGAGTATCCAGGAACTTCTTTCCGTTTCCCTTTTCCCGCTTGCCGGAACTCCCCCGGCCGTGATCAGCTGCGGAAGAAAGATCAGCGAGCTGAGTGAAGCGCCGATCAGGCTGAAGGCGGCAAACAAGCCCAGGTCCTTCAACATTTCGGATTTTACGAACTGAAGGCCCAGGAAGCCGCCAATGGTTGTGAGTCCTCCGATGGTCAGTGGGAAAGCCAGGTCAGCAATCACCGCGCGCATATCGCGGCGGTGGCGAAAATGATTATATACGTGCAGCGAATAATTTATCGCAATACCGAGCACAATGGATCCAGCCGCCAGTGCAATGACGGATATTGTTCCTTTCATGAGATATATTACGGAAAGGGAAAATAAGGCGCCCAGCAGCACCGGCAGCATAATAATAAAAGGAGCCCGTTTCTTTTTGAAGTACCAGGCAATAAAGACTATAAGAAAAACCAGCGTTATGCCAAGCGTTAAAAAAGAGTCTTTTCTGAGTTGTCTTGCATTTCCTTCCGAAACAGCAACGGAACCAAAGTATTCAGCATTGACGCCTGAAAAATAATGGGCCTGCAGGTCCTGAATGATGCTGTCCATGCCCAGCAGAAGCGTTTCATTCTTTCCTGTATTGTTGGCCGGGAAAGCAGGTAAAATAAATGAGAGCAGGTAACGATTATCCCTGGTTACGATATGTCCTTCATATAAATCAAAATTCTCATCATACTGAAGCTGCCTGATCTTTTTGAACGCGATCGAACTGATCCCAACCGGATCCTTGCTGATAAAACTTTTTAGCACCATCCCGGCCGGTGAGCTGAGTGTGCGAAGATCCGAAGCCAGGGTCTGTGTTAACTGCTGCGGCAAAAGCAGGCTATCAATGCTTGAATAATCAGCGGAATCCAGGAAGACAGGCAAATGATCCTGCATGGAAGACATAAGCCGGGGAACCATGCTGTCATTCACCTGATCATTTACTTCGCGGACAAAATCCGGATACCTGGCAAGCAGTTGCCTTGTGAATGAATCGGAAAAGTTTACAAGCGTTTCGGGCGATGATTTGGTGCTGTCCCTCATCGAAATCATCAGAACCAGCTTGTCGGCGAACTGTGCGTTCTGCATCAGATCATTCAGTTTTTCAGTCTGCCTGTCCTTCGGTAGTATTTTTGAAATGTCTTCTTCAGGATGGATCTTCGAGGCAAAATATCCAGTTACCAGAAACAGGCCGATGAAAACCGTAAAAAAAATGATCCGGTGTTTCGCAAAATAATTATAGATATGGAGGAAGGGTTTTGCCATATTTCTATCGGGCGAGACGTGTTTTCTTCTTAAATAATTTAAGCAGGAGGAAAGTAATCAACCCGGTCACCAACCCGGTAACAATAGCAAGTGTAATACTTCCCAGCAGATATTGGCTAAAATTATAGCGGATGGCGGATAAACTTAGGGATTTACTGAAGCTGATATGCTCTCCGGACGCCGGCATCCAAATGGAGCCTGCCTTATAGCTGCACCAGATGATCAGCGGGATCGCCGGCGGAATACTGATGTTTGCGAAGAGAAGGACGAGTACTTTGTTCAGCCGCAGAACAACAGCCAGCAGAATGGCTGCAATAAGCTGAAAACCCCATATGGGTACAATACCCATGAAGACGCCAAATCCAACGGATACTGATTTCCTGATATCCGTTTGATGAGGATACAGCAATTCCTGAATAAAGGCTTCCTTCCATTTTTTTTCCAGGAATAATTTCCGAATAAGATTCCGCGGTTTGATATATAGAAAACTGATCAAAACCAGTATTGTATTCAGAATGCTGATGCGGGTAAAATCCTTAAACGGCCGGAAATGGGTCACGCGCTTTCCGGGAGGAGGATAGTACACGGAAACCGGAACCGCGATCACCGGGATACCATTCCATGCTGCTCTGACAATTACTTCGATCTCAAATTCATATTTAGGAGTGAAGAAGTGCATATTCCTGAGTCGAAAAATGGGGTACAACCTGTAGCCCGATTGTGTATCCGGGAGCCGGATTCCCGTTTCCACTTCAAACCAGAAATTCGAAAACCGGTTTCCAAAACTGCTCTTTGAAGGAACGGAAGATTGATCCATATTCCGTGCACCGATAATAAGTGAGCCGGGATGATCTTTCAGGGAGGCTAGAAATTCCGGCAGGTCCTTTGCAAAATGCTGTCCGTCCGAGTCAATGGAAATAGCATATTCGTAACCAAGCTCCGTCGCTTTCCTGAATCCCTGACGCAGTGCATAACCCTTTCCCCGGTTTGGCGAGTAACTCATGTTTCCTATTTCCTGAAATTCTTTCAGGATTTCCTTTGTTTCATCTGTTGAGCCATCATTTACAACCAGGATATTGCGTGTAAAAAAGCTTATATCCCTTATCAATCCGGCAAGTGTTCCTGAATTATTAAAGGTGGGCACCAGAACGCAGACTTTCAGCCCATCAAATTGATCCTGTAATGTATTCACATTGTTCATAGGCCAAAATTAGTTGACGGTTGACAGTTGACGGACTTTATATGAAAATTCGCAAATGCAAACAATCAGTCTTAAATATACATTGCAAATAGTTAACAGAATAGGATGCGCGGCTAAACATAAAGTCCGTCAACTGTCAACGAAATCATCAACTCTTTACCCTTAACGTTGGAAGTGATCCGGGAAAATTATCCCTTACGAAGTTCAAAAGTCCTTCACGGACGTAACAGCGCAGATCGAAAGCCTCGGAAGAATTGTTCGCGCTAACCAGGGCGCGTACCTGGATAGTTTTGTCGGTAAGATCTGTAACCTGGATTATATTGGTTTCTTTGTTCCAGAGCGGTGTCAGGGAAAGTAAACGGCTTAGTTCGGTACGAAGTGAATCCACGGGAACCGAATAATCGAGGTAAATGAAAACCGTCCCGATCAGGTCGGCTCCGGTACGGGTCCAGTTTTGAAATGGCTTCTCAATAAAATAATTGAGCGGGATGATCAGGTTGCGAAGATCCCATAACTTCATCACCACATAGGTAAGTGTAATTTCTTCCACCCTTCCCCATTCCCCTTCCACAATCAAGACATCATCGATACGTATGGGTTGCGTAAACGCAATTTGAAAACCTGCAAGAAAACTGGACAGGGATCTCTGAGCAGCAAACCCAATGATGATACCGCCAACGCCGACACCAGTAAGCAAGCCAGTCCCAATCTTACGCAGCCTGTCAAAACTCATGAGAATAAAGCAGAGCGTGATAATAATAATGAGAATGGTCGAAAGCCTTCGGATAAACAGAAGCTGCGTGCGGATCTTTCGCTCGCGGAGATTGTCGCTTTTCTTAATATCATAAGTATAGTACACGTAATCTTCACAAATATTAACCACGCCCATAACCAGAAAAGCAAAAGTGATCATTAGTACGATATCCGCAAATTTGTGCAGGTCAAGATAAAATTCATGGCTCGTACGCAGCAAAGGAAGCATCAGGTATAGCGTGAGAAAAGGTAGAAAATAAGTGAGTGGCCGGTTCATCCGTTGGGGAATCGAATGCAGGAATGAAAATCCGTGGTCTGATTTCGTTTGGTGACGAAGAATGAACTGAATAATCACCCGTGTGAGCAATCCGATCCCGATAGCCAGCAAAAAAAGACCCAGGTTCCAGAGAAAATCCGGAATCCGGTCAAAATAAGCCTGGAGATGTTCAAACATAATTTCCTTCGTTAAGGCAATTTAATGATTTTGTGAGAGGAGGGCCGCGACAGGAAACGATTTAAATAGCAAAGCTGTATCTATTGAATCCCCCAGCCCGAGCTCCTGACCAGTCAGAACATTTTTCCAACGTCCTTGTATACCAGAAATCCCCGAAAGCCTGGGCTCTTCCCTGGTTGATGGTAATGGAGCCAGAATCAATAAACGCAGGTCTTGATTGGCCCGTATAAAGCCGATATGTGCCGCTGTACTGACTACGGGAATATATTCGCCGGTATTGAAAAGCCCGGGATGGTCCCTTCGGAAATGCAGGATCTTACGGATAAGAAAGAGTTTCTGCATTCCTGCCGCCCGGTGCTCTTCGACATAGGCCAGCAGGCCGCCTTCTTTTTCTTTTAAAATGATCGTTTCCATCTTTTTTTTTCTGAATTCAAAATCAACGGGCGATCGATTATCCGGATCCACAAGCGAAAGATCCCATAAATCAGCTCCCTGGTAAATATCGGGAATGCCCGGAGCGGTGAGTTTAAGCAGGGTCTGACTAAGTGAAAAAATGCCCGACCGGGAAATGATCAATTTTGCAAAAGGGAGAAAAGAAGATAAAAATTTGTGGGCCGGTGAAAGGATCTGGTTTACAAAATCATGGCATTCCTTCTCATAAACCTCATTTGGAGTTTCCCAGTTGGTTTCCTGTTTTTCTTCCCTCAGGGCTTTTGTAAGGTATGCATCGAATCTTTTTCGAAAATTTATGCTGATTCGCTGGTCTTCCGGGATGGCTCCGAGCAGGGCCTGGTAGATCAGGTATTCATCATTCGCTGAAGGGGAGCGCTTGTTTTCATGCACGCTGATGAATGGCCCGTTGAGTAAATTCCATTTTTCATTTAAGCTAATCCATTCATCAGCAAAAAGGCTGATCAGGTTAATTCGTAAACGGTTGTCTTCTCCCCGTTTGGTATCATGCGTCGAAGTCGCATTCAGGCTAAGCCCCGCCTTCTGTTGACGATGCTTCATAAGTTCATGAAACTTTTCAGCATCGACAATGCTGTGGCCAGGCGAATCTCCAACCTCATTATGACCAATGAGTACGTTATAATTATAAAAAGCCGTATCCTCAGTTCCCTTTGCGGCCAGCGGTGCCGTATACTGTGCCCATCTTCGCAGGAAATACAAAACCTCCTTCGCGGATTCATCTTCAGCACTTGTGTTGAAAAGGGGCCTTAAGATGGCAAGTGCTTCAGCAGATTCAGGTGATTTTCCGGTTGCTTTAGCAAAGGCGATATCCACCCAGTGCTGGTCCGTTTCAGATAAGGGCAATTTATCCGCATAAATCCGGTATACAGGAAAAGCTGCCATGAGTACGGCCAATGCCTTTTTAATATTCTCAGGCGATAATCCCGGTCCTTTTTTTAGTATAAGGGGAGTCAGCCATCGCATCAGGTTATTTAATTCGCCTTCCAGATGAGAATTGAGAAATGCCCATTTTTTATCGAACACCAGATCATCGTAAGATTCTTCACTGATTTGTTTATTGAAATAGTCCTTTAGTTTTTGTTTGCCGGAATGATCTGTAAGCAATTGATTGACGAAAGAAAGAAAATCATAACCTGTTGTTCCTTGTACCGGCCACGAAGGAATTGTTTCTTCGTTTTCCTGTAAGATTTTTTCTGTGATTATATAAGCATCGGCGCCGACGAGGGCGCGGAGTCTCTTAAGGTATGCTTCCGGATCAAACAGTCCGTCAATATGATCCACGCGAAAGCCCTGGACCAGGCCGTTATTATACAGGGAATATAATAAGGGATGCCAGTTGCTAAAGACATTTTCATCTTCCATGCGGAGGCAGATGAGACTGTTTACGGCAAAAAAGCGGCGATAATTCATTTTTGTAAGGCTCGTTTTCCAACTGCACAACTGGTAATGCTGATGGAATAATAGTTCTTCCAGCAAGTGTGGATCCTGGTTGATATAATTGCAATAAGTTCCTCCCAAATCCTTCAACCTTGGGGTATTCCATATTTCGTCAAACATTTCTTTCTTAAAATAAATCCATTCATGCCAGGGCAAAAAGGCGAAGGACCCGGCTTTATCTGCCCAGGCGAGCAACGGCAGGAACAGTTCCGGGATCACCGCACAGATCCAATCATAAGTGCTGGTGGCGACGGGGTAAACCTGATTTTTATACCGGAAAAAGAATCCCCCGGCCCCAAAGACCAACTGAATATTGCCTTCATTCACACAATCCCTTAATTCCTTTTCAAGAAAAGGAAGCATGATATGAATTGGAGCTTGTGGAATTTTGGCTGAGCGTGCAGGCGATTGGGGTATGATATCAAAAAAAGAATAGAAGTCCGATCGTCTTCCTCTTTCCAGCACATCATATATCCAGGGATTGTTTGTGGAATAGGCCATATGATTGGGGACAATATCCTGCACCCATCCCATATTATGGTCCTTTAGAAAAGAAGTTATGGATTCCCAGGCTTCAGGGGTTCCGATCTCCGGGTTAAGCTCCAGCGGATTGGTTACATCATAACCGTGTTCACTTCCGGGAACTGCCCGCGTAACCGGAGACGCATAAATGGTGGAAATGCCGAGCTCGTACAGGTAAGGAAGAATATCCGATAATTGCGAAAAATTAAAACCATGACAAAGCTGGATCCTGTAAGTAGCCGTGGGCGTATACATCTTTCAGTTTTCATTGAGTTCATAGATACAAATTGTATTCCCAGGAACCTCAAGCGATTGTCCCATGTTCCAAACAGAGGCAGTTCCTGAACCTGCGCCTGCCCATTTGCCTGCAGATGAATCCTCTATCCTGCAGAGTTTTTTATTGTAAGTGGATTTTACCGAAAGTGCAGTGTTTGCGTAATTCAAAATAATCACCAGGTGATCCTGCTCAAATACTCTTTCAACGAGGATCAACTTATCCATCGGAGAACTTGGGCTGGTTTGCATGCGTTCCCTGCCCTGCATGGCCTTGCGCGTTTTTCGAAAGCTGATCAGATACTGATACCAACGCATCAGGGCATCGGATTGTTTATCGGCATAGTTCCAGGATAGAACTGATTTAAGAAAACTTTCTTCCGATGCCGGATCAGCAAATTCACGTTCATGATGAAAATGGGCAAACTCTTCTTTTCTGCCCTTCCGAACGGTTTCCAGCAAATCCTCGTTTGTGTGGTCCACAAAAAATAAGAACGGATTTTTCTCTCCATATTCCTCACCCATGAACAACAAGGGAACGTATGGCGAAAGGAGAACAGTAGCTGCTGCCAGCTTCAATGCTTCAAAAGAAACAAGGGTGCTGAGGCGTCCGCCATCCATGCGGTTGCCAATCTGATCGTGGTTTTGGTCAAATACTACAAAGCGATCGTAATTGAACGCGTGCGCGTCCGATCCGAATTTCTTTTTTCTGTGAATGGAATAATTACCATCGTAAACATAGGCAGATGAAAATGCTTTTACCAGCTGCGCCGTTTCTCCAAAATCCTCATAATAACCGGATTTTTCTCCGGTTATCATTGCATGGAGGGCATGATGAAATTCATCGGCCCATTGTCCGTCCAGGCCATAACCGCCTTTATCTTTATCCAGTATATACCGTGTATCGTTCAAGTCTATCTCTGCGATTAGGAGTTTTTTTGAATTTGTTCGCTTTTCAACACCCTGTGTCCTTTCTTTCAATTGATTTACAAAATGGTTTGCACTCATGTCCCTTAACGCGTGAACGGCATCCAGGCGAAGCCCATCAACATGAAACTCATCCAGCCACATTTCTGCGTTTTGAATGAAATATTCTTTCACACCGTCACTCCAGGCATCATCCAGGTTGATTGACTCGCCCCAGAAAGTTTTATACTTGTCGGTAAAATAAGGAGCAAACTGAGCAAGATAATTTCCATCCGGGCCGATATGGTTGTATACGATATCAAGCAAAACCGCCATACCCTTGCTGTGCGCCTCGTTCACGAGATTTTTCAATTCGTCCGCGCCACCATAACTATTTTGAACAGCATAGGGGAACACCGCATCATATCCCCAGTTTCTGCTGCCGGGGAATTGGGCCACAGGCATCAGTTCAATCGTATTCACACCCACATTTTTCAGGTAATCAAGACGGCCACGGATGCCTTCAAAATCATGTTTGTCTGTAAATGTTCCCGTATGGATCTCATAAATAATCATGTCGGCCAGCGGAATTCCCTTCCATCCGGCATCCTTCCACAAAAAAAGGTTACGGTCAATAACTTCGCTGGGTCCGTGTACGCCTTCGGGCTGGCTTAAGGATGCAGGATCAGGGAAAGGGCCCTTATCGTCGGGCCGGAAACGATACCTGGCGCCGGGCTGTATGCTAACGGAAGCCTCCCAATATCCGGATTCCTTCTTCTTCATAGGTACTGTCATTGAATGGGGTGATTCAATTTCCAGTTCCATCCTGGATTTCAAAGGAGCCCAAACGGTAAATAAGCTGTTGTCCGCCTTATAAAACGCGCCTACTTTTTCAGTATCCAAGAAGTATTATTTTTCAAATCAATTAAATTCTCCACGCCAGGCATCTGAACATCAGGGATGATCAGCGCACAGGATCTTTTCAAAACCTTCTTCAATTCCTCCTCACCGCTGGTTGCGGTATCCCTGGGAAAGGAATGCAGCTCCAATAAAGTTCTGAGTGAGAAAATTTTCTCCGTCGTGTCATCCACAATCAGGATCATGGCAAAGCATCGGGGTTTACGGGATTGTCGGAATGAAAATACGAAAGTCCTGAATAAAATTCAGGACCTTGTATATTTCCCTATCCTTAGACTAATGAATGCAACTGAATTTATTACGACAAACATTTTGCCAAAAAATAACAGGCGAATAAAACTATTCTGATGCCCCTGTATTGTAGAATTTATTTCCCAGTCAAAAATGTCCATTCACCGGTTTCCTTCGGAGGCAAGAGTTGCGTAGAATAATATCCGGCATGGCATAGCCATTGCAATTTTTAGGGTAACCCCTTTATATCTTGATGTATGAACAAGCATTTGCAACCCTCCGTAAATCTCTCCCGGCTGGATGAGATTGTTTATTGGACCAAAAAATGGGAAATTTCTCCAAATCAGTTATTGCTGGCCATAAGGGCCACCCAAAGTAACAATGTACAGGTGATCACTCAATATTTGAGAGAGCGGGGATTCGCGATATAAATTCCTTTACAGGAGTCAGACGCTGTAGATCACTTTATAGACTTCTGAGATGTCAACGTCCTGCAAGTAGGGATAAAGTTCTCCCACGTCTTCAAAGCTGCGGATACAAATGTAGAAATAGCGGGTTGTGTGGTAATAGATCTCCACATAGAAATCACCCACCTGGTATAAGGTTATCCGGTAACAGCCATCGTTTCTTTCGGCCAGGAATACGCCATTGTTTGCCAGCACCTCCGTCTTGGCCATCCCGTCCATCGTATTAAAGTCCCTGATATCCATAAACTGCTTTAAGCGTTCCAGATTTAGTATCAAATGATATATGTCAAATCATATACCGACATTTGAATATTGGTAACCTAAGGTTTTCATTTACCTCTCAAATTATATGGCTGCTGAAAAATCTTCTCTTAGTCATTTTGAATTTCTAAAGGCGGATAGGGATTATGAGGAGGCCGCCAGGGCAGCCAACCTGACTTATGTGAATGATCAAACCCCTGGAATTATACGGATAAAAAAAGGGAAAGGTTTCTCCTACCATTTGGAAAACAATATCCTGCGCGATCCCGGACACCTGATCCGGATCAAGAAACTGGCCGTTCCGCCTGCCTGGACCGAGGTATGGATCTGTACCCTGGAAAACGGGCATATCCAGGCAACGGGCCTTGACCTGCGCGGAAGAAAACAATACCGGTATCATCATTTATGGACAGCCTTCAGGGGAGAGACCAAATTCCACAGACTCTATGAATTTGGTAAATTATTACCCCGCTTAAGGACCCAGCTGGAAAAGGATCTTCAACTGAAAGAACTCGTTCAGGAAAAAGTGCTGGCAACCGTCATCAGCCTGATGGAACGCACCTATATCCGAATCGGCAACAGTAACTATGAAAAATTATATGGCTCCCACGGGCTTACCACACTCAAGGATAAACACGTACTGATTACGGGTGATAAAATCCTTTTTACATTTCGCGGTAAAAAAGGCATTCATCATAAAATCACCCTGAAAAACAAACGCCTTGCACGGGCAGTTGAGCAGTGCCGGGAAATTCCGGGCAAAGAATTATTCCAATACTATGATGAAGATGGAAACAGGAAGACCATTGAATCCGGAATGGTGAATGAATATATAAAAAAGGCGATGGGTATGGATTTCAGTGCAAAAGACTTCCGCACCTGGGCGGGCTCCATTCATGCACTCGATGTTCTGTGTGCCCAGCCCGAACCGGATGAGGAATCCGAAAGAAAGAAAAATATCCTGGCCATGCTGGATATTGTCAGCAGCAAATTGGGCAATTCCAGGGCCATCTGCAAAAAATACTATGTGCATCCCGGACTGATCCGGCTCTATGAAGAAAACAATTTCTCCAGATACTTTAACGCGCTGAATGGAACAACGGATGAATCTGAAAACACGGAACTTACTTCAACTGAAAGGGTCCTTTTAAAAATCCTGAAAGGATAGGGATGATATGCAGCATGAAACCCGGGCTCAGGCCCGCTCAAACTTCAGAATAAAATTAGATCCCTGGTCGATGCCGGTTTGTACATCAATGGAGGCTTTATGGGATTGAATGATATTCAGCGTGGTTGCCAGACCCAGCCCAAGTCCGTTTCTTTTGAACGTAAAATAGGGTTCAAACAAATGGGGCAGCGTTTCCTTGCTGATGCCTGAGCCATTATCCTTGATAGATACGAGGTGGTGGCCATTTTGACTGGTAACAGAAATATGCAGCTCACCTTTATTTTCATTCATTGCCTCAATGGCATTGATAATTATATTGGTAAAGGCGATCTTGAGCTTTAGCGGATCTGCCAATATATATGCAGGCTCATTCGGATAGATCACTTTCCAGCTTACTTTCTTCAACGTGATCCGGTCAATGATAGTTGAGATGGAATCATCCAGGATATTCTGAAGGGATTTTTTCTCGCGCAAATTCTCCGGCGGCATCGAAGAAGATAATAATAATTCTGTGATGAGATCATTGATCCGTCTGCTGTTGCGATTGATGATATCCAGGTAAACATTTCCGGCCTCTGCCATATTTTCCTGCAACAGCTGCTCTACTGAAAGATTAATATTATTCAACGGATTCCTCACCTCGTGGGCCAGGGCCCGCACCAGGCGGTTGGCCGCACCCAGTTTTTCCGCCTGCAGGGTTGCTTTTTCTGCCCGTTTCAGGTTCGAAATATCATGTATAATTCCCTGAACGTACATGTGGTCTTCCGCGTCCATCTCCATGGACAGCGAGAGTATGGCCTGGAGTTTTTCTTTATTTCGGTTTAACAGCACCACTTCCACGTCTTCCACTTCCCCTTCGGTTTTCAGGATGCTGCAGATTTCCTGGGCCTGTTCCGGATTGGCGAAGAAACCGTTCAGACTGAGATTTAATAATTCATCACGTGAATAACCCAGCAGGATGGTACTAATGTAATTGACATCCTTAAAAACGAGCGACTGGTCCGTGAGGAAAACAGCGTCCTTGGATTTTTCGAATATACTTCTGAATTTTCTTTCGTTGGATTTCAGCGTTTTCAGCGAGTCGGCCCTTTCGAGGGAATAACGGATGCAGCGTTCCATCTTTTCAGTATTCAGTTCCAGCTTCACGAGATAGTCAAACGCGCCGGCCTGCATGGCTTCCAGGTCAATTTTTTGATTGCCCATGCCGGTTAGCAGGATCAGGGGCTGTTCGCAATTGTTCTGCAAAGCTTCTTTCATAAGGTCCAGGCCTGTTTTTGCACCCAGATAATAATCTATGAAGTAGATATCGTATTTCGCCTCCAGGATCGCGTCATAGGCTTCTTTATACCGAAAGCACCAGTCAATGACAAACTCCTTCCCCCTGATTTTTTTTATGTACTGGCTGGTAATAAAAAAATCCTCCTCATCATCATCGATGATCAATACCCGTATGGGAAGGTTCTCCGTGTTCATGGATTAGCCACAAAAATTAATAGAGTTCATTGTTAGGGGTAATCAGTGATTCTTCATTTCTTCATACAAAGTCATTTTATTGTATAAAGTTTTCCTGTCAATTTTTAACAATTGCGCTGCCTTGCTCTTGTTGTAATTTGATTCTTTTAAGGCCTGCAGGATCATTTCGTATTCTGCATCAATACTGGCCTCTTTCAGCGAACTCTCATTGAGGTTTGGCTTTCCCAAAGGTGTTTTTGGTTCGGCTATCGTTATGGGTGCGGATTGTGCGGCAGCCGAAAGGTTGGCAGATGGTTGCTCTCCGAATTGAAGCTTGCTATAGTTGGAGATCTCAAAAGGGAGCGTCTTCGCCTCAATATACTCGCCTTCCGTAAGCAGCGTGGCCCGTTTGATCACATTCTTCAATTCCCGTAAATTCCCATACCAAACATACCTTGTAAAGATAGCTTCCACATCAGGATCAAATCCTATTACCTTTTTATCAAGCTCCTCATTGGTGACCTTCAGAAAATGATTTGCGAAAAGCATGATGTCTTCCGTTCTATCCCGCAAAGGCGGAATCTCAATTGAAAATTCATTGAACCGATGATAGAGATCTTCACGGAATTTACCCGTACGGGTGGCATTCCAGAGTAATTCATTGCTGGCAATAAGAATGCGTACATCCAGGTCAATATCTTTTGTTCCTCCTATCCTTCTCATTTTTCTTTCCTGGACAACGCGTAATAAGGACACCTGGACATCGTAGGAAAGGTTGGCAACCTCATCCAGAAAAATAGTCCCGCCATTGGCCAGCTCAAAGCTTCCGTTCTTTTGATTCAGGGCGCCCGTAAACGAGCCCTTCTCATGACCGAACAATTCGCTGGCGGCAAGCTCCTTGGATAAAGCTCCGCAGTCAATGGCAACAAAAGGCTTGCTGCTGCGCTTACTGCGTTTGTGAATTTCCTGCGCGATGGATTCCTTTCCGCTTCCGGTTTCGCCGTAAATGATCACGCTATAGTTCGTGGGAGCGACCAGCACGACCTGTTTCATTATCTTCCGGAATGCATCCGTATCTCCGAAAATATAATCCCCGGAATACGTGACTCCTTTGGATTCGACAGAAGCCGCTTGGGCCGGTTGTTTATTTGAAGAAGTTTTTGGATGATGGGTTTCGCCGTGCTCGATAGCCTGCTGGATGGTGTGAATGATCTCATCCGGAAGCAGAGGCTTTGTAATATAATCATATGCGCCCATCTTCATTACCTTGACGGCCGTCCGCATATCACTATATCCCGTAATGATAATCACCGGCATTTCCGGATACCTGTTCTTGATACTGCTGAGCACTTCCATGGCGTCCATATCGCCCAGCCGGTAATCGCACATGATGAGATCAGGCTGGTTGGAATCCAGCCAGGTTATTGCTTTCTTTCCTGTGAACATTTCAATGACTTCATATCCCCTGCGAGTCAAAAAACGATTCAGCAAAAGGCAGATATCCCTGTCGTCATCAATTACCAGGATTTTTTTCATAAACGTCAAGTTATTAGTTCAAAATGTTTTGGCCGTACATCAAAAGAAAAGAGCACGCATCTGGGCAACCGGTATATTCAGCTGATCCCGGTATTTGGCAATAGTTCTGCGGGCCACAATATAACCTCTTCCGGATAAAATATCAGCCAGTTGCTGATCCGTATATGGTCTTTTTTTATCTTCTTTCTCCACCACCTCTTCTACGATGGTCTGGATTACCTTGTTGCTGATGATCATTCCGTCCTTGTTTGACAATCCTTCGGTGAACAGGTCTTTCAACAGGATCATGCCAAATGGCGTGTCCGCATATTTGTTGCAGGTGATGCGGGAAACGGTAGAAATATCCAGGCCGACAATCTCCGCGATATTTTTAAGTACCATGGGCTTAAGCTGCATGGTATCTCCGAATTTAAAGTATTCAGCCTGAAAATGAACAATAGCTTTTATCACCTTCAGCATATTCGACTCACGTTCACGTATAGCTTTTATGAACCATTGTGCCGAAGCGAGCTTGCTGCGCATATACTGGCGGGTTCCCCTGTCGGTTGATTTATCATTGTCGAGGTTCTGGACGGTCTCTGCCCAGCTTTGGTTTACATGCAGGGTTGCAGAGCGCTGACGAGCAAGGGCAACCGTAATTTCTTCTCCCTCCATGGTAATAATGAAATCAGGAAAGACCGTGTTGTTTACCTGAATGGTATTTACAGACGAAGTAACCGGGCGCGTCTTCAACGCTGCGAGCAGTTGAAGCACCTGTTTTACTTCTTCGTCTTTCAATTTCATTTCCCGGCGTATTTTTTCAACGTTACAGGCGTGCAAATCCTGAAAATGAAAGGTCACAAGCTCCGTCGCCATACGCACCATGGGCTTTGCCTGGTCCATTTTAGTGAGCTGGATCCTAAAAAATTCGCCAAGGTTGCGGGAACCGCAGCCCATAGGGTCCAGCTCATGAATATTTTCCAGGATCTCTTCCAGGTCCGGCGCATCAATCCAGGCATGTTGTTTAAAGGAAATTTCCTCGGCGACGGTTTCGAGGTCCTGTGACAAAAATCCAAATTCGTCCAGGGAATCGACAATGAAATCAGCTAACGGATATTTTGCCTCATCCAGTTCAATGAAGCGGAATTGTTTTTTTAATTCTAAGCGATAGTCAACGGCCTCTGCTATCTGGCGGTCGGGCATTTTATCTGAAGGAAGATAATTCTCGTATTCTGTTTTATAATCCGGAATATCATCATAACCGTATTCCTCCCAGTTCTGGAAATCCTGGACGGTTTCTTTGGAAAATTTATCCTGTAATGAATCATCGGGATTGGTACTTTCTTCCAGGGCAGGATTTTCATTGATCTCGTCTTCTATCCTCTGCTCCAAAGAAAGGGAATCCAGATGGAGCAGGTTAAGCAATGCAATATGGTGTGGGAGAATCTTATGCTGGAGCTTTTGCGACTGAAGCTGATTAAGCATGCTGGGTCTTTTGTAACCCTAATAAAACAAATAGAACACCAAAAATCTCCCCCTTGGGAAATACGCGATAGCACCCGGGAAATTTACGATAGTGGGGAATCTTTTACTCGTTTTGGGGAAAAGGGAGGGAAGGGATTATGGGTTATGAATTGTGGGGGATTATGAGTTATGAGTTGTGGGTGTTTATAGATTTTGGAGTTTCATAATTCATAATTCATAACCCATAATTCCTAACCCTTCTTTCCCGCGTTTAACCCTTCACTTATCAACTTCACTTTCCTTTTTCTTTTTTTCTTCATCTTCCCGCTTTTTCTTCTTCCTAAAAAAACCCCTGAGTAAAAAGTTATGCTTTGCCGCTTCCACGTCTTCACTCAGGCCTTGTGAACCTTTTTTCAGGTTTACCATCGTGCTGTGCAGATTATCTCCCATGGTGGAATCCGCGAGTAAGCGTGAAAGAACACCATGTCCATGATTTATTTTATATGCTACTTCAGCAAGTTGTTGCGTGATAAGGGCGGCATTGTCTGCCGAGGTTTTTAGTCCTGCAAGGATCTGGTCGGTTTCCACCGGCGCATGGGAAATAAGGACATCATTCTCTCTGACAGGCCTGCCTGTTCCGATTCCCGGAGATATTATCATTACCCGGTCGCCCATCAACCCTTCCGAGCCTATGCTCGCCACCGCATCAATATGAATGAATTTCTGGGCTTTTGATTTGATCCTCATGTTCACAATGACGGAAGTATCCGTTATTAGTTCAATATCTTCCACGGTGCCGACATTAATGCCGCCAAAACGGACATTATTTCCGGGCGTCAGGCCGCTTACATTATTGAATTGTGCTCTTAGGTGAAATGCTGAATCAAACAGGTTTTTTTTCTTGCCCACATAAAATAATCCAAGTACCAGCACCACCAGCCCGAAGATAATAAACATGCCTAATTTCATTTTGAGTGCAGTAGATGATTTCATGTTCAATATCTTTTATGTAATTAATTGAAAAAGGATTTTATCCATTCATCGTCGCTTTTTGTCAGTTCATCATAAGTTCCTTCCGCCACGATCATCCCATCTCTTAACATCACAATCCGGTCAGCCGTCATTTTTGCACAGGCAATGTCGTGCGTAATAATAAGGGAAGAAATCTTGTATTTCCGTTGCATGTCCAGGATGAGCTGGTTAATTTCCTTTGAGGTTGCGGTATCCAATCCTGTCGTAGGTTCATCATACAACATGAGTGAAGGCTTCAGCATCATGCTACGCGCGAGGCCGACGCGTTTATTCATTCCTCCGGACAACTCAGCAGGCATTTTATCACCTGCATCAGGCAAACCGACATTTTCAAGCACTTCGCTGATCATTGCATTTATTTTCTCCTTACCTAAATTTTTTTTATGGTGCCTTAATGGAAATGCCAGGTTATCGTGTACGTTCATGGAATCATATAAAGCACCGTTTTGAAAAAGAAAGCCAATCCTGACCCTCAGTTCATTGAGTTCCTGATAATTTATTTCCGCAATATCCTTACCCATGATGCAAATGGAACCTCCGTCCGGCTCGGTCAGTCCGATCATGCATCGGATAAGCGTAGATTTGCCAGATCCTGATTTGCCCAGTACCACAACATTTTCTGCTTTATCCATACAGAGATCAAAACCATGAAGCACTTTCTGGCCATTATAGTTTTTATTGAGGCCCTTAATGCGCACGATCGGCTCGGCGCCAGCCAGGGTTTCCGTTTTCATAATATATCCGTGATTTGTACGGCTATCATGTCAATGAAGAATATAGCAAGGGAAGCGGTGACGACGGCCGAATTCGCTGCAGTTCCCACACTCGCAGTTCCGCCCTCAACACGAAATCCCTTATAGCATCCAATAATTCCAATAGCGGTTCCGAAGAAAATGGATTTGATGACAGAAGGAAAAATATCAATCCAGTCCACTTTCGCAAATGCGAGGTTAAAAAAATGGGTGATGGTAATATCTCCATGTATGTTATAAGCAAGAAAAGAGGAGAACAAGGAAATACCATCAGAAAAAATAACCAGGATCGGAACCATGCATGTTGTGGCCAGTACGCGCGTAACCACGAGGTAATGGAAAGGATTGATGGCCGAAACTTCCATGGCATCAATCTGCTCCGTGACTCTCATTGAACCCAGTTCTGCGCCGATCCGGGAGCTTATCTTTCCTGCACAAATAACTGCTGTGATTACCGGGCCCATCTCCCTGATCACAGAAACGCAAACCATTCCGGGCAATAATAATTCGGCGGTAAAAGCAACAAGGGAAGGGCGCGTTTGAATAGTTAGGACCAGGCCCATAATAAATGCTGTAATAGCCACGAGTGGAAACGATTTGTTGCCAGCCTTAAAACATTGCTGAAGGAATTCCCTTCCCTCGAATGGCGGTCTTACTGATTCCTTAAGAAAACGAAAAAAGAAAAGACTGAATTCTCCGGCATGCTGAGCGGCCCTCCTTAAGGGAGCCCAGCGGGGCAAGCTGGTATCTGCGGTAGTCATTTTTCGAAATGCTGATTCCTTCAGAATTCATTAGAAGATCATGCCGGTCAGGAATCAGGGAATTAAGATTGATTTACTCATTCTTTCCTAAAGGATCGTGGAAATAACTACCCATTCAAATTGCGTTTTCCCATTCCTGGAGCCGATGTCCTGATGCATTAAATGCATAAGCCGGTCATTCCCTCCTCATATGGCCTGATTTTAGAAAGTAAGAGATTAATAAAGCAAAAAATATGATTAACAAAAAATTGATTGCAGGTGTGTTAACCGGATTAGCTGCAGGAGCGGTAATCAGCCTGCTGGTTTCTTCCAAAAAACACTATTCCATAAGCAAAAAAATGCTGAAAAGGGGAAACAATCTGGCTGAAGACCTGAAGGGAAAATTCAATGAATTTGTGGACAGGCTTGAAGATAAGTTCCAGGGCATTTTAAAGTGACTAACTTTACCCAATACATTAATTACTGTTATGTCCGAATCGGCCAGTTCCATTAAAACCTTTATTGAGAAATCCCAGGATTATTTAGAAACAAAAATTGAAATCACTAAACTGAAGACGGTTGAAAAATCGTCTGACGCACTTTCCTCCATTGTGGTCATGATCCTGCTGATCTTACTGGCATTGCCCTGTATTTTGTTTATCAGCATCGCGTTGGCACTCTATCTGGGATCACTGATTGGATCGGCCCCTACCGGATTTTTTATAATGGGTGGCTTCTACGGCATCGTGTTCCTGATTATTTATCTTTTGCGTGATAAGTGGATCAAAACGCCGGTGGCAAACCTGCTCATACAAAAAATGCTGAAATAGCCCCAACCCATGAGAAATATAAGGAACATAGCAGAACTGGACGAGGCTATTGAAATGCTGGAAGAAAAGGCAAAATTTCAAAAGCAGGAATTAAAGGAATATTTTTCGGACGTTATGGAGGGCCTGAAACCAATCCATCTGATCAGACATTTAATACAATCTGCTTTTTCCGGTGGGAACAAACAAGATCTGCTTAAAGCGGCTATCGGATTGGGTTCCGGGATACTCGGCAGAAAACTGATGATGGGCAAATCCGGCGGCAGTATAATTCGCAGGGTGCTTGGAGCCGCTCTTGAATTTGGTCTGGGCGGAATCGTCGCAAAAAATGCCGAAAAGATAAAAGAAAAAGGCTCGGAACTCATCGAAAGATTTTTCCGTAGAAAAAATTCAAACCATCCCGAACTTAAGCCTCATTCAGAGCAGCACACCGTTAATTATTTTCAGAAGAATTAAATTGCTTCTCCATACGATTCATAAAGCTGGATACCGGACCCTCCATCTTATTGGTCCTGTCATCCAGGTTATTATTTCCGAGTAAAACACCCATCTGTAGCGATGCGGGCAGGTAATGAAGTACATCCTGCTTATGTTTGGCCACGAATGCCGTAATCTTATCCTCATTTCCCAGGTCCGAAATATTATCCCTGACCACGCGGACACTCTCAGAGGCAATATGTTCCATTTCCTGTTCGGCGTTTTTATCCGGCACCCGTGAATAATTACTTACATGGTCAACCACATCTTTGTAAGCTTTACCAAAAATCTTTTCGAGCAAACTTCCTGTTGGTTGGTCGCCGGCCAGCCAGGAAGCATCAGGTTCTTTTTCCAGTCTGTTAAACAAACCGAGCAATATCGAAGGAATGGCAGCCTGCGCAAGCGCCGCGTTGCCGTGAAGAGTTTCTTTTTCCGGAACTTCCTGGGAATTCGGGTTCACCCTTTGAATGCTCCCATATCCAAGGTTCTTTTGAATGGTTTCCGCAATGTTCATATATGTGTTTATTACTTAAGCCGAAAAAACATGCCAGTAAATGAAAAATGCCCATTCCTTAAATGAATGAGCATTGAACGGCCACGCCTTCCATTATGTCCCGACAGGGTCAGGCCCGTCGGATTACGCCGAGGATAAGGGCGATGATCGCAATGACCAGGAGGATATGGATCATTCCGCCCGCACTATACACAAAGAATCCCAATATCCAACCTATGATCAGAACGACAGCGATGATGTACAATAAAGACCGCATAAATAAACTTTGAGGGTTAACTAATAGTTTTATGATAATGTGAATACCATGCCATGTCGCATTTTTAACCTTTCTCATTCATAAAATAGTTAAAGCGAATTATTTATTAGTTCATTGTAGATGATTTTCTACAAAAAAAAGACAGGAAGTTTGAAAACATTTTTGCAAACAGTCGCTATATTTGAAAATGTGATAATCAGCCTTTTTATAACTCGCGGAAACTTCCCTTAAAACTCATTTTGAATATTCTTGCCAATGCCGGTCAAACGAGTACTTATAATTGATGACGAAGCGGACTTCTGTCTTTTAATAAAGACTTATTTTCTCAAAAAGAATTATGAAGTACATATATCCCATACACTGAAAGATGGGATGGATTCTCTTCAGAGTTTCAAGCCGGATATATTATTCCTTGACAATAATCTTCCCGACGGTCTCGGTTGGGAACAAACTGCATACATCAGCCAGCATTTTCCAAATACCCGCATTAACCTGATCAGCGCTTATCAATATGACCCCAACATCGCAGAGCAATTCACTTCTATTAAGATCTGGGAAAAACCCATCAGCCTCACGGATCTGAATCAGTACCTGAATTAACGCGGATATGGCATTGTTTTAGTGTTCCTTTATTTAATAAATCAACTTATATGAGAGCCATTTGGACAGGCGCCATTGGATTCGGTCTGGTGAATATACCGGTACGCATCTTCAGCGCAACCCAGGATAGCAGTCTCGATCTCGACATGCTGGATAAAAAAGACCATGCTAAGATTCGTTTTAAACGCGTGAATGAAGAAACAGGCCGGGAAGTTGAATGGGCAAATATTGTAAAAGCATATGACTATGATGGAAAGTACGTGATCGTAACGGATGAGGATTTTGCAAAAGCCAGCCCGGAAAAATCAAAGATCATCGAAATCATGGAATTTGTTGAGGAGCCTGAAATTGATTCAATTTTTTATGAGACTCCCTATTTCCTGGAGCCGCAGAAATCAGGAGAGAAGGCTTATGCCCTGCTCAGAGAGGCTTTACGGAAAAGCGGTAAAGTGGGCGTAGGCAATTATGTTATGCGGAACAAAGAAGCGCTCTGTGTAATAAAACCAATGGAGAATGCTCTTATCCTCAACAGGATTCGCTTTGCCCAGGAAATCCGGAATGTGAATGAAATCAATGTTCCGGGCAAAACCACAATCAAGCCGGCAGAAATGCAAATGGCCTCGGCATTGATTGATCAGCTCACTGCAAAATTTGATATTTCAAAATATAAGGACTCCTACTCAGACGCATTGCTCAAACTCATCCACGCGAAAGCAAAAGGCAAGAAGCCGGAACCTACTCATCTTCGTGTGGTGCACAGCAAATCAAAGGACCTGATGTCCCAACTGAAAGAGAGCCTGAATGTAAAAAAGAAAAAAGCTTCCTGAACCTATACCTTCACTATTTCAGCCAATTGTTTCACCGCTTTGCCGGTTGTCAGCGGTAGCCGGATTGTTACCCGATGGTTTTCCCGGTCGTTAACCAGAAATACTGTATTGCCTTCCTGCTCGGTTTCATCTAAAATAATGCTGGTTTCTTTCCAGCTTTCGCGTTGGTCAAAATTCAACTCATAAACAGAATCTCCATACCGGTATTCTATTGTGAAAGCAGGCCAGTTCTCCGGTAAACAAGGCTCGAACCAAAGCTTGTTAGCATTACGTTTGATACCAAAGAAAGATTCTATTAGTAATTGGTACATCCATCCTGCTGAACCGGTATACCAGGTCCAGCCTCCTCTTCCCAAATGATTTTCCACCGCGTAAACATCCGCAGCGATTACGTAAGGTTCAATTTTATATATTCTGATTCCATCGGCTGTTGCCCCATGGTTCAGGGGGTTGATCATATTGATCAGTTCATAAGTCCGTTCTTTATTGCGCAGGGCAGCAGTGGCCATGATAAGCCAGGTTGCTGCATGCGTATACTGTCCGCCGTTCTCGCGTACTCCGGGCAGATATCCTTTTATATACCCGGGATTCATAGCCGAATGATCGAAAGGCGGATCAAACAACTGAATGATTTTATTTTCCCTGCTCACCAGCCTTGAATATGCGGAATCCATGGCAACCCTGCTCCTTTCCGCTTCTCCTGCCCTGGAAATGACCGACCAGCTTTGCGGAATGGAATCTATTTTACATTCCTCATTTTCTATGGAACCCAGCGGCATTCCATCGTCAAAATAAGCGCGGCGGTACCATTCGCCGTCCCAGGTATGTGCTTCAATATTTTTCCTGAGTTGCCTTGCTTCCTTTCCGCACTGATCAGCAAAATCAATATCCTTTTTTAGCCTGGCAACCTCCTCAAAACGCATCAGCACATCATACAGGAAAAAAGCCAGCCAAACGCTTTCACCCTTTCCCTGATCACCTACTTTATCCATCCCATCGTTCCAGTCGCCCGAACCCATCAGGGGAATGCCATGCTCTCCATAGCGCATTCCGTGTTTCACAGAGCGGACACAATGCTCATAAACGGTAACCGATTGCTCTGATACCGCTGGCAATTCATAATAGGATTCCTCGCCCGGATTCAATGGCCGACCCTCTACAAATTTTGCTTGCTCATTCAATATATTTTCATCTCCGGTGTGCGAAATATAGCGAGCCAATACATAGGGCAGCCATAAATAATCGTCTGAGCAGGCGGTACGCACACCACGGCCCATCGGCGGATGCCACCAATGCTGCACATCGCCTTCCTTGAACTGGCGGGATGCGCTTAGTATAATTTGTTGTTTAACGAGATCGGGACGGTTGTGTAAAAGTGACAATGCATCCTGCAGCTGATCGCGGAAACCAAAAGCTCCACCTGATTGATAAAAACCGCTCCTTCCCCAGATCCTGGATGCCAGGGTTTGGTAATTCAACCATCCATTGCATAAAAAGTTGATCGCTGCATCCGGAGAATTTACTTCCACTACTGACAGTGTTTTACTCCAGAATGCTTTTACCTTTTCGAGTGTTTTTTGGGCAGTCTGTGATCCCCGGAATTTTTTAGCAGTCTGGATTGCAGAATACGTGTCCGTACCTGCGCCCAACCTGAAAACAATTTCTCTTTCTTCACCATCTGCGAGATCCAGCACACACTGCAATGCGGCACATGCGTCAAGACCGGCGCCCACCCTGCCGGAGAGCTTTGCCTTACTTAATGCTTCGGGGTTTTTATAGGTGCCGTTCCTTCCTAAAAATTCGGTACGGTCGCAGGTGAACGACCTTCCGGTATCATCCACATCAAAAAAGCTGATATGGCTTCCAAATTCTGCGCTATAGGCATTCCCCGCCAACAGAATACCCGTATCTGTATTCATTTCTGTTGTAATATGCATTTGCGTTTTAAACCGCAATTCTCCCAGCAACCATTCAACATATCCTGTGAGAGATAATTTTCTAATCCGTGCCGAAGCGTTTCTTATTTTGAATGCGATAAATTTTACAGGCTCTTCCGTATCCACAAAAACGGTCATGTCAGAATAAATACCATCTTCGGCAAAATGAAATTCGCTGTATCCGAAACCATGATGGGTGATATAATGAGATTTGCCTGGATGAGGTAAAGGAGAAGGTGACCAGAATTTCCCGCTTTCTTCATCCCTGAGATAAAATGCTTCTCCGCAGAGATCACTGACGGCATCGTTGTTCCATGGAGTAATCCGGTATTCATGGGCATTTTCCATCCAGGAATAAGACTGACCACTTTCAGAGATCACCGTTCCGAACAAAGGATTTGCGATCACGTTGCACCAAGGCGCCGGAGTAACTTTTTCCTGTTCAGTTACAATTATATATTCCTTTCCGTTTGGTGTGAAGCCCCCCGTGCCGTTAAAGAAAGCAAGCCCCGCCGGAATTTCCAAAGTCGAATCCAGCGTAGCGTAGAACCTGGATGGTGTGAAATAAGGGATAACCGGTCGCACTTTCGCCCGGCGGGCAATTTGTTCTTCCAGCGTGCCCTGCGTGTCGGAAATGATGATCCTGGCTACGGTTTGAAATAAGATCCTGTCTTCCTGTGATACCTGCTCGCCTGCACGGATGAAAATGCCTCCCGGTTTATCGCGAACGTCACTGATTATTCCGGGTGATATCAGGCTGAGGAGTTCATTTTGCAAGGCCTGCCGGTAACCACCGTAGTCTTCGTTCCAGATCACCAGGTCCACCATTAATCCCTTGAGGCGCCAGTATGCATGAGCCTGTACCATTTTCTTAGCCAGGTCTATATTAGCAGAATCCTGTATCTGTAAAAGCACAATCGGCAAATCTCCGGAAATGGAATAACTCCAGAGAGCAGATTGTCCCCGTCGGTTCCTGATAATAATGGATGGATCCGCGCGCAGGGAAGCATTCGGAAAAATCACCGAGCCGGCCAACCTGGAATAAAGTTGTGCATCGGCTTCTGTTGCATCAATCTGCCGAAGCACTACCTGGGAGTGTGTCCACGCAAGTTCAAAGGCCCGGTCCGTTAACGGCCGGTCCTGATATTTTTCCACCAGGCCCATACAGGATTCCCGGTTCTCTGCCATACCCAGCACCATATTGATCGTTACGGAATCATGCGCATCGATCACAAAGCGGTATCGGATGGAAACGATCGGATCCAGCACAGCACCCTGCGTGCCTGTGAGGCGCTGCATTTTCTTGAGTGCATCGGGTTCATGGATACTGCGGGTCCTTCCGGTAAAAACTGATCGATCGGTTTCATAGGAAATATCCTTGATCTCGGCGTTATCCACTTTCATGAGATGAAACATCCAGGGCTGGCTGTCTCCGGTGGATCTCGGCCTCCGTGTGCAGAGGATGGCATCCCGCTGCGGAAGAATTTCCGTTTGTACAAACAGGTTGCTGAAAGCCGGATGAGCGGCGTCCGCACCAGGCGTAGTCAGTACCACTTCTGCGTAGCTGGTCACTTCAAGATATCTTTTCTTTCTGGAACGGTTGCTGATATGGATCCTCCTCATTTCCACGTCATCTTCAGAAGAAACCACGATCTCGGTATGTGTTTCCAGATTTTGCTCCTGCCTTCTGAACTCCGCTCTGCCCTGGGAAAAAACAACCTCATAGGTTTCTGAAACACTCAGGGATGGCTGATAAGCTGCGGACCACACAGAATCGTTGTCGAGGTCCCGGATAAAGCAATAAGTGCCGAAATCATCACAGGTCGGATCCTCACGCCAACGGGTAACCGCAATATCTTTCCAACGGCTATACCCGCTGCCGGAATTGCTGATCAT